>ERZ857775.4170-NODE-4170-length-10737-cov-4.007770_pt1 | contig 10737 bp, 9 predicted proteins | sample MGYA00519698_ERZ857775 | MGnify/ENA primary metagenome ERZ857775 (study PRJEB31778, sample SAMEA3449363) | human gut metagenome | biome: human gut; feature: human-associated habitat; material: faeces | place: United Kingdom | collected 2010/2012 ...
GGTGGCGGTGATGGTGGCCATGGTCCGGCCGTGGAAGGAGTGGTTCAGGGTGATGATGGTGCTGCGGCCCTTGCCGTATTTGTCAAAGCTGTACTTCCGGGCCAGCTTGATCATGGCTTCGTTGGCCTCTGCACCGGAGTTGCCAAAGAACACCTTGTCCATGCCCGTGCGGGTGCAGAGTTCTTTCGCCAGCTTGGGGCCGGGCTGGGTGTAGTAGAGGTTGGAGATGTGACCCAGCTTTTGAATTTGCTGGGTGATGGCGCTGATCCAAGTCGGGTCGCCGTAGCCCAGAGAATTGACCCCGATGCCGCTGGTGAAGTCGATGTACTCTTTCCCGGCCAGGCTGTACAGGGTTGCTCCCTGGCCATGGTCGATGTCCACGGGGAAACGGGCGTAGGTGTGCATTACGTAGGTGTCGTCCATTGCTTTCAGTTCTTCAAAAGTCATGGGTCTCACTCCTTTATGTGACAGGTTTTGGATTCTTTTTTTCTGGATCGCTTCTTATTCCCAGAGCATCGTCCCGATGCCCTTGTGGGAGAGCATCTCGGTGAGGATCGAGTGGGGGATGCGCCCGTCCAGAATATGGGTGCGGTGCACGCCGCGCTCCAAGGCATTCACGCAGCACTCGATCTTGGGGATCATACCGCCGCCGATGATGCCGCTGGCAAGCAGGCCGGGCACCTCGTTCAGGCGAATTTGAGAGATCAGGGTGCTGTCATCCTTGGGGTCTTTCAGCACGCCGCGCACATCGGTGAGCAGGATGAGCTTTTCCGCCTTGAGGGCCACGGCCAGCTTGGCACCGCTGGAAATGCCCATGACAAACGGGCCCGCAATGGGGTTGGCAAAAAAGGTCTGGAGCAGATAGCCTGCTACCGAGAGCGCCGCCCCCAGCAGGATCACCATGACCGCCCGGGGGAGCCGCAGCTGCAGGATGATGCCCATGGAGAGCGCGTCCTGCCCTTTGCCCAGCAGGGCCGCCAGCACGGCCTGCGGGGTCAGCGAAACGCTGCCCCACAGCAGATTCATGCCAAGCAGCACCAAAAGCCCCGCCGTGAGGGCGAGGTAGGTCCGTGTGAGGCGTTTGGGGGTGGTCATGGGGTACTCCTTTTCACATCCGGTCAGGAAATTTTCTGTAAGAGGGTCAGCTCCTCCGGGGCGGGATCGCCCTCGGTGAAGACACGGTTCATATCTACAATGAGGTCCGGCAGGGCCATGCTCTGCTGGAAAAAGCTCTTGGAAGTGCACCAGCAGTCACCGGACTGGACGGCTTTGAAATCGGCCAGCATGGCGCATTTTTTCACCAGCTGCTCCCGGGTATCCACCACGCCCTCGATGGTGCTGTTGTAAATGAGTACATCGGCGTCTCTGGCCTGGGCGTAGAATGTTTCCTGCGGGAGATTCATGGTGGAAAGGCTGTTGCCATTGTCCGTGAGGTCGGCAAAGACATAGCTGCCGCCGGCCATCCCGATCATCTGGGCCACATAATCCCCGCCCTTGCGGACGGTGATGAGGTTATTTCCCGTGACGGAGAAGAACGCCACCGTCTTGCCCGTGGGCTCCTGCTGCAAAACGGGCTCGATCCGCGCGATCTTCTCGCTGAAAACGCGCTCGGCCTCTTCGGCTCTGCCCAGCAGCAGCCCAATGAACTTGATCCACTCCATCCGGGCAAGGGGGCCGCTCTCATAACTGGAGCGCTCCACCAGCACCGGCACCCCGAAGTGTTCCAGCTGCTCCTTGACCTCCGGGGTGTGGTAGATCATGGTGTTTTCAATGGCAAGGCAGCCAGGATGCACTCGTAGTCCGGCGCACTGTACTTGCCCGCATAGGTGATCTCGCCCGCCTCCATGGCGGCTTTGGCCTCGTCGAGATACCAGCCATCGGCCCGGGTGCCGGAAAGAGCGATGGAATCCAGCGCGTCCAGGTGGATGAAGTAATCCATAATGGAGCTGGACACGAGGTAAATATTTTCCAGCGGCTGGCGCAGCTCCACGGTTCCCTCCGGGAGGACGGAAAGCTCCGCCGCTCCCTCGGGCCGGACAAGGAACTTGTCCCCAGATTCCGCGATCGTGAGCAGAACGGAGCCGTCGGCATAAACATCCGCCGTGAATTGCCGGGCATAATCCAGCGGGTAAGCGTGGTCCAGCACAAGGGCATCCGTGGTGGCCGGGGCCTCCTGCTGCCCGCTGCCGCAGGCCGTCAGGGCCAGGGCAGCCGCCGGGAGGGCTTTGAGGAATTGACGTCGGTTGATCTTCATGGCATCAGTTCTCGCCCGGGGCGCTGAACGTCAGGGTGTACTCGATCTCATGGGGAGTGCTCATGGCGACGGTATCCGCCACGACAGAGAGCGGCGTGCCAAGGGCAGAGACCGGGATCTCAAACGTGGAATTGCCCTCGGTGTTGGTGGGCAGGTACTTCTCGCCGTCCACGATCATATAGTCATAGTTGGGGCTGGACCAGACGATGGTGGCGGTCATCCTGCCGTCGGCCACGGTCAGAGCAGCAGGGCTGTCCACGGTGGCACGGCCGGAGCCGCCCTCGAGGGTCACGTCGCAGGTGTAGGTGCCGTCGGCAGGTGCTTCCGCCGCAGCAGGCTGGGCGTTGGCGACACGGACAGTATGGTCGTACCACTTGCCCTTGGTGCCGAGGATGGCCAGCTGGAAGTCCTCGTCCAGAGCCTTCACCGGGATGTCGAAGCCGTAGACCTCATCGGACAGGCCGTCGGAGTAGGTGACGGTGTCGGTGGTGGGCTGGAGCCAGTCGCCCTCGTGGGAGGCTGCGTCCTCTGCCGTGCCGACGTAGAGGTTGACGATCTTCTTGGAGACGAGACTGACGTGGAAGGTCATCTGACCGTCCTTCACGGTCAGGGTCCCCTTGCCGTCGTTGGCCTCGTTGGCATGGAACATGGAGCTGTCGGTGTCAAAGTCGGCGGTGTAGACGCCGTCGGGCAGAGCCGACTCAGCGGAGGCAGAAGCAGCCTCGCTCACGGCAGAGGAGGCCGTCGCCTCGGAGGAAGCGGCAGAGCTGGCCGGGGTGCCGGATGCGCCGCAGCCGGTGAGAGAACCAGCCAGCACAGCGCCGGCCAGCAGAAGAGCAAATTTATGGTTCCGTTTCATGATGATATACCTCGAAGTATCTATTTTACAGAAAAGATTATAACACGCAATGGCCCGAATTCAAAGCAGGCCGAAAAAGAAATTGCCCGAAAAGGCACTCCTTTCCGGGCAATCATAGAATCAGAATCAGCCGTTCAGGGAATCGACAGCGGCCTTGGTGTGTGCGACGTAGAGCTGCTGGATATCAGCGACCTCGCCCAGACCGGCGATCTGGCAATCCACAGAGTCGAATTCGCCGGAGGCCTCGAACTGGCTCTTCCAGGAATCCTCGTCGTCGCCAGCCATATCGTTGTTGGCGTGGTCACCTGCAACGACCATCAGGGGACGCAGGACGACCTTGGTGTAACCGGCGGCCTTGACAGCCTCGATGACGTTCTCGCAGGCAGTCTCCTCAGGCTCGCCCTCGACGGTGCCGATGAAGACATTCTTGTAGCCCAGAGCCTCCATCTGAGACTGCATCTGGGTGTAGCTCACCTTTGCGGTGTGAGAGGTGCCGTGGCCCATGAAGACGAAAGCGGTGCCGTCCTCAGCAGCGGCGTCCAGACTGTCGAAACCGGCGGTCTTGACGGCCTCGGCGGTGATGGCCTTGGCGACAGCTTCCTTGTCGGCGTTGATGACGGTGGCATCACTGCCCACCTCGCCCAGCAGAGGCTCGGCGATGGCGACGGACTCGAACTTATCGCGGTAGCTGTCCACCATCTCCATCATCTCGTCGTACTCAGCGCCATGCATCAGGTGGGTGGGCTGGACGACCAGATTCTTCACGCCGTTGGCAACAGCGCGCTCCAGAGCCTGCTCCATGTTGTCGATCTTCTCGCCGTCACGGGCCTGAACATGGTTGATGATGATCTGTGCGGTGAAGGCGCGGCGGACAGACCAGTCGGGATATGCGGCCTGGATGGCGTCCTCGATGCCCTTGATGTCCGCTGCGCGGCTGTCGTTGAAGGAGGTGCCGAAGCTGACGACCAGGATCTCGTTGTCGCCGATGTTGTCCTGGTTGCGGGCGTCGTCCTTAGAGGCGTCGCCGGTGTCGCGGCCAAAGTAATCGGGGTCAGCCTCTTCACCCTCGACCAGCTCCTTCTGAGCGTCGGTCAGAGCGTCCCATGCTGCCTTTGCAGCCTCACACTGAGCGTCGGTGTTCTCGTTGCGCTCCTGCACATAGATGGCGTCGATGAGGTCTGCCACATTCTTTGCTGCCATTTCATCAGCCTCCTCGCTGCTCACCTCGCTGGCGGCGGCAGAGCTTGCGGCGGTACTGCTGGCGGCAGTGGAAGAAGATGCACCGCAGCCGGTGAGCACACCGGCACACAGGGCCAGTGCGGCGGCAGCGGCGGTGACGCGCTGCCAGTTCTTGTTGGTTGCCTTACGCATTGTTTGAGTCCTTTCTGTTGTGTGGAATGTACTTTTCCGATAGAAAGGGTACGAAACGGGGGGTCAGCTCAAACGAAAAAAGAGCCTTTTCACCGCGCGGAAGGCACAGCAAAAAGACCCTTTGAACTTTCGGGCTTTTTGGTACGACCAATTCCTCGTGATCCGGAGCCGGACGCTCCTGTACCAACAGCGGGCAGGTTTCCTGACTGAAAGCTCACCGCCCGCTGCCGCCTTCCCAGAGGCAAAGCCTCCAGTGACCGGCGCTGAGCGCCAAGGCAGCGGACTCCCTTATCACAGTGACGAGATCGCGCGGGACTCGCACCCGCTTCCCTTTTACCCTCCCGACCGGGAACGAAGCCCCGGCGGCAGGCACCTGCTGTTTTCTATTCAGACGAGGTGAAGTATACCACACTCCGCCCTAAAATGCAATATCTCAGCCCTCCTGCGGCACGGTCCAGACCATGCCCAGCGCTTCGAGCTTTGCGATGCGCTCCGCCGTCAGCTTTTTCTCGGCACAGGCGTAGTTTTCGCGCATCCGGCGGACCCAGTCGCCGAGGCAGAAGCCGTCTTCGGTCTTATAGTTCACCGGCACCAGCAGATTGCCGTGGGCGGCGCAGTACTCTTCGGCGCGGCGGAACGCCCCGGCCCACTTGGCCTCCCGGGCGTCCCACTGCATCCCGATGGCGTCCAGCAGAGCGATATGCTCCGGCGTCACCTGAAACGAGCCGGGCCGGGCCTTGCGGGCAGCCCGGAGGTTCGAGATCCAGACGCCCAGACGGAAGCCGTTCTCGTCCACATATCCGGCAGGCACGAGGAGGCTGCCCTTCTTCTCGGCGTAGAGCCTGGCGCTCTGGTAGTTATCCAGCCAGTTCTGCTCCCGCACGCTGCACGCGGGCGGCACCGGGGCGCTGAGGCGTCGGCCTTTTTCGCCCTTGAACAGCTCTTTCAGGGCCGCGCGGCGCTCGGCGGAGAGCTTTTTGCCCTCCCGCAGCATCTGCTTCTGACGGGACAGCCAGCTGCCCAGCCAGATGCCGTCCTCCGTCCGGTACTGGGCCGGAACGGCCAGACTGCCGTGCTCCTTTTTGTATTCCACGGCCAGCTCGTAGCGGTGCTGCCACGAGTCGGTCTTTTCCCAGTTCATGCCCAGCTCGTCCAGCAGAGCTTTCCGCTCCAGCGTTACCCGGGCGCTGCTGCGCTCGGGGTTCTGCCATGCGTACCGCTGGCGGGACACCCACTTGCCCAGCAGGATGCCGTCTTCGTCGGTGTACTCGGTGGGGACGTCGAGGTTCCCGTGGGCGGCGTGGTACTTCACGGCGGCCTCATAGGCGGTCTGCCACTTGCGGTCGTTCCGGTTCGTCCAGTCCACTTCCAGCGCTTCCAGCTTTTCGATCTGGGCGTCGGTCAGCACACCTTCTTTATAAGCGGCACGCTGACTGCCCAGCCAGACGCCCAGCGCCATGCCGTCCGGCGTGACATACTTGACGGGAATTTCCAGCGTGTGATTTTCCAAATAATACTGGACGGCGGCGGCATAGCTCTTCTCCCAGAGGATGCTGCCGGTGTCCCACACCATGCCCAGTGCCTCGAGGCGCTCGACGCGGTCTGACGGCAGGTTCCCGCCCAGATAGCGCTGGCGGTTATAGACGATCCACTCGCCCAGCGCAAAGCCGTCCTTATCCTTATAATGGACCGGCACCAGCAGGTCGCTGTGGCTGTCGCGGTACCGCCGGGCCGAAGCACAGCCGTTCTCCCACGCCAGCTCAAGCCGCTTTTGCCAGTTCATGCCGATTTTGTCCAGCCGGGCAGCCTGCGCGGCGGTGAGGCGTCCCTTTTTCTTTCCGGCCCGGACAAGGCGCTGGTTTTCCAGCCAGCGGCCCACGGCCACGCCCCCGAAGCTGTAGGAGCGAGGCACGTCCAGCGTCTTTCCCTCTGCCGTCATCTGCTTTGCGGCGGCATAATAGCGCTCCCAGTCGGAGTCCAGCGCGCGGCGGAGCTGCCGGTAAGCCCGGCGGCAGGCAGAAAGGGGCTCTTCCAGCGGGAAGGCTTCTGCCCCCGCCGCGCTGCACTCCTTCCGCAGCTGCTGCACACAGGTCAGCGCCTCAAAGGCCGCGCTCAGCTCTGCCACCGGCACACTGCCGCAGGCCGCAAGGGCGCGGCCCAGCATCTGCCGGTATGCGGTCGGTTCAGCGCTGCGGCGCACCAGCACCACGCCCGAGATCCCGGCCAGAGGAGCCTGCACCGCCGGGCCGTTGGCACAGACCAGCAGCCGGAGGGTGGCCGCTTCATCGGCCGCAAAGCCTTCTGCATCCTTATAAATATGTGTTCCTGCACCAAACAGCTTCTCGGCCTGCTCTGCGGTCTGCACCGCCGCTGCATCATCCTCGCAGAGGACAAGATACCGCCCGGCAGCATCCGGGAGCCACTGCGCCAGCAGCTGTTCCACCGGCGGAAGCTTTTCTACGGCGAGGCTCAGAGCCTGATATTTCTCGGCGTTGGGGTCAGGGCAGCCCGGCAGATGGAGGTTCTTCACCTCAGCACGGAGGCGGGCCATCGCATCTTCCAGCGGCCAGAGCAGGGCCGTATAGGAGGCCGGCATGGGCAGCAGGCCCTCGGCCATCGCCCCGCCCAGCGCCAGCGGCTCCACGATGGCGTCGGCCAGCATCTCCTCGGCGGCGCGGCAGCTGTCGCCCGGGGCGTCCGGCTCCCCCAGAGCCAGCAGCTTTGCCCCCGGGCAGAGGCGGAACAGAGGCTGGACGCAGTCGGTCCAGTCCTTTGCGCTCATCTCCCTCCAGCCGTCCAGCACCAGCAGGCCGGGCCGGAACTCAGCCAGCGCCACCCAGCCCAGCGCATTCTGCACGGCCAGCTGCTCACAGCTCATCAGCCGCACCCGGCCGCCCAGCGTCCGGCCCAGCCGCTTTGTCAGGGCGCGGCGCAGTTCCAGACGGGCAGCGCAGGACACCACCCAGAGCACGCGCATCTCGGGGTGGGCGTCCAGCAGCTCCCACACGATGCAGCCTTTGCCCGTACCCGCCGGACGCACCAGCGCAGCACAGTTTTTCTGCTGCAGTCTAGCCTCCGCTGCACGGCAGGCTGTTTTATTTGAATCATCTACCAAAATCGACATATCTTATCCTTTCTGCCCCTTCCGAGGGTTCAGAAATTCGCTTTTTCTGCAAAAAAGAAACGCGCCTGCGCAAAGCTGGCTTTCCTGCCTGCGCTGCGCCCGCGTTTTTCCTGCAAAAATGTTACTTTCATGCTCTATTTTTATCATAAAAGTTTATTTCTTGTCAAGATGATTTGCACAGATTTTTCCAAATAATTTTACATTCCCTTTTTCCGGAAATTCCGGGACCGTTCCCTGCTGCCCGTTGACGGCGGGGACAGTTGGTGGTAGACTTTTTTCATCGGCTCCCCTTTTGGCGGGAGACTCCCCTATTTATGATATGTGAGGTAATCGATATGAACATCATCAGCACCGAAAAAGCTCCCGGCGCCATCGGCCCCTACTCTCAGGGCTACACCGTGGGCGGTCTCGTCTTCACCTCCGGCCAGATCCCGGTAGACCCCGCCACCGGCGCAGTCGCCGAGGGCATCGCCGCACAGGCTGACCAGAGCTGCCGCAATGTGGGCGCTATCCTCGAAGCTGCCGGCGTGGGCTTTGACAAGGTGGTCAAGACCACCTGCTTCCTGGCCGACATCGCCGACTTTGCCGCTTTCAACGAGGTGTACGCCAAGTATTTCACCTCCAAGCCCGCCCGCAGCTGCGTGGCCGTGAAAGACCTCCCCAAGGGCGTGCTCTGCGAGATCGAAGCCATCGCTGAGGCCTAAGCCGCCTTTTCAGCACAAAGAGGGGCCGTCTGCACTCCATTCCGGGTGCGGACGGCCCCTTTTGTCTGCCTTCGATTCCAGTTTTTCATGCTGGTTAACTTTCCCAGCCGGAGAAATTGACTTCGTTTTTCGCTTTTGTTACAATAGAATCGAACTGTTGTAAAAGATTTCCGTTCAAATTTGAAAGAGAGGTCCCTGCCCATGTCCAATTCCCGTGTTGAAAGCCACAGCCGCGCCGAATTGCGCAACAAGATCATCAGCGCAGCCACCCTGCTCGAGATCCTGTTGTCCGGCCTCGTCCTCATCGGCCTGCTGCTGTCGATGGTGCCGCTGCTGCAGTGGATGCCCGGCCTGCTGTTCGACGGCAACGACGTCGAGGTGAGCATCTTCTTACAGCGGGCGCTGGACATCGTCATCGGCATCGAGTTTATCAAGATGCTGGCCAAGCACAGCCCCGGTTCCAGCCTCGAAGTGCTGCTCTACGCCATCGCCCGCCACATGGTGGTGGGGCACGAATCCGCCATGGAGAACCTGCTGAGCGTGAGCGCCATCGCCCTCATCTTCATCGTGCGGAGGTTCTTCTTCGTGCCGGCCTTCGGCGCTCATCTGCCCGACGGCCACCCCGCGCCCGACCTTTCCCCCAGCCAGAGCGGCATCCCGTCAGAGGAATTCGCCGCCCGGCTGCGCAAGCACCTGCATCATGACGACACCAACACGGAGCTTGAAGTCGCCATCGAAGACCCCAAGTACGAGGACAACACCGACACGCTGCTGGAAGCAGACCCGGAATGATCCTGACAAGTAAAATGCCCCGCAGGACGCTCGTCGAGAGCTGCCTGCGGGGCATCTTTTTATGCTTAGTTGCTCTTGTGCTTCTGGCCGAAACGGTACTCCTTGCCGTCCCGGATGCGCTGGATGTTGGAACGGTGCATCCAGATGACCATGCCGCCCATGATGGCAGCGCCGACGGTGCAGACCACCACGTCCTGAGTCGGCAGGCCGCGCATGAGGCTGTACACCAGCGTCAGCACCGGGTAAGCCGCGGCCATGGTGATGCTACCCAGCGACACCATGCCGGTGGGGACCAGGCAGACGAGGAAGATGAGTGCCAGCACCGGCAGCAGCACCGGCTGGACTGCCAGAATGGCACCGGCAGCCACCAGCACGCCCTTGCCGCCCTTGAAGCCGAAGTAGATGGGCTTGGAGTGGCCCACCACGGCGAGGATGGCGGCGAGGTAGACGCCCAGATAGGGCGAGACAGCAGCGTCGGCGGGCAGATGGCCGAACAGCCACCGGCCAAGGCAGACGGCCACGACGCCCTTGAGCACATCGCCCACCGCCGTGAGGGCAGCGGCCTTCTTGCCGAAGGTGCGCAGCATGTTGGTCATACCGGCAGCTCCCGAGCCGTGGGTGCGGACGTCGTCATGGTACAGATACTTGCTGACGAGGATGCCGGTGTCCACGCTGCCCAGCAGATAGGCTTCGGCAGCGACCACCAGCACAATGAGAAATGCGGTCATAGAACCAGTCTCCCTTCCTTATACGTCCTTCGCGCCCACCTCGCCGGAGCCGCGCTCACGCACGACAAGGCGGATGGGGGTGTGCTCCAGACCGAAGTTCTCGCGGATCTGGTTGATGATATACCGCTGATAGCTGAAGTGGAACAGGTGCTTTGCGTTGACGAAAGCCACGAACGTCGGCGGACGGGTGGAAGCCTGGGTCAGGTAGAAGATCTTCAGGCGGCGGCCCTTGTCGCTGGGCGGCTGCATCCGAGCGGTGGCACGGGCCAGCATCTCATTCAGCACACCGGTGGGCACGCGGGCACCGTTCTGGCTGTCCACGTCGCGGATGAGCTGCATCAGTTTGTTGACGTTGTAGCCGGTCTGGGCCGAGATGAAGATGATGGGAGCATAGCCCATGAAGCTGAAGCACTCGGCATAGCCCCGGCGCTGCAGTTCCATGGTGTTGGTCTCCTTGCCCTCCACGGCGTCCCACTTGTTGACGACGATGATGCAGGCCTTGCCCTGGTCGTGGGCGTAGCCGGCCACCTTGCTGTCCTGCTCGGTGAAGCCGACGGTGGCGTCCACGAGGATGAGGGCCACGCGGCTGCGCTCGACGGCGGCCAGTGCGCGGACGACCATGTAGCGCTCGAGGCCGTCGGTGATGTTGCTGCGCTTGCGCAGACCGGCGGTATCGGTGAAGATGAACTTGCCGTAAGCGTTGTCCACGGGGGTGTCGATGGCGTCGCGGGTAGTGCCGGCCTCGTTGGCCACGATCATGCGGTTCTCACCGAGGATGCGGTTGGTCAGGCTGGACTTGCCCACGTTGGGGCGGCCGATGATGGCGACGGGGATGCGGTCTTCCTCCACGACGGTCTCGCTGAAATCGAGGTGGGCGCAGACAGCGTCCAGCAGGTCGCCGGTGC
>ERZ857775.4176-NODE-4176-length-10721-cov-6.134258_pt1 | contig 10721 bp, 9 predicted proteins | sample MGYA00519698_ERZ857775 | MGnify/ENA primary metagenome ERZ857775 (study PRJEB31778, sample SAMEA3449363) | human gut metagenome | biome: human gut; feature: human-associated habitat; material: faeces | place: United Kingdom | collected 2010/2012 ...
ACCGTGGCCCGGGCCTCCAACCCCAAAAACCGCGAACTGCTCCACACCCTCGGCGTGGACACCGTGGTCTGCGGCACCGACAACCTGAGCCACATTCTCGAGCGGGAGATCGAGACGGATACCATCCGCCAGCTCCTCTCTCTGGGCGGCGGCACGGCCAGCCTGAATGAAATTTTGCTGCCCGAGAATTTCCTCTACGCGGGCAAGGCCATCATGGACATCCCCATCCCGGGCGACACCATCCTGATCAGCATCACCCGCGACACCGAGTTCATCATCCCCCACGGCAGCACGATCCTGCTGCCCTGGGACCACATCCTCTGCCTGACCCGTGACGACAGCCTGCACGAGCTGACCGAGGCCTGGGGCCTCAGCGATAAGTGACGGAGCAGGAGCTGCGGCGCACCGCCGTCATCATCCCGCCCACTGGCCGGGCTGTCCTCTGCGTCTGGGCGGCGGTGCCGGGGCTGTTCGCTGCGCCCTTCGTGTTCTGGCAGGGCGTCGCCGCCGGAGCGGGTTTCTGCCTGCTCTGGGGCTTTCTGGTCTACTGCCTCTGGGCGCGGGCCTGCAGCTTCGCTGCTGTGCTGGGGGAACGGACCGTAACGGTCTACTCCGGCGTTGCGCTGCCAGTGCGTCAGGTGCTTCCCCGCCGGGCTGTTACCAGCGTCCGGCTGCTCCGGACGCCCCTGCTGCGGCTGGGCGGCGTCTCGCTGCTCATCGTGGCGGCCCCGGGTGCGAAGCTCTTTCTGCCCGCCATCCCGGCCCCGCAGGCCGGGCTTCTGGCCCACATTCTGGCGGAGGATGCACCATGACCCGACAACGGCATTACCATCCCCTCGCCGCCCTCCGCTTCCTGCGCAAGGCGGTCGTCGTCTGCCTGCTGCCGCTGGCGAATGCCCTGCTGGAGTTCAGCCTGAACGCTCTGCTCACAGCTCTGCGGCAGGACGCCGCGCTTCTGCTCTTCCTCTGCGGGGCCAGCTCCATCCTGCTGGAAGCCAGCAGCTGGGCGCTGGATGAGGCCGGTGTGCTCCGGCTGCGGTGGGCGTTCATCTCCAAGCGGGAGCGCATCATCCGGGGCGAAGCTCTGGCCGCACTGACCATTGAGCGGCCGCTTTTCTTTCGGCTGCTCGGGGCCAGCCGGGTGGTGCTCTACCCGGTGGGCCAGCCTGCCAAGCGAGCCGTCACCCTTTATTTGCACAAAGAAGACGCGCAGGAGCTTGCTGACCGCCTGATGCCTGTCCGGGACCCGGTCTGCCACCGCGCTGCCGGGGGCGAGCGGGCCGCGCTGGTGGTTTTGGGTGCCAACGGTCTGTCCACGCTGGCGCTGACCTATTTGGCCATCCGGCAGAGCCGACCATTTCCCCTCACCGCCGAGGCGGTAGCCCTCTCCCGGCTGAACGTCCTCGTCCGGTTCGCGGCCCACTGGCTGCCCGCCGGTGCGGCGTGGATGCTGGTGCTGACCGGGTCGCTCTTCGGCATCAGTCTGGCCCGCAGTTTTGTCCAGACCGTCCATTATACGGTCTGGCACACTGCCGACCAGCTGGGCAGCCGGGGCGGCTGGCTGTCCCGGTTCGAGTTTCGGGTGCGGAGCAGTGAGATAAGCTACGCGGACGTCCGCGTCTCCCCCATCGCCCGGCTCATGAAGCGCTGGCCGGTATTCGTGGTGGCAGGCAGCTGCCGCCCGGAACTGCCGCTTTTCGTCTACCGCTCCGGGCAGGAAGAGCTGTTCCGGGAGCTGCTGCCTGAGTTCCGGATGCCGCCCGACACCCGGCACGACCTCACCCACCGCAGCGCCGTTTTCTTTGCGCCTGCCGGCATCCCGTTCGGGCTGTGCCTGCTGCTGGTGCTGGTCTCCCGCAGCGTTCTGCCTGCCCTCACGGGGACATTGCTCATCCCGACAGCGGTATTTTCCGTCTTTCTGGCGGGCGGGCTGATGGGCTGGCTGAAAGAGGGCATCTGGCTCCGGGAGGGCCGGTTCACCCTGCGGCGGCAGAAGGGTGTTTATCTCCACTGCATCTGTGTGTTCCACCCGGATGTCTGCCTGCGCACCTTCCAATCGCCCTGGGCGGCACGTTATCAGCGCATGACGCTGACGCTGGCTCTGCCCGGGCAGGTGCGGCTCAAGGTGCGCAGCATCCCCGTGCGGGACGCTGCCCCCTGTCTCAACGCTTTGGAACAGGAAACATAAAACAAAAGGAAGTCTGATTCTCATGATAAAAACCATTCTCTTCGATTTGGACGGCACCTTACTGAACACCATCGACGACCTGGCCGACGCGGCCAACTGGGTCTGCACCCAGCACGGCTGGCCGACCTTTTCCGTAGAGACCTACAAGCACTTCGTGGGCAACGGCATCCCGAAGCTGGTGGAGCGCTTTTCCCCGGAAAACGCCCGGACGCCCGAACAGCTTGCCGCCACGCTGGCCGAGTTCTCGGCCCGGTATGACGCCCACAAGGAAGACAAAACGGCCCCCTATCCCGGCATCCTGGAACTGCTGGCCGCGCTGAAGGCCGAGGGCGTCCAGACCGCCGTTTTTTCCAACAAAGCGGACGCTTTTTGTGGAAAGATCATCGAGCACTACTTCGGCCCGGACAGCTTTTCGCTGGTGCGGGGCAGCCGCCCCGGTGTTCCCACCAAACCCGACCCGGCTGGCGTCTACTCTCTGATGGCTGACCTCGGCGCAGACCCGCAGAGCACCCTTTTCGTGGGCGACAGCGACGTAGACATCCTTACGGGACACAATGCCGGTCTGCCCGCTCTGGGCGTTCTCTGGGGCTTCCGGGGCGAAGCAGAGCTGACCGCCGCCGGTGCCGATGCTCTGGCCGCAAAGCCGGAAGATATTCTGACGTACCTCCACCAGCACTGAAAAACAAAAGCACGGCCCTGCCGGGACGCTGAAATGCATCCTGGCAGGGCCGTAGTTTTTTGCAAAAGGAAATGATGAAAAAATACCGCGAGTGAGCGTCTGAGCCATTCCTCAAGCAAAGAAAAAACGATTCAAAAGCGCTATTTTACAATTTTCCACTTTTCTGCTATACTCGAGCTATAGAACAACCCCCGGCAGAACACCGAGGGACATCGAAACAGGAGGTTGCAACTTATGGGCTTTTTAACTGGTAAAACCGCCATCATTACCGGCGCAGGGCGCGCTGTCCTGAAGGATGGGAGCTGCGGCTCCATCGGCTACGGCATCGCCACCGCATACGCCAAGGAGGGCGCGAACCTCGTCATCACAGGCCGCAATGTCAAGAAGCTGGAAGCAGCCAAGCAGGAGCTGGAAAGCCTCTACGGCATCAAGGTGCTGACCGTGCAGGCCGATGTCTGCGCGGGCGGCGACAACGAGGCAGGCCACTGTGGCAAATGTGGTCAAGCAGGCTGTCGATACCTTCGGCGGCATTCAGGTGCTCATCAACAATGCACAGGCTTCGGCCTCCGGCGTGCCGCTGGCCGAGCACACCACCGAGCAGTTCGATTTGGCCATCTACTCCGGCCTCTACGCCGCTTTCTACTACATGAAAGCCTGCTACCCCTATCTGGCTGAGTCTCACGGCAGCGTCATCAACTTCGCTTCCGGTGCCGGCCTCTTCGGCAACTTCGGCCAGTCGGCCTATGCTGCCGCCAAGGAGGGCATCCGCGGTATGTCCCGCGTCGCCGCCACCGAGTGGGGCAAGGACGGCATCAACGTCAACGTGGTCTGCCCGCTGGCATGGACGGCCAAGCTCGAGCAGTTCAGGGACGCCTACCCTGACGCTTTCAAGGCCAACGTCAAGATGCCCCCCATGGGCCACTACGGCAACGCTGAGACGGAGATTGGCCGTGTCTGCGTCCAGCTGGCCATGCCGGATTTCAAGTATATGTCCGGCGAGACCTTGACGCTGGAAGGCGGCATGGGCCAGAGACCGTAAAACGACATCATCTGCTTCCTTGCATAACGAACCCCCGCCTGCCGGATGGTGCAGGCGGGGGTGATTTTTGCTCTGATTCCCGTACGGGTCAAATAAAATGCAAACCTGAACATCAGCAACCACGGTAGACATTCCTGAAGATTGGGACCCGAACACTAAAAAACTCCTCAATCCTAAGATTGAGGAGTTTTTTTATGACCCGTACGGGAATCGAACCCATGTTACAGCCGTGAAAGGGCCGTGTCTTAACCGCTTGACCAACGGGCCTTACAAATACAGAGCTTCGCTAAAACCTCCGACTTTCATCGTCCACTACTGCGGACGACCGTCCCCCTTATCTTAGCGAAACTCTGTAACGTGGTAGCGGTAACTGGATTTGAACCGGTGACACTTCGGGTATGAACCGAATGCTCTAGCCAACTGAGCTATGCCGCCATATTTTGTTTGCGCACTTGAACGGTGCTTTATTATTATATCCAGACGCAGACCATTTGTCAACAGATATTTTCAAAAAAATCAAAATTTTTTCAAAGCTCTTTTTTCCACGCAAAAATGCTCCACCGTCTGCCTCTGCAAGCGGTGGAGCATTTTCAACATTTTAGGAAGCTGCCGTGGAAAAATCAGGCCTTCTTGTGGGTCGGGACCATGACCTCAAGGCCGCCCATGTAGGGCTGCAGCACCTTGGGGATGGTCACGGTGCCGTCGGCCTGCAGGTGGTTCTCCAAGAATGCGATCAGCATACGCGGAGGTGCCACACAGGTGTTGTTCAGGGTATGGGCCAGATAGGTCTTGCCGTCCTTGCCCTTGATGCGGATGTGCAGACGGCGGGCCTGTGCGTCGCCCAGATTGGAGCAGGAGCAGACCTCGAAATACTTCTGCTGGCGGGGGCTCCAAGCCTCGATGTCGCAGCTCTTCACCTTCAGGTCTGCCAGATCGCCGGAGCAGCAGTTCAACTGGCGGACGGGGATCTCCATGCTGCGGAACAGCTCAACGGAGTTCTTCCAGAGCTTCTCGTACCAATCGGCGCTCTCTTCGGGGCGGCAGACGACGATCATCTCCTGCTTCTCGAACTGGTGGATGCGGTAGATGCCGCGCTCCTCGATGCCGTGGGCGCCCTTCTCCTTGCGGAAGCAGGGGCTGTAGGAGGTCAGGGTCAGGGGCAGAGTGGCCTCGTCCAGGGTCTGGTCGATGAAGCGGCCGATCATGGTGTGCTCACTGGTGCCGATCAGGTACAGATCCTCGCCCTCGATCTTGTACATCATGGCATCCATTTCGGGGAAGGACATCACGCCCTGCACCACGTTGCCGTGCATCATAAAGGGAGGAATGACATAGGTGAAGCCCTTGTCGATCATAAAGTCGCGGGCATAAGCCAGCACAGCCTCATGCAGGCGGGCAATGTTGCCCAGCAGGTAGTAGAAGCCATTGCCGGCAACGCGGCCAGCAGCGTCCATATCGATGCCGTCAAAGCTCTCCATGATCTCGGTGTGGTACGGGATGGGGAAATCGGGCACAACCGGCTCGCCGAAGCGCTGTGCCTCGACATTGTAGCTGTCATCGGGGCCGATGGGCACGCTGGGGTCGATCATCTGGGGGATGGTGTACATGATCTCCTGAATGCGTGCGGAAAGCTCGGCCTCCTCGGCCTCCAGCTCTGCCATCTTGTCGGCGTCGGCCTTGACGGCGGCGTTGTTGGCGTCGATCTGCTTCTGCAGCTCCGCCTTCTGGGCCTCGTCGGTGCACTTCTTCAACTGGCCGAACAGGGGGCCGTTGGCCTTGCTCAGCTTGTTGCGGGCAGCCTTGAGGGCTTCCACTTCCTTCAGCGCTGCGCGGTACTGGGCATCCTTTTCGATGACCTCATCCACCAGCGGCAGCTTTGCGTCCTGGAACTTCTTCTTGATGTTTTCCTTGACGGCGTCCGGATTCTCACGGACAAATTTGATATCAAGCATGATTGACTCTCCTTGCTCTATTTCGTTCGCACCGGGAAATGGGACCTCTCCCGGCGCCGTTCAAAGGCGGGTGTCCGCCTTGGATCGCGGTTGTTTTATTCTTCGGTCTGGTACTGGCCCAGCAGGTTTGCAAAGGCGCGCAGCTGCTCATCGGAGTAAAAATGCACCGTCAGCTTGCCTTTGCCGCCGTGATAGGCCACGTTCACCTCGCTGCCCAGCGCCTGTTTGAGGCTTTCTTCCACTTCCACCGGCAGGGTGCCGCGGGGCTCCGGTTCTTTTGCTTCCTTCGGGGGCTTTGCCAGCTTCTTGCACAGTGCCTCGGTCTGGCGCACGTTCAGGTGGTTGTCCGCCACGATCTGCGCCGCCTGCTCCTGCAGCTCCGGCGTGGGCAGGCCCAGGATCACCTTGGCGTGGCCCATGTTCAGGAACCCGCTCTTGAGCAGCTCCAGTACGTTTTCCGGCAGGTTCAGCAGACGCAGGCTGTTGGCCAGCGCGCTGCGGCTCTTGCCCAGCTTGCGGGCTGCCTGCTCCTGGGTCAGGTCACAGCGCAGCATCAGCTCCCGGATACCGACGGCTTCTTCCACCGGGTCCAGATCCTCACGCTGGAGGTTTTCCACCAACGCCAGCTCCATGGCCTGCTCATCGGACACATCCTTGACCACCACCGGCACTTCGGTCAGGCCGGCCATGCGGCAGGCACGCCACCGGCGCTCGCCGGCCACGATGCTGTAGCCGCCCAGTCCCTGGGGCCGCACCGCAATGGGCTGCAGCAGACCGTGCTCCGCAATGCTGGCGGCCAGCTCCCCCAGTGCCTCTTCGTCAAAGGTCTTGCGGGGCTGGTCGGGGTCCGGCTCGATCTCACGCAGGGGCAGGGTCTCGATCTTTGCGTCGGACTCAAGGCTCGGGGCGGCGTCCTCAAACAGACTTTCCAGCCCGCGGCCAAGTCCTCCTTTTCCTTTTGCCATCGTTCTTGTTGTTCCCCCTGTGTTTTAGTCTTCCAGAGCGTTTTTGACCGGTGCCGGTTCCGGAGCGCTCTTGCTCCGCGCGCGGGTCTTTTTGGGCTCGTGCGGCCGGTTGTTCTTGACGAACTCAATGGCCAGATCCATGTACGCTTCGCTGCCCTTGCCCTTGGGCTCGTAGAAATTGATGGGCTGCCCGTAACTGGGGGCCTCGGAGATGCGGATCGAACGCGGGATCGTGGTTTTGTACACCTTGGAGCCGAAGTACTTCTGCACCTGCTCCACCACCTGCACCGTGAGGTTGTAGCGCAGGGAGAACATCGTGAACACCACGCCTTCGATGTCCAGATAGGGGTTGTACTTTTTGCGGATGGTCTTGAGGGTGCTGATGAGCTCCGACAGACCTTCCAGCGCATAATACTCGCACTGCACCGGGATCAGCACACTGTCGCAGGCGCTCAGACCGTTCAGGGTGAGCAGGTCCAGGCTGGGCGGGCAGTCGATGAAGATGAAGTCATAGTCCTTCTGCACCCCGGCCAGCGCCTTACGCAGGCGGCTCTCGCGGCCCGGCAGGTCGATCATTTCCAGGCTGGCACCGGCCAGACGGGTGTTGGAGCCGATCACATCGGTGCGGAACTCGGTCTTGCGGATCGCCTGGGCGGCGGTCGCCTTGCCGATGAGCACCTCGTAGGTGCCGCACTCCACGCTCCGCTTGGGGATGCCGTAACCGGTGGTGGTGTTGCCCTGGGGGTCCAGATCCACGATGAGCACCTTTTTGCCCAAAGCCGACACGCAGGAGGACAGGTTGACGGCGGTTGTGGTCTTGCCGACGCCACCTTTCTGGTTTGCGATTGCTACAATTTTTGCCACGCGCATTTCTTCCTTCCGGGAAATTTTGGTTGTTCCACATGGAACATTCGCAGTTGTGCCCGCTCGTTTCCCGTCGCGCGGACATCTCAACTAGTAGTATAGCACACTCCCTTGGCTTTTTGAACCGCTTTCAGGCGTTTTTGTGCGTATTTTTCTTCTGTTTTCCGTTTTTACAAGGCAAAAAGTTCTCTTTCAAGGCGTATTTTGCAGATTTTTTACACGTTTTTTCTGTTCCACATGGAACAGTTCACTTCTCCGCTGCCGCCGTGGGGATGCGCACCGTGTATTCGATGTAGCCATCCTTCTCTTCCCGGTGGGCCGTGGCCGGTACCCCATTGTCGGTCATCAGCCGGATGGCATGGTCGATGGTGTTCACAAAGATGCGCACATCCCGGACCATGGAGATGCGGTGCCGCCCTTTTGCGGTGCTGTTGAGCAGCTGTTCGATGTACATGTCGGTCTGACGGGCGTTGAGCCGCCGCTTGGCAATGTTGATGAGCGCCTCGCTGCGGCGGTTCTCCGGCAGGCGCAGCACGGCCCGCGCGTGACGCTCGGTGAGGTTGTTGTCCAGCACGAACTGGCGCTGGTCCCCCGTGAGCTGCAGCAGGCGCAGCTTGTTGGCCAGTGTGGGCTGCGCCATGCCCAGCCGCTTGGCGGCCTCGGCCTGGGTGCAGTCCCACAGCACCAGAATGTCCCGCAGGCCCTGCGCCTGCTCAAAGGGGTTCAAGTCGGTGCGCTGAATATTTTCCAGCAGGCCGAGGGCCGCCGTCTGCTCATCGGCATAGCTGCACAGGATGGCCGGAATGGTGGTCATCTGGGCCAGCTTGCAGGCGCGCAGCCGCCGCTCCCCTGCCACCAGCTCGTAACCTTCGGCTGCTTTACGCACCGAGATGGGCTGCAGCAGACCGTTTTCACGGATGCTCTGGGCAAGGCCTGCCAGCTCCTGTTCCTCAAAGGTCCGGCGCGCCTGGAACGGCGACGGATGGATCTGGTCGATGGGCAGGAAATAAATTTTTCCGGCGGACTTCTTCCGTTCAAACATAACACGGCTCCTCCTTTTTTGCGGCATATCCGGGTTTGTTTTCCACACTTTCCCGGGAAAATGTGGAAAAGTTGGTTCAGAGCCAGTGTACCACACAAACAAAAACCCTGCCAGAAATTTCGTTCGGCAGGGTTTTGCATATTTTGTTCGCTATTCCGTTATTTCAGCGGGCTTTTTGCGATTTTTCCGCCGTTTCTGGGGTAGGCTGTCGGAGTTTGCGAAATCTTTTGGCACAAAATCAGGGTGCGGGTGTCGCCGCCGGGCAGGTGCAGGGTGCGGGTCTCCTTGTAGGCACCGCCCAGTTTTTTGATGGCCCCGCGGGCAGCGGCCAGCTCCTCTTCTCCGGAGGCACCCTTCATGGCAAGGAAGTTTCCGCCCACCTTGACCAGCGGCAGGCAGTATTCTGCCAGCATGGGCAGGGCCGCCACCGCGCGGGCTGAAGCCAGGTCAAACTGCTCCCGCCACACCTTGCGGGCGGCTTCCTCTGCGCGCTCCTTGGCAAACTCCACGCCGGTCAGGCCCAGCTGGGCACAGGCATACTTCAAGAACTCCACCCGCTTGCCGGTGGGCTCCATGAGGGTGAGTTCCAGTTCCGGCTTGTAGATCTTGGTGACGATGCCCGGAAACCCGGCACCAGCGCCCACATCCACCATGCGGCCGGCTACTTCCGGCTGGCTGGCAAAGAGCAGGCTGTCGAGGAAATGCTTGTCCTCGATGCCCTCGGGGTCGGTGATGGCGGTCAGGTTGACCTTCTGGTTGTAGTCCACCAAAATCTGTGCAAAGGCGTCCAGCTGGTCCAGCTGGGTGCCGGTGAGGGCAATGTTCCATGTGGAACACTTGGCCTCCAGCCGCTGTTTGTCGATCATAGGTTTTGATTCCTTTCTGTTGTTCTGGATCAGGTGTGGGCCGCCAGGGCAATGCTCAGCTGTGCAACATCCGACGGCGACACGCCGGGGATGCGGCTGGCCTGGCCCAGGTTCTTGGGCCGGATGCGGGCCAGCTTCTCGCGGGCTTCCAGCGTCAGGCCGGTGAGGTCCGCGTATTCAAAATCCTCCGGGATCAGAGTCTTTTCGTGGCGGGCCACCTCCCGGATCATGCGGTCCTGCCGGGCAATGTAGCCTGCGTATTTGATCTCGGTCTCCAGCCGTTCCGCCAGCATGGGCGTGATCCCCTTCCCCCAGCCGATGACCCCGGCCACAAGGTCGTAGTGGATCTCCGGGCGGCGCAGCAATTCTTCGGCAATGCCGCCCTCGGCTGCCGGGGCCAGCCCGGCCGCCGTCATGGCGGCCTGCAGGTCGGCAGTGCGCAGGTGGGCGTCGTGCAGGCGGCGGCGCTCCGCTTCCAGAATGTTCTGGGTGTGCTGGTACTTTGCCCAGCGGTCGTCCTGCACCAGACCATATTCCCGGCCGATGGGGGTCAGGCGGGTGTCGGCATTGTCCTGCCGCAGGGTCAGCCGGTATTCGCTGCGGCTGGTCATCATGCGGTAGGGGTCCATGACGCCCTTGGTCACCAGATCATCCACCAGGGTGCCAAGGTAGCTGGTGTGACGCGGCAGGATAAGCTGCTCCTTGCCCAGTGCATTGCGGGCGGCGTTCAGACCGGCCAGCAGGCCCTGTGCGGCAGCTTCCTCGTAGCCGGAAGTGCCGTTGAACTGTCCTGCCCCATACAGGCCCCGCACCACCTTGCTTTCCAGCGTGGCTTCCAGACTGGTGGGGTCCACACAGTCGTATTCGATGGCATAGGCCGGGCGCAGGATCTCGATGTGCTCAAAGCCCTTGATGCTGCGGTAGAAGGCATTCTGCACGTCCTCCGGCAGACTGCTGGAAGCACCCTGCAGGTACATTTCCTCGGTGTTCTCACCGCAGGGCTCCACAAAGATAGGGTGGCGGTCCTTGCCCGCAAAGCGCACCACCTTGTCCTCGATGGAGGGACAGTAACGCGGGCCGACACCCTCGATCATGCCGCCGTACAGCGGGCTGCGCTGGATGTTGT
>ERZ857775.4187-NODE-4187-length-10704-cov-3.252512_pt1 | contig 10704 bp, 8 predicted proteins | sample MGYA00519698_ERZ857775 | MGnify/ENA primary metagenome ERZ857775 (study PRJEB31778, sample SAMEA3449363) | human gut metagenome | biome: human gut; feature: human-associated habitat; material: faeces | place: United Kingdom | collected 2010/2012 ...
ATTGTTGTCTGTTTTTGTTTCACCTGCAGTAATATTCGTTCCGTTTACAATGCTGTAATCCGGTGTGCAGAATTTTGTTCCAGGGAGCTGACTGTTCAGGTAACTTTTCGCACATACTCCTCCGCCATTGGCGATAACAGCAGAAGCTCCTGACGTATTTCCCTCGATTGTATAGAATCGGTCTCCGATCACTGCTGTTACAAGTCCGGTATGTACAAATTCTTTTTTGCTATTGCTCCAGAAAATAACAATGTCGCCTACTTTCGGGTTTGCGTTAAGAGTAAAGTATTTTTTCATATCCGGGCAGTACACATATGGCCAGTGTTTCAAAAGTTTTTTTGCTATCTCTAACCCGAACGCTTTCATAAAGCACCATGCAATGAACACTGCACACCAGTAATCACCATTCCAACTCGGTTTTACATCTCTCCAATATTTTGTATAATTCGCAGATCCTGCATTTGCAGTTTTATCGTCAAGCTGGCTGTTACTTTTTTTCTCTAAGTATCCAATCTCATTTTTTGCAATCATTATAACTTTCTCAATTGCTTTATCCATGTTGGTTCCTCCTTTCTGTGCAGCATAGTCTTTGTAGAACACGTTTCTGTCTACCGTTCCAGCAATTCCCGGTATCTTTGCTTTACTGGAGTACTGCCATCCTACTCCGAAGTCTGGGCGCAGACGTTCCTGTAATGTTCCGTTATCGTTTTGCGGATAGCGCGCTACCCAAAATTCATACTTTTTTAAATGGCTGCATATTACATTTTCGTACCAGTCTACATTACAATAGATTCCGAACTTATATCCTGCATTAACAATAATCTTTTCAAATGCTTCTGTCATTTTGTGGAGACTTTCAGCTCCAAGTATTCTCTGATTGTTCCACTCAAGATCTAACCAAACTGGAAATTGCAATTTCCGTCCAGCTAATACAGAAATAATTTTCTGCGCTTCTGACTCAATCTCTGTGATTGTCATTGCATAAGAGTATTTATATACTCCTGTTGGAATGTTATATTCCTGGCACGCTGCATAATTTTTTTCAAAATAATTATCTGTAACGTTCCCGGCTTCCGTGATTCGGAGAATAGCGAACCCCATACCGTAATCCGCAACTGTTTTCCAGTCGATATTTTTCTGCCAGGCGGAAACGTCAATTCCTTTGATTTCCATTTTTACCTCCAGAAAAAGCCCGGCATTATACCGGGCTGTGCAAAATTATTTTGTTCCATCAGAAAACAAGTTGTTCAGGTTTTCGTCTGCCTCTACTTCCGGGATTCCTGCGACGCTTGTGAGCAGACTTACAACTCCGGCCACTACTGCAGACGATACAACCATCTTCCAGTCCACTGCAGAGATCACACTTCCGGCTCCGATCACACCCACTGCAGTCTGCGCCATTGTTTTTACGGCTCTGATTCCTGCTTTCTTCCACCATTTCACTGTGTCTACGCTTGGCTTAAATACGCAATTTTTAAACATTTTGCTCCTCCTTATAATCCAAACTGTTTTGCAATAATTCCAACTGCAATACCTAATATAGCTGTTAATAAGTAACTTGTTACTGTCCGCCACTTTTCCCCGTCTCTTGACTCAAGAGCTTCCAGTCTTGCGCTCTGCTGTCCCTGCTCTTTCACCATGTTCTCCATGTTATTTGCAAGCGTCTGTACAGATGCAACTAATTCCTGGAGCTGCCGAACACTGTTTTCCAGAATTTCAATCCGTCTGTTCTGTCGGTTGTCTTCTTCCTCAATTCTTTTGCGGAACTCCTCATGCTCTGCTCTTGAAATCTGTTCATTTTCCATGCTTATTTCCTCATCATCTACGTCTGCATATTTGCGGCAGGAATACTCAATTATATCTAAATCTTGCTGTATATCCTCCAGAGGCTTTGCTTTCTCTTTGTCTTGAATATACAGCAGTAAATCATAAATAGAGGACCATTGCCTGCTAATAATTTGTAATTTAGTCATGCTTCCCGATTACTCAGTAATTTCCTCCATACCTGCATCAATAAGGAGTTTTTTCACCTTTTCTTTTAACAGACGTGGAACTCTGTTGTATTCCTCTTTTGCTTCCTCAATAGTATCTTTACTTAAAATTTCAGTAACCCATAATTTTGCCATCATTTCTTTATCTCCTTTGCTCAATAACATTATAATTAAATTTCTACGCATAAACCTGTTCGCTCATTTCCAGCAGGCAGTCTTTCAACATTTCGATCTGTTCTGCCTGCTCTGCAAATTTCTGTTCAGTGCTTTTTTCTTCCTTCGGAATATATTCCAGATATTTTTCCGGTGATGCTCTTACAGTTTTCTCTGAGATCTTCTCCTGTTTTTCCCGGAACTGGTTAAAATCATATTCGAATACTGTCTGTTCTGTCTCCGGATCTGTATCCGGATAGGTTTCTGTAACAGTCTTTTCGTTCAGACATATCATTACATCCACGTTTCCATCAGGCAGCGCATTCCAAGTTACAGGATCCTGTTTTTCTGTAAATCTTGCTTTCACGACTTACCCTCCTTTTCGCTTTCTCAAATATCTTATCTACGTTATACTTTTCTCTGAAATATTCAGAGTCGGAATGTTTGAACCATCCGTAATATGCTATACACCGGTACGCAAGATCTAATGGTATCGCTTTTCCTTTCTCCACATACTTCCCAGCTTTTACAAATGCCCTGCGTCCTCTCAGGAAAATGCTCCGTCTTACCTCTGTGTGATCCCGATAGATTTTGAATCCCATCATATCAATAGGTTCTCCATGATGTTTCCCGTCTTTGTCTATCCAGTCGATCTGGAACAACTTCCAATCTGGTTTTACCGTCAGATCTAAATACTCATTCATGTACTTAACCAAAAGCTTCATTGCTTTTCTTACGTCTGCCTTTCTGCTTCCAATCAGTAGGAAATCGTCCATGTAGAACAAGACATGATTAATCAGCCTGATTTCTTCTATTGTTCCGTCTCGGTGTTTCTTCCTCTTGAACAGCTTTTCAGCAGCATAATGATAAGCTGTGCTCAGATAATAATTGCAGAGCCATTGGCTCAAGTATGATCCAATTGACAGTCCCTGATCGAATGAGTCAATTAAAACAAAAGCCAAATAAAGCAGATCCTCATTTCTGACCTGCTTCTCTAACATTCTTTTCATTTTTCTCCTGTTGATGGATGGATAGCATTTCCGGACATCTCCCTTTGCTGCTACTCTGGTCTTGCCCGGATTCTTGCGGATCCAATTTTCAATTGCTTCTTTTCCATAGATCTGTCCTCTCCCTGGAATGCTCGCACATTGATAAGTTCCTACTTTTCTTACAAATAATTCTTTTAAGCCGTTTGTGGCTACATAATCGTATATCTGCTGTTTTATGCACTCAACACCTATATCTCTTACTTTCCCTGAATTTCCATCCAGCCTTGCGCTTGTCTTTATAGGATCAAAAGATACTTTTCTGAGTTTTATTTCTTCTTCCATTCCTGCCGCTGCTGTGCAGACTAAATTATGTAACCAGTCTTTAAAGTTTTCTTTTATAATCCTGTGTATCTGCCTGGCTGTAATAATATTCGTATAGTTTGCCAGAAATCGGGCTGTATCCATACGGTTCCATTTATCGCTCAGACATTCATAGATACATGCGGTTATAAAGTTCTGATCTAATGTTATATTTTTACAATACCGTTTCATTCGTTTCTTGATATAAGGGGTTTTCGGTTTTTCTACTCACCCCACGCATGAATCAACTGCATTCATGGTCCTTGTCCCAGGCTCCTATGCTCCCGATCACAAGGTTCGGCTTCAATCAAATTTCGGTGATGCCCCACGCTGCTGTTGCAGGCTCCGTCCTGCGGAGCGAAATGTAACACAAATATCAAATCATTTTCAAGAAAATCCGGAAACGATATTCCAGTTCGCAGTGCCAACGCCATTGTTCGCATGCAGAATCCAGAGGCCGTAAACCGTGCCATTGTTCAGATTGCCCAGGGACAGCCAGGGAACAGGAACCGCTACCTCGTGTTACAAGTCCGTAATTTATTGCTATTCTGCTTTTTTCGAAGTTGATTAGTTATCAGTTACATAGAGGGGACAGCCCCTCTGTCAGGCTGCCGCCTGCCATTCACCCCGTGTGCCGTTCGGTGAAACGCCGGAAACGATAAGCCAGTTCGCAGTGCCAACGCCATGGCTCGCATGCAGAATCCAGAGGCCGTAAAACGCGCCACGGTACAGATGGCCCAGGGACAGCCATTCTCTTTGGCCGCTCGTGCCTGAATCTGTATACAGTCCATTGCAGAATCCTGTTGTACTTCCGGCTTTTGTTTCCGTCGGTACCATGATTCCCAGGGCTGGATCAACAAAGCATTTTGAGATGTATTTCCATGATGCTGCTGTGTATGTTACCTGAGCCGCTACTTTCTTGTATCGTGTCTTTGCTGCATTCATATCCGTTGTAAGCAGTGACGCATCCATACAGATGTATACGTCTCTCTTTGGTGTTCCGTCTTCGTCTGTAACAATATCCATAAATACATTACTGAGGACTTCATAAGCACCGTATCCGGTTTCGATTCCCTGGATCTTGAATGGATTCTTGTTATCTGTATTTGAGAACGGTGATCCATCTGATCCAAGCACGCTGTCAGTTGAGCCGGTCCGCCACGGCATTGTTGAGATGCAGGTTGTTAATGTCGTGTTGAATGGTTCTGTATCCAAATATATTGCAGAATTTGTATCGTCTACCGGTTCGATCTTCAAGATCTTAACGTCATATGCAAGATTGTGCATGTATGCGTAATATCTGTCTTTATTTGTATTTGAACCAATATCCCCGACAGATACATAAGACCCGACAATATAATTGTTGGCTTTTGCTTTTGGGAGAATCACTCTTGTTACTCCGGTTTCTGCAACTGCTGCCATTTCCTGCATTGAATAAGAATTACATCCAGCCATAACGCTTCGGCTGTTCGTTGTTGCATATAAAATAATCATCATGAGCTGTTTGTAAAAGAGATCCCAGTTTGTTGTTCCCACGTACATTGAGCCTTTCTTTCTCATGTATGCGATCAGCCCTGTGTATGATACTGGTTTTCCTCCTTTCTGGCTTCCGTTTGCCAGAATCAATCCAGCGGAGCTGTACAGCACTCCATCAATGTCTCCGGCTCCGTATTTTCCGTGGATCATAAAAGGTGAAATTGTTCCGTCTGGATTAATTGACTCTCCCATCGGTCTAAGGCCAAGGGCTTCGTTCGGACTGTCTGAATAATGATAATCTACATACTCAGGATTGTCTGTGATTCCAACCCATGCGGACATTGTGACCTCTCCCACATCTACTTTTCCGGTCTTTTTGAAATCCGGTTGTCCCTGCAGTGCAGTCACATGGTTAAAGCCTTTATTATCTACGGTAAAATTACATGGAAAGTGCATGAATACGCCAATCTCCCTGTAATCATCCTGTCCGATTGCTGTATTTGTGGACGGTTTTCTCACCAGTCCTTCATTATCGTTCAGTTTCACGCCTGTTTGGCTGGTAGAAGTGTCATACTTGTAGATTCTCGTTGTATATACTTTTCCAGTCCTGCGGAGGGCAAAGAAATTTGAAAGTGCGTTTTCAATTCCTCCACCTGCTGCAGTAATATTCTGAATCTGTTTATTTGCTTCTGTCTGTAAATTGCTCACCACAGTTTCTCCGGTCGTCTGGAGATCTGTCTGCAGTTTTGTTCCTTCTGTGATTTTTTCTCCCAGGGATGTGTTCAGATTAGAGGCAGTTTTATTTGATGAATCCAATCCTGATTTTGTCTGTGTCGCAGTTGCATTTGATGAATCCAGAGCGGTTTTGGTTTTTCCGGCCGCTGTGTTTGAATCATCCAGATTCTTTTTTGCTGTATTTGCTGTTGAGACTGTGGTATCCAGCTGGCTTTTTAAAGCAGTTCCCTGTGTAATATCAGAGTCAAGTCCCTGTTTTAATGTCGTTCCTTGAGAAATATCTGATTCCAGATTTCCTTTTAACGTCTGTGCGGTGCTTATGGATCCATCCAGATCAGTTTTTCTTTGTGCAGCCGTTGCATTTGTACTGTCCAAATTCTTTTTTGCTGTATTTGCTGTTGAAACTGCAGTATCTAGCTGACCTTTTAAAGCAGTTCCCTGCTCGATATTCGAATCAAGACCCTGTTTCAAGGCTTCTGCTTTCTTTACATCTGCTGCAAATGTCTGTTCTGTATGTTCGTTTTTCGCTACTTTTTCGGTTATATCTGTCTGCGCTTCGAGAATGTCAGTTTTAACCTGATTGTATTCGTTGTTTTCATCCGAGACTGCATTTATCGCATTAACAATCGCATCTCTGACATCTCGCCCTTTTTGTGCTTTTGCAATCTGATCTGTGTATTTTTTTACGTTTGCCACTTTTATTCCCCCTTATTTACAAGGCAGTCTGAATATTCTTTTGACTTTAAATCTCTTACTTCTGACAGAACAGAGGTAAGCATGTAATCCATTAACGACGCAGGGATTCCATACTGTGCCATTGCTCCGAATACTACGTTTCGAATTTCTTCTGTTCTTTTGTCCAAGATTGCTCCCAGTGGAGGAGCTTCTACTGCTTTCTCTACTGTATTATTTTCCTCTTTCCGTTCCTGTGCGGTGCTTTCTTCTGTGTCCGACTCGGACACCTTTGTTTCTTCCTTAATAGTTTCTTTATTGTCCTTTTCTTTTACTTTATTCATTATGCTGTTTTCTCCTTTTCCTCATAGAGATTTTGAATCAGTTTAAGCATTACCGGAATTAATACACGAAAGTTCCAGTCTTCCGGTTCTCCTTTTTCATTTAACTGTGCCGCTTCCGGGAAAATGCTGTATATGTCTTCTGCATAAAATCCCGGCATTTTCTTTCCGTTTAACCAGTCTTCTGGACTGAGATAATTTTCTTTGTATTTAAACCATATCACTGGAACATTCAGCATTCTTTTTGCTTCATCTAATGTCATGCTTGCAATATGATCTTTATATCGCTTGGATGATGATGACAAATAAGCCACTGTTGCTCCGTCTTTTGCAAATACCATATGGCCTCCAGATGTCACATGGGAAAGATTAAATACTTTAAATGCGTCAGAACCATCCGAGAACGTTGAAGTACCCGTATGTATCTCTAACCCTCCATCAAAAATGAAAGCGTGTGATCGCATACTTAACGTTGCATATCCGGTGGTTATTTTTCCGCTTGTAACCGTAAAATTTCCGATAGTTCCTTTCTTCGCTGCAAATGAACCGTCTGTGTTAATTTTAAAATAAGTATTCGCAGTAACCAAACCGTTGAAGTTAATTTTTGATGCGTTAATCTTAACGCTCTGCGCTGTCTGGTTAATTGATGATGCAATTTCTCCAGCAGATACTTTCGACTCTATTTCCGTCTCTGTCTGCGTGATTCGGGAGCTGAGAGTACTTTCCGCACCTTTCGCACGGGAAACCTCTGACGTGATCGAGTTTTCTGCAACTGTGATCCTGGATATTGCAGTTTCGGCCGTACTTTTTGCGGTGTCAGCTGTATTCTTTGCAGTGTTTGCTGTTGTCTGTGCTGCATCTGCCTGAGCTTTTGCAACACTAATATCCTGATCCTGGATTCTTTCCCAGGATGCCGTTTTGCTTCCTGATGTTGTTCCGGAGCATTTCCATAGCAGATTTATATTGTTTCCGTAGCTTCCATGATTCGGACTTTCTGGATATGTCCCTTTTGTCAGTTCAGTTGCAGTGTAACTCGGCAAACTCTCAATTGTTGCTCCTGATGTTTCTCCGGTTGTTCCGGTAACTGACGCTATAGCGAAACCATAGAAGCTATCGCTTGAACCGTCTGTATGCCAGTACACATAAAATTCTGATGATGGAACAAAAACAGATGCACCAGCAATGTCAGTTCCTCCCAGCTTCGCTGCAAGTTTCATTGTTCCGTTATCACTGTAATAAATCTTTACATAATCATAATTTACGCTTTCCGTTCTGGAGTCTGATGAAAATGTGATCTTTAATCCAGGAACCTTATATGTATATCTGTACGCATATCCGGTTGTGATATCATAGTAAATATCTCCTATGTGCAGTGACTTTAAATCGTCGCTTGTCCAGGAGGACGCTGGTTCATTTGATGTTGTCGGTATTTTACTCCCGTAGAAATTACCATTTTTTTCTGACACTGCCTGACGTACCGTAGTCACTTCAAGAGTGATGTTATCCGTCGCCATTTTGATAGCCGCCGTCATTTGTTCCGTTGTCGAGTAGCTTTTCAGTTTTTCATCTGTGTCTGCTTTTGCATTCTTTTCAGCATTATTCGCAGCGTTTTGTCCTGCCTTTGTAGCATTGCTTTCCGCAGCGTTTGCCGCATCCTGCCCGGCTTTTACTGCGTCCGTGTACTTTTCTTCTAGTTGTCCAGTAGTAGCATACTTTTTTGATACTTCCAGAGAAATTCCGTTTGCTGCCTGACTGATCGCACTATTCATTTCAACTGTTGTGGAATAGTTTTTCAGTTTTGTATCAGTATCGTCTTTGGCGTTTTTCTCTGCGGAGTCTGCCGCTTCCTGTCCCTCCTGAACTGCATCTGCATAGAGCTTGTTTGCCATTTCTTGTGTTGCATATGTTTTTGAGACCGTTGAAAGAATGCTTGTCTCAGTCATTGTGATCGCTGATCTGAGCTTTTCCTCTTCCCCTTTTGCTCTTGACACTTCTGCAGTTATAAGTCCCTCCTGGATCTCGATTTGGGAAAGCGCAGATTCTGCTGTACTCTGAGCTGCTTCAATGTCCTTATCTTTTACCCTTACCCATCCATACTCATTACTGTCATTTTTCTGATACTGATAAGCATAGCCGGTTGTGGTATTGAAAAAGAGATCTCTTTCGTGTTCCTTCCTCAATTCGTCTGTCGTCCAGGCAGATGCCGGATTGTTTTCGGATGTTGGTTCATAATTTCCGTACCAGTTTCCGGATTTTCTCTCCAGCTGCTGCTCCAAACTCGAAACAGAAAGAGTTATCTTTCCGTCCATGGCTTTCAGGGATGTTGTGACCTCTTTCAGAATCGCTGTTTTATTTGCAGAGTCTCCATCTGATATTTTGGTTTCAATGTAGTTTTTGCACTCTGTTGAGAGTGCTTCTGTTTTAACAGAACCGGCAAGGATTCTCTCTCCTATAATCTGGCCATCCAGTGTCATTCCGATCGTGTACGGGCCGTTATATCCATTGTGAGATCCGCCGATTCCGTTTTTATTTATCTGTAGTATATTTGTTGCCTGTTCTTTGTCCGGTGCATCCATGTACAGATCCCGAAGCCAGAGACCGTTTTCATCAAATTCTGTGAGTTTGTATCCGCCTTTTGCTCCCGTCATTTGTTTCGTAAGATTATCAATTGCGGATTTCATCCAAGACGCTTGAACTCTTCCAGCCTCTGTTGTTTCCTGCCGGATCTGAGTAAATGTCCCAGTAGTCTGATCTGTGAAAGACTGCTGCAGATTTTCTCCCAGTGTCAACTGCGCCTGATCTGGTTGCTGCAATGGGATTTTCATTTCCATAACCGGCAATACTTTTTTCATTCCATACGGAATTGCATTGCAGAGCACACGGTCTCCTATATCAAAAGAATCATAATCCTGGCCAAACAATGACAAATCCACTGCAGTCAGGGAAATGACAAGGTTCTCATACTGCTGCGTCGTCAGATATTCTGTTGCTTTTTTCAGGAGGTTCGCTGGCGTTGCTACATCGTCCCACTTCTCTGTTTTCCACACCCATCCGAAACTTTCTACCGCCTTTTTGCTGTATATGTAGTCTTTTCCGTCGTTTACGGATGTAATGTCCACATTCTTTTCAAGGCGTTCAAATTCGGATGCGTTTTCGTCTGTTTCCTGTTCGATTGCTGCCCCCAGCGGGATCAGAGCTGTGATAACATCGTCGGCAGTCATTGTCTCTGAGTAATCAAGCAGGTTCTCTCCGAATTGAATTGGTTGTTCGCAATACTTGCCGTATTCCTGTATATTTATCCAGTCAAGGTATAGCTTGTCTTCTTCGTGTCTGAGTCTCAGGTATCCGCCCAGGCGATCAACCAGTTTCTCCCTGATCGCTTCAAGGGTGTTTTCTCTGTCAGTTATCCTGTACAGAGAGTCATTGCTGTCATGGATCGTAACAACCCCGATATAGATTTTCTTTCTATCCTCAACCTGATTATTGTGCAGCTGTAGCCACGCGTCTAACATTTCCCTGGGCGACATGTCGTGCCATTCCTGCTGCGGCAGAATCGTATCTGCCAGGAACGACAACGCTCCGGTTGCTTTAATCGGTTGATTTTTAAACCGGTCTTTTTCTCTTGTGCGGACTTCTCCGTAAAAGATTTCTGTTTTATCTCTGTACACTGAAATCATGCTTTTTCTGTTATGAATATCATTGTACAGAGGATTTAAAGCCGGTACTTTCAGGGTTAACTCTCCTGCATATCCTGTCTGCAGGTCCAGCTCCGGATTGATAACTGCTGCCTCCCGGTCTCCTGGATAATACAGGATCTTGCCATCTAATTTAATTTTGTACATTACAATGATCCCCTCCTGTAAACAATATCCAGTGTTCCGGATCCCGAAAATTCCAGGGTTTCATCTGTTCCAAATACAACAATATCCGGAAATCTGTTTCTTCCAAGCGTCAGTGTGTATGTTTCTCCGCATCCTGTAACCTTTA
>ERZ857775.4191-NODE-4191-length-10694-cov-6.690948_pt1 | contig 10694 bp, 6 predicted proteins | sample MGYA00519698_ERZ857775 | MGnify/ENA primary metagenome ERZ857775 (study PRJEB31778, sample SAMEA3449363) | human gut metagenome | biome: human gut; feature: human-associated habitat; material: faeces | place: United Kingdom | collected 2010/2012 ...
GAATGGCGGTGTGGCTGTTGGAGCTGCCCTCGCGGGTGATGAAGCCCAGCAGCAGACTCTTATCCATCCGGACTGTCTCGGAGGGGGCGAGGTCTTCGGCCACAAGGATGCTGGGCTCGGTGCCCTGCAAAGAGGCGTTGTCCACCCCCTGCAAAATGTCCAGCATGGCCTGTGCAATGTCGATGACGTCTGCGCTGCGGGCCTGAAGATAGGGGTCATCCATGGCCGCGAAGACGGCGGCCTGATTGTCGCCCGCAGTCTTGACGGCGTACTCCGCGCATTTGTGCTGGCCGTTGATGATCTCCTTGATGGTGTCCACGAAGTCGTCGTCGTCCAGCATCATGGCGTGGATGTTGAACACTTCGGCGATGTCCTCGCCCGCCTCGTCCAGTGCCTTTTCGTACAGGGCGGTCTGCTGGTCGATGGCCTTGGCGCGGGCCGCTTCAAAGCGGGCCTCCTCGGCAGCGGGGTCGGCCGCGTCTGCCGTGGAGATCACCGTATCTTTTTTCTTGTAAAGTTTCAGTTTGCCGATCGCGATCCCATTCAGGATGCTTTTGCCGGTGCCTACCTGCATCGTTCATTTCTCCTTCTCATCAAAATGTTCCATTGTGCGAAAAAGCCCCCGCAGGGAGTTCCCGCAAGGGCTTTGGTTCGCTGGTGCTCAGACGTTCTCGCTCAGGAACTTCTGGATCGCTTCTGCTGCGGCGTCCTCGTCCTCACCCTCGACCTTGATGGTGACGGTCTCGCCCTGCTTGACGCCCATGCCCATCAGGGCCATCAGCTTGCGCAGGTCGCAGGTCTTGCCGTTCTTCTCAAGGGTCGCGGTGCTGGAAAAGCCCTTGACGACCTTGACCAGAAGCCCGGCGGGGCGTGCGTGGATGCCACAGGCATCTTTGACGGTGTACTGGAATTCCTTCATGCTCATTTCTCCTTACCGGTATCCCTTATCATCATCTTAAAAATCCGGGGCCGTTGGCCGCGCCGGACGCAGCCGATCTTGCTGCGGGATATCCTACCTCTATTATAAACCCGGATCGTTCATTTTTCACCATTTCATTTCGCTGATTTTTATACGGTTTTTTTGGTATAGTTCAACAGAATTTTTTGTGGAAAATTTTCAACAGAGTTTATTCGACGGGGTACCCCTCTGCGTCGAGGGGAAGATCGGTGTAGCTGTAATCTTCACCGGAGGTCTGCTGGGCCTGATCGGCGGCGGAAAGCTCTTCGTCGTGGCGCTCGCCCCAGTCGCCGCTGTAGTCCTCGCCGGAGGTCTGCTGCGCTTGGTCGGAAGCGCCCAGCTCCTCGTCATGCCGCTCGCCCCAATCGCCGCTGTAATCCTCGCCGGAGACTTCCTTGGCGGGGGTCTCCTCGCTGAGCGCTGCGCTCTGGGCGTCTTTGATGCCGGTGACGGTGCCGGAGGGCTTCTCCAATAAATACGCCCCGATGGCCTTTTTCCGGTAGACCAGCAGCACGCCATACTGGCTCAGATCGCCCTTGCTGGCGGCGGGGATAAGAGCCGTCCACTTTTCGACGGTTTTTCCTTTGTAGCGGGCAAGGTCGAGCCCGCTCTGCTGCACCACGCCGTTGAAGGCCGAGAAGCTGTCGTCCCACTTGCGGGGGATCTTGACCTTATCCGCCGTGATGGACGCGCCGTCCACATCCAGCCCGTAGCCCGTGAACCACGTCTGGATATCCTGTGCGCTCTCGATCTTGTTCACGCTGGCCGAAACGCTGACTGTGCGGGTGCTGATGTACCGCCCCAGCAGGGCGCTGAATGCCACCAGCGCACAGCACATGGCTCCGATGCCGAATTTCTTCAAACTTGCTTTGTTCAGTGTGACCACAAACATGCCCATGCCTCCCACCCTTGTTTGGTTCTGGAAGCATTGTATGCGGGGCGGGCCCACGATATGCGGAAAGCTTCTATACAAGGCCGCGCTTCTGTGTTAGAATGGGGCCAAATACAACAAACTGCAAAAGGCGGTGATCCCCAATGCCCCAAGCGCCGAAATCATCGAGACCCCAGCACCCGCTGCCGGAATACCCCCGCCCCGCGCTGCGGCGGGACAGCTTCGAGAGCCTGAACGGTGTGTGGCAGTACGCTATCACAAAATCGGCCAAGCTCCCGCCCCAGTGGGACGGCGACATCTTGGTGCCCTACTCCCCGGAGGCGAAAGCCTCCGGCGTGGGGCGGACGCTCCGGCCCGGCGAGTGGCTCCACTACCACCGCAGCTTTGCCCCGCCCGCGGGGGAGGGCGGCCGGGTGCTGCTCCACTTCGGGGCCGTGGATCACGCCTGCGCGGTGCAGGTCAACGGGCATCTGGTGGGCGGCCACCGGGGCGGCTACTGGCCCTTTACGTTCGACATCACCGACGCGCTGAACGCCGACCACAACCGCCTGTGGGTGGCCGTGCAGGACCCCACCGGCACCGGGCACCAAGCGCGGGGCAAGCAGACGCTCAAGCCCGGCGGGATGTTCTACCCGGCCCAGAGCGGCATCTGGCAGACCGTCTGGCTGGAGCGGGTGCCGGACAACTACATCGAGGCCCTGACCGTCACCCCGGACTACGATGCCCGCACCGTGACGGTCAAGGCCCACACGGCCCAGCCCGGCGGCGCGGCGAACCTCTGGGCCGTGGTGCGGGCGGGCGGCGTGACCATCGCCGAGGACTGGGGCAGCGACGAGGCCGGCCAAGACGGCGAGGTGACCCTGACCATCCCGGAGGAGCACTTCTTTCCGTGGAGCCCGGCCAGCCCCTTCCTCTATGACCTGACCGTGGGCACAACGCAGGGCGGCGAAGAGAGCTTCGACACGGTGCACAGCTATTTCGCGCTGCGAAAATGGAGCTGTGAGCCGGACAAGAAGGGCATCCTGCGCTTCTGCCTGAACGGGGAGCCTATTCTGCTGAACGGCTTGCTGGACCAAGGCTACTGGCCGGAAGGCCTCTACACTCCGCCCTCCGACGCGGCGGTGGTCCACGAATTGCAGACCGTGAAGGAGCTGGGCTTCAACCTCCTGCGCAAGCACGCGAAGATCGAACCCCAGCGCTGGTACTACCATTGCGATAAGCTGGGCCTTATCGTCTGGCAGGACATGGTGAACGGCGGCGAGCCCTACAAGCTCTGGTTCGTGACCTACCTGACCAACGTGTTCCAGCCCCTGCTGCGGCACCTGCCCGACGGCGCGGCCCTGCGGGGCCTTCTGAGCCGCCGGAGCGAGGCCAGCCGGGAAACATACCGCCGGGAGCTGGAAGCTACCGTGGAGGCTCTGCGGGGGCATCCCTGCATCGGCTGCTGGGTGCCCTTCAACGAGGGGTGGGGCCAGTTCGACGCGGCCAAGGCTGTGGAGGCCCTGCGCGCCCTCGACCCCAGCCGCCTTGTGGACGAGGCGAGCGGCTGGTACGACCAAGGCGGCGGCGATGTGGATTCCCGCCACAACTACTTCTACCCCCTCCGGGTCCGGCCCGGCAAGCGGGTGGCGGCCCTGAGCGAATACGGCGGCATCGCGTGGCCCATGCCCGGCCATGAGCCGCCCCGCAGGACCTACGGCTACGGCACGGCCAAGAGCCGCGCCGAGTTGACGGAGCGCTACCAGAAATTGCAGCGGGACACCGTGCTCCCTCAGCTCAAAAACGGCCTGTCCGCGCTGGTGTACACCCAAGTGAGCGATGTGGAGGACGAGGTGAACGGCCTGTTCACCTACGACCGCGGGGCCCTCAAGCCCGACCCCGCCGCCGTCCGCGCCGCAAATGAGGCGCTGGAAGCGGAGTTTGAGAGACTGACCCGATGATCGTATAGAACGCCCAAGGCCCCCGGAAGGTTATTGCTTCCGGGGGCCTTGGCGTTGTTATTTGACAGAATCAAAATCAGGATGATTGGATTCTGAAATGATATAATGTGGACGGTGCTTGACTTCAGTATACGTTCGTGCGAGATATTGTCCTATAATTCCGAGGCTAAAGAGCTGGATACCACCAATCAACAGCAGAGTGCAAACAATAGATGCCCATCCGGCAACAGGATCGCCAAAACAAAGCTTTCGGACGACTAAGAAAATCAACATAACGGCAGATACAAAAGTCATTACAATTCCAAACCACGAAGAGATATTGAGCGGAACCTCGGAAAAGTCAATGATGCCCTCGATCGCATATTTGAAAAGCTTCCAGAAGCTCCACTTGGTTTCACCGGCAACGCGCTCTACATTTTCATAGGGAAGCCAATAAGTTCTAAAACCAATCCAGCCAAAGATACCTTTTGAAAAGCGGTTCCGCTCGCTCATGGAAACAATTGTTTTTACCATGTCAGACTTCATCAGTCGAAAATCTCGTGCGCCGTCCACAATATCGGAATCGGAAATTTTATTGATGATCTTATAAAATTTTCTAGCAAACCATGAGCGGATAGGGGGCTCACCCTGCCGATTTACGCGGCGTGTTGCGACGCTGTCGTAATCGCCACTTTCGAGAATCTCGATCATTTTCGGAAGAAGGCCGGGAGGGTCTTGCATATCCGCATCCATCACAGCAACATAGTCACCATGTGCATTGCAAAATCCGGCATACATTGCGGCTTCTTTTCCAAAATTGCGGGAGAAGGAATAATAGGTTACATTTTTATCTTCTTCTGCTAACTGGCGAAGGAGGGGCAAGGTGTGGTCTTTGGAGCCATCATTTACAAAGATGAGTTCATAAGTGCTGGTAAGACCCATTAGCACTTTTTTGACCTCTTTTTTGACCTCTTTGTAAAAGATTGGAAGCGCCGCTTCTTCGTTATAGCAGGGTACGATAATTGAAATCTTCATTTGTGACGTCCTCCTCTGCCTTGAGGAAAAATTGCTTTTTCTTCATGAACTCAATCGCACAAAGCAAAATAAGAGTCAGCAAAGAAATCGCGATGCCCGGTTTTAAATATCGAATATGGTAAGCCATAGACAACTTGTTTGACCCTTCGGAGAGAGAAATGCTGTAAAGACAATCTCCAATTAGATCAACTTCGGCAGGAGAACCATTCAGAAGAATATCCCAGTCGTCATCTGCCGGAACAGAGAGGAAGAGCTTGTCGCCCGAACGTGCGGTAAGGTCTGCCTGAATGGAGCCGTTCTCAACGGAGAGGGCTTCGACCTTCTGTGAATTGGCAAGTGCGGCACATTGAGCCAGAACATTCTGGTCCAGTGCATAGAACTGCATATTATCCAAGTTGAAGTCGAGTGACCCGGCGGAAACAGTAATTTCACAGATGGATGATTCTCCGGAGGTCGGAATATAGAAAACGGAAGGAGAAAGCCAGCACGCATACTGCGTGATGAACTGCCCGTCTGCGGAAATGGACGCATTTACCTCGGAATTCCACGGGAGATTTCCATAAACGGTATAATTCGAGCCGGAAGGGACGGACAAGTGGATGTTCAAAGAATTGCCGTCAATGTCGTATGTGAAGGCCAAGGGAGTATAAACATCGTCCGGCAGATCAAACAACTGCTTATACAGTGCATTTTGAAATTCAAACGGGTTTTGAGAAGAGTCAGAAAGGGAACCCTGCTCAGAATGATAGACAAACGCCATCGGAAGCGCGTGGGGATTTTGATAAATCGCTTTTCCGTTGTCAGAGGCGGTGCTGATTTCTTCCAAACCTTGAATGGGGTAGGGAGAAAGGATGTATTTGACGCCAAGAAGAGAATCCGCACCCAGAATCGAGGTGTTCGTGATGCACATGTTCTCGCCGCACATTGGGTAGCCGAGGCGGTCAAGAAATGCTCGTTGATTATCGTCAGGAGAAGAAGTATAACCGCTGATAGAAGCGTAATTGTATGCGAGAGCTTCGTTATAATAAGCGGTCAGGTGACTGCCGCCGAAACTGCGCGTTGTGGTTTGTGAAATACGGTAGAACGAGGGATCGGAGTTTTTAATAGAGGAAATCAAGGCTTCCTGATTGGTTCGGTAGGACTGGTAAGACGCGACATTGTCAGAAGAATAGATGGGAATGAGAAGCTTTGCATTGATGGAGAGATCCAGTGAAAATGCAAGAACAAGAGCGGCCGCGAAGATTCGGCGAGGAATGGCAGCCCCCTGCACAGAAGCGAGTTTGAGCAGAATATAAAGTCCGGACGTCAGCAGAATAAAAAGAGCGGTTCCATAAACATTTGCGCGTGTGTTGACCGGATGCAGATGGAATAATATGACCAGACATAGCGAATAGAGGACTGCTATGAGAGCGATGCGGGGAAGCATGGCTTTCGTAATGGCGCGGCTCCCGTGCAAGGCTAAGAACAGCAGTGCAAAGATCGTCACATAGGAATAACGGTAGTCGTAGCTGCTGACCCATTGAAACAGCGAAAATGCTCGATAAAAGGGCTTCCAGTAAAAAATCAAGAGAGAACCGGCAAACAATGCACCCAGCCAAATGCGTTTGGGAACGGAGATGTTTTTGTTAAAGAAAATGGAGATAACAAGGATGATGACAAGACTTCCACAGAATAAGGCAACACTGCCCAGTTTACTGACCGAACCGTAAGTGTAGTTCTGAAATGCAGTTGAAAAATTACCAAGGAATTCTAAACGCCCCAAGTGCAGGGAGCCGCGCGTGCTCTTCCGAAGGGCGCCGATCGTCGGGAAGAATAAAGCGGCGCTGAGCAGAACGCCCAGAATCATGGCGGCAACATAGCGCAGAGCGAGTCTTACAAGCTGTTTGAACTGGGGATGCTTTTCGATGAACAACAATCCACACTCAAACAAAAACCAGAAGCCGCTGAAGAGGCAGTCGATTCCGGCAGAATACCAGTTGAAAAGAATAGCGGTTCCGACTAAAAAGGAAAGCGTCCAAGACTTTTTGCCGCGGACGATATAATAGACCTGAAGCAGGATAAAAGGCAGCATATAAACGCCGTCGAGCCACATAATATTACTGGCCTGAGCAAAATTGTACTGGCACAGGCCGTATGCAGTGGAGATCAGGACATAGAGGCATAGATTTTCATCGGAAGAACGGTTGAAACGGTGCACGCTGAAATAGGCAAAAGCCACAGAAGCAAGTGTGAGCTTCAACGCAACCACAAGATCGAAAAAAGTGTGCAGTTGCTGGTTGCTGAAAAAGAACAGCAGAAGATTAAAGGGAGAACTTAGGTAATAGCTGAAAACAGCAATGTTGGAGCCGCCCAAAGTTTTTCCAAACGTATAGCCGATCGTGTTTTTCCCGGAAAGGACATCCTTGAAATAGGAGAAGAAGTCCAAATACTGAATGTCTGCATCCATGACGGCCAATGATTTTGAGCCGAAGGGGGCAAGGCTGCCGACTGCAAACAGAATGCAGAGGAGAGCGAATGTGAGAAGACCGCTATACAGAACGGCTTTTGTTTCAAATGTATAATGATGATTTTGTTTCATGAATGTCCTACGTCCTACCCGTTAAAATTGTATAAAAAAGTCAAATTCTTGCGATTTAGTATACAATATTGATGGGGAGGGGTCAAGTCATGAAGAGAAAAAATAAGGACGCTGCGATTTTTGCGAAAAAAGTCCCCTCGGGACGAAAAGGCGTTCCGAGGGGGCTGTAGAAGATATTGGGGCGGTCTTAGCGATTGGACGAGCTTGCCGGTTCGACCTTGGAAACGGGGAGTTTGTTCATTGCGGGAGCATCAAGGTGATGCTCCATGGAAGCGCCGTAGTCGGCGAGGGCGTCGGCCAGCTCGTCGCTCTTCAGGTCACTCAGCACCTGCGAGCGGACGGCGTCCAGCGAAGAGCCGTCCAGCGGGTCGAGGCGGACCGCCATGATGAGGGAGAGGGACGAATACTGCACGGCCACAGCGTCGCCGCAGTGCAGGGCGCGGATGGCGTCGGCAGAGCCCTCGGCGGTGAAGGTCGAGTCGAGGGTGCTGCTGCCCAGCAGTTCGGTCTGCAGGGAGGTGGTGCTGTCAGCGGGGACGGTGGAATCCAGCACGGCGTAGATGCCGCTCAGCGCGTTGGACGCGGCGGTGTTGAAGGCGGCGAACTGGGCGGCGGCATCGTCCGGGGCAGCGGCATTGTAGCTGTCCACGGCGGCCTGTGCCAGCGAGAGCATCTCGGCTTTCTGGTCATCGTCGGCGAAGGCGTAGGTGCTGGTGTTGTAGAGGGGGATGGCGTAGTAAGCCAGCTCGTACATGCTGGTTTCGAGGTGGCTGGTCAGGTCGGCGTCGGAGACGGGGGTCTCGCCGTTCTGGCCGTACACGAGCTCCAGCAGGTCATTGCTCTTGAGCAGGATGCGCTCGAAGCGCTTGAGGGTCTCCAGACCGATGCCGTTGGCCTTGTAGGTGTCGGCGTACTGATCCATCAGCTGCGAAGCGTAGCTGTCGGCCTGAGACTCCTCGGCCTCGGTGAGCTGGCCGCCCAGTTCGTCGAAGCGGGACTCCACGGCGGCGTACAGATCCAGATTCTTCTGGGTCTGGTCGGCGACGTAGTCGCTGACGGTGGCGGTCTCGCCGCTGTCGGGATCGGTGGTGATGGTCTCCTTCAAAAAGCTCTTGACGTTGGCGGCGTCCTGATCGGAGGAGGCGAGGTTCGCGGCGGACTGGTAGGCGTTGTACTGGGCCAGCAGATACAGGCCGGAGGTGATCTCCACATCGCCGATGGTGCCCACCGTGTCCGGGGTGGAGATGACACAGCCCGCAAGGCTGAGGATGAGGGCCAGTGCACAGAGAAGTGCGGGAAGTTTTTTCTTCATAAATATACTCCTATTTTTTGTAACTCCCTCAGTCTCGCGTTCGCTCGACAGCCCCCTCTGGGAGGGGGCCAAAAGCCTCCCTCCGGGAGGGAGGTGGCATCGCGAATGCGATGACGGAAGGAGTTATTTATCTTTTAAGATCTCTCCCATTGCCTTCAGGATGCTTTGCAGCAGTTCCAGCGGCTTTTCATCCTTCTGGAGAGTGACGGAGAGGTAGGGCTTGCTGCCCGCCCCGGCGGTGACGCGGCCATTGAAGGCCACGAGCAGCCCCCGGATCATGGGCACGTCCAGCGTCTCCACCTGAAGCACGAGGGTGTCTTTTTTCTGGGTGACCTCATACACGCCCACGGCGGTGGCCTGAACGCGGACAAGGGAGACGTTGACAAGGTCGCTGACCGAGGGGGGCGGGTCGCCGTAGCGGTCGATCAGCTCGTCCAGCACGTCGGCGGCATCTTCGGGGGTCTGGATGGCGGCAATCCGCTTGTAGGCCTCGATCCGGCCGGGGCCGTCGGCAATATATTTTTCGGGAATGTAGGCGTCCACCCGCAGATCCACAAGGCATTCGCTCTTGTCCCGCTGGATGGGCTCGCCTTTAGCCCGCGCGATGGCCTGCCCCAGCATCTTGACATAGAGGTCATAGCCCACGGCCTCCATGTGGCCGTGCTGGCTGTGGCCCAGCAGACTGCCCGCGCCGCGAATTTGAAGGTCGCGCATGGCGATGCGGAAACCGGAGCCGAAGGCCGTGAACTCCCGGATGGCGGAAAGCCGCTTCTGGGCAATGTCGGAAAGGGTCTTGTCCCGCCGGAAGGTGAAGTAGGCGTAGGCTTTCCGGCCCGAACGGCCTACCCGGCCCCGGATCTGGTAGAGCTGAGCCAGACCCATCCGGTCGGCGTCCTCGATGATAAGGGTGTTGCAGTTGCGCACGTCAATGCCCGTTTCGATGAGGGTGGTGCAGACGAGGATGTCAATCTCGCCGTTCAGCAGGTGCTGCCAGACGGGATTCAGCTCCTCCTCGGTCATTTTGCCGTGGGCGATGCCGATGCGGGCACCGGGTACCATCTGGCTGACGTGGGCGGCGCAGGATTCAATGTTGTCCACCCGGTTGTGCAGGTAGTAGACCTGACCGCCGCGGGCCAGCTCCTTCTTCATGGCTTCGGCGAGGATGACGTCGTTGTACTCCAAAACGAAGGTCTCCACGGGCTGCCGCTCGATGGGCGGCTGCTCGATGGTGGACAGGTCCCGGATGCCGCTCATGGCCATGTTCAGGGTGCGGGGGATGGGGGTGGCCGAGAGGGTCAGCATATCCACGCCGATGAAGTTTTCCTTCAGCTTTTCCTTGTGCTTGACGCCGAAGCGCTGCTCTTCGTCGATGATGACAAGGCCGAGGTCGTGGAAGCGGACGTCCTTCGACAGCAGCCGGTGGGTGCCCACCACGATGTCCACGCTGCCCGCCTGTAAGCCCCGCAGGGTCTCTTTCTGCTGCTTGGCGGTGCGGAAGCGGGAGAGCATCCCGACCTTGACGGGGAAAGCTTCCATCCGGGAAAGGATGGTGTTGTAGTGCTGCCACGCCAGCAGGGTGGTGGGTGCAAGGATGGCGCACTGCTTGCCGCCCATGACGCACTTGAACGCGGCCCGCAGGGCCACTTCGGTCTTACCCACGCCCACGTCGCCGCAGAGCAGACGATCCATGGGATAGCCGCGCTCCATATCCTTTTTGATCTCGGAGGTGGCGTTGAGCTGGTCGTCGGTCTCGTCGTACTCGAACCGGGCCTCGAAGTCGCTCTGCCAGTCGCCGTCGGGCGGGAAGGCGTAGCCTGTGGCCTGTTGGCGGCGGGCGTACAGCTCAATGAGCTCCTGCGCCATCTCCTCGGTGGCCTTTTTGACCTTAGCGCGGGTGCGCTGCCACTCGGTTCCGCCCAGCTTTGCCAGCTTCACCTTTTCCTCGTCGCCGGGGGCGGTGTAGCGGCTGAGCAGGTCCAGCTGGGTCACCGGCACATAGA
>ERZ857775.4196-NODE-4196-length-10683-cov-5.990309_pt1 | contig 10683 bp, 9 predicted proteins | sample MGYA00519698_ERZ857775 | MGnify/ENA primary metagenome ERZ857775 (study PRJEB31778, sample SAMEA3449363) | human gut metagenome | biome: human gut; feature: human-associated habitat; material: faeces | place: United Kingdom | collected 2010/2012 ...
TACATGGTTCGTATCGCATTCGTCATGGACCGTGTATTCCGTCATTTCGGACTTTCCGGAAAGAGCTTTATCCCGCTCCTTATCTCCTCTGGTTGTGGAATCCCTGGAATCATGGCTTCCAAAACAATCGAGGCTGATAACGACCGTCGATTAACAATCATGACAGCAACATTTATTCCTTGTGGTGCTAAGCTTCCTGTTATCGCTCTTATGGGTGGTATCATGACAGCATATGTAACTGGTGACTATGTAGCAGCTGGTTTCATCACACCACTGATGTACTTCATCGGTGTTGTAGCAGTTCTTGTATCTGCCATCATCCTGAAGAAAACAAAACCGTTCTCCGGTAAACCTGCTCCGTTTGTAATGGAGCTTCCACAGTACCATATTCCGTCTGCAAAGACAGTTCTGCTTCACGTTTGGGAGAGACTGAAAGGTTTCATCATCAAAGCCGGAACAATTCTTTTCCTTGCAACTGTTATCATGTGGGTTCTTTCTAGCATTGGTACAACAGGAAGCGGAATCGGATTTGTTGAGGACAGCAACGACAGTATCATGGCTATCCTTGGTGGTATCCTTGCTCCGATCTTTGCTCCTCTTGGATTCGGTAAATGGCAGCCGGTTGCAGCATCCATCTCCGGATTCTCCGCAAAAGAGTCCATCGTTAGTACAATGGGTGTTCTTGCAAACGTAGCTGGTGATGATGCAGAAGATACCATGATCGTTGGTGCAGCGATCAAAGCATGGTTCCCGTCAGCAGTAGCAGCATTCTCCTTCCTGCTGTTCAACCTGCTTGACTCTCCGTGTCTTGCAGCTATTTCTACAATGGCACATGAGATGCAGTCCAGAAAATGGTTCTGGTTTGCAATTCTCTTCCAGAACATCTTTGCTTATGTTGTAACACTTTGTGTATACCAGATTGGTCTTGTTGTTACAGGTGCCGGATCCTTCGGAATTGGAACGATCGTTGCTCTGATCCTTGTGGCAATCATTCTCTTCCTTCTGTTCAGACCAGATCCGTACAAGAACCAGAACGATGTTACAAAGAGATCTGTTCAGGCAGCAGAGTAATCGTAAACCGGTCATACAGTTAAGATCCGGTACATATGATAACTTTGAAATGATGCTGTGAAAACAGCGGAAATGATAAGAAACATAAGGAGGCCGGGTATGTAAATACCTGGTCTTCTGTGTTATAATAAGCCTGAAGAAACATAGGAATTTTTTACAAAATTATTCATCAGAAGCTGACAGCGTCTTAACTGCTGTGCAGCGAAAGAAAGGGTGACAGATATGAGTATAGTAGCGGATATTATTGTACTGGCGCTTGTGATCGCATATGGTATATTTGTGATCAGTTATCTTTATTCAAGAAAGAAACAGGGGCTCAGCTGTGTTGGCTGTGCCGGTAATACACGTACCAACGGCTGTGGCGGCGGATGCTCCGGTCATTGCTCCGGATGCTCAGGCTGCAGCGGAATGCAGAAGTAACCAGGAGGTAGATCATTATGGCAAATGCAATCGTTGTCATCGTTGTTATCATCATTATGTTGTTTGCCGGAAAAGGCGCATATAAACATCTGAAAGGTGAGGGTGCCTGCTGTGGAGGCGGCAGCAAACCGGAAATCCCGAAGAAGAAACTGGACGGAACGAAGCTTGGTGAGAAAACTATGAAGATCACAGGAATGCACTGTGAGAACTGTGTAGCCAGCGTCACTAGAGCCATCAACCGTATTGACGGAGCGGCAGCCAAAGTCAGCCTGAAAAAAGGTGAGGCAGTGGTTTCCTATGACAGAGAGATTTCCAACGAAGAACTGAAAAAAGTTGTTGAAGATCGTGGATATCACGTAGTTTCTATTCAGTAAGGATCCATCAGAATAATACGTTTGCCGGAGCTTCCCATCCGGCAGAGCAGAGAAAAGACTTCTCGTCGAAATGCTTAAAAATATTTCGATAAGAAGTCTTTTTTTGTGTAAGAAGTCAGAGTTGCAATTGACTCACTAATAGCTGCTATTGTATAATAAAAACAGAAAAATCAGACGGAATGAAAAATATTATTACAAATTTTCTTTCTATCCGAATGATGTGTCATGAAAGCCAAATAGAGAGGTAACAGACTTTGACGGCAAGGTATGATCCGAGCGGGAATTGTTGTTCATTTAGCGTGGCTTTAACTGCTTTATGAGCGGAATACGGGACTCTTTCACCTTGTGTGGTGAAGGAGCTTTTTTTATGTAAAATGCCTGCAGGAGCAGGTGCATTCAGTAAGGGAGGATTTTATGCTGAAGGTAGCAGTATATGGAAAGGGCGGTATCGGAAAGTCCACAGTGACTTCCAACCTGGCGGCGGCGTTTGCGGCCATGGGAAAAAGAGTGATCCAGATCGGGTGCGATCCAAAAGCGGATTCCACCATCAATCTTCTTGGTGGAGAACCTCTCCGGCCGGTGATGAATTATATGAGGGAAGAAGATGAGGAGCCGGAGAAACTGGAAGATATATCGAAGGAGGGCTTTGGCGGCGTTCTCTGTATTGAGACCGGAGGTCCCACACCGGGACTTGGCTGTGCGGGAAGAGGGATCATCGCAACGTTTCAGCTTCTGGAGGATCTGAAGCTTTTTGAGACCTGGAAGCCGGATGTAGTACTTTACGATGTGCTTGGAGATGTGGTATGCGGTGGTTTTGCGGCGCCGATCCGGGAGGGCTATGCGGAAAAAGTCCTCATTGTCACATCCGGGGAGAAGATGGCGCTCTATGCAGCCAATAATATTTCCAGTGCTGTTCGGAATTTTGAGGACCGCAGCTATGCGAGGATCTTTGGAATCGTGCTGAACCACAGGAATGTGGAGAATGAGACCGAGAAGGTGCAGGCTTTTGCAGAAAAAAGTAATATTCCTATTGTTGGTGAGATTCCCAGGAGTGATGAGATCATCCGCTGGGAAGACCAGGGAAAAACGGTGATCGAGGGTGATGAGAATTCTGAGATCAGTGAGAAATTTTTTGCGCTGGCGCGGAAGCTGCTGGAGAGTGAAGGGACTGTGCAGGAGAAGGAGGACGTATGAAAAAGAAAGCATATTTTGCAACTGCAGAAGAACTGGAACGGCTTGGACCGGAAGCGATCCCGCCGCAGATGATCTCCGGGAAACATCTGATCTACAGTTCTCCGGCAACGCTGGCATTTAATTCTCCGGGAGCGGAAGGCTTCGGGGTAAAACGTGCGGGGCTTGCAGTGCCGGATTCCATTATGCTGATCGTGGCGCCCGGATGCTGTGGAAGAAATACTTCTCTTATCAGTTCCATGCCGGAGTATAATGACCGTTTTTTTTACCTGATGATGGACGAGACAGATATTGTCACAGGCCGTCATCTGAAAAAGATCCCCAAAGCGGTAAAAGAGATCTGCGACTGCTGTGAGAAGAAGCCGTCGGTGGTGATGATCTGCATCACCTGTGTGGATGCGCTTCTGGGAACGGATATGGAACGTGTCTGTCGGAAAGCAGAGGAAAAAGTGGACATTCCGGTGCGTCCCTGTTACATGTATGCGCTGACACGTGAGGGCAGGAAGCCGCCCATGGTCCATGTGCGCCAGTCCTTATATTCTCTTCTGGAACCACAGAAGAAAAAAGGAAATGTGGTCAATCTCCTGGGATTTTTTTCGCCGCTGGTGGATGACTGTGAGCTTTATGATCTGCTACATCAGGCTGGTGTAAAAACCATCCATGAGATTTCCAGATGTAAGGATTATGAGGAATACCGGACCATGTCCCAGGCTAATTTCAATCTGGTGCTTCATCCGGAAGCAAGGTTTGCGGCAGAGGATTTTCATAACCGGCTGAAGATCCCGTTTATTGAGCTTCGAAGGCTCTATCAGATGGATAAGATCGAAAATCAGTATCGGGCTCTGGGACAGGTCCTTGGGGTGGCTTTTGACCAGGAGCAGTATAAGGATGAGGCTTCCAGGGCGGTGGAACAGTTCCGAAAAGTCTGTCCGGATGCCTCCTTTGCAGTAGGGGAGTGCATGAACGGAGATCCTTTTGAGCTGGCACTTGCGCTGGTGCGCTATGGATTTCAGGTGCCGGAGATCTATGGAACTATTACAGCTGAGAATTTTGTATACATACGACATTTGGCTAAGTTGAGCCCGGGCACGAAGATTTTTTCCAATATGGAACCTACCATGCTGTATTATGATCCAGCAGAGAGTGGCGTAAATCTTACGATTGGTAAGGATGCGGGATATTATCATCCGGATCAGCCTAATGTAGTCTGGAATCAGGACCGTCAGCCTTATGGGTATGCAGGGGTACGTAGATTATTTGAGGCACTCCTTGAGACTGCGGCGGAGCAGGATAAGAGGAAGGGGGAGAGAGCATGAGAGGACTTCGGAAATATCTGACACCCTTTGCCCCGGATCAGTCAGGAGCAGTGTCGGTTCTGTATGAGCTGGGCGGGATCATCGTGATCTGTGATGCCGGAGGCTGTACGGGAAATGTCTGCGGCTTTGATGAGCCAAGATGGTTTGAGCGCAAAAGTGCCGTGTTCAGTGCGGGACTTCGGGACATGGATGCCATCCTGGGACGGGATGACCGCCTGGTTGCCAAACTTGTGGATGCGGCAGAAAAGGTGGAGGCAGGCTTTGCGGCAGTGATCGGAACGCCGGTGCCCGCCGTGATCGGAACGGATTATCAGGCACTGAAGCGGATGTGCGAGAAAAAAACAGACCTTCCGGTACTTGCGGTAAATACCGATGGAATGGAGCTTTATGACGGGGGAGAACGGAAGGCTTATCTGGAACTTTTTAAAGTTTTTGCCCGGGAAAAATTGCCGGTGGAGACGGGCAGGGTGGGCATCCTTGGAATGACGCCACAGGATGTCAGTGACCTGAAGGCGGCAGATAAGCTCCGGGAAAAATTTAAGTCTCAGGGGCACCAGGCAGTCTGCTACGGAATGGGAGATGGGCTTGATGAAGTAAAAAAAGCCTCCTCTGTGGAAAAAAATATCGTGGTTTCTCCAGCGGCACTGGAATGTGCCAGATATCTTGAGAAAACTTTCGGAACGCCTTATGAGGTGGGATATCCGCTGGTGGAGGAACTGGTGCCGGATATGGAGTATGCGGGGAAAAAAATCCTCATTGTGCAGCAGCAGGTGATGGCAGGTTCCATAAGAGCGGAACTTCGGAAACGTGGCGGTGACGGAAAGATCACAGTGGCAAGCTGGTTTTCCATGGAAAAAGATCTCCTGGAAGAGGGGGATGTGTCATTAAAAGATGAGGAAGATTACATGGAGCTGGTGGAAAAAGGCAGATATGATGTGATCTTTGCAGATCCCTGTATGAGGCGGATGACGAAAGATTTTTCAGGCGTGTTTGTGGATGCGGTGCATTTTGCGGTATCCGGAAAGTGCAGGTAGACTTAAGAGCAGGGCATAAAGTTACATACATACTGTAACCGGATCAGGGGAGCTGGTTACAGGGAATGGAGAACATATGGAGTGCGAAATTACAAAAATGATCCGTGTTTACGGAATCGTCCAGGGTGTGGGCTTCCGCCCTACGGTCAGCCGTCATGCCATGGCAAGGGGAATCCGTGGCAGTGTGTCCAATAAAGGACCCTATGTGGAGATTTTTGCCCAGGGCAGGCAGCAGGATGTGGACGGTTTTATCGGAGATATCGAGAACAGGCCGCCGAAGCGTGCGGCCATCCTGAAGCTTCTGGTGGAACCGGTGGAGGAGCCGGAGGAATTTACGCAGTTTGATATCATTGAAAGCGAGAAGACAAAGGGTGAGATCTTTGTTTCTCCGGATATTGCCATCTGCGACGAATGTAAGGAAGAGATGTTTGATCCGAAAAACAGGCGGTATCTGCATCCGTTTATCAACTGTACCTGTTGTGGCCCGAGGCTGACGATCCTCGATTCCCTTCCCTATGACCGGGAGCGTACCAGCATGAAAGAATTTCCCATGTGTCCGTCCTGTGCGGATGAGTACCATAATCCGGACACCAGACGTTATGACGCCCAGCCGGTGTGCTGCAATGACTGCGGGCCGGAGGTCTATCTCATTGGAAGAGAGGAACGTGGCCGGGAGGCGATCACTTATACGAGGAAGACCATTGCTTCCGGCGGGATAGTGGCCATCAAGGGAATCGGTGGTTTTCATCTCTGTTGTAATGCCACCAGTGAGGAGGCCGTACAGCGGCTCCGGAAACTGAAACGGCGTCCGGTGAAGCCTTTTGCGGTGATGGCACAGGATCTGGAAACCGTGAAAGAAGTCTGTCAGGTCAGTGAGGAGCAGGAGAAGATCCTTACCGGGCATCAGAAACCGATCCTGCTGCTGGATAAGCTTACTGAGATGTCCTGTGGACAGAAAACAGATGCGAAACTCATAAAATATGGAAAGAACATCGGGAAAGACCAGGGCAGATCAGAGGCAGAATGCGGAAAACCAGCGGAACTCTGTGAGAGTATCGCTCCCGGGAATCCAAAAGTCGGTGTGATGCTTCCCTACGCACCGGTGCAGCTTCTTCTTTTTCATTATGACGATGGAATTGAGATGCCGAAGCTTCTGGTGATGACCAGTGGAAACACATCCGGCGCACCGATCTGCAGAGACGATCATGAAGCTGTGGAAGAACTTTCTTATTTATGTGACTGCATTCTTTCCCATGACAGGAAGATCCGCATCCGGGCCGATGATTCGGTGATGGATTTTTATAAGGGAGAGCCATATATGATCCGGCGCTCCCGTGGATATGCACCTCTTCCGTTTATGGTTTCCACACCCTGGAAGGGACAGGTGATCGCGGCAGGTGGAGAGCTTAAAAATACATTCTGCATTGGTGTGGATAACCGTTTTTATCCGTCCCCTTATGTGGGTGATCTGGAGGATCTTCGAACGGTAAAAGCCCTGAAGGAAACCATAGGCCGGCTGGAAACACTTCTGGAAGTACAGCCGGAAGTGGTGGTCTGTGACCTTCATCCAAAATATAATTCCACAGTGGTGGCCCAGGAACTGGGGCTTCCCGTTCTGAAAGTGCAGCATCATTACGCACATATTTTATCCTGCATGGCAGAAAATGACTGCGAGGAAAAAGTGATCGGTGTTTCCTTTGACGGAACCGGATATGGAACAGACGGGACGATCTGGGGCGGTGAGATCCTGATCGCAGATTATCAGGGATTTACAAGGCTTGGAAGTATCCAACCTTTTGTACAGGTGGGAGGAGATGTTTCCGCAAAAGAAGGCTGGCGGATCGCCGTTTCCCTGATCTGGCAGAATACAGGAGATTTGGAGAAAACTCTTGATACTGTCCAAAAACTGGGACTTTGCACAGAGCAGGAAGCAAAAGTGCTGGTGACCATGGCTCAGAGAAAGCTCAATGCAGTGACTTCCACCAGTGCTGGACGGCTTTTTGACGGAGTCAGTGCGATCCTGGGAATCCGAAGGGCGTCTACTTTTGAAGGGGAAGCTTCCACGGCGCTGGAGTTTGCTGCGGAAGCGTGGAGAGCGCAGGAGATACAGAAGAAAAATGTGGATACTGTTTCTGGAGAAAGAACAGATATAAAAAGAAATGTAGAAACAACCGGTGCAGATGAAAAGCCGGAAACCGGGAACAGGAAGATTATTTTAAATACAGGTGACATCGTTGCACATCTGGTCCGGGAAAAGCTGGAAGGAGAAGATTCCGGGAAACTGGCTTACGAATTCCACCGGGCGCTGGCGGATGAGATCCTTGCAGCCTGTGAGGAAGCAGAGCAGGAAACTGGTATCCGGAAAGTGGCATTAAGCGGCGGTGTATTCCAGAACCGGCTTCTTCTGGAACTGGTAGATGACGGGCTTGCAGAAAAAGGCTTTGAAGTTCTGAAACATAGTCTGATCCCGCCAAATGACGGAGGGATCGCGCTGGGTCAGGCAGCATATGGAATGGCTTATGTGCAGCGGCACAGACAAGTATAAAGGTGATAGATCATGCAGATGCGGATCGCAGATATCCGCCTGATGAAATATTTTACGATGTATGGAGTATACAGCAGAAATGCGGGATGGAGGCATAGATATGTGTGTAGGATTATCAGCAAAAGTAGTAAAGATCAGTGACGGAACCGCAGTGGTAGATGCTGGCGGCGCAAAGAGAGAAGTTTCCGCCCAGCTTCTGGGAGATCTGGAGCCGGGAGATTATGTGATGGTACATGCTGGTGTTGCCATTGCAAAGATCACTGACGATGACGAGGAAGAGACAGACCAGCTGATGGAGGAACTGCTGTGATGGAAGAGAAGAAAAAAACAGCAAGAGAGATCATAGAAGGATATCAGGGGCCGCCGGTGCGGATCATGGAAGTCTGCGGAACCCATACTCACGAGATCTTCCGTCTGGGGATCCGCAAGCTTCTGCCACCGCAGGTGGAGCTGATTTCAGGCCCGGGCTGCCCGGTCTGTGTAACACCGGTAGGCTTTATTGACGAGGCGGTTTATCTGGCTCTGGAAAAACAGGCGACCATCTGTACCTTCGGTGACCTTGTCCGTGTACCGGGGACAAAGAAAAGCCTTGCAGATGCCAGGGCAGAAGGAGCCAGGATACGTATCGTCTATTCACCGGCAGATGCGGAAAAATATGCGAAAGAACATCCAAAGGAGCAGGTGGTATTTCTTTCTGTTGGTTTTGAGACGACGACACCTGCAGGCTGTCTTTCCGTGAAAAAAGCCAGAGAAGATGGCCTTTCCAACTACTCTCTCCTTGTGGCAAACAAGACCATGCCACAGGCTTATCAGGCATTAAAAGGCAGTGCGGATGTGTTCCTTTACCCGGGACATGTCAACGCCATTACAGGGACTGCACTCTGCGAACGTCTGGCAGAGCAAGGCGTCAGTGGTGTAGTGGCAGGATTTACAGCGAAGGAGCTGCTTACGGCGCTGGCAGTTGCACTGGTCCGTTTCCAGGAGGGAAAACCTTTCTTTGTAAACTGTTATCCGCGCGTGGTAAAAAGCGAAGGAAGCCCGGAGGCACAGACACTGATCGAGGAACTGATGGAACCCTGCGATTCCGAATGGCGTGGACTGGGTGTGATCCCGGGATCCGGACTGGTGCTCCGGAAAGAATGGGAAGCTTTTGATGCCAGAAAAAAATATGCGGTGCCGCCGATCAAAGGCAAACCAAATCCGGCTTGTCGCTGTGGCGATGTGCTTCAGGGAAAATGCAAACCGTCGGACTGCAGGGTATTTGGAAAAGTCTGTACCCCGCAGCATCCGGTAGGAGCCTGTATGGTATCCAATGAAGGAGCCTGTTCCGCATATTTTATGTATGGGAACTGATTGATCAACTGTCCGGTTTAATGGACTATAATACAGGAATACATGTCATACAAACGAAGGATCACATCTGGAAGATCGGACTATATGATACAGATCTGATATCCGTTTGAACGATCGTAGAAAGAAGATGAAAATTATGGATAATAAAACAGTAACCATGGCACACGGTGCCGGAGGCCGTCAGACCTCAGAACTGATCGATGAAGTATTTAAAGCACATTTTGCAAACCCGGATCTTACAGCCGATGATGCGGCAGTGCTGGTCCCGCCGGCAGGAAAAATGGCCGTATCCACCGATGGATTTATTGTTTCTCCGGCATTTTTCCCGGGAGGAAATATCGGCAAGCTTTCCATCTGTGGAACAGTTAATGACCTTGCCTGCATGGGAGCGAAACCGATGTATCTCACCTGTGCTTTTGTGATCGAGGAAGGTTTTCCCATGGAGAAGCTGGAAGAAATTGCCGCAGCCATGGAAAAAACAGCGAAAGAAGCCGGCGTGCGTATTGTTTCCGGAGATACCAAGGTGGCAGGAAAAGGACAGGTTGACGGTGTGTTTATCACAACAACCGGAATGGGTGAGATCCAGGATGGCGTGAAGGTAGGCGGTGAGCTGGCAAAACCGGGAGATGCCATCATTGTGACCGGTGATGTGGGAAGACATGGATGCACCATTCTTCTGGCAAGAGAGGATTTTGGCATCGACGCGGATGTGACAAGTGACTGTGCACCGCTTTGGGAAACTATAAAAGAAGTGATGGATGCCACCCATAACCTTCATGTGATCCGCGATGCCACAAGAGGCGGCGTGGGAACCGTTCTCTATGAGATTGCAGGCCAGAGTAACGTGGGAATCCGTCTGGATGCGTCGTCTGTTCCGGTAGCTCCGGAAGTAAAAGGTGTCTGCGGTATGCTGGGCCTGGAGCCACTTTATCTGGCATGTGAGGGACGTATGGTGATCATGGCGCCAAAAGAAGAGGCGGAAAAGATCGTGGAAGCACTGCGTAAATGTCCGTATTCCAAAGACGCTGCCATTATTGGTGAGGTTACCGAGGACCAGCCTGGAAAAGTTGTCATGACTACGGAAATCGGAACTCAGGCATTACTTCCGCAGCCAGGCGGGGAACTTCTGCCGAGGATCTGCTGACAGATACAGACAGCATAGGAAACAGAAGGTGAGCGGAAAGAAAAAACGATTTCAGCCTGGAAAATTATCAGTAACAAAACAGAGTCCGATAAAACGGACAGTAAAACAGACACTGGAAAGGAGAGGCGGATCTTATGGATACAAGAGTGGCACTGATCTCGATCATTGTGGAAAACAATGAGGTGATCGATGACATCAACCGTTTTCTTCACGAAGCGGGAAAATATATTATCGG
>ERZ857775.4206-NODE-4206-length-10662-cov-3.180918_pt1 | contig 10662 bp, 6 predicted proteins | sample MGYA00519698_ERZ857775 | MGnify/ENA primary metagenome ERZ857775 (study PRJEB31778, sample SAMEA3449363) | human gut metagenome | biome: human gut; feature: human-associated habitat; material: faeces | place: United Kingdom | collected 2010/2012 ...
GCCTCGCCGCTGCCGCCGTTGAAGTAGTCCTTGCGGTAGCCGAGGAAGCCGACCTGCGTCAGGAAGCTGAAGTGCTCGTTGATCTTCACGCTCAGTCCCGGTGTAATACCGGCCTGAAAGCCCTCGTGGTCGCAGCAGGCGAAGCCTACGCCGCCGTCGAGGAAGAGCGACAGAATCCCCTTGTTATAATATTTGTAACGGGCATAGGGCGACGCCGTGAAGACGTTGGCGCTGCCGCCGTCCTTTACTTTCAGGTACTCGTAACCGAGCGCCACGCCCACCGACCATCTCTTGTTGAAATCGTAGCCCGCTTCGGGAGCGATCGAGAACGAATCGGTTTTGACGCCTTCCGTCTTGTCGTGCCAGTAGCCCAGCTTGCCGCCGATCCACAAACCTTTCTCCTGCGCCGAAGCTTTGTTGGCCGCCGTAAAGCTTGCAGCTGCTGCAAGCAGTACGATAATGATTTTCTTCATCTTTGTTGCGTTTTTAGTTTGACTGAAAAATGGAGCTGTTTTTCTGTTCCGAAAGCAAAGAAACAGCGCGGATTTCTTACGTGCAAATAAATTCAACGAACCGGATGTTTCTAAAAATCAACGCATAGAATTTATAAATTGAACGATCGGCCTATGCCGGCGAAAGTGCGGAAAAGGGGACCGCGGGGTAAAAAATCAGGCTGCAAGGGATCTCTTGCAGCCTGATTCGGAGGATGAGTTGTGTGCGGCTTACCGGTGCGAGCGTTTGGCGACGAAGAGCGCCAGAATGAACGATACGGCCGACGCGGCGATCCAGAAGACGATCGCCGAGTCGAAATTGTAGCTCGTCACGCCGTCCAGCTCCGTTTTGCCGGAGTTGATGAGCCAGCCGCTGACGATGTCCTGCAGGCCGGCGCCGACGTAGCTCGCCATGCCGACGATTCCCAGCGCGGCGCCCGTCGCTTCGCGCGGTACGATGTCGATGGCCATCAGGCCGCCCAGAAAACAGATCAGCACGCCGATCGCCACGCCGAACAGAATCATGCTGAGGATATTGACGATCAGCCCGTCGCCGGAGTAGAGGAACAGGCAGAGCGCGACGGTGTTCAGCACACCGAAGCCGAAGGCCAGCACGTTGCGCCGCCCGTAGAAGAAGGCGTCGGAGAGCCAGCCCGAAAAGACCGTGCCCACGATGCCGCAGAGCGCATTGACCGAAATGACCTGCGTGGCCGCGGCCAGCGTATAGCCTTTGATCTCCTGCAGGAAAAGCACGCCCCAGCCGTTGATCGCATAGCGGCTGATATACATGAACGCGCTGGAGAGCGCCAGCACCCAGACCAGCGGATTGCGGATCACGGAGCGTTGCAGGTCGGAAGTTTTGCCGTGGTCGCGGGGCGTGCCGGGAGTCTCTTCGCCGGTCAGCTCCTCGATCGGGGGCAGCCCTTTCGATTCGGGGGTGTCGTGCATCAGCAGTACGATCGTCAGTACGCCGAGCACGCCGGCGACCGACGAGCCTACGAATCCCCATTGCCAGCCGAAGAAGCCGACGACCGCGCCGACGAACAGGAACGACAGGAATTCGCCGAGGTTGTGGCTGGCGCTGAAAAAACCGTAGTAAGTGCCGCGTTTGCTCAGGGGATACCACCTCGACAGCGCGATGATCGCAGGCGGTGCGCCCATCGATTGCGCCCATCCGTTGACGCCCCACATCACGGCGAAGGCGACGAACAGCACCATGTTGCCGACGATGCCGCCTCCGTTGGCCAAGCCGAGGATGCCGACCAGCAGGTTGGCGACCGCCGATACCGCAAGACCCGCGGCCATGAAGCGTTTGATGTTGCTGTGGTCGGAGAGGAATCCGTTGACGAATTTGCCGATGGCGTAGGCGAACAGCAGCGCCGAACCGATGACGCCCAGCTGCGTGGCGTCCAGCGCCCCGCTTTCGAGGATGGGCTTTTTCACCACGTTGAGACTCGTGCGGCAGACGTAATAGAGACTGTAGCCGACGGTGCCGGCGATGAAGCTCTGCCAGCGGAGTTTTTTGTAGAGACGCATCATGGCGTCGTCGTCCTTCGGCAGACGCGGCGCCGGTGCGCTTTTTCTGAAAAATGAGAGTATTGACATAAGCAGGTTGGTTGCGTTATCAGGTTAATCGGAGTCTTACCGCTTCGTGAATTCCAGTTCGACCTGCACGGGGAAGTGGTCCGATGGAGTCCGGGCCCGGAATTTCCGCTCCCCGCCGTCCGGGTTTTCCGAACGGTAGGGGTCGGTCAGGATTCCGTAGCGGAGCACCCGGAAGCCCGGCGTTACGAAGAGGTAGTCGATGCGGCGGAAGGTCTTGATGTCGGGGTCGAACCAGTTTTCGGTGCCTGTTTCGGCATAGCGGATTTCGGCCGTGTCGTAGGTGTCGGACAGGATGCCGGAGTCGCGCAGGATCGCGTAGCTCCGGCTCGTTTCGCCCACGTTGAAGTCGCCCGTGAGGATGACCCGCTCGCCGCGGCACAACTCTTCGATCTTCGCCAGTATCAGGCGGCAGCTCTCGGCCTGAGCCTGTTCGCCGCGGTGGTCGGTGTGGGTCGTGAAGAACCAGAACCGCTGACGGCTCTGTCTGTCATAGAACCGGCCCCATGTGCAGATGCGGACGTATTTGGCGTCCCAGCCCTTGCCGGGCTTCGAGGGGTCTTCAGAGAGCCAGAAATGGCCCGAATCGAGCAGTCGGAAGCGGCCGCGCTTGTAGAAGATCGCGGAGTATTCGCCGCCTGCGGCCCCGTCGTCGCGTCCGACGCCGACGTAATCGTAGCCGGGCAGCGCCGCGAGCATGCCCTGCAGCTGGCTGTGGAAGACCTCCTGCGCCCCGAAGATGTCGAAGTCGTGGAACCGGATCAGCGACGAGATCACCGGGAGACGCCGCTCCCAGCCGTTGCCCTCGGCCGTGTCCTTGGCGTTGAGCTGGCGGATGTTGTAGGTCGCGGCCGAGAAACTCTGCGCCGCGGCGTTGAAGGCCGTCACGCATGCGACGGCCATGCAGATCAGTAATTTGTTCATGTCGCTCGGTTATTTGCGCCGTCCCTGCGCTTCGAGGTAGCGGATCAGCAGTTCGGGCCGGTCGGTCTGGATGATCGAAGCGCCCATGTCCAGCAGGCGGCCGTACACCTCGTCCGGCGATTCTGTGAAGGCCTTGTCGTCGCTCAGACCGCCGCAGAGCGAGTCCCAGAGCGAATTGACCCACAGTTTCGAACCGCCTGCGACGACCTGCCGCATGCAGGCTTCGACTTGGGGCGTATAGTCGTCCCAGCACACTTCGTAAGCCAGCGGGACGACGCCCTTCGAGGCATATTCCTCGAAAAGCTCCCTGCCCTGCGGCTTGAGGATGTCGATGATCGGCATGTACATCATGTTGTGTCCGTATTCCGCGAATTTTGCAGAGACGGTCTCCACCGGACGTTTGCCTTTGATGAGCACCTGATCCGTGACGCCCAGCTCCTCGGTGATGGCGAGCGCGAGGTCGTAATATTCGTAGCCTTGGTCGATATTCACCGCGATGCGGTCCTTGCAGACGGCGAGCGCTTCGCGCAGGGTCGGCATTTTGAGCGAGGTCTTCACGCCGTGGCCGGTTTTCAGCACGCAGCGCCGGATCGAGTCGTAGGTGATGTCGCACACGCGGCCGCGGCCGTTGGTCGTGCGGTCGATCGTCTTGTCGTGGCACAGGACCAGCACGCTGTCCTTGGTGAGCTTGAGGTCCAGCTCCATGATGTCTACCCCCATGCCGATCACCGATTCAATCGCTGGGATGGAGTTTTCGGGCCAGTTGCGCCAGTCTCCGCGGTGCGAGACCACCACGACGTACCGTGACGAGGGGTTGTGGAGTTCCGCGCGGACGAACCGGGCTTTGTCCGTCGTTTCGGCCGCCGGCTGCGAACAGGCGTACAGACCGGCTGTTGCGCAGAGGATGAGTAGGTAACGTTTCATTTCGTTCGGGTTAAAAAGGGAGAACCGGAAAGTTCCGGTTCTCCTGAAGAGTTATTTTTCCAGTACGGGATAGCTCTCCGATGCCGTCCACTTGCGCAGGACGACGTCGGGCTTGCCCGGCAGCGTTGCCGCCGGGGTGTCGTTGAAGAGCGTTGCGCCGGCGTTGAGCGCTGCGGCGAAGTTTGCGCACGACTCGCCGCTCGAAGGTACGGTGACGGCGCCCGACTTCATCTCGTCGAGCGAGAGCAGGGCGAAGGTCGTCTTTTTCCAGACCGTTCCGGCCGCCTTGTCGCTGCCGACGGCGGAGTTCGCCGCAGACTTGGACGGACATGCCGAGTTGCCGTAGATGTTCTGCAGGTTGCCTTTCTTGCTGTAACCCACCACCGATGCGTAGGAGCTGTTGGCTGTGATCTTTTCCACGGTCGAGTAGCAGTTGATGACGAAGCTGTCGTCGCTGACGATGCCGGCGATGCCGCCGACGTCGTTGTGTTTCGCTTCGAGTTGGTCCACCCGGCTGTAGCAGTTGATGACATAGCGGCCCAAGCCGTCGTCGCCTTTGGCGATCTGGCCGACGATGCCGCCCATGTTGGGGTCTTTCGGGGCGTCGGTCTTCATCGTGCCGCCGAGGTTGGCGCAGTTGACCAGCGTACCCTTGTTCTGGCCCGCGATGCCGCCGATGGTCTTGGCTCCGGTGCCGCCCGTGATGTCGCCCTTGAAGGTCGCCCCGTCGATGACGCCGGCGTTTATGCCGACGATGCCGCCCGCGATCTCGAATTCGGTCGAAAGCGCACCTTCGACGGCCAGATCGCGGATCGTGCCCTTGTTGGCGCCGAATACGCCGCAGGATTTGCCCGGAGCGACGATCTTCACATTGAGGAGCTTATGTCCCGCACCATCGAATTCGCCCTCGAAGTAGATCGTGTTGTCGGCCGTGAAGGAGATCGGCGTGAGGTTCTTGTTGTCGAAGTCGATGTCGGCCGTGAGACGGTAGTAGGCCGCCGATGTGTAGACGGCGTCTTCGGCCTGTCCGTTGATCGACGCGGCGACCGTGTTCCAGTCGCTTACGGAGTTGAGCTGCCACGGGTCCGCGGCCGTTCCGGAGCCCGCGACCACGTCGGGTGCGGGTTTCTCGTAGTCGGTGTCGAACTGAATCGTCAGGGGGCAGTGGTCCGAAGGGTAGATGTTGCCGTAAACGGTGTTGTCCACCTTGTAGGATTTTAGCTCCACGTCGCCGCGCGAGTAGATGTAGTCGATGCGCGCCGTGGCCTGCGTGAGGTCGGCGGTGATTTTGTGGCCGTTGAACGTGCCGACGGGACCGCTGACGAAATCCGATTCCACCGTGAGGAACGAGTCGTTCCAATGGGTGCGGAGCGTCTTCGACGAGGCGTCGTCCATGGCGGCGTTCATGTCGCCGACCAGAATCGAGGGGATGCCGTCGGGGTTGTACATCTTTTCGCGCTCGATCAGCAGTTTGGCGCCCTCGGCGCGCGCCGTGGCGCCCAGCGGGGCGTGGGTGACCATCATGAAGAACTGCTTGTTGTACAGTTTGTCGGTCACCATGGCGCAGGCGGCGATGCGGTGATAGCCCAGCTCGTCCCAGCCGTAGCTCATTTCGTCGGGCGTGGGCGAGATCCAGAAGAAGTGCTTGTCGGTCAGCTCGAAACGATCGGGGTTGTAGGCGATGCCCAGCGCTTCGCCGCTGACGCCGTCCTGCGAGTCGCGGCCTACGAACCACCATTCGTATTTGCCGCCCTGCTGCCCGACGAGCGTCGGCAGCTCGTTCTGGATCGTTCCGTTGGCTTCTTGGAAGCCGAAGATGTCCCATTTGTTTTTGACGATCGACTGCGCCAGCACCGTGCGGCGGTTGGTCCACAGGTAGTCGCCCGTGCCCTTGCTCGAAATCCAGAGGTTGTAGCTGCCGAGCGTGAGCGTCTGCTCGGTGATGTCGGGTTCGCGGGAGGGCGTGTCGTCCTCGTAGTACTTGTCGTTGAGTACCGTTTTGAAATCGTCGGCGCATCCGGCTGTCAGGGTGCAGAGCGCCGCGAACATCGCGAGAATTATTGTTTTTTTCATGTTCAGGTTCTTTATATTTCCCGGAAGGCGGGGCGGCCCTGCGGACCGCCGCCCCTCCGGAATTCTACATTCGGTTATTTCTGGTAGTTGCTGTGACGTGCGTTCTGTCCGTACTGCGACCACGCCGAAGCTGCGGGCGAAGTGACGCCGGGCAGCGCTACGGAGTAAACCTTGAGCGCACCTGCCGCCGAGTCCTTGCCGAGGAAGTAGGAGTAGCCCCATTCGGAGATCGTCGGCGAGCCGTCCACCGAGTCGGCCAGATGCTCCTTGTAGCGGAGTTCGCCCTCGGCGCTCAGCACGACGTAATCGCCCGTCTTGGTGCAGAGGTGGATCTGGCCGAGATTATCGACGGCCGGGATGCTGTTGCTTGCCGCGTCGAGCGTGTACGACCAGCGGGTCGAACCGTTCGAGGTGTTCAGCGCGTAGACCACCGAGGGGGTGGCCTTGTCGGCGACGATGTAGAGCGTCGTGCCGTCGGCGCTGAGCGATGCGCCCGTCTGCTGGAATCCGTCGGGCAGGTTCACGCTCCATTTCGGGGTCTTCTTCGACGATGCGGTGAGGTTCGTGCAGTCGAAGCTCGCGAGGTTCCAAGTGCCCGATCCTTCGGCGATGCCGGGAAGGTAGACGCAGTTGTCGGCATCGACGCAGGGCTGGCAGCGGCCGGCCGAGAGAATCTTGTTGGGAGCGAACGTGTCGGAGGTCGGAACCGGCGACCAGACGAACGATGCGTCGGGAACCATGATGCCGTAGCCGTATTCGCCCGTATTGGTGAAGATCACCACGCCGTTCTTGAGCGCGATCGTGCCGGAGGTGCCGCCGCCGTTGGCCGGGGTGGCCGTAGCGGTGTTCTTGCCGGTGCCCTTCTCGAATCCGCGGATCGCGCCGTTGGTGCCGCGGCTGCCGACGATGACCATGCTCGGACTGATGCAGGGCGTCGAGAAGGCGATGCGCGCCGCCGGGGCGTAGGCCGTCGTGTTCTTCCAGAGCACCGAACCCGTCGCGCCGTCGAACGCATAGACGAGCGATGCCGACGAGGAGCCGCCGTATCCGTGCGCCACCCAGTAAACCGTGCCGTCGGTGTCCACCGAAGGATAGGAGATTTCGCTCTTGAGGTATACGCCGTCTTTTGCCATGGCGTCGTATTCCCATACCTTGGCGCCGTCGGTGTTGAGCGCGACCATTTTGCCGTCGCCCGATACCGAATAGATATAGCCCATGTCGCTCGCGGCCACGACGCTCGCCGCGCAGAGCGCATCGGCGGAGGCTACCGCAGTGGACCAGAGCAGCGTGAAGGCGTTGACGTCGCCTGCGCGGACGTTGATGGCCTTGGAGGTGCTGTTCGAGCCGCCGCGGTCATCGGTCACGGTCAGCTGGACGTTGAACATGCCCATTTGTTCGAACGTGTAGGTCGCGTTGATGTCCGTCGAGGTCGTGCCGTCGGGGAAGAGCCATTCGCGCGACACGATTTCGCCGTCGGAATCGGTCGATTTGTCCGTAAAGGTCACGGTCGTGCCGATGCTGATCATCTGGGGCGAGTAGCTGAAGTCGGCCGTCGGCAGCACGTTGTCCGCAAGGACGGTGATTGTTCTGGTCGTCGTGGCGCGGTTGCCGTCGGCGCCCCATGCCGTGAGGGTGACCGTGTAGTCGCCCGGACGGTTGTAGACGATCGGGTCGGGAGCGGCCTCCTCGGACCAGTTGCCCTCTCCGGCGAAGCCGAAGTGCCAGAAGTATTCGGAAACGGTCGTCCCTTCCGCCGTGGTCGTATTGGTGAAGGTGACCGGAGTGATGCCCGCGATGATCTCCTCTTCGCCGAACGTGAAGCCGGGAGTGATGACCGAGTTGTAGGCCTTGTCCATCTCGCTGCTGTCCGAACATGCGACCGATGCGGAGAGCAACACGATACTCAGATATGATAGTATTCTTTTCATTGAAATTGATTTTTTGAAATTTTAAGGTTTAGCGTTTCCCTTTGTCTCTCAGGTATTCGTCCATCAGGGCGGGGTAGTCGCACTGGATCATGCGCAGGCCCGCGGCGACGAAGCCGTCCATCGTGACGGTGTTGCCGTTGCGGAAGGCCGCGCCCTCGTCGTCGAGCAGGTTCGAGACCGAAAGCCCTTTGGCATTGAGCGACGAAATCCATGCGCTGTTGACATAGCCCGTCGAGGTCTGGATCATGTAGACGGGGGCGAATGCCGACATGGCGGCCAGCGCCGAGGCGTTGTTGGCGTGCGGGGCGATGATTCCCGGCTGCTCCTGACGGGCCAGCCAAGCGGCTCTGTCGCTGTTGGTTCCGACATAGAACTGCACCCGGTCCAGACAGCCGCAGCGTTTGACGACCTCGTAGACCTTGGCGATGTCCACGTCGTCGCTGCCGCATTTGTCGAGGTTGAACCAGACCTTGCCGCGCAGCTCCGTGAGGACCTCCTCCAGCGTCGGAATCTGTTCGCCGGTCACCTTGCCGTCGGTGGTTTTCAGCCGGAATTTCCGCAGCTCCTCGCGCGTGAAGTTGATGACGTAGCCTTCGTCGCCGGCATAGGAGCTGTAGTCGGTGAACCGCTTGAGGTAGTTGTCGTGCAGACAGATGACCTGCCCGTCCTTGGTGATCTGGACGTCGGTTTCGATGAAGTCCACGCATCCCAGTTCGACGCACTTGCGGAACGCCGCCATAGAGTTGGGGGCCAGATCGTAGCCGTTGTTGAAGTTGCCGCGGTGGGCCATGATCCACATTTTGCCGGTGTCGAAATTCAGGCACGAGCGGCTCAGGGAAGCTCCTTCGACCGTGACGGTCTGCGTCAGGGTCTGCGTCGTGCCGTCCGTGTAGGAGATGGCGGCGCCGGCCCTGTACTGTCCGTCGGCTTCATACCGGTGTTCCACCCGCTGCGTCGGGTCGGTCACGCGCTGCGCCGCGCTGCCGTCGCCGAAATTCCAGACGACGCCCGACACGCCGGGGATGCGGCTGAGCGCGAAGGCGACCTGCTCCATCCGGGCCGGATGGTCGTTGCTGACGACGATCGCGGCCTCCGTATCGGCGACGGCGACCGTGGCCGAGAGTTCGGTCATCGGGCCATGCAGCCGGGTGACGGTCGCCCTGACCGTGTAGGTGCCGGCCGTCCGGTAGGTGTGTTCGGCCGATTCGTCTGCGCCCGAAGTCGCGGTCGCGCCGTCGCCGAACATCCACAGCACGCTGCGGACGTTATCCGGACTGCCTTCGAGCGAGAAGACGACTGCGGCGTCCCTGACCGGAACTGCGGGCGTCCAGACGATGGTCTGAGTCCCGTTTTCCGGTCCGGGGGCCTCCGTGCCGCCGTCGGAGCAGGCAGCGAGCGGCCCGCACGCGATCGCCCAGAGGATCAATATGATTCTGTTTGTGAATCGCATGACGTCGTCGGTTTATTTTACGCCGTAGCCCGGATTCTGGTAAAGTCCCTCGGTGTTGAGGATGCGTTCGTTGTAGGGGATCGGAAGCAGCAGGTCCTTCAGCCCGAAGTTGGGGTTGATCGCGTTGAAATGTTCGATCATCTCCTGCTTGGAGTACATGCGCAGCAGGTCCTGCCAGCGGAGTCCCTCTTGGATGAACTCGTTGCGGCGCTCGTCGTAGATGCCCTGACGCAGGTCGGTGCCCGACCAGTCGCCCAGTCCGGCGCGTTTGCGGACCATGTTCAGGAAACTCTTGGCCGTCGGCTCCGTGCCCTGCCAGTAGTAGGCTTCGGCCAGCATCAGCGCCACGTCGGCGTAACGCATGACGATCCAGTTGTTGCCGCCGTAGCCGTTCGCACCGCACTCCAGATCGGCGTACTTCATGGTGTGGTAGTAGGTCACGCCCGCAACGGTCGTCTCGCGCAGGTAGTTCTTGCGCACGTCCTCCTTGGCGAAGGCGTCGTAGACGCTTTTGGTGGTCATGTTTTGCATCAGGCCCACCTTGTTCGAGGTGATGCCGGTTTTGCTGGGACCGAAGAGGTAGTTCCAAGTGGAGCCGAGGTCGGCGTTGTTCTGGATGTAGTTGATCTGGAAAATGTTCTCGGCGCAGGACTTCTGCGTGGAGAGGTCCCAGATCGCGTTGTAGGGGATGTCGGACAGTTCGCCGAACGACCGCAGGTTCCATGCGGCGGTGAGCTTTTCGATGGCCGAAGTGAGCGACGCCGACTTCTCGGAGGCGAAATCCTCGTCGCAGGCGTATTGCAGTTTGGCCTTGCCGTAGAGCGTCCATGCGGCAGCCTTGCTTGCACGGCCGCACTCCGATGCGGGCTGCATGTCGGCCAGCGGGCTGCCGAGTACGTAGTCGAGGTCGGCGAAGACCGCCTTGTAGACCTCGCTCTTCGGACGGCGGTAGTTGTTGGCCTGCACCTCGTCCTTGGTCTTGAGTTCGGTCAGGATCAGGGGCACGTCGCCCCACTCGGTCACCAGATGGAAATAGGTCAGCGCGCGCAGGAAGCGGATTTCGGCTTCGTAGGTGTTGCGCGCGTCGCCGTTGGAATAGCTCACGTCGTCCAGATGCGCGAGCAGCGTGTTGGCCCGCGAAATGGTCTTGAAGAGCTGCGTGTAGCGGTTGTATACGTAGGAGTTCTCCTCGGTAAGCGTATAGTTGTAGAATTGGTAGGGAATGCCGCTGTTGGCGCCGCTGGTGGTTACGCCGGTCTCATTGGCGCGC
>ERZ857775.4211-NODE-4211-length-10646-cov-9.731659_pt1 | contig 10646 bp, 8 predicted proteins | sample MGYA00519698_ERZ857775 | MGnify/ENA primary metagenome ERZ857775 (study PRJEB31778, sample SAMEA3449363) | human gut metagenome | biome: human gut; feature: human-associated habitat; material: faeces | place: United Kingdom | collected 2010/2012 ...
GCCAAAATTCATTCCAGATTGCCTGCGGCAATGGGATTTTGGCTTGTATGTCTCGAGATAGTGGTGTGTGAACAGTAACATTAGATTTACTATTGGTAACTGTTTTACAGTTTTAAACCAATAGCTTCATTCACATATGAAGTGATAAAATCCGGTTTGCGGCCAGTACCGTGCCTGTCGGGAATTTCAATGATCAGAGGGGTCTTGTGATGAAGCTTTACATCATCTATAATTTCGGGAAACTCCCGGCCGAATTTCTCGGTCAGGAGTATGATTCCGATTTCTTTATTGGAGATAGCTTTCTGCAAAGCATCTTTTAATTCATCATGTGTGTGTACGACCACGCCCTCCACACCTGCCAGTCTCATCCCTGTGTAGGTATCGATATTGTCGCTGATCAAAAACATCTGCATCTTATAACTGTCCCAGGATCATGAAGGAGATGATCAGTCCATAAAGGGCAACACCTTCTGCAAGACCTACGAAAATAAGGGATTTACCAAGGATACTCTGATCCTCGCTGATAGCACCTAATGCTGCGCTTGCCGCACTGGCAACGGCAATACCACCACCGATACAGGAAAGTCCGGTTACAAGAGCTGCTGCGATATAACCCATACCTGTTGCAAGTGTGCCTTCAGAGCCTGCAGCGGCCTGTACGGAAGAAGCACCTGTGAACATAACTGCAATGGCGATAAGCATGGTTCCAAAGAAGAAGAATGCGTTTACACCGAGAGCTGTTTTGTAACGTCCGCGGTTTTTTTCACCGATGAGATAGTAGCCAAATGGAAGAATGATGCTGAGTACCAGTGCGATTGCTAAAATGATCTGTGCGATTGTTGTCATAATTAAATCTCCTCTTTTCTTAGATTGTTGATACACTAGGGTCAAAAGGTTAAAAGTCGTTCGTGATTGCACGATAAGACTTCTGAACCTGGGACCCGCCAAACATGAGGAAGTAGCGATTTGCGTAGTAAATCTGCGGATTCCGAATGTTTGAGAATTGTGGGAGCTGTTTTACAGCGGAGCAATTCGTGTATATTGCGATTAGATCAAAATATATTTTGATCTAATCATTTCTATTTTACAGAGCGGAACGGCTCAAATTTACGTCCTGTACCTTTGTAGAAGCGGCTGAACATTTCGTAATATTCCAGACGAAGCACCTGGATACCGACGATCAGGCCTTCCATACCACATACAAAAAGGTTTCCCAGAACTACTACTATCCAGTTCAGGTTTCCGCTTTCTGCGCCTGCAAGCATGAGAACGACTTCCATCATCGCTGCATGGCTGACTGCGAAAGCTCCGATACGGACGAAGGAAAGGGTATTGGAGAAGTAGCTTAACAGGACTTCAAACATTTCAAAAAGTCCCTGTACAACGAACATTCCCTTCTCTTTTGGCATAACTTCTGATTTCTTCTCAATGAGGGCTGTAAGTGGCTCTTTCAGGAAGATCAGGATCAATGGTACGCCGAACATGATAAACAGTACGATTCCGCCGGGAAGTGTTTTGCCATTCAGTATAAGTGCAATGGAGACAACTGCAGAGCCGTAGAATACCAGACCAGCTACTGAGTTTGTATCAAACCAGATGTGTTCTACGTCTCCGGCTTTCCAGGCATTCAGGATGTTAAATACCATACATAAAAGGATCAGGCACATACCAAAACCAATGGCAACAATAAATACTGTATTCAGCTTTCCGATAAACGGAACTGACATCATATTGTTCATCGGGCGAAGCCACAGGGCTGGTATCACATCTTCGAATCCGAAGATACTTCCGAACATAAATCCGAAGATTGTGGAGAACACACCTGCACAACTGATAATGCCTGCCAGTGTGATATGTTTGAATTTATAAAGCAGGAAACCACCGATAAAGAGCAGCAATCCCTGCCCCACATCACCGAACATTGCACCGAAAATAAAGGAATAAGTCAGTGCCACAAACCATGTTGGATCCATCTCGTTATAGGCCGGAAGACCATACATTTTGATGTACATTTCAAATGGTTTAAACAGTTTCGGGTTCTTCAGTTTGGTAGGTGGCTGCTGGTGGATGCCTGGCTTCAGATGTTCGTCCTCTTCACCGTCAATAATGCAGAAAATGCGGCTGTCGTCTTTGATATCATTCTGGAAAGAATGGGCATCTTTCTCTGTCATCCATCCACATAAGATATAGAAAACATCCTTATCCCCATGTGTACATGCTGCAAGTCTGCGCACATCAAAGTTACCGGAAAGCTGTGCGATAGCATTGCGTGATGCAACGATATCTTTCTGATTTCTAAGAAGAAAATCTGCTTTTTTCTGATCGGCAGATGCCAGATCAGCAGCAGCTCTGTTGCGTGTTTCAGTCAGTTGTTCGAAAGCTTCTTTTGCTGTTCCCTCATAAGTATCCGGCATATAAATACGCTCGAAGTGCATGGAAGAATAGACGGCTTTTACTTTCTGGGCTTCGTGCTCCGGGACAAAATACAGACCCCAGACATACTGGTCATCTTCATCACATTTAATGAAAATTGTGTCCAGATTTTCGTAAATATACTTTTCAAATTTCTGGTAATATTCCTTCTCAATCCTTCCGAAACGGAAGTGGATGAACTGGAATTTCAGGATTGAGGAAATATTGTAATTAATATTTCTGAACGGGCGGATCACTCGCAGAGATTCATCCAGAGCTGCAAGCTGACTCTCCAGATCAGCACGTTTATTGCTTAGTTCCTGATAATCAGACTGAATCCGGCGGATTGTATTTAAAGCCTGTTCAGTATCCATGGGTTTGGCAGAAATCTTCTCCGGATCTGCCAGTTCATCATAGAAACTGTTGGCAGTAGAGAGTGCTTCCTTATATGGATTGATTTCCATAAACGGAGAAAGACTCTCTACTGCTGTCAGCTCGGAAAGGGCATTTTCCAGATGAATTTCGTACTTGGAAAAATAGGTGTTTACCACTCTGTCAATATCGGTCTTAGGACCGGTAATGCTCAGGAACTTCATTTTCTCAATCATAAATTCACCTCCTGGTTAATGTTCTTTAAACTGCGAAGCAGTTATTCAGTTATGCGTCATATAGAAATCAACTGTTGCAAATATAACGCATGGCTTCATCATGCTGCACACCGTAACGTACGCATTCAATGGCGATAGTCAGGCGGTTTACTTCGTGTTCCTTGTTATACAGATAAGAATAGATCACTGCTACAGAATATGGATTTCTGTGGGATTCCTTCTCAAGGATCGAGCGGTGGATGTGGTTGTAGAATTCTTCCAGATTGGCTACGGTAAGCTGTTCATATTTGTTGCCGTACCATGTTTTCTGGAAAATTCTTCGACCTTCTTCGTATGAAGGTGCTTCCACCAAAGCTGTGATCTCTTCTTTCTTTAACTTATAATTTACAGGGATCAGCAGGGCATAAATACTTGCCGGATCCATGTTGTAATACCTTTTGGAACGCTGGATAAACTGCAGGTTCAGCATATCAAATTTCTCGCCGTAGGTGCAGGTAATCTCTTCCAGATCTTTACCTTTAAACAGCTTCTTACGGATGTTCCAGATCTGGGTAAAATAGTACAGATCCAGTGCCATACCATAGTCGAAGAGAAGTGCTGTTTCATGCTCCTGGATCTTCGAAAGCGGGATATAAAATTCGTTTCCTTTGAGGCAGGAGATCAGTTCCTCCATGGTGGAACAGGTAGTGATCCGGTCTACATCAATATTGGAATGCAGACGGAAAAATTCACGGTACGGAGAAACATCTACAGGATCCGTGTCGCGGTGATCAAAGATATTTGTCATGACTTCCTTCAGTACACGGATTTCATATCGCTTGGAATACAGATCCAGAAATTTACGCTGCTCCGGGTTGGCAAAGTGATAAATTCTGGAGAAATTCTGGAATATGGATTTCTTCAGAAGCTTCTCAATCTGGCCACGGTGCAGGGTATTTTCATCCAGTGCATCCCACCTGGAAGAGTATTCCGGCATTCGCTTCAGATAGGCAGCTACCTGCGTGACATCGGAGAGTTGGAGGATTTCCTCGAACTGATCCATGGTAGTAAGCCTGCTCTGCATTGCGCGGATTTTCGTGGAAAGTCCGCTGTAGGAGAGTACGCCTCCCATTGTTTTTCACTTCCTTTCCTGATGTCATCTAGAGTGTGTCTGGAAAATCATTCCCACAAATTGTGACGCACATCTTGCAGAAAGCCTTTTTCAGACACGCTCTAGCGTTTGAGACAGATCTTTACATAGCCAGTATTTTCTCAAACAATTCTCTGGAAAGTTGTGAGTGCTGCTGTTCGTAATGAGCATCCAGTGAAGAAAAGGTAGCGTCTGTATCTGCACGTAACTGTGCCAGGCGAGAATCTTTTTCTTCTTCCAGTTGCTGACGGATCCGTCGAATCTGCTCTGCTGTCCGGGACTCCAGCTGCTCGTCATAATTTTTACATTTCTGTTCTGCCTCTTCAGAAAGCTGTTGCTTTTGCCGGTCGCAGTCTTCCATGATGCGTTGGGCTGTAAGCTCGATTTCAGATAATTTGTTAAGTATCTGCTCCATCTTCAACCTCCTTGATTGTCAAAATTTTACAAAAAATTCAGATTTACTATGCGAAAAATAGTAATATCTGTTAGATATCATACACCCTTTTATTAAAAAAAACCATCTAAATTTTTTTCTGAAAGGAAAAATTTGTTATTTTCTAGACAAGTTAAAGAAATCTCCTGTAAACATCTGTCCGGGATGTGATTGACGTTATGAGTATGGTATGGTAGTTTATTGGTGGCAGGAAATTGCACGCACATCTTGCGTAAAGCAGTTTTTAAACACGCTCTGGAGATATAAGAAAAGGAACAGGAGATTTTTATGAGATTAAGAAATATTCCGGGAGCTCAGGATGCAATTCTGGAGAGCCCTTATGTGGTGCAGGAACCACAGACAAAGAAAGGACACTGGGGGGAGGTTTTTGTGAAAAAGCAGCCTCTTCATATTGAAGTAGGGATGGGAAAAGGAAGATTTCTTATGGATCTGGCCCGGCTGCATCCGGATATCAATTATATAGGAATCGAGATGTATGACAGCGTTCTTCTTCGCGCATTGCAGAAGAGAGAAGAACTGGAGGAGAATGGAGAGGTTTATTCTAATTTATTTTTTATGAGAGTGGATGCCAGACTTCTGCCGGAAATCTTTGAGAAAGGTGAAGTAGATAAGATTTACTTGAACTTTTCCGATCCATGGCCAAAAGCCCGCCATGCAAAACGTCGCCTGACATCCAGAGAATTTCTGGCACGTTACGACCAGATTCTGGTTCAGGGTGGAAAAGTGGAATTCAAGACAGATAATAAGGAACTGTTTGAATTTTCCCTGGAAGAAGTGGAGGAAGCCGGATGGAATCTGGAAGCTTCTACCTTTGATCTGCATCATAATGAAGAGATGGTACAGGGAAATGTTATGACAGAATATGAAGAGAAATTTTCTTCTATGGGAAATCCAATCTGTAAGATGGTGATTTCCAGAGGGTGTCACAGATAAAAAAGCAGAGCAATCATCTGGTTTATAGCAATTCCGTAGTGAAGTGGATTGCGATTATTCATTTGATTATCTATTGTGGCTGGCAGTGCATATTATAGTATAAGAAAATTTCGGGGCGCGAAGCGCCCCGAAGGAGTCAGCCAGTGAAACGAAAAAGTTCTTTCCATAATAAAATGCTACAATTCCGCTATGAACACAAAAACTTTGATAATACCTTTAGCCGCCTGCGGAAATCCGCAGAAGAGGTCAATAAAACACTTAACAAAATGTCCCAAAACGACGAAAAAAAGGAAAAATAAATGAAATAGAAAAAAATCTTGATTTTTTTGAAAAAACCTATTGACATTTAAACGACTATTATATATAATATCACTTGCGTTGAGGGTGATGCAAAACTTCAACACAGAGAAAAACAAAAGAATATGCGCTTTTAGCTCAGTTGGTAGAGCACCTGACTCTTAATCAGGGTGTCCAGGGTTCGAACCCCTGAAGGCGCACTAAGAACACTGTTTTTGCGGACAAAGCGATTGCCGCGGGGACGGTGTTTTTTATGTTTTACGGGAAAGTGAAAAATAAAGGTGTCTGGGAAACAGAGAGAAATAAAGTATTTACGCCCCTGCGGAGAAAGTTCCACAGGGGTGTAAAAGTATTTTATGCTACTGATAGCGCTTGAAGAACACAGGGTCAAGCTGGTAAATATCTTCATGCAGAAGGGAAGACTGCTGCGCAAGATGCAGATAAACTCTCTTTATAACCAGTCATCACACTTTATACAAACCATCCTGATAACATTGAAATCCCTCCCTGTTGGAAAGAGTTGATGACATTGAATTTTTATAAGTCGGAAACATATAAGACATTGCAAGAAAAAGAAAAGGGTTTGTGAAAAGATTTTAACGCTTTTCGTATCAAAAGATGCACTATGGCTTCTGATTATGTTATACTCTATACTCAGTGTATTGTCGAAAGAAGAGGAATAAGTCAAATATATGGGTTCCGGTCTGGTCAAGGGAGGTTGTGGTATCGAATGAAAAAAATACTAAAAAGAACAGGAAAAATATTTTGCCTTTTTTTGCTGATCGTGGTGCTGGTGAATGTACTTTCACCTCTTTTTTGCAGAAAACCGGACGAAACATATGTGGAAAGTCTGAGAAAGACAGAATTTACATCAGAGACAGCAGGCGTAGAAAGGATTTGCTGCATTGACGATAATGAAGAGGCACTTTTGTGGAGGCTTCGTATGATTGGCACTGCGAAGGAGAGCATTGTACTGTCTACCTTTGACTTACGCGCGGATGATAATGGCACTAAAATTCTTGCCGCATTGAATTGCGCTGCGGCAAGAGGTGTGAAGATTCAGTTATTGATCGATGGAATTTATCAGCAACTGTTTCTGGCTGGAAGCAGCGATTTCCAGGCTCTGGCATCATATGAGAATGTGGAAGTGGGAGTTTACAATCCGGTGACACCGGTCAATCTGTTTAAGGTGAATTATCGCATGCATGATAAATATCTGATTGTGGATGAGAAAATGTATCTGCTGGGCGGACGCAACAGCAATGATATCTTTCTGGGGAATCAGACAAAAGGCATTAATGAAGACAGAGATATCCTGGTGTATGATACATCAGAAGGACAGGGAGAGTCTCTGAACCAGCTTGAGGATTATTTCCATAAAATATGGAAGGAAAGCTGTGTGAGCATTAAAAACGGCAAACAATCTTCCAGATATACGGATGCATACCGGCACATGGAAGAAATTTACATATCTCTGCTGAAAAGGTACAATGATATAGAAACCTACAGTGCATGGGAAAAGGATACGATAGAAGCAAACAAGATCACTCTGATCAATAATGGAATTGAGGCGGGACGAAAAACACCGCAGGTTCTCCAGACAATTCAGTATCTTACTGAAAATGCAGATCATGTAATAATACAGACTCCTTATGTGATCTGTAATGGTTACATGTATGATGTATTGCAGGGGATTTCAGATCATGCAAAGCTTCAGATCGTGCTGAATGCAGTGGAAAAAGGCTCTAATCCATGGGGCTGTACAGATTATCTTAATCAGAAAAAGAAAATTCTGGAAACAGGGGCAGATGTGTATGAACTGATGAATGATTATCCGGTTCATACAAAAGCTGTGCTGATAAATGACCGTCTGTCAGTAGTAGGTTCCTATAATCTGGATATGCGAAGTACTTATCTGGATACGGAACTGATGCTGGTAATTGACAGCGAAAAACTGAATCAGCAGATTCACGAAACAGAATCAGATTATATGGAAAAAAGCAAAGAGGTACTTGCAAACGGTCAGGAAACCGAAGGCGCAAAGTACCAGGGGAAAGTGTTGAATCGGAAAAAGAAGTTATACTACGGTGTGCTCAGGATTATCATTCGTCCTCTTCGGCAGCTGCTTTAGAGTGTGTTTGGAAAATCATTCCCAAAATCTCCTGCAAATTGTGACGCACATCTTGCGTAAAGCATTTTTCAGACACGTTCTAGAAAATAATATCACAAGTATATGTCATATAAATGTTCAGTAGCTGAAAAAAGGCGTTGTCAATCAGACTGCAGAAGATTAAAATAGACATAAAAGCAGCTGTTACAACTGTTGTTGATGTAAAGGAGGAAAAGCTTTTATGAACTTAAAGAAATTTGTGCTGGAAGGTAATCCTGTATGCAGAAAGGAAGCTGTGATCGTGGGCGATCATTTCAGGATTACAATGCTGACAACTGCCCTGATCCGTTTTGAGTACAGCGAAGACGGAGGATTTGAGGACAGAGCAACACAGATGGTATGCAATCGTGATTTCCCGGTGCCGGAATTCAGGGTGAGCGATGGCGGTGAGGAATTACATATTTACACCAAAGACCTGGAAATCCACTATGACAGGCAGAAATTTTCTCCAAGCGGTCTGATGATACGTGTAGCGGGTGGAAAAGCCAGCGAGCGCGTGTGGCATTATGGTGATGAACCAAAAGATCTGCTGGGAACAGCCAGAACCCTGGATGAAGCAGACGGTGAGATTCCGCTGAGTCATGGAATTATGTCCAGAAACGGTTTTTCAGTGCTGGATGATTCCCACACAATGGCTATGGGCGAAGATGGAATGGTAGAGCCACGTCAGGGAAACAGAGCGGACTTTTATTTCTTTGGATATGGTCACAGATATGTGGAATGTCTGCAGGATTTTTACAGATTATGTGGAAAAACACCTCTGCTTCCAAGATATACGTTCGGAAACTGGTGGAGCAGATATCACAAATACACAGAGACAGAGTACAAAGAACTGGTAGAGCGTTTTGAGAAAGAAGAAGTGCCATTTTCTGTTGCAGTTGTAGATATGGACTGGCATCTGGTAGAGGATGTACCTCCTGTATATGGAAGCGGATGGACAGGATATACCTGGAATAAGAAGTTTTTCCCAAATCCGCCTGAATTTATGGACTGGCTGCACAAACATGGATATAAGATCACACTGAACGTACATCCGGCAGATGGAGTGCGTGCTTATGAAGAAGCCTATCCGAGAGTTGCAGAGAAGATGGGAATTGATCCTGCAAGTAAGGAACCGGTACTTTTTGATATGACAGATCCGAAATTCATTGAGACATATTTTGAGGAACTGCATCATCCGATGGAAGAAGAGGGAGTAGACTTCTGGTGGCTTGACTGGCAGCAGGGAACTGTAACCAAGGTTCCGGGACTGGATCCGCTCTGGATGCTGAACCACTATCACTATCTGGACAGCAAGTGGAAAGGAAAACGTGCGCTGACTTTCTCAAGATATGCAGGTCCAGGAAGCCACAGATACCCGGTTGGTTTTTCCGGTGATACGTTCATTACCTGGGAGAGTCTGAAATTCCAGCCATATTTCACAGCAAATGCCAGCAACATCGGTTTTGGATGGTGGAGTCATGATATCGGTGGACATATGTTTGGATACAGAGACGACGAGCTCACTGCAAGGTGGGTACAGCTTGGAGTCTTTTCACCAATGAATCGTCTGCACAGCACAGATAACCCGTTTAATGGAAAAGAACCGTGGAAATACAACCAGATTGTAGAAACAGTAATGAAGAATTTCCTGAAACTGCGTCATAAGCTGGTTCCGTATCTTTACACCATGAACCGTCGTGCAAGCAGAGCGGGACTGCCGCTGGTACAGCCGATGTATTATCTGGAGCCGGAGCGCGAGGAAACCTATGAAGTACCGAACAACTATTATTTCGGTACAGAGATGATGGTATCTCCAATCACAGATAAGCTGGATCCAGTAACAGGACTTGCAGGCGCAAAGACATGGATCCCGCAGGGAATCTGGTATGATTTCTTTAACGGAAGAGCATATAAGGGCGGCAGAAAAGTGGATCTCTGGAGAGATATTTATGAGATGCCGGTACTTGTGCGTGAAGGCAGCATCATTCCACTGAAGGACATGGAAGGATATGATAATTCCATTGAGAATCCTGAGAAACTGGAAGTACTTGTATATCCTGGAGAATCAGGAGAATTTGTACTCTGGGAAGACGATGGGGACACACCGGAAGACCTGGATGAGAACTGGGTATCCACCAGAATGACGAAGACTGCAGATGAGAATGGAACAGTATTTATTGTAGAAGCTGCGCAGGGAAATACAGCAGTGATTCCGCAGAAACGTTCCTGGAAGATCCGCTTCTGCAACATTCAGGACAAACCGCAGGAGGTTACTGTAAACGGACAGGTATATAAGGATGCAGAGTTCGCAGAGGATAAGAAGCTTCATGGAACAATAGTGATTCTGAAGGATGTGCCGGCAGATGCACAGGTGAAGGTTACTTTTGCGGCAGATGCAGCTGTTTATCAGAGAGACTATGCAGAAGAGGTCTATGAGATTCTGGAAAAAGCACAGATTACCTATGCACAGAAGACAGAGGTTTATAAAGTAGTGAAAGAGCTGGGCACAGAAGCAGTGCCTGTTCTGGTATCCATGAATTTGAATCCGTCATTGCTTGGGGTACTGATGGAGATTCTTACAATGGGAATTTAATCGAATCAAGTAAGTGTGCCAACAAGTTGATTTCTCGAACAATCTTGCGTCTAAATTTCTTATTTCCG
>ERZ857775.4222-NODE-4222-length-10607-cov-11.323541_pt1 | contig 10607 bp, 8 predicted proteins | sample MGYA00519698_ERZ857775 | MGnify/ENA primary metagenome ERZ857775 (study PRJEB31778, sample SAMEA3449363) | human gut metagenome | biome: human gut; feature: human-associated habitat; material: faeces | place: United Kingdom | collected 2010/2012 ...
GCCCCTCTGCCGCGCAGCGGCAGGCCCCTTCGGGAATACAGACTAGCCCACCAGCCCACTAGTACACTAGTACACTAGTACACTATTTTCCCACAAAAAAAGTACAGCCGGTTTCCCCAAGCCGTACTTTTCATGGTGTATTGATTTCAATGGAGATCCTGGAGGGAGTCTCTGAAGGAGTTGATATAGTTTAATGCGGAACCTGCTCCTACGGCGTTGACGTAGGAGGGGCGGTCTGCCACCCTTGCCGGGACGCCTATGACTCTGGTGATGAGGTCGGCCAGTCCCCGAAGCTGGGAGCCTCCGCCTACCATCATGATGCCGTTTTCCCGGATGGATGCCAGGAGGGCCGGCGGGGTGCGCTGGAGTACGTCACGGATGTGGGTGAAGATTTCATAGAGGATAGGATTCAGCGCTCCTGCTATATCTTCACTGGTGACTGCCATCTTCACCGGCAGGCCGGAGACGATGGAGAGCCCCGAGGTTTCTGCGATTCTGGGCTGGCTGTCCAGGTCCCAGGAGGCGCCCAGGGCGATTTTGAGGCTTTCCGCCTCTTTGCGGCCGATACGGATATGGTATTTATCCCGTATGGCGGTAAGGATGGCCATGTCCATGCTGTTTCCCGATTCCCTGGAAAAATGGCTCACCACGATGCCCTGTTTGGACAGGACGGAAATCTTGGTGGAGCCGCCGCCCATGTCCACGATCATGGTGCCTTCTTTCTGGTGGTCTTCCAGTCCCATGCCCATCATGGCCGCCAGGGGCTGGTCGATGAGCACCGTCTTTCTGGCGCCTACAGCCACCGCCGCTTCCAGAAGGGCTCTTCTCTGCACGCTGTTGATGCCCTTGGGCACGCACATAATGAGCCTTGGATGGAAGAACATGCCCTTCAGGTAGGAGCGGTTCACGATGGAGTTTAAAAGATAGGCAGTGCCGCTGTAGTCTACAATAGCACTCTCCTTCATAGGGCGGCTGATGACGATTTCCGGCGGCGTTTTGCCTTCCATTTCCTCTGCCTTTGTGCCGTAGGCAAAGTACTCCCCGGTTACCCTGTTTTTGGCAATGACAGAGGCCTCAGGAAATACGAGGCCCTTGTGTTTGATGAAAAGAACGATATTCGACGTTCCGATATCCACGCCGATATCTTCCGACCCCAGGGAGCCGATCCAGTCGATGAGAGAATTCTGCCCTGAAGGGACGGAAAATTGGGAGGATGACTGTTTAATCCCTGTCGACTCTGACAATGTCCGCTCCTAACCCCTGCAGTTTTTCTACAAGATGATCATATCCACGGTCAATATGGTGAAGTTCCCCTACTTCCGTTTCCCCGTGGGCTGCCAGGCCTGCAATGGTGAGGGCGGCCCCGGCGCGAAGGTCCGTGGCTCTTACGAAGGCACCGTTCAGGAAGGGTACCCCCTGGACGATGGCGCATCTGCCCTCCACCTGGATGGAAGCGCCCATGCGCTGCAGTTCCCCTACATGCATGAAACGGTTTTCAAATACCGTTTCCGTAATCTTGCTGACGCCGTTGCCGATGGTCATAAGGGCCATGAACTGGGCCTGCAGGTCCGTCGGGAATCCGGGATAAGGAAGAGTTTTGATGTCGGTGGAACGGATATGGCCGTCGCTGATAACACGGACACTGTCGATATCCTTAATCACCTTCACCCCTGCTTCATTCAGCTTGGCCAGAAGAGGCTTCAGGTGTTCCGTAAGCACATTGTCAATGACCACGTCGCCGCCTACCATGGCTGCGCCGATCATGAAGGTGCCTGCTTCGATACGGTCCGGGATGACGGTATGGGAAACGCCGTCCAGCTCCTTCACCCCTTCCACACGGATGATATTCGTGCCGGCGCCTTTGATATTGGCGCCCATGGAGTTCAGGAAAGTGACAAGATCCACGATTTCCGGTTCCTCCGCCGCATTTTCAATGATGGTGCGGCCTTCCGCCGTAGCGGCAGCCATGAGGATATTTTCCGTAGCCCCTACGCTTGGGAAATCGAGATAAATGGTGGTTCCCTTCAGTCCATGGGGCGCATAGCCTTCCACAAACCCATTGCCCACATTGATTTCAGCCCCCATGGCTTCAAAAGCCTTGAGATGAAGATCGATGGGACGGCTGCCGATCATGCAGCCTCCCGGGAGCGCAATCTTCGCATGGCCCATTTTGGCAAGGAGCGGACCCATGATGAGGAAAGAAGCCCTCATTTTGCTCATGAGTTCATAGGAAGCCTCCGTCTTGTCCAGCATGGATGCATCAAAGGTAAGGACATTGTCTTCCCGCTTCACCTTCACACCCAGAGACTCCAGAACACTGCAGATGGTAGTCACATCATCCAGATTCGGCGCATCCACAATGGACGCGGGGGTGTTCGGAAGAAGGGTGGCTACGATGATAGGAAGAACCGCATTTTTCGCACTGGAAACGCGGACATGTCCATGAAGAGGACGGCCGCCATGAATCACTAATTTTTCCAAAAGGAATCACTCCTGTTACTTAAAAATCAAAGAAATCTTTCAGCTGATAATCATTTTATTCCAAGGATATTCCCTATTCCCGAAACAGGAATACGGAAAGATTGACGAAATCAAATCACCATGTATCATAGCAAAAATTATATATGATTTCAAGAGAAATACGACTGTAGAGCCTGAAAGGTTCTTAAGATTGATGGGCCCTCCGGGCCCAAGGGTTCTTAGGTTTAACAGCAGCTCCGCTGCTGAGGGTTGTGGATAGCCGCCTTTGGCGGCTATAAATATAAAGTCAGTGTTACCGGACTTGCATATGTGCCAACTATGGCTCCCCCGTCATTTCGAGCGGAGGTACAAGCCGGCATGAATTCATAGTTTTATGGAGCCAGTGAAAGGGAGCCCTCAAATCTCCCTGTAGAAAACTGCCTTTTGGCAGTCACGACCGCATAGAGTATCATTTCTCAGTTCAGCCTCGTACACACCGACTTCGCTGGATGGCGTCTCACTGGATTCGCGGATCGCTTCTCTCCCCTATGAATCCAGTTCGCTTGCACACCCTGCGCCACTCCGTGGCCCTCTTCCCCTCAAGGGGACGCAAGACGTTACGGGATTACCTTCCTGCTGCATAAATCGCACTGTACTTTCTGCTGAATTAGCCACCTCCGGTGGCTTTTCCCCCTTTGGTGCCTTACGGCACCACCTTTCTCCACGGGAAAGCGTCTCACTTGGTTCTCAGGTCGCTATCACTCCCCTACGAACCAAGTTCGCTTGCCGCCCCGCTGTGCGGGGGCACAATAAAGCTCCGGCTTTCCGCCATGCAGCATTTGAGACACAAAAGCCAATCCCGTAATGCTGACTTTATACTCATCGCCGCGAAGCGGTGATACCTTCCCTTCTGAACCCTCTGAACCTTTTGAACCCTCAAACTAGAAACTAGAAACTAGAAACTACAAACTAGAAACCCTAAAGACATATACAAGAAACTTACAAGGAGGACGTATGGGTAAACATTTTTCTTTTATCCATTGTGCTGATCTTCATCTGGGAGAACCGTTCAGCGATATCCGCATGGGAAGCAGCGGTCCCTGGAATGAACAGATAGGGAAGGCCACTTTTAAAGCCTTTGAGAAGGTGGTGGATGCTGCCCTGGAGAACCGGGTGGATGCCATCCTGATTTCCGGCGATGTTTACAATGGCGACCATCACAGTCTGTCCGCCCAGATGGCCTTTGCCCGAGAACTTTATCGGGCGGCCCAGGGGGGCATCCGGATTTTTATGGTTCATGGGAACCATGACCCCGGCGAGGCCTGGCGGGCGGATATCCCGCTTCCGGAAACAGTTCATATTTTCCCCGCTGACCATGTGGAAGCCGTTCCCCTGATGAAGGATGGGGAAAAGGCGGCCACTATTTACGGGATTTCCTATAAAACCCGGCACGTGAAGGAAAACCTGGCACAAGAATTCCACCGGGAAAAGGAGGACGGCTTTGCCATCGGCATGCTCCATACGGATGTGGGAAGTGCCGATTCGCCCTATGCCCCCTGCACGACAGACGATCTGAAGGCTTCCGCCATGGATTACTGGGCCCTGGGCCACGTGCATACCCGCAAAACCATTTCCACGTCCCCCTACATTGTATATCCTGGCAATACCCAGGGCCTCAACCTTCGGGAAACAGGCCCCCGGGGATGCTATCTGGTGGATGTAGGAGCCTACGGCACGGTGACTTTGAAATTTATTGAAACCGACACTATCCGCTGGATGGATATGACCATGGATATTTCCGCCTATTCCCAGGCGGAAGAGCTGATCCAGGCAGTAACCAAGAGAAGAAGCGGCCTTAAGGAACTCACCGGAAGGCCCAATATCATTCGCCTTATCTGCACCGGAAGCGGCCCTCTCCATGATGTGCTGTCCACCGAGGACGGCAGGGATTTCATCCTTCAGTCACTGAACGACAAGGAACAGTTCCGCTACCTCTTTGCCTGGTTTGTCCGGTTGGAAGACAGGACAAAGAGTGCCATCGACTTGAAGGAAAGACGGGAACTACCTGATGTGACGGGAAATTTCCTGAAGGCCTTCGATGATATAGACCGGTTGGATGAGGAAAAGAAAAAAGAAGAGCTCCGTAAAATCGCTGAGCAGCAGCCGGAGCTTGTGAGATACAGGAAACTGCTCCATTCCCTCTCTGACGAAAGCCTGCTTCATGCCTTTCAGAAAGCAGAGCTTCTGGGAGCGGAAATGCTGACAAAAGAGGAGGAAAAATGAAAATTACCGATCTTCAGCTCCAGCATTACGGCATTTATCATGATGCCTCCTGGCAGCCCTCCCAGACGTCCCTCAATATCGTAATGGGAGAAAATGAAAGCGGTAAAACCACTATGCTCCGTTTCATCCGGGATATGCTCTTCGGCTACGGAAGGGGCAAGTGGCAGGGGCGGAAAGGAAATATGGGCTTTGTCCGTTCCGACGGCCAATTTTACCGCGTATTCCGGAACGAAAAGGAGCAGTGGTTTGAAAATGCAAACCATGTGAAATTTACGGAAGACCTGCCTGCCGCCTGGTGGCACGGTCTCAACCGTTCCATTTATGAAAAGATATTCGCCGTAGGTCTGGAAGACCTGCAGGGCGCCTCCTTCCTGGCCAACGACACCGTGAGGAGTCGTTTCTTCATGCTCCAGGGCGGCGACAAACTGGCTAATGCCAAGGCAGAACTGGAGGAAGCCAAGGGAAAACTCTTCACCTCCAGTGCCCAGGGCAAGAGAAAAATCAACCAGCTGGCTTCTGACCTGGAAGAAGCGGAAAAAGAATTGGATGGCCTTTCCAGACAGGAAAAGGATTTTTCCGACCTCCAGCACCGGCAGGAGGAAATGAAAAAGGAAATCGCCGACCTGCAGTTAAAGCTGGACAAAGATAATGAAGAAAACAGCCGCCTGGAAAAACGGCTGGGTGCCTGGAAATACTATCAGCAGGCGGTGAGTGTGAAGCACCAGCTGGATTTGTCATCCCAGGTTACCATGTTCCCCTCCAACGGCAAGGAACAGTGGAACCAGCTTATGAACCGCATGAAGGTGATTCACGACCAGAAAGAGTCCCTGCAGGAAAAGCTGGATGCCTACAAACCTGTGAAAAAAGAAGAAATCATCCCCTGGATGGGCGTGGAAAACGAGCTGGAAAAGCTCTACGTAGATTTGGGCCAGTGGCGCCAGACCATGGCGGATGCTGAAGAAATGGAAAAGGAAAAATCGGACTGGCGCATCGATTTCGTCAATCTTGGTTATTCTCTTCCCCTGTGGGATCATGCCCTGAATCTGGATAAGCCCTGCGTGAACGTGGACTGGGAAGAGGGGAGACGTCTCTCCAAAAGCCTGGGCGTCAGGAATAATGAGCTCCATTTCTGGGAGCAGCGGGAACCGGAAGTGGAAAAACTTTCCGATGACATGGAGCTGCCGGAAAAGGAAGAATCGGAGTCCGACTGGCAGAATATCGAATCCATGGCCAGTGAGCTGGAGCAGGTGCTTCATGAAGAAGCGGACGTGCAGTCCGAAATGGACAGTATCAGCGCCACGGAGGATAAGAAATTCACTCCCTGGCTGTGGCTCAGCATGGCCTTTGTCCTCATGGCGGCGGGCAGCATAGCTGCCTTTTACATGGCCAAGGCAGGCATTATGTCCATGTACGGCGCCGGCGGCGCCGCAGTCCTTGCTGTCTTATTTTTCTACCTTCACAGCCATGTTATCCATAAAAAGGGAAATACCCTGGAAAAACTGGCTCTTCGCAAAGAAGAGCTGGAAACACTGCGGGAAAAGGTGAGCGAAAAATTCCCGGGCCAGGCACCGAAGACGGTGGATGAACTGAAAGCTTTCCATAACCTGATGCAGGAAAAACGGTCCGGTTTCTACAAGGACCAGGCAAAACGCCAGGCCGTTTCCTGGAAAAAGGAAACCATCCGGAAACAGGTGCAGCAGCATAAAAACTGGGAAGAAGAGGGGGAAATCCTGACCGAAAAAAGGAATAAGGCGGAAAAAGCCTGGAACGACTGGCTCAAAAGAAACAGCCTTCCAAAAACAGGAGCGGAAAATCTTTCCGCCCTGCAGGAACAGTGGCAGAAGATTTACTCCGCCGAAGGAAAGGGGAAAATCCTTGATTTCCGCCTGGAGCAGATCGACGCCAAACTGGATGCCTTTGCAGCAAGAGCCCAGTCTATCATCAAGGCCACCGGCCTTCCCTACGCCGTCAGTCCCGATGGCATAGCCGACATTTACGAAGAAAACCATCGCCGCAGTCTGGAGTGGGAAGCGCTGCAGGAAAAGAACAAGCAGCACGAAGCCTATGAAAAGGAAATGAGCAAGCTGGACGAAGGCTGGGCCTCCTGCCAACGGGAAATGGACACCCTGCTGAACCTTGTTCAGGCTAAAAATGCGGAAGAATTTGCAGAAAAGGTCAATGCCCACGAACACCATGACCAGATTGCAAAGGAATGGGAAAGGGTAAAACAGGACCTTCGCATGTACGCCGGCGGAGAAGAAGAATTTGAAGCCCTCTGGCATGCATTGGAAACAGGCCAGTACGACCAGTGGATGGAAACCCATAATACACTGTCCCGCCGGATCGAAGAAGAATCGGCTAAACTGGGCGAACTCCAGAGAAGCCAGGGCGCCATCGACAACGAAATCTTCCGCCTGGCAGGGGACGACTCCATGACCAGTGCCCTCCAGAAAAAAGAAAAAATCGAAGCGGAACTGAAATCCGCCCTGGAAGAATGGCTGACCCTCATGTACACCGAAGAACTTTTGACCCGGGCCCAGACCATTTACGAATCCGGCCGCCAGCCGCAGATCATGAAAATGGCCAATGAATTTCTGAAGGACATGACCATGGGGAAATACTCCCTTCACATGGCAGACAATGGAAAGGATATTTTCATCGAAGACAGTACCCATGCTGTGAAAAACGAAAAAATCTGGTCCTCCGGTACCGGCGACCAGGTATTCCTTGCCATCCGCCTGGCCATGGCCCTTTCCTTCGGAGAGCAGATCGAACCGCTGCCCATTGTGCTGGATGACATTTTCGTCCGTTTTGACGAAAAACGGCAGCGGGAAACTCTCCGCTTCCTTATGGAACTGGGGAAGAAACAGCAAATTTTCCTTTTCACCTGCCACGAAAGAACCATGCATATTGCAGAAGAAGTGGGGTACGAAAAGGGTACAGGAGAATTCATCCACCTGTCTGCAGGGCAGATTGAACAGGTGGGGAGTTAAGGGACCGGGATTGTGACCGCGATCGTGGGGGCCCCGCCGCCCACTGCGCGCATTCTGCATAGAATGTGCGAGTCGACCAAAGTTGGCCCTTAGCCTGCCCATAAAAGGGCTTTCCCTTTACTTGGTCGACCGACCATCCTGAGCGACAGCGAAGGATCTTGGTACGCTCCGCTGATGAGGTAGAAATTGTTAAATACCGGTCGGCGGGGCGGCTGTATTCCCGATAGCAAGTGGGTTCAGAGGGTTCGGCCCACCGGTGGCGGGCTGGTTCAGAAGGTTCAAAGGGGAAGGTGGGCGCCCTTTTAAATAATGAAGGGCGCCAGTATGTATAAAACCGGTTTAGTGGGCTAGTGAGCTGGTGTGCTAGGGAAGCACTGATTAATTCGCAGAATCGAATTTCATATGAATTTTTATCCAATGCTTCGTCATAAGTCTCCTTAAATAGCTTGCTGTTCGCGTCGACTTATTCCTTGCATTGGATAAAAATTCAAGAATGAAATCCGATAACGATTTAATCAGCGCTTCCCTAGGCTTTGCCGGGTCTGGGCTTTCACCGGACTATACTATACACGCCGAACTGGCGCACACCTTAAGACCCCTCGGCCCGAATGGCCGTCAACCTTCCCCTCTGAACCCTCTGTTCCCAACCCGCTTACCGGTCCCAATCTACTTTTGCAATACCTGCCTTCCCATGATAAAATAAGTAAATATATTTTTTATTCCACACAGGGAGAAAGGAACAAGGAACAATGGCAGAGGAATTGAATCTTTTACAGAAGAAAATTTTATCCGACGGGGTGATTAAACCGGGAAATGTATTGAAAGTGGACAGCTTTCTGAATCACCAGATCGATGTACCTTTCATCAGTGAGCTGGGAAAAGAATTCAAGAAGCTTTTTTTCGGAAAAAAGGTGGATAAGATTCTGACCATCGAAGCTTCCGGCATCGGTATAGCCTGCCTCACGGCCATTTATTTCGGTGTTCCCGTCGTTTTTGCCAAGAAGTCCGCAGGTTCCAACATGGATGCCGACGTGTATGCTACGGAAGTCAAATCCTTTACCCACAACAAAGTAAACCACGTGGTTGTTTCCAAGAAATATCTGAATGAAGGGGAGCATATCCTCATTATGGACGATTTCCTGGCCAATGGCTGTGCTGTGGAAGGTCTGATGGACCTGGTTTCCCAGGCAGGGGGCATTGTGGAAGGTGTGGGCATCTGCATTGAAAAGGGGTTTCAGGGAGGCGGCAACGCCCTTCGCAGCAAAGGGGTGGACGTGAAGTCCCTTGCCATTATTGAAAAAATGGATGCTGCCACCGGCACCATTTCCTTCCGCTGAGGGCTGTACCATGAAAGAAAACGATGCCATTTACCGGCTGAAAGAAGATATTCCTTTTCAAAAGGCCGTTCCCTTCGGCCTGCAGCACGTGCTGGCCATGTTTGTGGCCAATATCGCTCCCATCCTTATTGTGGCAGGAGCGGTGAAAATGTCGCCGGAAGAGTCAGGGGCCCTGGTGCAGTCTGCCATGATTGTGGCAGGGGTGGGCTCTCTTCTCCAGATGTTTCCTTTATGGAGGCTTGGCAGCGGCCTTCCTATTATTATGGGTATCAGCTTCACCTTCGTGTCTGTGGCCTGCGTCATCGGTACGAAGTACGGCTACGGCGCCGTGCTGGGGGCTGCTTTAATCGGCGGTATCCTGGAAGGGATACTGGGCCTTGGTGCTACCTGGTGGAAGAAATTCGTGCCGCCTATCGTGTCGGCTTCCGTAGTAACAGCCATCGGCTTTTCCCTCCTTCCCATCGGAGCCAATTCCTTCGGCGGCGGCTTCAGTGCGCCGGACTTCGGAGATGCGAAATACCTCATTGTAGGTTCCATTACCCTTGTTTCCTGCCTTGATATTCAATGTGAAGGCCCATTCGTTCTATAAGCAGCTTTCTGTCCTTTTCGGTCTGGTGGTGGGGTATATTGCCGCCTGGTTCTACGGCATGGTGGACCTGTCCGGAATCACCCAGGTGTCAGTCCTTTCTCTTCCTGCTATCATGCCGGTGCCCCTGGAATTCCATGCGGATGCCATTTTCTCTATTTTCCTGATTTTCCTTGTATCTGCCACTGAAACGCTGGGGGACACCAGCGCCCTGGCAGCCATGGGCTTCGGCCGCACTCCTACAAACAGGGAAGTATCCGGCGCCATTGCGGTGGACGGCTTCATTTCCAGCCTGTCCTCCCTCTTCGGCTGCATGCCCATCACCTCCTTCAGCCAGAACGTAGGCCTCATTGCCATGACCCATGTGGTGAATCGAAAAGCCATCGGCTGCGGCGCCGTTATCATGATTCTGGCCGGTCTCATCCCCGCCTTGGGTGTCATTCTGGCCTCCCTTCCCAATGCGGTTCTTGGCGGCTGCACACTTATGATGTTCGGCTCCATCGTAGTCAGCGGCGTCCGCATGCTCGGTGACTGCGGCTATTCCCAGAGAAATATGAGCATCGCCGCCCTGTCCCTCTCCATCGGCCTGGGCTTCACCCAGACACCCCAGATTTTCCACATCTTCCCGGACCTCTTCAGAAGCGTCTTCGCCGACAACTGCGTAGCCGTCGTCTTCATCGTAGCCATGGTGCTGAACCTGGTCTTCCCGAAGGTTAAGAATGAAGATAAGGAAAACGGGCCGGAAATAGTGGAGTGATGTAGTGGGTTAGTGGGCTAGTGGACTGGTGGGTTAGTGTACTGGTGTACTGGTGTACTAGTATGTTGGTGCTTCATCCTTCACTTTCCCGCCTCCCACCCGTCATCCTGAGCGAAAGCGAAGGATCGACGGTCGACCAATTAAAAGGAAGGCCCTTTTATGGGCAGGCTAAGGGCCAACTTTGGCCGACT
>ERZ857775.4224-NODE-4224-length-10605-cov-3.220948_pt1 | contig 10605 bp, 7 predicted proteins | sample MGYA00519698_ERZ857775 | MGnify/ENA primary metagenome ERZ857775 (study PRJEB31778, sample SAMEA3449363) | human gut metagenome | biome: human gut; feature: human-associated habitat; material: faeces | place: United Kingdom | collected 2010/2012 ...
CCCGGATCACCACCCTGAGTTTCGCCAATATCCAGACCCCCGTCGTGGCCGGAACCACGACCCAAGCCGGCCCGAAAGCCGCTGCGAACAACCCCGCGAAGGCCGGTGACATCGTGCTGGCGCAGGATTTCTCCGCCTTCATCCACGGCGGCGACATCGTGAATTCGGCGGCCGGTTACAACGCCGTTTCGGGCACCGACTTCCGCAAGACGTGGGAGAAGGCCGAGGGCGTGAATCCGCAGGCGGACGGCGACCGTCCCCTCTGCAACTGGGCGACCGAGTTCCACATCCACACGGGCGGCACGTCGGCCGAATACGTCGAAGCGCTCGGCATGAAGGGCTGGGGTTCGTCGGGCAACACCTCCACCCGTCCGGGCTACATCAAGTGCGGCGGCGGAAGCGGCGGCATCGGCATCCTCTACACGCCCCAGCTGACGGCCCTGCCCGCGAACACGACCGTCAAGGTCAGCTTCTCGGCCAGCGCCTATGCCGAAGGCGAAAACGTCTACGGCAGCGACATCATCGTCGAAGCCGTCGAAGGGGCGGAATTCGGCTCGAACAACGTCGTGAGCAAGAAAGGCACCGCCTTCGTGTCGAAAACGGTCGACATCTCGTCCGCCGTGGGCAGGTTCGAAACCTACACCGTGACGCTCGAAGGACTCACCCCGGCGTCGCGCATCGCCTTCTCCTCGAATCCGGCGCAGGCCGGCGCCAACAAGACGCGCTTCCTGCTCGACGACATCGTCGTCACCTGCGAGGGCGAAACGCATCTTGAGCAGCTCGCGGCCCCGGCGAACGTGAAATTCGACGCCGAAGCCGTTCAGCCCGACAAGCTGACGCTCAAATGGGACGCCGTGAGCGGCGCGGCATCCTATACGGTCGCCTGCTGGGCCGACGGCACCGACGAAAGCAAGGCTGCGCTGGTCGAAAAGATCGACGGCACGGCCTGCACGCTCGACAAGCTGACGCCCGAAACCAAATACAACGCCAAGGTCAAGGCCGTAGCCGGCCGCACGGCCACCGACTCCGACTGGTCGGCCAAGGCTTCGGCAACCACCGCCGAAGCTTCGCAGGGCAAGCTCGACGCACCCGCCAACCTGAAGGCCGAACCCGGATTCTCGACCGTGGCGCTGACATGGGACGCCGTTTCCGGCGCCACGGGATACAGCGTGACGGTCGATAACGGCACGCCGCAGACCGTGACGGACAACGCCTTCACGGCGACCGGGCTGACGGCGGGCACTTCGCACGACTTCTCGGTCGTGGCGCTCGCCGCGCTTGCCGCGGACAACTCCGATGCGGCGACGCTGCAGTCGAAGACGCTTTACGTCAGGATAGCCGCCGTAACCACGTCGAGCATCATCCTCGAATGGGAGCAGGCGGGAGACGTCTCGCAATATACGGTGGCCATCGAGGAGGAGGGCGATCCCTCCCGCAGCGCCCGGTTCACCTATGACTGGTCGAAAGCTTCGGGATACGGAAGCATCCCCCTACGCTTCGCCTTCAACTATGTAGGCACGGAGTGGGCTTCGGCCGCCCTGTCGCCCTCGGCAAGCTACAGGCTCAGGGTGAAGGCCGGCGCCGCAGATTCCGATTCGGCGTGGTCGAACGACATTACGGGCACCGTAGCGCGCCGCACGGCCCCTGCCGGCGAAGTGTTCTATGAAGACTTCGACCGCTTTATGGGCGGCGACGCCGTCATGACCGCCGTCGGCGTCAAATCGGCCAAGAAGGTGACCAGCGAGGCCGGGCTTTCGACCATGCTGACCGAGTTCACCTACACCGACTGGTCGGCGGGCGGCGGCGCCATGAATGCCGGCAGCGGCACCTACGGCGATCCCTACCGGTTGATGTTCTTCAAGGACGACGGCTGGGAAACCGGTGCGCTGGTTACGGGCAACGGAGTTCACAATGCCTTCTGCGGCAGTTTCCGTCTCGGCGGCGACAACGCGAACCAGAGCTATATCCAGACGCCCGCCATGAGCGGACTCACTGCGGCGGCGAATGTCACGGTGACCTTCAAGACCGCCGTAAACGTCTGGACCGCGGCTTCGACCACCGCCCCGGCCGTTGTCTTCAAGGCGGGCTGGTGCCGCGACCAGTTCGAGTCGATGGAGCTGTATGTGGTCCACGGCGACGGAACGAAAGTCAAGGTCTGCGACACGATCGCGGTCGGCGATGCCGGGAGCGAGCTGGCGTGGAAATCGCACAGCGTCGCGATCGAGGGGCTGCTGCCTACCGACAAGCTGATGTTCACCAGCGTAGGCGCCAAGAAGAGCCGTTATTACATCGACGAGATATCGGTCGTCAAGAACTGACGCCTTTCGTCCTCTGACAGCTTCGGCGCCGGAATGCAGCGATGTGTTCCGGCGCCGTCGTTTTGTTGCAGGAGGGTGAAAAAACCGGGTGCGGAGTGGCGAATACGCAAGATTTATGTATCTTTGTAGACATGGAATCCATTCCGACAGACAACGCCCGGCTCACGGCGGCGATCCGCGACGGAAGCCGCGAGGCTTTCGACGAGATGTGCGGCCGTTATTACGCGCCGCTGATGGCTTACGCCCGTCTCTTCCTGAAGGGAAACTGGGCGCAGGACATCGTGCAGGACGTTTTCGTAAACGTCTGGATTCGGCGCGAGACGCTCGATCCCCGGCAGTCGCTCTACGGCTACCTGCTGCGCTCGGTCTACAACCAGTCGGTCAATTACGTGAACAAAAACCGCCATGCGGGCAACTACCGCTCCTACCATCAGGAGCGGATCGAGAGCATCGGATACGCCTACTACGATCCCGACAACAATCCCATCATCGAAAAGATCTATTCGCAGGACCTGCGCGCCGGCATCGACGCGGCGGTGGCCGCCCTGCCCGAAAAGTGCCGCGAGGTCTTCACGCTGAGCTACCTGCAGGGATTTTCGCACCGCGAAATCAGCGAACGGCTCGGCATTGCGCAGAGTACGGTCGAGAACCACATCTACCTCGCGCTGAAGGCCCTGCGGTCGAAATTGTCGAAATCGGAACTGCTGATGCTCCTGTTTTTCATTTTCCTCTGTAATAATTCGCAGTCCTTTGGGTAGATTCATCCTGAGGATTGTATAGTAAGTAGCAAAACCAAAATGGAAGATACGCTTATAATGGACGCAGTCATCAATAAATACTTTGCGGGGGAGACCAGCGATCGGGAGGAGCAGTTCCTCATGGCGTGGCTGGAGGAGTCGGAGGAGCACCGGAAATACTTTTTCGAGCTTAAAAGTATCTGGAACGCCCGCAACGTCTTCGCCGAAAGCGCCGACCTCGGCCGGTTCGTGGCCTTCATGCGCAGTACCGACGCCCGGATCGCGAAAATCGCCGGCGAGGAGCGCGCCCGTCGCCGGCGCGGTCTGCTGCGCTGGTCGATGAGCGCCGCAGCGGCCGTGCTGTTGGTGGTGTGTGCGGGATTCGCATGGCATTTCCTCGCAGGTCCCGACATTTACCGGGTCTATGAGAACAATACCGAAACCGTGACGACCGTCACCCTCGACGACGGCACGCAGGTATGGCTCAACGCCCGCACCCGGCTGACGCTGCCCAAGGCTTTCAGTCCGACCGAGCGTAACGTGAAACTCGCCGGCGCGGCCTTCTTCGAAGTCGCGCGGGACGAAGCGGCGCCGTTCACCGTGGCGACCGACGACCTGCGGGTCCGGGTGCTCGGCACGGCCTTCTGCGTGCAGGCCTACGAGAACTCCGGGCAGGCCGAAGTGGTCCTCGAACACGGTTCGGTGCGCCTGCAAACCCCCGAAGGCGTCAATCTGGTCACCTTGCAGCCCGACCAGCGCGCGCTGTACGACGCGGCGGCCGACAACCTCGAAATCTCGCACGTGAACGCTTCGCACCTCGTGCTTTCGCAATACGATCTGGTGACGATGGCCAACGCCACCCTGCATGAAATCATCTCGCATATCGAAACGACCTACGGCGTGCGGATTTCGGTGCCGGGCCGTTACGGCGACAAGCGCTATGCGTTCAACTACCAGCGTTCGAACTCGCTCGAAGAGGTGCTCAACATCGTCGAGTACATGACGGGCGAACACTGCGAGGTGATCTTCCGCCAGAAATAACGTCGCTCCGCCGCATCGCCGGTCGGGGTTGCAGCCGGATGCTGCCCCGCCGCCGGCATCCGGAGCAAACCGCATACAAAAAGCCCCGCTTTCCGGCGGGGCTTTTCATGTTTTTGCAACTGCGTTACAGCGTCGAGAGCCAGTCGAGCGTGGCTTTCTGCCAGTCTCCGTAATAGCGGAACTTCGGGTTCATGCCCCAGCCGTGGCCGCCCGACGGATAGATGTGGAGCGTAGCCTTGACGCCGTGTTCCTTGAGCTTCTGGTAGAAAAGCGCGCTGTTCACGGCAGGCACCACCTTGTCGTCGTCGCAGTGGAACAGCAGCGTCGGCGGGGTCCGGGCATCGACTTTCTTTTCGAGCGAGAACTCCTGCGCGACGGGTTTGTCGGCATCGTCGGCGCCGAGCAGCTGCACGAACGTCCCCTTGTGGCGTTTGTCGGCGTCGGCCGAAATCACCGGGTAGTAGAGGATCATGAAATCGGGCTTCACTTCCGAAAGCGTACCCACGCTGCCGGCGAGATAGCCGCCCGCCGAGGTGCCCGACACCCCTACTTTCGCCGGGTCTATGTTCAGCTCAGCGGCCATTTCGCGCATGACGCGCAGCGCCTCGTCGGCGTCGTTGCGCGGAACTTCGCTGTGACCGTTGGGCAGACGGTATTTCACCACGGCGGCCGTGACGCCGTTTTCGGCGAACCACTTGGCCTCCTTGTGGCCGTTGCCGACCGAAAGCGTCGAGTAGCCGCCGCCGGGGAAGAATACCAGCGCCTGTCCCGTGGCATTGTCTCCGGCCTTGTAGATCCACATTTCGGCTTTCTGGGTGTTGGACCACTGGCCGGGTTTGGGCTGAATCTCCTCGCCCGTCAGGCCGTTGGAGGTGGGCGCCGTCGCGTTGTCCCAGAGTACGACATGGTAGTCCTGCGCATAAAGGGCCGGCGACAAGGTCAGGGCGGCCAGCAGGAGCAGTGTTTTTTTCATGGTTTGCAGTTTATTTTGGGTTAAACGGGTAAATCGGATTCAAAGATAGTGTAAACCGCGTGCCGCGGCAAATTTATTCGGCTGCGCCGGGTGTTTTTCGCACCTCAGGCAGGTCCAGCGTCCGGATCCGCTCTTTGAGCGGCGCGACGGCGGGTGCGCTGACGCTGAACTCCTCCAGTCCCGCTTCGAGCAACCACGCCGTGGCTTCCGGGTCGGCGGCCAGTTCGCCGCACATGCCGGCTTCGATGCCCGCGCTGCGCGCCGCCGCGAGCGTCATGGCGACGGTGCGTCTCACGGCCGTATCGGACGGGTCGCAGAGATGCGCCACGCGCGGATTTCCCCGGTCTGCGGCCATGACGTACTGGGTAAGGTCGTTGGTCCCGATGCTGAAAAACCGCGCCTCCGCGGCCAGCAGGTCGGCGACCATGACCGCGGCGGGGGTTTCGATCATCACGCCCAGCTCGATTCCGGAATTGTAAGCGGCTTTTTCCGCGTCCAGCTCCGCCATGCACTCTCGCACGGCGGCTTCGGCCCGGCGGAACTCCCCGACCGACGTAATCATCGGGAACATGATCCGCAGGTTGCCGAATACGCTCGCCCGGAGCAACGCCCGCAGCTGCGTACGGAACACGTCTTGCATGGAGAGCGAAACGCGGATGGCGCGCCATCCGAGAAACGGATTTTCCTCATGTCCGAAATCCATGTACGGCAATGCTTTATCCCCGCCTATATCGAGCGTTCGTATAACTAACGGCCGTTCGCCGCACAACTCCGCCGCATGCCGGTAGGCTTCGAACTGCGTCTGCTCGCCGGGAAATCCGCCGCGGCTCTGCATGTAGAGAAATTCGCTGCGGAACAGCCCGATTCCTTCGGCTCCCGCATCGAGGGCCGCGCGCACCTCCGCGACGCTGCCGGCATTCCCCAGCACGGCGATACGCCGTCCGCCGCGCGTCACGGCGGGCGTATGCGCACCTTTCAGGCAATGCTCGCCGTGCCGTTTCCGCGATGCGCTCAAGGCGCGGTATCGCCGTTCGGTTGCGGTATCGGGAGCGACGATTATTTCGCCGGTTTCTCCGTTGATTATCAGCTTGTCGCCTGTTTTTATTTCAAGCATGCATTCAGATGCTCCGACGATTGCCGCAATCCCTTTGGCGCGGGCGATGATGCAGACATGGCTCGTGACGCTTCCGCGGGCCGTCACCACGCCCGCGATGCGGCTGAAATCCATCAGCGCCGTATCCGACGGCGTCAGTTCCTCGGCCACGACGATCGTTCCGGGCGCAAGTCCGGCGAACGGATTTTCGGCCGTTTCGCCCGTGAGAATACGGCGTATGCGGCCGCATACGTCCCGCACGTCGTCGGTGCGGCCTCCGAGGTATTCGTCGTCGAGCGCGGCGAGCATGCCGCACACCTCTTCGCAGGCTTCGTCCAAAGCCCGTTCGGCCGAAAAGCCGTGTTTCGAAATCCGCTCTTCGACCTGTTCCGCCAGCATCGGGTCGTCGGCCATCTCCAAGTGCGCCGCGAAGATGTCGTTTTCCGCCGCCAATATGCCCAGCTCCGTTTTCGCCTGCGCCAGCGCGGCATGAAAGCGGGCCGTTTCGGCCGCCGGATCTCCGGTCGCGGCGGACGGTGCGGCTGAAACGCGGCGTTCGAGGACGAACGCCGTTCCTGCGGCAATTCCCGCCGCCGGGATTCCGGTCCGAAGCACGCGCATCACTCGCTCATGTTTGCGATGAACGCCGCGACGGCCTTCACGGCGGCGGCTCCGTCGCCGCCCTCGGCGCATATCTCGACCTCCGTGCCGCACTTCAGCCCCAGCGACAGCAGGGCGAGCATGCTCGCGGCATTGACCTCCTTCGCGGCGGTGCGGAAAGTGATCCTGACGGGCGCAAGGCCCTTGACAAGTTTTGCCAGCTCTCCGGCCGGCCGCGCGTGCATGCCGTTGGGAGCCGTAATCGTTACTTTTTGCGATGTCATATAAGTCGTTGTTGGTTCGGTCGGTTTTCGGTTCTTCATCCGGGGCTATTTCAGCGCGTCGTAGATCACCTGCGGGTCGGTCGCGGTCATAAGCCGCTGCAACAGCTCCTCGTCCTCGAACGATGCGCTCAGCCGGGCGAGGATTTCCAGATGTTCGTCCCCCACGCCTGCGATTCCCACGATCAGGTGCGCTTTCTCGCCGTCGAAATCCACGCCGTCGGGGTATTGCAGGATCACGATGCCGGAGCGCAGTACGCGCTCCTTGGCATCGGAGGTTCCGTGCGGAATCGCAAGCCCCATCCCCAGACAGGTCGTCGCCAACTCTTCGCGGCGCAGCATTGCATCGACATACTCCGGCCGGGCATATCCGCCCGCGACGAGCAGTTCGCCCGCCCGCCGGATCGCCTCCTCCTTCGGCTCCGCAGGCAGTCCGATCCGGATATTTCCGGGTTGCAGGATGGCGCCGTCCGGAGCGGCGTCCTTGGGGGCGAATGCGGTTTCTTCGGGTTTCGGGTCCGAATCGGCCGCGGCGTCCCGCAGACCGGATTGGTCGCAAGAGAGTGCGGATTGTGCGGACCGGGAACCGGATACACCGCAAGAGGGCGTAGTTTCTGCAAGCCGGACGAACAGGGCGTCCAGACCGGGATCGGAGAGGAAGTTGTCGATTACGATCAGCTCGGCGCCTTTTGCGGCCGCGGCGATCCGCTCCGCCAGTACGGACTGGCATACGACCACGTCGGCATCGGACGGAATACGGTCCGCCGCACTGTTGCCCACCGCAACGCCGATTCCCGCGTCCCTGAGGCGTCTGCGGAAACGGGTCGCGCCGAGGGCGCTCGATCCCATGCCCGCGTCGCAGGCGAAGATCACTTTGCGGACGGGCCGTCCGGCTGCATGCGGCGATATGCCCGCTGCGCTCTGCGGGAGCTTCCCGACGGCTGGATCGCCTTCCGTTTCGGTCTTGGACGCGCGCCGGATAAAGGGCGCGGCGGCGAGCAGCGATACGGCCGCGGAGATCGCCACGCCCAGCAGGACGATGAGCGTCTTGCCTTTGGGAGCCATCGCCAGCACCGAGAGGATGCTTCCGGGCGACGCCGGAGCCACCAGCCCCGCATCGGAGAGCGAGAAAAACAGCAGTCCCGCGGCGCTGCCCGCGATTGCGGCAACGATCAGCACCGGACGGGCGAGTATGTAGGGAAAATAGATTTCGTGGATGCCGCCGAAAAACTGGATAATCACGGCTCCCGGAGCCGACTGGCGCGCATTTCCCCGGCCGAAAAGCCAGTATGCGAGCAGTACGCCCAATCCGGGACCGGGGTTGGTTTCGAGCAGGAACATGATCGACTGTCCCGTTTCGCGGGCCTGTTCGATGCCGATCGGCGAGAAGATTCCGTGATTGACGGCGTTGTTGAGAAACAGCACCTTGGCCGGCTCCACGAAAAGCGACACAAGAGGCAGCAGTCCGTGGCGTATGACCAGCTCGGCACCGCTGCTTATGAGCATCGTCAGGCCGGAGACCACGCTGCCGACGACATAGTAGCCCAGAACGGCCAGCAGCATGCCGAGAATGCCGATCGAGAAGTTGCTGACGAGCATTTCGAAGCCTGCCTTCACGCGCCCCTCGACCATGCGGTCGAACCGGCGGATCGCATATCCCGCCAGCGGACCCATGATCATCGCGCCGATGAACATCGGAATATCGCTGCCGACGATCACGCCGACGGCGGCAATGGCGCCGATCACCCCGCCCCGCTCCCCGGCGACGTTGCGCCCTGCGGTGTAGGCGATCAGCAGCGGCAGAAGGTAGGTCAGCATCGGCCCGACCAGCTGCGCGAGCTGTCCGTTGGGCCACCATCCCTCCGGGATGAAAAGCGCTGTGATGAATCCCCACGCGATGAACGCGCCGATATTGGGCATGACCATGCCGCTCAGGGTCCTGCCGAATTGCTGGATTTGTTGTCGCATAACTTCGTTTCTTGCTATATATACAAGCGAAACGGGACTATCACCTATTCGAAACCGAAAAAAACGGCGCGCTTTTCATAAAAAAACCGTCCTCCTGTGGAGGACGGTCGTATAAAACGGAACGGACAGCCGCTATTTGCCGTAATTGGCGTCGATATAATCGGAGAGCGTAAAGGCCTTCGGCAGTTCGGGGGCTTCCAGCGGCGTGACGTAGGTGTCGATCACCAGCGGTTCACGCTTCAGGACGAGCTTTTCGAGGAACGCGTCGATCTCGTAACGGTTGTCGTACATCGGGCGGGTCGCCATGACGTGATTGGTGTTGGCGACCGAGTAAAACCAATGCGGGATGCGCCGTTCGGTAAGCATATCGGCGATATGCTTCGAGCCGAAAAACCCGTTGCCGTCGTACAGCACGGCGTCGTAGGGGACGTTGCGGTCGGCGTCGCCGTGGAAGAGCATCATCGGCGCGGGAGTCTTGGCCCAGCGCAGCTCTTCCTGCGTGTTGAAAATAGCTCCTGCATAGGATATTACACCCGCGTAGTTAAAGTCCTGCGGGAGCTTCTGCCGCGCCAGCGGATGCCCGTTGCAGATGCCGTATTCGCCCATCAGCACCGTAATGGCTCCGGCGCTCGAACCGCTTGCCACGATCCGGGTTTTGTCCACGCCCCACGCGGACGCATGGTCGCAGACGTAGGCCGTAGCGTCGTAGAGGTCGCCGGTCGCCATCGCAAGGGTCGTGATCCAAGCTTCGGGGAAGGTCTCCTCGCTGAGCGTTCCGGCCTGCATGGCCTTCTTCATGCCGAGCCGGTAGTCGATCGACACGACCACATACCCTTTCCGGGCGTAATATTCGAAATACGAAAGGAAGCTCGCATTGTCGCGCCGGCCGCCCACGAAACCGCCGCCGAAGACGAACATCAGGCAGGGTTTGGTCCGGCTGTCGGGCGTGAGCGCCACGTAGCGGTCCAGCCGCAGCGTGTCGGTCTGCTTGACGGCATAGACGAAGGTCTGCTTTTCGACCGTCTGCGCATAACCCGCCGCAGCGGCGAAGAGCGCGAATAATACAAGAATCCGTTTCATATCGTCTGCATAAAATTACATCATCTCCTCGTAGGCGAACTGCACGGCGCGGTTCAGAATCGCTACGAACGGCTGCGTGCGGCGGAACTCCGCCAAAGTCTTCTCCAGCAGGTCGTCCGCGAGCAGGAACTCCTCGGTGATCCGCTTGGCGATGTAGAAATCCTTGAGCTTCAGCATGTCGGCGTACTCGCTGTCGGCGGGGAATCCCGTGGGCACCCGCTTGAGCTTGTTCTCCTCGACAAGGTCGAACCCTTTGGCTTTCCGGATCGCCGCTGCAATTTCCGCGCCGTTGTCCGTAATTTCGTCCCGCACGCTGCGCAGCACGACCGGTTCGGGGCAGTAAAGCCCCGCCGAAAGCGCGTTGCTCCAAATCAGGCTGTCGCAGCACGGTTCGATATGAAAATAGTAACCGGCGAATCCCGACTTCTTGCCTTTCGGAGCGACGTACGCACCTATATATGTCTTATAGGGCGACTTGTCGGGGCTGAACCGCGTGTCGCGGGCGATGCGGTAG
>ERZ857775.4228-NODE-4228-length-10599-cov-3.347781_pt1 | contig 10599 bp, 6 predicted proteins | sample MGYA00519698_ERZ857775 | MGnify/ENA primary metagenome ERZ857775 (study PRJEB31778, sample SAMEA3449363) | human gut metagenome | biome: human gut; feature: human-associated habitat; material: faeces | place: United Kingdom | collected 2010/2012 ...
CAGAAAATTTTTAATGGGGTTTGCTGCATTATGGATTTTAATGACTCACGAATGGCAAATCGTAACTAATGAGACAAGCTTTTTCTTTGTAACTGAAAACTTTATAAAAAGAATCGGTTTCTGTGGCGTAGACATCTTTTTATTACTATCAGGAATGGGATTATATTATTCCCTTGAAAAAAATCCTGTTTCAAGATTTTATTATAACAGACTAAAAAGAGTTATCTTTCCATTTATAATTATGGCAAGTATTGTGTCCCAGATTGACCATTGGACCAATGAGTTTTATTTTAATATCATAACAGGAATAAGCTTTTATAAAACAAATATTTATTTGTTCTTATGGTTTGTTCCTGCAGTTATAACATTATATTTATTTACACCTGTTTTTTATAATTTTTTCAAAAAAGCAGAAAATAAATATTTATTCTTTGCTGGATTCATAGAACTTTGGTTACTGTTTTCACTTATGGCAAGAAATGTTATGAGAGAAGATTTATACGGCTTCACCAACCGTATTCCAATATTTGTAACAGGATTCCTTATTGGATATTTGTGTAAAGAGAAAGCTATAAAAATAACGCATAGAAATTGGCTTTTTATCCTTTTAACATTCATATTGGGTATGTATTTAGCATATCAGAGTAACTTTAAGGGATTAGGGCTTATTTTGCCAGTATCTAACTGTTGCATTCCTAATTATCTAATTTCAATATCATTACCTTTATTAATGGCAAAGGTATTGGATAAATTACATAGCATTAGGGGACTTGCCATTATTGGAAAAGGACTTAATAAACTAATAGGTTTCTGGGGAATGATGAGTTTGGAATTTTATTGTGTTCAGGAATGGATTGCTACAAAAATCCTACCTGACCTGTTAAAAGGTGGCGACAAGCTTTTGGCTAACGTGAAACTGCTTATTATTGTTTCAATATGCGGACTTGCACTATACCTGATTAATAAGGCAATTGTTTGGATATTGGATTTGATAGACCGTTTAACTTCTAATATTGGTAAAAATAAGATGGTAGATAATTAATCTCTATTTGGATTAAATAGCAGTAGTACTAATAATTTATTTCAACCAAAAAAACAACCTATATTTCGACTATTCTGATTGATTCAGTTCGTAGCCAAATATAGGTTGTTTTTTAATTAATAGTACAATCGAACACTGTGTTCGACATCATATATTCTTCTATATAATTCTTCTGTAAAGACTTCTGACAATACCAACTATTGCACAGTCATCTACTATAATAGGTTCCATTAAGTCATTCTCAGGCTGTAGTCTAATGTGTCCGTCTTCTTTGAAAAATCTCTTAACTGTAACAGAATCATCTATTAATGCCACAACAATCTCTCCATTATCAGCCTGGGCAGCCTTTTCAATTATTAAATAGTCGCCCTCATAAAAGCCAACATTAATCATGCTTTCTCCCTGTACCTTAAGAATAAAAACTTCTCCATTAGGTAAAAACTCTGTAGGTAGTGCAAAATAGTCTTCAATATTCTCAACTGCAAGTAAAGGTGCACCTGCAGCAACTCTTCCAATAATAGGAATATTAGTCATTTCACGTCTTACAAGACCAAATTCATCATCCATGATTTCAATAGCTCTAGGCTTAGTAGGATCTCTTCTTATGTATCCGTTATTCTCCAAAGTTGAAAGATGAGAGTGAACAGAAGAAGTAGACTTTAAACCTACCTTCTCACATATCTCTCGAACAGTTGGTGGGTAACCCTTTGATAAAATTTCTTCCTTAATATAATCCAAAATCTGTTGTTGTTTAGGTGTAATCTTTCCTGGCATATAATCGTCCTCCAATATCTATATATTTAAACCTCAAAAAATTTCAAAATAAATTCCTAAGACTTTAATAAAAACTCACAATAATTCTTTCTATCTGAATAATATAATATGAATTTCTTAAAAAAATCTTAAATTAAACTTTAAATGAAAAAGTAACTGCACGAACATATTGACACCAAATTTTTTAAACCTTAAATGGGGTGAAAATTGAGCTTTAAATGGTGTATAATAATAAAAAAGTTATTGTTTTGCTATATTTTCGTGCATAGTTAATAAGCGGCATAACATTAGTTTTGAAAAAATAACTGCAACCCCGCTTCTTTAAAAGATATGGGAGTCTTTGTTTGATCAATTAAAATGTTAATTAACGCTTAAGTAGCTTTGGACTCAAAGTAACTTCATCGGGTGGAATAGGTGAAAGTTGTAGCAAAGACAATAACTTTTTCCCGTCTTTGGAGTCCATTAAATCAAAAGGTGTTTTGTTATCTAAATTTTCACGAAGAACACTGTTTATATGACAACAGATTAACGTTACGTCAGCAACAGTGAGGGGTGAAAAACTAACACCTTTAGGAAGTATTCTTCGTATTAAACGATGGTTGTTTTCGACCTGTGGTTTTTGCCACGAAGCTTGAGGATCACAAAAAAATACACGAGTTCTGGAAAGCCCTGTTCTTGTGTGTTCAAGTGCTTGAGGGTTTTTGAATTCAACGCCGTTATCGGTCAAGATAACAGGAAATAATCTCTTGAATAGAGAGACTCCAAGAATCTCAGTTAAGGAATCAAAAATCTGAATTACACTATCCTGAGTTCCATCGTTCATTAGAAAGATAAGCATAAAACTTGTCCTTCTAAAAATCATAGTAAGAAATACTTTTCCCTTATTACGACCACCCTTTACAGTATCCATTTCTACAACAGGTAGATCTGGGTTTGCTTCCATGAAGGATTTGAAATCTTCATAGGTGCGACCTTGTCTATATTGGTATTCAAGCTTGGTAAGAACCTTTTTAGGCCTACGTTGCCTGTAAACAACCTTTTTAGGAAGGTCAATATTACGAACCTTAAAAACACCCTGGTCAATGTAATTATAGAGAGTTCTCTCTGATATACCTAATTCATCTAAGTGCGTAGCACAAATGTGATTTAGAGATTGACCTTTAGCAATAAGAGGTTCAATTATATCAGCAATTGCTCTTAATTCAGATGGAGTTTTTCTGATACCGGAATGAGCATTGCGAATGCTTTTGTGATGAGCAGCATCAGCTCTGTGAGCTGTATAGTAAGCCTTGTTACGTTTACATTGTTTAAGCATAGAACAATTAGTGCAGACATAAGGAGGTTTATCTAAAAGAGGACATTGAGAAGATTCATAAGAAGCGCAAATATTTGTGCATATACGATCTTCAGGACATCGCTTACAACGATATCCATAACATCCATGTACTCCAACATCATCGCAGATAGAATTCTTTAGGCAAGAGTTTTTGTGAGTACAATCATTCTCGCCAGGGAGAGGAATTCTATCAACAAAGCATCGATATTTAATTACTTCTCTAGAAATGGTAGAAGCTGAACGTTCAAGATTTCTACCAATAGAGGCAAAAGAGTAGTCTTTACTAATCATACGTTCAATAATTATTCGTTCAGATAAGGATAATTGTTTTGGCATAAAAGCCTCCTTTCTGATCAAACAAAGACTACTTAAAATATACACTTTTGCAAAGGTAACTGCTAGTTTGCAAAAGTAGTAGCATGGAAAAACTAGCAGTTTAAATTGCAATTAAATGAAAAAAATAACGGAATCGAGTCCTGAAAAAGGGACAGTGAATATGAGAAAATAAAAGCATAAAAGGAAAAAGAAACCTTAATTGAAAAAGTTAACGCAACAAAATCATTGTGATTTCTGAAAAGTTGTTGCAATGAGTTTTTCAATCAAGTGTTAAATCGGGACCTTAATTAAATAGCAAAAAATGGAATGGATGACGAAAATGAAGGTGGTGATATTGCATTTAATAGAGTTGAAGTACAGGAGGAGCCGGATATGGAAAATCAGTATGAAAATATTTCGACCGTAAAAGAGCTTACTTATGAAGAAATGATAATTGAGGAAAGAAAAATGATATATCTGAGCAAAGTGAAGATGTAGTTAGTCAGGTTATGGCGGGGAGGAGTGATGAAAAACAAATGGAAAATGTTGAGGGAATGGTTAGTTAGAAGGTTATAAGAAGATTTATGGAAGGAGATACGGTTATGTCAAGAACGAATGAAGAAACAATTAAATGTCCAAAGTGTGGAAAAGAGATCAAAAAACAGACGGTCGATCAGATGGTCGATCAGATCATGGAGCTGCCGGAGCGTACTAAGATCCAGCTTTTAGCACCGGTGGTCAGAGGAAGAAAAGGGGAGCATCAGAAGTTTTTTGAACAGGCAAAGCGAAGCGGTTATGTCCGTGTCGTTGTAGATGGAAATCTCTATGAACTGTCTGAGGAGATCAAGTTAGAGAAGAATAAAAAGCACAACATCGAGATTGTTGTGGATCGTCTTATGGTAAAACCGGGGATCGAAAAACGACTGACAGATTCCATTGAGAATGTGCTGCAGCTGGCAGACGGATTGATGATCGTGGATGTGATCGATGGAGAACTAATTCAGTTTTCTGAGAGTTTTTCATGCCCGGACTGCGGTATCAGTATTGATGAAGTGGAGCCGAGAAGCTTCTCTTTCAACAATCCGTTTGGTGCGTGTCCGACCTGCTTTGGACTTGGATATAAAATGGAGTTTGACATTGATCTGATGATCCCGGATAAGAGGTTGAGCATTTCGGAGGGGGCAATCCAGGTGATGGGCTGGCAGTCCTGCACCGATAAGAGCAGCTTCACCTATGCGATTTTAAAAGCGCTGACGGAAGAATATCATTTTTCACTGGATACACCGTTCCGGGAATATCCGGATGAGATAAAAGATGTTTTGATCAATGGAACACATGGAAAAGAACTGAAAGTACGCTATAAAGGACAGCGCGGTGAGGGCGTGTATGATGTCGCATTTGACGGTCTGATCCGCAATGTGCAGAGAAGATACCGTGAGACTTCCTCTGAGACGATGAAAGCAGAGTATGAACAGTTTATGCGTATCACGCCGTGTGAAGCCTGCCATGGACAGCGTCTGAAACCGGAATCCCTCGCAGTAACGGTTGCGGACAAAAATATTTATGAGATGACCTCCATGTCGGTGAAGAATCTTAAGACATTTGTAGATCAGATGGAACTCACAAAGCAGCAGCATCTGATCGGCGACCCGATTTTAAAAGAAATCCGTGCAAGAGTGGGATTTTTAAATGAGGTTGGACTGGATTATCTGTCATTGTCGAGAGCGACAGGAACACTGTCCGGTGGTGAGGCACAGCGTATCCGTCTTGCAACCCAGATTGGTTCCGGTCTTGTGGGAGTTGCCTATATTCTGGACGAACCGTCGATCGGACTGCACCAAAGAGACAACGATAAGCTTCTGGGGGCATTGATGAATTTAAGAGACCTTGGCAACACGCTGATCGTTGTGGAACATGACGAGGATACGATGAGGGCGGCGGACTACATTGTGGATATCGGACCGGGAGCCGGCTCACATGGTGGACAAGTGGTTGCGTGCGGCACTGCAGAAGAGATCATGCAGAACCCGGATTCTGTCACAGGGGCATATCTGAGCGGAAGAATCCAGATCCCGGTTCCAAAGGAGCGCAGAAAACCGACAGGCTTTCTAACGATCAAGGGCGCAAGGGAAAATAATTTAAAAAATATCGACGTTGATATTCCTTTAAATAAGATTGTAGCTATTTCTGGTGTATCAGGGAGTGGTAAGTCTTCTTTAGCATTAGGAGTCATCTATGCTGAAGGTTCTAGAAGATATCTAGAAGCATTATCTACTTATACAAGAAGACGAATCTCTCAAGGAGAAAAAGCCAAAGTAGATTCTATTAGATATGTTCCTAGTACTCTAGCATTACATCAAAGACCTAATATACCTGGCATTCGTTCTACCTTTGGAACACAGACAGAATTATTGAATTCTATTCGCTTATTATTTTCACGTTGTGGAGATTATTTATGTCCTAACGGGCATAGAGTGCCTGCGAGTATAAATGTAGCAAGAGGTGAAATGATTGAGTGCCCAATCTGCCGTGAAAGATTTAATGGCTTAAGTGCTCAGGAGTATGCCTTTAATTCACAAGGCGCATGTCCTGATTGTCAGGGCACTGGTATTGTACAGACAATTAATATTGATGCTTTGATTCCTGATCCTCATCTAACTATTGATGAAGGGGCTGTAGCGCCATGGAATACACTCATGTGGTCATTAATGAAAGATGTCTGTCGTGCAATGGGTGTGCGTACTGATGTTCCTTTTGAAGAATTAACAGAAGAAGAGAAGCATATTGTATATGATGGACCAATGGTAAAAAAACATATTTTCTATCGTCCTAAGAATAAAGAGAGCGTGGAAGCAGGAGAATTAGATTTTACTTACTATAGTGCCAAAGCAACTGTCTTGAATGCATTAAAGAAGGTTAAGAATGAAAAGAATATGAAGCGTGTTAGTAAATTCCTTAAGGAAGAGCCATGCCCGACTTGTCATGGCTCTCGTATTAATACACGTGCAAATTCTACATTACTAGGTGATAAGACTTTAACTGAAGTATGTGCGATGAGTTTAAAGGATTTAGCTGCATGGCTTCCACAGGTAATCAATACCCTTAATGATGATGTGAAAGAAATGGGTTCTACAATTCTTGAAGAATTCATGATTAATGCGAATGCATTGCTATCTTTAGGACTCGGTTATCTGACTCTTGATCGTGCTTCTTCTACATTATCAACAGGTGAACTACAAAGAGTACAGCTTGCACGTACTGTAAAAAATAGAACGACAGGTGTTCTTTATGTTCTTGATGAACCTTCTATTGGATTACATCCAGCCAATGTAGATGGCTTGATTGCGATTATGAAAGAGTTGATTAAGGATGGGAACTCTATTGTTTTGGTCGATCATGATACAAGAATTCTTAAGGAAGCGGATTATATGATTGAAATAGGGCCTGAAGCAGGTAAAAATGGTGGTTCTATAATCAGTCAGGGTACTATTGATGAAATCATTCAGGATAAGAATTCTATCATTGGACCTTATCTCAATGATTTACATCAAACTCTTGTAAGAAATAAGAAAGAGATTTCTAATGAGGGCTTTTTAAGACTTAAGACAGATACAATACATACTGTCAAACCACTGGATATTTCTATTCCTAAAGGAGTTCTTACTACAATTACTGGTATGTCTGGAAGTGGTAAGACAACATTGATTCTTGAATCGTTATATCCTGCCATAAAGGCTTCATTAAATCATGAAGTACTTCCTCAACATATAAAAGAATTGGATGCATCATGGGTCAATAAGGTTGATTTGATTGATGCGTCCCCTATTGGAAATAATGTCAGAAGTACTGTCGCAACTTATTCTGGTGTATTTGATCATTTAAGAAGGTTGTATGGAAGATTAAGTGATCAATATAGTGCAGGTGATTTTTCTTATAATACAGGTAAGTTAAGATGTCCTGTATGTGAAGGTACTGGTACTATTTCTATGGATATACAGTTTCTTCCAGATATAGAAACGACTTGTGAACATTGTGATGGAACACGTTACAGCAATGATGTGGATTCTATAATGTACCATGGTTATTCTATTAAGGATGTGATGTCTCTTACTATCTTAGAAGCTTTAGATGTATTTAAAGAAAGTAAGAAGATTAAAGAGAAACTACAGGTTCTAGTAGATTTAGGAATTGGTTATTTGACTCTTGGTGAAGCAACACCTGCCTTATCTGGTGGAGAAGCACAAAGATTAAAACTGGCATCAGAAATAGGAAAAGTACAAGATGGAAGCATCTTTATCTTTGATGAACCTTCTATTGGATTACATCCATTAGATGTAGAAACACTACTTCGTGTATTTGATACATTAATTAATCAAAAAGCGACTATTATTGTGATTGAACATGACTTAGATGTTATTAGAAATTCTGATTACATTATTGATATGGGTCCTGAGGGCGGTCAACTTGGTGGAGAGATTATTGCGACGGGAACTGTCGAAGAAATTAAGCAGAATAAGAATAGTAAAATTGGAAAATACTTGTGAAAAGCTGTAACGAATACTTGAGCGTTACAGCTCTTTTTCATAGAAAAAAGAATATCAGAAATAATATCCGATATTCTTATTGCCATTCAATTTCTACATTTTTTTGATAATGTGCTAGTCCTATGCGAATCACTGTTCCACTTAATTCACTATTATATCTTCTACTGTTAATTTGATCTATTGCTGATTTTGCGAGTTGTTTCAAATCAACTGAACTATCATTTGTATATTTAAATTCTAGAATATATGATATTTGATTTTTCTTGGATTTTAGTATGATATCACATCTTCCCTTTCCTACTTCTCGATTACTGATTACTTCATACTCATTAGAAAGCCAGGCACACATTCCAAGCAACATCATGTGATAACTATTTTCATCTTTCAAATCATGATAAGAAGGTAATGTGAGTAAAATCTTTCGATATCTGTCTTCAAAATCTTCTTTTTTGCAACGTTTTAATGAATTAAATAGTACTGTCAAATCTGTTTCAGTCGCTTTCAAATGATAGGCTGTAAGCTTTCTAAATTCCAATTGAACTTCTTGATTAGGAATTTTTATGATATACAGGCTATCTTGAATAGATATTGTTTTGTGTAATGTTAGATATCCAGCATTAACCAAAAGACCCCACAAGTTTTCTGTATTGTTTACTTCAAAAAAGCTCGTATCCATTTTTACAGTGGTTTCGAGTTTACCATTTCGAATAAGCTCCTCATAGCCTCTCTCAAAAGCTTCATCACTGCTAGATATTGCTTTTTTAATCATTGTATTACTGCTCGTATTCACCCAATAAGGCTCTAATACTTTTCTAGAAGCATAATTCAAGATAGACCATGGATTATAGATATCATGTTCTCCAAAATGATATCCATCATACATAGATTTCACTTCATCATTGAGTGATAAATCATAATACTCTAATGTTTGCTTCGTTTCTTCTTCTGTAAAGCCAAAGTATTTAGAATATTCTGGATCTTTTACTGTACATACAACCAAATTATTCAAATCGCTGAAGATGTTCTCTTTCGCAACTCTTTGAATACCAGTCATCATTGCATAATGTAGACTCGTAGATGTCTTTAATGCATTATGAAGCAGAGAAGATAATCCCCCTCGCAACTCTTCATAATATCCTCCAACATGGGCTTCAATAAAAGGTGTGTCATATTCATCTATGAATACCATTACTTTTTTGTGGTAATATTTCTCTAATCGTTCCATCAAAAAAGAAAGTGCATCGATAATATTATCTAGAATCCCATCATTTTTTGTCATTAACCCTTGTACAAGAGATTCATATTCATTTTGTTCAAATACAGTCATTTTTTGTTCAAATACATGAGCATATCGATCATATTCTTTACGCAGTTGTAATTTAATTTCCTTTACAACATTCCATTTATCATTCTTCGCATTCGCAAACGAAATGAAGATTGTAGGATATTGATTCATTTCTGATATATACTCTGTTTCAACAATTTTTGTATCTTTGAATATTTCTTTAGAACCTTTAGTAATATCAAAGAATGAAGACATCATTGACATATTGATTGTTTTTCCAAACCTTCTAGGTCGAGTAATAAGAGTGACAGTACTTTTTCTCATTAAAAAATCATAAATCATCATACTTTTATCGATAAAAAAATAATTCTGATTCTTTAAAGTTTCATAATCTACTACTCCTAAAGGTATAGCTTTTCTCATATGGACACTCCTTTCTTTTCTATTATTATACCATAACTATCTTGTTGAATAAGCGATAAACTATCAAGTTGTACCTAGTCAATATAATATCTATTCTTTCCCCTGCTTTTCTTTCCATATTCTATCGCCTTTTTAGGACATTTCGCAATACATGCCATACAATGCGTACATTCCTTACCCCATACAGGACGATGATCTTTTATTTGGATATTTTTTAATGGACATAATTTCTCACATAATCCACATCCAATACATTCATCCGTACTATAGAAAGCATCTGCTTTCACAAAAAGTGGATAGAAAACTGTATTCACAATAGAAGATTGGAACTTGTCTTTCAATTGTAATGACATATTAGGAAAAGGTAAATGCTGATGGATATAGGAAACTGCTTGTTTAATAACAGGAACTGCCTGTTTAATAGTCTTTTTGGCTTCCTCATCTTCTGGTGTATCAAACATTGCGAGATAGTTTTCTGGCATAATGATTTCCATTGTACCTCTATAGTTGAACCCCTTCTTCTCACATAGTTTTCTATTATAATAACCTGCATTGCCTATATTTCCCCCACAATCCATCACAAAATAAACTTCTTCAACATCCTTAAAAGCTGTCAAACGAATCCATTCTTCGACAATACGAGGTATTCTCCAGGCATAAGTAGGTACGACAAATACCAATGTTCCTTGGATATTCTGTAAGCTATGGTCATTATTTCTAATAAGTGTATTCATAAATAAATCCTTTTGTTTGTCATAGGCGGAAACCCACTGCCTTTAGGCGGTGAGAGGAGCCTCGTAAATCGTTATTTATTATCCCTGACTTTCAATATATTTTTGTATAGTTGCTGATGACACTTCTCCAATGCTGCAAGCAAAAT
>ERZ857775.4230-NODE-4230-length-10594-cov-4.848752_pt1 | contig 10594 bp, 8 predicted proteins | sample MGYA00519698_ERZ857775 | MGnify/ENA primary metagenome ERZ857775 (study PRJEB31778, sample SAMEA3449363) | human gut metagenome | biome: human gut; feature: human-associated habitat; material: faeces | place: United Kingdom | collected 2010/2012 ...
CCTTTATTCCGTTAAGCGACTTGTTGTCAAGCAGATTTACTACCACTAAAAAGGCGATAAAAGCTACAACAAGTGCTCCTATGAAAATCATTTGTTTTTCATTCAATTCACCACTTCCAATCTATAAAATATTCTATCTTTTGTATTTAATAAGATAGTTAGTTTGTTATCTTCAAGGTATTGCGCTGTGAGGCGGAGGGTATCGCATTACCCGAACTCCATACACGGTTCGGGTTCAGAAATAATATCTATATCCTCGCACTGCTCCTGAATCGGTACACTTAAAGCTTCCTCAACCGACAATCTGACAGCATTATCCGCAAGCTGATACAGCATTTTCGCAGTCAGTACCGACTGTTCACGAGTACAGGCAGTCCGCTTAAGATCACGCAAAACCTCCTGCATACATTCCTGCAAAGCCCTTTGTTTCTGTGCCTTTTTGCCCTTGTCGGTGTAAGGCTTGTACTCATCTTTCAGCTTGAATTTTAACTTTTCAAACATCAGATTTTCGTCCTTTGGTGCAATAAAAAAAGCAGAGCTTGCAAGTGCATACTCAGCCAAATATTTGTATTGTCTGTTTTTAAACGTTGCATAGATCTGCGAGGTCAGCTTATCAGGACGGCATTTCAGATACACAAGTTCGCTAACTTCTTTCAGATATTCTTCCTTTCGCTTATGAGGAACAGCAGGCAAAAATTTCGCTCCGTTTTTTGCCTTTAAATCTTCATTCCAATCTTTAAATTTGGGAGCAAATCGCCGTACATTTTCATAGCCGTTTTCTCTCAAAATATCCCGAAGTCTGTCAACAGCCTCGATTCCGCCCTCATCATTATCCACGCAAAGCACAATTTCATTGATGTTTGAGTGATTCTTTAACGCTGTTAAAACGGCATTTTCATAAACACCGTTCATTGCAATGTAGCTGTTTTTCTGCCATTCCTGCGGATAGAGTGTAAGAAAACTCATCATATCAATGGGAGCCTCAAACACGAACAGCTTTTCCGACTTGCCAAAGTGGGAAAAGCTGTAACGGGTATCTGAACCCTCGCAGGTAATGCGGAAAGTTTTCCCGAAAGAATTGGTTGAACGCTTGCTTGCCTGTCTTGGAACTCCGTTTTCATCAAGCCCTACAAACACTGCATTGTGATGCCGTTTGTCCTCATAAAGTGTATGCTGTTTTGCAAAATGGCTGATAATATCTGGAGAAATAAACCGCTGTTTTATGAGGTATGCGAACACTCTGTGCATATTGCTGTTCGCTTCGGGAAGCTTGAACTCTTTTGTTTTTTCTTCATGCACAACAGCTTTTGAAGGAGCATAAGAGAGGGGAGTTATCGTCTGTCCTAACAGTTCGTGAACAGCCGTCTGAAAGTCCATATCATAGAATTCCTGCATGAATTTTATTGCTCCGCCGCCCACTTGATTTTTATGGTCGAACCAAGTCGAGCCACGGAGCGTTATGCTGTCGTGCCTGCCCGAACCGTCGTAGTAAATGAGCTTATGCTCTCTGCCGACACGTTCCAGCTTTTCACCCCGCATACGCAAAAACTGCTCCAAGTCTACCGAATTTGCAAGGACTTTTTGTTCGTCTGTAAATGGGATATATGGCATAACTACACCAACCTTTAATACTTGACATTTTCATCAAGCTTACCCAAAAGCTGCGAAAAACTCTGTCTTTCCATCATATCCGAACTGAGAAATGCACCCGATACAACGGTAAGCTTGTTCTCGTTCAGCACAGCGTAGGTTTCCGTGTATCCGAACTGAGTCGCCATACCGTCGGATTTCTGAACAGAGCCGTACCGCTGATACTTACCCTTTGAAACAACACTGCTTGTCATTCGGTAACTCGAAACAAAGTCATCTTCGGTGATACCGTTCATCTGAGCAGCAGTTTGACTAAAGTAATGATCCCCTAAATTTTCAAGGATATATTTCATGTCGTAATCAAGGTTACTCTGACTTAAATCGACACACAGAACATCTATCATACCGCCGCCGTTTGAGCCTTTCAAAGTAATTTTATTCACACCGTTGGAGTTATCAATTTCGTTCTCAAAGGAACTGCCTTTCATTGCTTCTGTTACCAATGCGCTTGTATCTGCAAAGCATATATTTGAATCGAAAAACTCCGCAATAAAGGTATCATATTTTACCTGTTCTTCATCGACGGTACTTTCAGCCTCCGAAGAGGCAGCCGCACTTACTGTCGGAGCGGCTGTTGTGACCGTTGTCTGCTCGGCTTTGAAGGGTGGCGAGATATTTCCGCAGCCTGTAAGGATCACCGCAGACAGTGCGGCGAGTATAAGAATATTCTTCATTTGTCATACCTCCTTACACAATGGACCAGATATACAGCGGAGCGGTAAGGGTGAATATGAGGCAGGCGAAGATCACCGCAACAGGAGTCCATTCTATCTGTCCGTGCTTGCGGTAGTCCATATACATCGCACCTATCTTCACAAACAGCAATACCGCAAGGATAACATCAAGGCACGGAAAAACAACATTGTTCACTACCGACACTATTTGCGATCTGGCTGTGTTCCAAGTGCTTGTGACTGCTCCTGCCACATCGCCCGAGGCGCAGGCGGTTATTGATGTCATTGCCGCAAAGCACATTGCACTTGCAGCTGATGCAATAGCTTTCTTTTTTGACTTTTTTATCTTCATTACACATCTCTCCTTTCATTATTCTTTCTGATTGCAAATATTAAGGACAAAAGCATTACAGATCCGATCATAAGATAGATACATATGCCATTGTCTGATGACACACCTGTGTGAGGGTTGTCTGTTGTGACTGTGTGAGGCGTGTCAGGCAAGCTTGGCTTAGCCTCGTCCACCATTATGACTATGGGCGTACCGTCTTCCGCAATTGCTGCCGCATCTGCATTTTCTACGGTAACATTGCCGTAAACATCGACTGTAAACTTAATGTCCGTTGCAATTACATAGCCGTCGGGAGCGGCGATTTCTTTCAGTGTATAATCTCCGGCAGGAAGCTCAGTTACAATATGATCTGTGCCGTCGGAAGTCCATTCGTCAACAATATTTCCCTCAGAGTCAATGATCTGCATTTTTGCTCCCTTAAGCTCGTTTCCGTAAATATCACGCTTTGAGATCTTAACGGTAATCGGCTTGTTCTCGGCAGTTATCTCAATGACTTCGCCGTCCTCTGAAATGCTTACGGGATAGCTTTCATCGCTTAGAATATATCCCGTGGGAGCTTTTATCTCTCTGACAACATACTCGCCGTAAGGAATGTTTCCAAACTCAAAATATCCCTTTTCATCGGAGATCGCTGTCATTATGGCATTGCTTTCCGTAAACTCTGTACAGTCCGTTCTGAACAGTCCGAACAGAGCATTTTCAAGGGGTTCGCTCTTGTCATCGGTCTTATGTCCCTCTATCCTGCCACGCTTGATAACATTTTCAAACTCTCCGCAGTCGATATCCACGGTCTGAATATCCTGACCCATATACTCGAAAGTCACAAGGTACTTTTCGCCGTTAAGGACATAGTGTTCGTCGGTGGCAATTTCCTGAACATAGTACTTTCCAAACGGAATTTTCTCTGCAATAACAGCAGTCATATTTTCATCAAGCGACACCGCAGAGATCAGCCCGCCGGCAGGGATCAACGTGCCGTTTGAAGCTGTGATATCTTTTGCGGCAAACAGTCCGAAACGAACATTTTTGTACTCTCCGTTACTGCCGATACCGAACAGCTCATCATTCTCCATTGTCTTAGAAAGCCTTATCATTACTCTCTGATATTCATTTTCAAACTCTGTATCCACAGTATCTCTCACCTCAAATTCCTGTCCCGCATATGTCAGTTCTGCTTCTTTAGGTTCGTTATTCAGCACATATCCGTAAGGTGCTTTTATCTCTCTGACCTCATATCTGCCAAGATACAGCGGCTCAGTTTCCCCATAGCCGTTTTCGTCGGTCGTTATTTCAGTCACAACATCGCCTGCATTTGCGTGAATTGTTCCGTCTGCTGTAACAATATCCTCTGCGGCTGTTATCTGAAATACCGCTCCGCTAAGAGCACATTCCGTAAACACTGGCTTGTATATGGTCTGACCGCTTTCTTCAATATTTCCGTTTTCGTCAACGGATATCGCACTGCCAAGAGCCGTCACGCCTGTAAATGCTTTGCCCGATTTGTATACGGATATCTTTCCTTTCTGCGAATCGTTGCCAAGGTCGATGCTGAGCTTTGAATATACGGCTGTGTTGCCTGCGTAATTGAATTCAAATGTCCTGCTTTCTGAGTCAATAACATACCCCTCTGCCGCCTTTGTTTCGGTAAGAGTATACTTTGCTCCCACATACATCTGTGCGTTTCCCGTGTCAGCATGACCGGTGCTGTCTGTGGTCATTGTGCATATAACGTCTCCCTGCTTGTGAAGCTGTGCCGAACCGACAAAGAAATCTTCCGCCGCTCTTACCTCAAACTCAACTCCTTCAATGGGCTTCTTGGTTTCGCTGTCCGCCTTGAAAACTTCAAGCGTTCCTCTCTGAACATCGTTTGTTACGATCACTTCATAAGGGATAGTCAGAGTATCGGCTTTATCCGATTTAACCGTAAACTTTGTGTTCTCAGCAGATATAACGTAAGGCTCGGGAGCTGAAACCTCCACCAGTTCATACTCAAAGTTCGGATAGATCGGTATAGTCTTTGTATATCCCTGTGTTCCATCGGTCTCATATTCTGTGTAGGTGCTTGAGGCATATCCCTGTTCATCTGTCACAACAGTACCCACAGGCTCGCCCTTTTTCTGTACCGTCTTGCCGTTAAAAGCAATGTCCTGAGTAGGCACAATGTCAAAAGCAACGCCCTTTATGGGGTTATCAAACTCATCTACCTTGTGAATTTTCAGGTCAACAAGCTGAAGCGTATTCGGAATATCCGCAGTATAGGTTATGACGGGATCTGTATTGTCATCGATATCCGCAAGGGTTGTAGTTACTGTAAACGAGCGGCTCAGTTCTCCGTTCTCGTCAAGCATGATATACCTGTCGTTTTCACGCTCTGTAACGGTGTAGACATTTTCAAAAGTTTCACCGTTAAGCTTGCCGAGAGCCAGTCCGCTTACCTCTGCATAGCCGTTCTTATCGGTTGTAATACTCTTTACAACCTTTCCATTTAGAGAAATATCAAAAGTAACTCCCTCTATCTTGATATCATTAAGAACATCATATTTGTTAAGCTCCAGCTTAAGTGTAAAAGGCTTGTCCGTTACTGAATAATTGTGATCCGAAAGCTTTGCATTCTGAAAGTTATCAAGGTCGTTTACCGCCGTATTTGCACGGTTCACAAGATGATATTCATTGTTAAGAGCATATCCCTCGGGTGCAGTTATCTCCTTGACATAGTAGTTGGTGTTTGGCAAAAGGTCATAGTCAAACTTTGCTTTTCCGTTGTCGTCAGTAACTGCGGTTTTCAGCAGCTTTTTTGATGAATTATACAAACCGTACCTTGCTCCGGAGAGAACTTCTCCCGAATCATTTTTCTTTGTCAGCACAAGGCTGTAATTTACAAGCTGATTTACTATCTCAGCACTGCTGTGAAGTCTGTTATCTTCAAGTTTGTTTGATGAAATGGGATAAAGATTTCCTGCTCCGAGAATATATTTATTCCCATTTTCATCGGTCAGAGCATATGACTTGCCTGTATCGTTTCTTATGAGGCCGCTGATATTTCTTTTTGCCGTAGAATCTTTGATAGTACTCAGATTGTACGCTTTTGAAGCCTCAAGACTTTCATCATAGCCATATCCTTTAGCTCCGTTTATCTCGATAAAAACAAGCTCCTTTGCATTGCCTGAGCTGTCAAGAGGTACAAGATCAAAGAAAAGCTGTCCGAAGTGATCGCAGGTGTCACAGCCGCTGTAGTTCGAGCCTGTGCTGAAAACATATGTCTTTGAAAAGTCAGTCGTAGTGCGAGTGGTATCGAATATGAGGTCGTGATTTGCGTTTAATTTTGTTGGCACATAGTAACAGCCGTCACCTGAGGAGTAGGTCTTTCCATTAAAGCCGTCAAGGTCGTTAAGATCGCCTGAAAAAGCTTTTTCTGCAGACTTGTGACCCTGCGAGATATATCTCATAACAGGCTTGCCGTTTTCCTCGTCCCAATAGCCCACAATAAACTTGGTTGACTTGTAGATGTCGGAGAGGGTCTTGATGTCGCTCTCGTTATCGCTTGATAAAGCCTTTCCATCACCGTTGAGAATGGTTTTGTCAAGCACCGCAGTTCCAAATTTAGCATTGTAATTCTTTTCGCTGTTGTTCATCTTTATCGTTTTTGTGCCAGCATTGGCAGTAAAATCACTTGTAGGAGAGGGCAGAAGTACTGATTTAGAAAGTTTCTCATACCTTTCATCATCGGGTACTGTATATTCCGTTACCGTATATGTCCTGCCATTTGACGTTGAGGTGGGCAGATCGTTTACTGTGAAAGTACCCTTTGCGTCTGTGTTTTTAATGGTCTTAAACTTTGTAGCCTCGCTGACAGAAGTCACATACTTTGAAAAAACATATCCCGTTCCCGTGCTGTTTTTATCAGCCTGAACATAATACTTTTTGCCGTCATACAGGCATGAAACCACAAACGTAGTCTTGCCCAGAAGGTTATTCAGCTCCGCCGCCGTTATCTGATTATTGCTTGAATCTGTGTATGTCTTTTCAACGGTAAGATTCGGTTCATTGTATGACGCAAGTCCCACATATCCCACAACGGGGTCGAGCCTTGTTGAAAACAGGCAGGTCTGATAGTAGCTGTTGGCAAACAAAGTTTCCTGCTTTTTCAGGCTGTTCTTCATCTGCATCGGGATACTTTCCGTAACATATATACTGCTGTCGCCGCTTGAAGTGAACTGCCTTTCCTTTGACCATATGGTGTAAACAGTATTTGTGCCGCTCATTTCTGTTTCAAGGCCATAGTCCTTGCCGAAAGTACCGCTGAATTTAGACTTTATCAGCGATCCAAGCTTGCTTTCAAGGCTGCTGAAATTATGTGCAAGGCTTGACGCTGTGACATAGGAAGTGGGCACAGTCACTTTTGTTTCGTATCTTAGATTTTCAGCGTTGTATTTCATAACGTTCGGTTCGTCCTTTGCCTGAGCTTTGGTGGATCTCATAGCAGAGGGAAGCTTGTAATGATCCTTCACATTTGACACAATATCGTTGTACGCCTTTTCAACTCCCGATCTTGTACACCAGCCACCGCTTGGATAGGTGAAATCATTCCAAAGAATATCCGAACATTTTCCGAAGCCTGCCTGCGTATGACCTCTGTAACCCAGTATCAGCTCCCAGATAAGGCACTGAGTTGCGGCATAGTAGTCACCTGTTTTGTGGCTTGAATAGCCGTAATACTGCACAAGTCCGAGATACTTAGCCATTGGTCCGTCTGTTCCGCCTATGGACTTCCAATATGCAAAGCTGTCCGCCTTGTTTTTATCCGAGAGGTCAAAGGTATCATACTTTGTAAAGCCGTTCTGAGTATACCAGTCCTTGTAGCTTGCTCCCTGCATTGACTTTGCAGGCTCGATACAAAACGCCCAGTCGGAAGTTGATGAGGGACTGAATCTGCATATTTGTTCTCCGGCTTTGATATATTGTCCGCTTACTCCTCCTGTTACTCCGTTCTTTCTGTTTTTGATAGTTGGATTGACCGAGCTGTTCCAAGTGTATCCTATGGATACTCCCGATGTGGCTGCGGAAACATTCGCCGCCAGCGTAGTCATTCCTATTGCCGCCGCAAGCATTGCCGCTGTGCAGCGTTTTAATATTTTTCTTATCTTCATCTGTATTACTCCTTTGTTTTTTGCAAAGAAAAAAGAGCCGAATTTTCGACTCTTTTCCCTGCTTATTCAGTTGTTTTTAGTCCTCCGTAAGAAACCATATTGCCGTGCCGTCAAAGCCTACATTAAACTCAATATCGCTTGCATATTTGAGGGCATTATTGCCGCTGTATATCTCCCACCTGTTGAACAGTCCGTAGTCTATGACGTGCAGGCAGTTTTCTCTCGTTTCACTGACTATGCTGCAGATCTCTTCTTCATTTTCTGCATGATCTATCAGCCACTTGCTGTCTGAGTCAGCATATGCGTCCATGTGAGCATATGACAGGTCGGTCATGTCCTCTCGCACCGTCATATTGATCGGATTCGCATAAGATATGTCATACTCATCTATTCCAAAGCTTACATGGATATCTCTTTTGCCGTTGAAGTTTTTGGCATATTCAAGTATTTCAGATCTTATGAGATTTTGTTCATCACCGCTTAGGCTTTGACCCTCACACAGCTTTCTCCATGCTTTCATGGTATCAGACCATGTTACTGTGCTTTCGGGCGGTTTTGTGGTCGGCGGAGTAGTTGTTTGCGGTTTCTGCGTAGTGGTCACAGGCTTTGGCGGAGCTGTTGTGGTTTGCTTTGCGGTAGTCTGCTTTTGCTGTGTAGTTGTTACCGCAGGCTTTTGAGTAGTATTGACCTGTGTGTTTTCCTGCGGCTTTACTGTCTGAGGATAACTCTGCTGTTTGATTTGTTCCTGCGGTGGTTGCATACTTTTTGTGGTTGTTTTAGCTAAGGAAGTTTCGGATACCGTCTGCGAACTCTTTCGTGTAGTAGTTGCGGTTTCGCTTGTATCCTTTTCTTCCTTTACCGATGTTACCGTGACCGTAGTTTGGTTCACAGCTGAGATTTCTGCACTTTCTACGGACTCCGATACATTGCCGCAGGCAGTCAGCATTACTGTGCAAAGTATTGAAATATATATCGCTTTTTTCATATCATCACGCTCCTTGTCAAGCAATATATCACACCTTTTTGTATATATCCAGCCTTTTTGCAAAAGTTCTGCCTTTGTGACAATTTACACAGCATAAGATTTGGCATACTATATAATTAGCTCAGGTCCTTCATCAAATTCTTCAAGCGGTCCGATCACTTCGGGTTTTGTTTCTTTAACAGCCACAAGCCCTATACCCGGCAGGTCTACCAGCATATGACCAAACTGCTCCTTGTACTTTTCGATCTGCTCATCGGTAAGTGAACAAGAGTCCCATTCGCCGTATTCGTTCAGACAGTTGCCCGAAATATAGAAAGTGCCATGAACAAGAGTGTTTCCTACTATCCTGTTAGGCTTTGAGCCGTTCAGCAGAAACTCATCATTACACCAGCAAAGTGCGTCATTTGTCTGCTCAAAATATATAGGTTCAATGCTTCCTCCCACTACTTCCTGCATTGCCTGGATATCGTCCTCGATATCTTTCACATACGGTTCTTTCAGAGGTTCAAACACAAGTATCCTCATTCTTTTGCCTCACTTTCACAATACTCTTTCAGCGGACACTCGCCGCAGTCATCAAACATTGCACAGGTACGCTGTATCTCCTCTTCGGATATCCCACAGTCAAAATGCTGCTTTTTCTGTTCGTCTTGCCATACGATAAGTGAAACACCGCTGCTGTCACGTTCGACCTCCACCGTTACAGCATTTCCGTGCCTGTCATAAAGCCCAGAAAATTCTGTTTTGCCTTTTGCCGTTAAAACCTGTGCCAATATTATCTTCTTCATAAAAACCTCCTAATCAAAAAGCGAAAGCTGTTTGATAGCTTTCGCACGTTCGCTTGTGTCATAATTTGATATGAGCAGCTCTGCATACTGACAGCCGCCGTCATACCGCTGTGCCAAATTGTTCAGCCTACTTATCTCTTCAATGTGAATGTTTGGTTTATGCCATATCTCACGGATCTCAGGGCAATCGTTATACGAAACCAAAAATCTGCCTTTGATGTCAAGCAGAGCGTCACGCAGTCTGATATGGTCTTTTGCAGTAAAACCTACGTCCTTGTAGTAATTTTCAGTCGCAAAATACGGCGGATCACAGTAAAAAAAGCTGACGGGTCTGTCATACTGCCTGATAAGCCTTTCAAAATCCTTGTTCTCAACAACTACTTTCTGTAATCTTCTTGCGGCAAGGTCGATCATAGGGAAGTCCGACCACATCGAATGCGGCTGACTTCCAAAGCTGTCAAGACCGCTTGCATAGCTGTAACGTATAAGCTGATAAAACTTAGCCGCTCTGTCAACGTCATAAAGCCTTGGCAAAATACCACGTTTGTGAAGTATAGCTAAGTATTCAAAATCTTCTCTTGAATCAAGCACATACCTAAGCTTGTATTTCAGCTTTGCAGGCTTATCACGAACGCAGCGGTACAAATTTGCAAGATTTGAATTAAAGTCATTGTACACCTCAAAATCCATACCCGGTGGTTTATGAAACAACACCCAGCCTGCACCGCCAAACACCTCGATATACCTTTCATAGTAAGGCGGAAATCTTGCAAGCACTTCGTCGCGAAGATTCTTCTTTCCACCTACCCATGACATAAAACTGTTCATGTTTTTCCTTTCTGCCGTAGAACCAATGACAGAAAGAAAGTCGCTTTGCTAAAAACAGAAGTTTTCTGTCATTGGCAAAACGACCTTGTCCTAGCGCGGACGGCGCAATTTACGCTCAAATTTGATATGAACTATACTGCCTGCCCGCTGATTTTCATTTGTTGTATTTT
>ERZ857775.4236-NODE-4236-length-10579-cov-3.370867_pt1 | contig 10579 bp, 9 predicted proteins | sample MGYA00519698_ERZ857775 | MGnify/ENA primary metagenome ERZ857775 (study PRJEB31778, sample SAMEA3449363) | human gut metagenome | biome: human gut; feature: human-associated habitat; material: faeces | place: United Kingdom | collected 2010/2012 ...
GTTGGAACAGTGCACTTGCAGTCTATGACAAAATGGATATTGTGGATGAGACAGAGGTGAAAGACAAGTTTGTGACGAGTGTTGTTTTCTGGGATGCGATTCTCACAATGATCCTGTCAGCAATTTTATTCCTGATCGGGGCAATTGGGGCAGGTGTCGTGGCGGGAGCGTCCCGAAATGGACATTTAGCCGGAATCTGCTATTTCTTCATTGTTGTCGGACTGACTGGAATCATGATACGTTTTCCGAAAATTTTCATGCTGTGGAGTCCGTTAAAAAGATTAAAGGCATTTGGAAATGGAATTCGTAAAGCGCTGGAGGAGCAGCAGCTTCTGGAAGAAACACACTGCAAAGTAGTGGCAGAATCGCCGGGACCGGATAACCATATCATTTATCTGTCCGGTGGAAGCGGCAGGGATAAAGCGTTGTTTGCGCAGTGTGTCAATGAGTTTTTTGATGTGATCGACAACCAGCGTTACATACTTGTGAAAAAGAAGGGTCGGAAAGGACTGAACGGTTTCTATGCCATTCCAAATTGCTTTTCGAAAAAGAAGGAGGATGCGGAATGTTTCGCAAAATGCATGCATCCGTATATTGGAGGCTATGACTGTGTGTATACAAGAAATGAAAAAGGAAGGGAACTTCTGTTAGAAGGCAGGGTAAAGGCACTTGCCAATCGGGAGGAGCGTTGTATTTCCCATAAAAAAGTAAAAGGGGCATTGGAGTAAGATGACGCAGGACAAACTCCGGTCAGGAGTTTGTCTTACTGAAAAATGCAACGCAGATTCCGCCGGGACCGGTATGGGTTCCGATTGTGCTTCCAATGGAACTGATAGGCAGTTCTTCCACATAAGATTTCCAGAGATCGGTGTTATCTTCTATGTATTTTTGCAGAAGGGAATCTTCTAATCCGGTATAACCGAGACAAATCGGCATGGAGAAATCAATACCATTGCATTTTGCAATTTCCTCCCGGAGCATATTGCAACCGTTTTTTGAGCCGCGTGCCTTTCCAAGAACTGCAACCTCTCCGTCGGCAATTGTGATCACCGGTTTAATGGAGAGCAGATTTCCGGCAAGAGCGGTAGTCTTGGAAATGCGTCCGCCGCGTTTTAAATATTCTAAGGTATCTAATAACGCCAGAACGTGGACATCTTTCTTTTTCTGATCCAGAGCTTTTGCAATTTCAGAGGCAGAAGCACCGGCATCTCTGAGACGGCAGGCATACATCACAAGAATCTGTTCGCCAAGACATACATTTTCGCTGTCAACGATCGTAATACAATCTTCATAACCATCCAATGCAATATTGGCACTCTGAAAAGTACCGGAAAGCCTGGAGGAAAGTGTGATGACAACTGCTGTGTCTTTTTTTTCTTTCACATCTGCATAAAGCTGCCCGAAATCATGTGGCGGAATCTGGCTTGTGGTCGGCATACAGTCACTCTCGATCAGTTTTTCGTAAAATTGCTGGTGGCTTAATGTGATGCCATCCAGATATTCTTCCGTACCAAAAATTGTTTTCAAAGGTAAAAAATCAAGTCCTAATTTATCTGCCTGTTCCTTTGTCAGATCAGAGGCAGAGTCTATTATAATTCGTACACTCATCATAATCTCCATTTCAAAAATATTATTTTTGACTTCAAACATTGTGAAATCCGTTCTGAACAATGAAATAGTTTAGCCAGAAAATTTATTTTGTTAAAATGCTTTGAAAATCAAACTATTATAAACAATAGACGAAATGAAATAGAATGTCAATAGTATTTTGATAATCAAACTAAATGGAACGCATTGAATAATTATGAAACAATCCATTCATACTAATCATAAAATTGCTTCGCAAAACAAGGAGGCTAAATCCTGCACAGCTTGCTGGGCATTGCTCCGTGTAAGGACAGTCGCATTTTGCTTCGCAAAACAAGGAGGATTTATGAGTTCATTATGGACGGAAAATATAGAAATGCCGGAGTTCCCGACTTTGGAAAAGGACATCCGGACACAGGTTTTGATCATTGGCGGCGGTATGGCGGGTGTTTTGTGCGCCTATTTTTTACAGCAGGCGGGTGTTGATTACTGTCTGTTGGAAAAAGACCGCATCTGTCAGGGCGTGACCGGGCATACAACTGCAAAAATTACGGCGCAGCACGGATTGATTTACGAAAAATCATTACAGTCCATGGGACAGGAGCGTGCAGAACTATTCCTGAAAGCAAATTTAAAAGCGGTGGAAAATTATAAAAATCTGGGGCGTTTTCTGGATTGTGACATGGAAGAGACAGATTCTTATCTGTATTCTGTCAGGGAGCGTCGGAAGTTAGAGAGTGAAATACAGGCATTGGGCAGTCTTGGATTTCAGGCTGATTATACGGAGGACACGGAGTTACCGTTTGAAGTGGAGGGAGCAATACGGTTTCCGCGGCAGGCGCAGTTCCAGCCACTCAAATTTGCCGCCGGGATCAGCAAAAATCTGAGAATCTATGAACATTCCGAAGTGCGTGAGATGACAGAGTATTTTGCATTGACAGAAAAAGGTTCAGTCGCAGCAGAGAAAATTATCATTGCGACACATTTTCCGTTTATTAATACGAGAGGTTCCTATTATTTAAAGTTATATCAGAATCGTTCTTATGTACTTGCCTGTGCATATGGAAAAAATCTGAAGGGCATGTATCTTGAAGCAGATAATATCGGATTGTCCCTGAGAAATTACGAAGACTATCTGCTGATAGGCGGAGGCGGTCACCGGTCTGGAAAGGAAAAAAACAACTGGGATTTACTGCGCGATATCGCAAAGGAATATTTCCCGGAAGCAAAGGAACGCTATTTCTGGGCAACACAGGACTGCATGTCTCTGGATAAAAGACCATACATCGGTCCATACAGTAAAAATACACCGGATCTATTTGTGGCAACCGGATTTGGAAAATGGGGGATGACAGGTTCCATGCTGTCAGCAATGATCTTGTCAGACCTCATACAGGAAAAAAACAATGAATATTCTACTGTTTTTTCACCATCACGCAATATGTTAAAACCACAGTTAATTTCTAATCTGGGTCATGCACTTGTGGGGATTGGAAGGGTTGGCGGAAAAAGATGCAGTCATATGGGATGTGTCCTTCAGTGGAATAAAGAAGAACAGACATGGGAATGTCCATGTCATGGCTCAAGATTTTCAGCAGATGGGAAGGTGTTGGATAACCCAGCCTGTGATGGACTAAAAAAGAAACATAAAAAATAGGTATTGAGATTCAAAATAAGCAGTGGTATGATACAAAACCGGAATAAAAACAAAGGAGAAAAATCATGAAATATGTAAGACAGCTTTTAATTATTCTGTTCGTTTCTTTTTTGGGTGAACTTTTAAAATCTATCATACCACTATCCATACCGGCGAGTATTTATGGCATGGTACTTCTTTTCCTTGCATTGGAATTGAAAATTTTAAAGGTGTCAGACATCAAAGAAACAAGTAATTTTCTGATCGAGATCATGCCATTGATGTTTGTGCCGGCCGGAGTAGGACTTCTTGATTCGTGGGGAGCTCTGCAGCCAATCTGGATACAGGTGGTTGTCATTACGCTGATCTCAACGGTGATCGTCATGGGAGTTTCCGGAAGCATCACGCAGTTTGTGATCCGTAAAGGAAAGAAAAAGGAGGAGTAAGAACATGAAATCATTTTTGACAGATTCCGTTTTCTTAGGTGTTGTAGTCAGTCTGTTGACCTATGAGTTTGGTTTATGGTTTAAAAAGAAAGTAAAAATCGCAATATTTAATCCACTTTTAATTTCTGTAATTGCAGTTATGGTATTTCTGGTGGTGTTTCATATAGACTATGCAGATTATCAGGAAGGAGCAAAATACATAAGTTATCTGTTGACGCCGGCGACTGTCTGTCTGGCAGTTCCTCTGTATGAGCAGTTTGAGTTACTCAGGAAAAATCTGAAAGCTGTCATAGCAGGAATTATTTCCGGGGTATTTACCAGCATGACATGTATTCTGGTTCTGGCTTTGCTTTTCCGTTTCGATCATCAGCAGTATGTTACATTACTTCCAAAATCTATCACAACAGCGATAGGAATGGGAGTTTCTGAGGAACTTGGTGGCTATGTGACAATTACTGTTGCGGTCATTATCATCACAGGAATTTTTGGATACATAACAGCGGATGCGGTATTAAAACTTTTTCATATTGAAGAACCTATCGCAAAAGGGATCGCAATTGGTTCTGCCTCCCATGCTGTAGGAACTGCAAAAGCGATGGAACTCGGCGAGATAGAGGGGGCAATGAGCAGCCTTTCCATTGCGGTTTCCGGTATTCTGACCGTTGTTGCCGCTATGGTTTATGCTAATTTGTTATAAAATTAAATTTGCTGTCTGTCTGTGACTATGTCAGATATATTTCTCCAAAAACAGGGAAAATGTGCAAGGATTATGGAAAAACTTACAAAAAAATTTATTCGGTGCAATAAAAACATCTATTTGTGCATTAATAGAGTGAAAGGAGTGAAATGATGATACTTTTTGCCTTGACGTCGGACATTAAGCAATCAACAGACTATGCAGATTTGGACAGTCTGCTTTACGGCATTTCCAACGGTGACAAGAAGTGCCTGGAGCAGCTGTATCAGGTTACGCACACATCTGTTTACAGTTTTGCCCTTTCGGTTTTGAAAAACCACCACGATGCAGAGGATGTTCTCCATGACTGTTACGTTGCTGTATGGAATGGAGCAGAAAGCTATGTTTCCCGGGGAAAACCGATGGCATGGATTATAACCATTGCAAAAAATCTGTGTTTGCAGCGGATGAGGGAGCGCAAGAAAGCGGAATGTACATCGCAGGAAGGCTGGGAACTTGCTATCCCGGATACTGATATGCTCACAATGGAGGACAGAAGTATTCTCGTCACCTGCATGGAACAATTGTCCGATGAGGAACGGCAGATAGTGATGCTTCATGCGGCGGTCGGATTTAAACACAGGGAAATTGCCAGGATTATGGAACTTCCGCTGTCGACGGTACTTTCAAAATATGCACGAGCCTTAAAAAGGCTGAAACAATATTTGCAATAGGAGGTGGCAGCAATGACAAATGACGAATTGAATGAGAAGATCCGGCAGGCATGTACTCACGCAGCACCGGATGTGTTGGATGCTGTTCTTTCCGACTGCAATGAGCAGAAAGGACGAGTGATATTGATGACGACAGAAAACAAGAAAAAAACATGGGCAGTTCGAATGGCAGGTTTGGCTGCCGGTTTGTGCCTGATCCTTGGAGGTGGATTGGGAGTCAGGAATTATCAGGTCAATCATACGGTAGATGCTACGGTTTCGCTGGACGTAAACCCGAGCGTGGAGATTAAGATCAATCAGAAGGAACGTATATTGGATGTGATTCCGCTGAACGAGGATGGCAGAACCATTGTCGGTGACATGGATTTCTCAGGCAGCAGTCTTGATGTTGCAGTGAATGCCATAATCGGTTCGATGCTTCAAAACGGCTATCTCAATGAGCTGGCCAATTCCGTTTTGATCAGTGTGGACAATAATGATCCGGTTCGGGGCATGGCATTGCAGGAACGGCTGACGGACGAAGTCAATAAACTGCTTCAGACCGATTCATTCAGAGGGGCTGTATTGAGTCAGACGGTTGTAAAGAGTGATGAGCTCCAGCAGATGGCAGAACAATATGGGATTACGCTCGGAAAGGCACAACTGATTCAGGAGATTCTCGGCAAAAACTCTTTACACACATTTGATGAACTTGCTCCATTGTCCATCAATGAACTGAATATTCTGCTGGGGAAGGAAGGGGCAGAAACCCATGTTGAGGTTGTTGGAACGGCCAGTGAAAAGGGATATATCGGGGAGACAAAGGCCAAAGAGATCGCACTGGCAAAGGCTGGTGTATCTGAGAGCGACCTGACATTTTATACAGTTGGACTGGACACGCATAAGGGAGTCATGGTCTATGATGTAGAATTTATTTCGGGCAGTTACGAATTTGACTGTGAGGTTAACGCAATGACCGGTGAAATCGTAAAATTTGAAAAAGAATACGATGGCGCTGCTGTTTCAAATGTATCGGTTGAAGAGCACGGGGAGCAGTCGGAGCACAGTCAGACGGAAGAAAACCAGGCTGTCAGCAATATTTCACTGGAAAAGGCCAAGGAGATTGCACTGGATCATGCAGGGGTAAAAGCTACAGATGCGACTTTTGTAAAAGCAAAAAGTGACTATGAAGATGGACGTGCTGTTTTTGAGATTGAGTTTGTTGTTTCTTCCGGCAATACCATCAAGGAGTATGATTATGAGATTGCTGCATCTGACGGAAGTATCATAAGCTATGACTACGACATTGAAGGAGATAGTACACCTACAGCAATACAAGCAGGCAGCAGTCAGAATACAAGTGAAATTTCACTGGAAAAGGCCAAGGAGATTGCTTTATCCCATGCCGGTGTTGCAAGTGCCAATGCTTTTGAGATGGAGGGAAAACTGGATTGGGATGATGGCATGTCTATTTATGAGATTGAATTTAAAGCTGGAGGCTATGAGTACAGCTATGAAGTTGATGCAGCCACAGGATCGATTGTCGAATTCGATAAGGAGTGGGATGATTAAGTGATTCCAATTCGGTAACCAAACCCGCAGAATTTCATAAAATAATCTGAAAATATTTTTATGGAAGAAAATATGTATTGTCAGAATCGAATCAGTTATCGTGTACAGGAAGGAGACTCTCTGTACAAACTTGCAAAACAGTTTCATACAACCGTAACCGAACTTATCCTCCTCAATTCCGGGGTGAACCCATACAATCTTCAGACGGGAATGCGCCTGACGATCTGCCCGGGAGAGGGATATGTGGATGAGAATGAGAGCAAACCATCCGAGGGGAACACGAACAAACCAACTAAGACTCCTGTGGGTGGAATTGTCATTATCCCGGGAACTACGACACAGCCGGAAAACAACATGGGCGTGGATCTGCGACAGCGCATGCGCATGGCATGGCTCAATCATATTACACTTGTAAAATTCTATCTCATCAGTTTTTTTGAAAACCTGTCAAGCCAGAATGCGTGGAAAGACGCCGTGTACAAAAATGCAGAGGAGATTCTTGCGATTTTTGCTCAGTATTATCCGGCTTCAGCAATGCAGAGATTCCGCAAACTTTTTATGGAGCATTTGCGTCTGACCGATGAAGTTGCAGCCGGCTTAAAGGCTGATCCGGCTTTTTCGGGAGCAGCTATGGAAAACTGGTATATCAATGCGGAGGAAATCGCATCCTTTTTGAGCAGACAGACACCGGCCTACAACGAGACAGAGTTGAGAAAAATGTTCTACGATCATCTCGATATGGAGCGCCAGCAGATGGAAGCATATCTGGACGGCGATTATGTGACAGATATCGAAATCTATTTAAGATCACAGCAGAATATGATCGAGCTCGCCGATTTTCTTACAAGTGGACTTCTTGCGCGGTAAATCGTAACAATCATATTATTACTTCTGATTTTAAGTGCCATAATCATAAATTATAAGTGGTTGACATAATTCTAAGTAAGAACGCAGAAAAGCCGAAAAACCGCTTTATTTTAAGAAAAATAGTTTGACGAAATTTGCATTTATGATAAGATATAGTCGTTAGTCCTGACCGGGAAAAAGAAAAACTGCAATCAGGAAAGTGACGGCTGGCTGTGATCGGCCGGTGATAATAGAGAAACAGAATCGAAGGAGTTTGAAAAAATGATTAAAGTTGTGAAATTCGGTGGAAGCTCTCTTGCAAGTGCAGAACAGTTTGCAAAGGTTGGTAAGATTATCCATGCAGACAAAGAGAGAAGATATGTAGTGCCTAGTGCACCGGGAAAAAGAAATTCTAAGGACACAAAGGTAACGGATATGCTGTATGCATGTTATGACCTTGTGGAAAAGGATGAAGATTTCCGTGTGATGTTAATGAAAATCAAAGACCGTTATGACACAATTATTAATGGTTTGAATCTAAAACTTTCTTTAGAGGAAGAATTTAAGAAAATCTCCGAGAATTTTAAAAATAAAGCAGGTGTTGATTATGCAGCGTCCCGCGGTGAGTATCTGAATGGTATCATTATGGCAAACTACCTTGGATATGAATTTGTGGATGCTGCAGAAGTGATCTTTTTTGATGAGGATGGCAACTTTATGCCGGAGAAAACAGACAAAGTACTGTCTGAGCGTCTTGCAAAAACAGAGCGTGCGGTCATTCCGGGATTTTACGGCGCAAAAGAGGATGGAACCATCAAAACATTTTCGCGTGGAGGTTCTGATATCACAGGATCTATCGTTTCGAGGGCAGTGCGGGCAACCTGTTATGAGAACTGGACCGATGTCTCCGGATTTTTGATCGCAGATCCAAGGATCATCGACAATCCAAAGCCGATCAAGACGATCACTTACCGTGAACTCCGCGAGCTCTCCTACATGGGAGCCGGCGTACTGCATGAGGATGCGGTATTCCCTGTGCGCAAAGCTGGTATACCGATCAATATCCGTAATACGAATGCACCGGAAGATGAGGGAACCTGGATCGTGGAGAGCACCTGCCATCAGTCAAAATATACGATCACCGGTATCGCAGGTAAAAAAGGTTTCGTTTCTGTAAACATTGATAAAGATATGATGAACTCCGAGATTGGATTTGGCAGAAAAGTGTTATCTGCATTTGAAGATAATGGAATTTCATTTGAACATATGCCATCCGGAATTGATACAATGACAATCTTTGTACACCAGCCGGAGTTTGAGGGAAAAGAGCAGGCTGTCATTTCGGCTATCCACAGATATGCGCAGCCGGACAGCATTGAGCTGGAGAGCGATCTTGCACTCATTGCAGTTGTTGGCCGTGGTATGAAATCCACACGCGGAACAGCAGGAAGAATTTTCTCTGCATTGGCACATGCAAACATCAATGTAAAAATGATCGATCAGGGATCATCTGAGTTAAACATCATTATTGGTGTAAGCAACGCAGATTTCGAGAATGCGATCAAGGCGATTTATGATATTTTTGTTATCACACAGTTATAGGATAAATGAAAAAACAAACTACTTTTCGTAAGACAATTGAAAAAGTATGGAAGAATAGGGCTGCAATCGTTATCGCAATTGCAGCCACTGGTTTTATGTGCGGATTGACGGCGCTGGAGTTTGTGGCGCTTCGGATGGAATGGAATCTTCCGGTGCTTGCGTATGTGACAGGTGATTCTGACAGCTATATTTTTGAGGAATACAGAAGTGATGAGATGAAACTGGATGAAAGCACGGAAAACGTAATGTTAGAAGAGGATATGCTGCAAGGCGAAAGTCAGAGCGAAAATTCCGGGAAAGATATCACACAGGGTGAAAGCCAGAGTGAGGATGATATTGTGCCAGGAGAAGGAAAGAACGAGAATGTTCGGCAGGAAGATACAGTGCAGGGCGAAAATCAGCAGGAAAAAGATTCGCAGCAGTCTGCTTCAGATGAAGCGGAATTTCCATATTACATAAAAGTAAATCGCAGACAAAACTGTATTACCGTATATACTTCAGACGAAAACGGCGAATATACGGTTCCGTATAAGGCAATGATCTGTTCCACAGGATTGTACAATGCAACACCGCGCGGCACATTTCATTTATCAACCAAATATCTGTGGCGGGAACTGTACGGAAAAGTATATGGTCAGTATGCAACCCGGATCACAGGAGGCGTTTTGTTTCATTCGGTTCCATACTACAAAAAATCTAAAAGTGCTCTGTGCACAGAAAAATATAATAAACTCGGACAGCAGGCATCTATGGGATGTGTGCGGCTCACGGTGGAAGATGCAAAATGGATTGCAGATAACTGTCCGTCCGGGACAACCGTAGAAATCTATGATAATGATGATCCGGGACCACTGGGAAAACCTGAGGCAGCACATATTGATACTGACAGTCCGAATAAAGGCTGGGATCCGACAGATCCGGATGTAGAGAATCCGTGGCATCAGCTGTCAGATGATGAATAAAAAATAAACATGAAAAAGGCGACATCGAAATTTTTTTTCTTTCAATGCCGCCTTTTAAACTATTTCGTCCATGGGACTATACCTCGCTATTCTTTTTTCTACTGTTCGTTCTGTTTGCCGCTTCATTTTGAAATTTCTAAACAATTTTTCTTATTGCCTATCATTTCTTTTATGAAACTCTCAAACAACTCTTTTGGACTTCTTCGCTTTTCTCTTCAATCTCTGAACCTGTTTTCTTATGACATTTGGAATTGTATCATATAAGAATGTTTCTGATCTGATACTAATTCAGGATTCCTTTCTTAGGATCGTCATGTTTTCATTTCATCTTTTGAAGGTAAAATCGAATGCAATTACTGTTTTGGTGGACTGTACCTCGATTCTTTTAAAATTCTTTTGGGTAAATCGTTATGTTTCTGGTGGTCCGTACCTCCTGTCTTTCATATTCTATTAGGTATTTCGTTACGTTTCTGGTGGACTGTACCTCCTTTATTTTTTTCTCTCTTGTTTTTTGTTAATTTAGTTATAACAGATAAAAG
>ERZ857775.4243-NODE-4243-length-10565-cov-5.689248_pt1 | contig 10565 bp, 10 predicted proteins | sample MGYA00519698_ERZ857775 | MGnify/ENA primary metagenome ERZ857775 (study PRJEB31778, sample SAMEA3449363) | human gut metagenome | biome: human gut; feature: human-associated habitat; material: faeces | place: United Kingdom | collected 2010/2012 ...
GATCAGCTTCTAACTAGATTATAACGGAAGGCGCTTGAGAAATCAAGTGCCTTTCGTTTTATTGTGGGATAATCAGTTTTCTAAGAAACCCGTAAAACAGCCATTGACTGATTTCACAGAGAAATTTATAATCCAAGAAAAAAGCAATTACAAAAAGGAGAATGTGCATATGACATATACGGTTGGACAAATGGCAAAAATGCTTGGGCTTGCGGGTTCCACGCTGCGATATTACGATAAAGAAGGCCTTCTTCCCTTTGTGGAACGTTCTTCCGGCGGTATCCGGATGTTTCGGGAGAAAGACTACGAATGGCTGCAGATCATCGAATGTCTGAAAAAAGCAGGAATGTCAATCAAAGATATCAAAAAATACATTGTCCTTCTGCAACAGGGAGATTCCACAATTCAGGAACGTTTAGAGTTATTCCAGCACCAGCGCACCGTCCTGCTGGAGCAGATGGCTTCCCTGCAGCAGACACTTAATACCCTGGATTATAAATGCTGGTATTACGAAACCGCATTAAAAGCCGGCACCACCGATGTACTGCAAAACATGCCTATAGAAGATATTCCGGAACAGTTTCAGGAGGTGCGGCAGAACCTGACGCATGTTCCCATGCCTACCAGCGCATAGCTTTTCAAAAATACGCAAAAATCCTTCGGAAGCGGTTTTCCGAAGGATTTCTTTATATATATATTTATTTATCTGCGGTTGACATCAAATTTCTTTGCCAGTGCTTTGGTAAGCAGGTTAATGCCAAGAACAATCATCAGCAGAACCACTGCAATACCGAATGCCACTCCGAATTCACCCTTAGTCGCACTCAGGTAAAGCTGAATGGTAAGAGTTCCGGCCGGCATTTTCGCCTTTGCAAACAGATCGGCAAAGCTCTTCGGGAGGAGGCCCGAGCTTCCCGCTGTAAACAACAGTGCTGCTGACTCACCGACAATTCGTCCGATGGCAAGAATAACACCGGTGATGATTCCCGGCATCGCTGACGGCAGTAAAATAGTCCTTATCATATGCCACTTTCCGGCTCCCAGACCGATGGCACCGCTGCGGTAACTGTCCGGAACTGTTTTTAATGCTTCCTGTGTATTACGTGTAATCAGTGGAAGCACCATCAGCGTCAGAGTAAAAGAACCTGTCAGGATGGAATATTTCAGATGAAGTGTCTGTCCGAAAAACATCATACCAAACAGACCAAAAATAATGGACGGAATACCTGCCAGCGTCTCGGTTGCGAACTCAATCATGCTGACCAGTTTTCCCGGTTTTGCGTACTCATTCAGATAAACCGCTGCCCCGACACCGATTGGGGTAGCAATCAGCATGGTTACAATTATGATATAAAGCGTATTTACAATATTTCCCGCAATACCGGTTGTTCCTTTTAACACCGAAGTGACACTGGTAAGAAATTCCCAGTTAACGCTCCGGATACCTTTGACAAATACATACACTATGATTCCGAGAAGCAGCGCAACGGAAAGAATTGCACACACATAGATGGCAACATAAGTAAAGAAATCCGCCGGATGTCTGGTTTTCGTACGAATACTTGTATTACTTCCTGTCATTTTTCAACGGCTCCTTTCTTTTCGACCTGCGCAAGCACCAGATTGATGATCATAATAAAGATAAACAGTACCAGACCTACGGTAAAGAGTACTTCCCGGTGAAGCCCTTCCGCATAACTCATCTCGCTGACAATCTGTGTGGTCAGGAAACGTACCGAGTTGAATGGAAGCGGCAGATTTACCGAACCTCCGGCAACCATATTGATTGCCATGGCTTCTCCGAGCGCGCGGCCGATACCAAGAACCACACCTGTCATAATACCGGATCTTGCTGCCGGAATCATAACTTTAAATATCGTCTGGATATGTGTTGCTCCGAGGGCAAGCGAAGCGGATTTTAAATGTCCCGGTACCGCACGGATGGAAGAAACACTGATATTGATTACCGTAGGCAAAATCATGATTGCCAGTACAATAATCGCAGAAAGCAGATTGGAACCACCGGTAAACTGATGGGTTGTACTTCCCGCAAACACCCGTTTTTCCAGGCGGTACATCAATGGATTTAAAACCATAAGTCCAAGCAGTCCATATATTACAGACGGAATTGCTGCCAGCAGCTCTACCGCCGGCTGTACAATCGCTGCCAGCTTTTTATTGGAAACCTCTGTGATAAATACCGCTGTCAGAATTCCAATCGGTACACCGATCAAAATTGCCACTGCAGTACCTATAATTGAAGTCAGAATAATGTATAAAATGCCATAAGATGGTGTTGCTGCTGTCGGCTGCCATACAGTTCCAAATAACAGGTCAATCACCCCGACCTTTGCCAGTGCCGGGGTGCCCTTTGCAAACATATAAACCGTTATGGAAAGAACTGCTACGATGGCAACGGCTGCGCATATAAGAAATATTACTTTTGCAATCGTTTCCACGATGTGCTTTGTTGCTTTGCCGCCTGTCATATCTTTATCCTCGTTTGCCTGTTTACGTGTTTCTTAATTTACATTATTTGCTGTTTGGGATGATCAGTCCTACAGACTTGATAACATTCTGTCCGTCTGCAGAGTTGATAAAGTCGAAATATGCCTGTACCTGCTTGCTCTGCTCAGAAATCTCACCCTTGGTAGCCATTACGAACGGTCTCTGTAATACATAGTCTCCTGCAAGAATATTGTCTTCTGTCGGCTCTACAGAGTTGATCTTTAATCCATTTACAGTGTCATCCAGCACATCCAGGGATACATATCCAACTGCTCCCGGAGTTGCTGCAACCTTTGCCAAAACAGCACCTGTAGAATCAAGTTCCTGCGCATATTTGCAGGAATCCTTTACATCCATCAGTTCCTCAAACGCATCTCTTGTACCAGATCCCGCCTCACGGCCGATGACTACGATCTGCTCATCCGGTCCGCCGAGATCTTTCCAGTTTGTAATCTCTCCGGTATATACTTTTGCAAGATCTTCAGACTTAATATCTGTGACTGTGTTTGCTGTATCTGTAATAACTGCGATACCGTCAATTGCCACAATATTCTCTACGACACCCTGGCTTTTCTCATCGTCAGAAAGGGCACGGGAAGCATCTCCGATATCAACGCTTCCTGCCTCCAGAGATTCAATTCCTGCACTGGATCCTGTAAACTCTGCGGTTGCGGAAACATTCGGATATTTCTCCATGAATGCTTCGTTCATGGCATTTGCAAGCTTCTCCATGGAAGTACTTCCTGCCAATGTAACGGTTCCGCTCAGATCCGATCCATCTGTTGTATCTGCATTTGCAGTTGTATCAGATGCCGTTGTATCTGTATTTGCATCACTGCTGTCAGAACCACATCCCATCACACCTGCAGCGACCATTGTTGTTGCTGTCAGTAAAGCCATCATTTTTACAAGTTTGTTTTTCATGATTTTCTCCTCTTTCTTTCATATTGTTCCTCATTACAGTTGCTATCTTATCGGGTCTGTGTAAAATGCATAACCAGACTAATGTAAATTCAATGTAAAAAATATGTTGTCCTGTAAAACGACAAAACTTACGAATGTTTTAAGTTTATTTAAGGCTCCCGTCTTATCTTCTATGTATAAAGATGTTACAATGTAACGGAATGAGGAGGAAATACGATGCGATTGCTTCTTGCGGAAGACGAAAAAACTTATCCGATGCACTTGTGACAGTGCTCAAACATCATAATTATTCGGTGGATGCCGTATACAATGGACAGGACGCCTGGACTATCTGACAGAAGGGGACAACTACGACGGTGCGATTCTTGATATCATGATGCCGAAACCACCGATGCCATCCTTTCCTTTGGCGATGTCCGGCTGGACCGAAGCACCTACCAGCTGTCAACAGATACTGGTACACTGCGGCTTGCGAACAAGGAATATCAGATGTTAGAGATGCTGATGACCAATCCATGACAAGTGATCTCTGTAGAATAGTTTATGGACAAAATCTGGGGATACGACAGTGAAACGAAATTTAATGTTGTATGGGTATACATTTCCTATCTGCGCAAAAAACTGACTTCCCTGCATGCCCATATACAGATTAAGGCCACCCGCGGTCTGGGATACCCTGTGTGCATGCTTCCATAAAGAAGGGATATTTTACGAATGATCAAGAAACTCCGGAAAAATTGCGGCTGTTTCCACCAAAGAAGCAAAAAAATACGCGGCTTCTTTGTAAAAAAAGCAGCATACCCTTGGATTTATCAGCTGTTACCGCTATCAGCTTGTCGCTACAGGCGATAACACGCGTATGTATATTTTTGTCAACTGTAAACGGGAATTAAACACCTTCCATACCTTCCTGCTTGCCAGCCACGAAATCAAAACTCCACTGACAATCATTGATGCAAACACCGAAGTGCTGGAGATGACCGGCGGAGAAAACCAGTGGACGAAAAGCACACGCAAACAGATTGCCCGCCTGACCTCCCTGACGGAAAAACTGGTTTTCTTCTCCCGTATGGATGAAGAGTCCACGCAGCTGGAAATGACGGATTTTGCAATTTCCGATGCCGTAATTGATACTGCGGAACCTTTTGTTTCCTATGCAACTTCCCGGGGCAAAACTTTAGAACTTGACATTGCCCCTGACCTGACTTATCACGGAAATGAAGGCTGTATCCGCCAGTGTGTTTCCCTTCTTCTGGACAATGCTATTAAGTATTCCACGGAAAACGGGAAACTCCGGCTGACTTTCCACAAACAGGGACGCGCGCTCGCACTTACCGTGTGGAATCGAACTTCTGCGGACACTCAAGAACTGCATAGAAAGGGGAATTGTGCCACCTCTGCTGACAGTTGTACAAGATTTGTACAACTTTTTTGTACAGGTTGAAAATAAACAAGAACTCGTTAATGAATAAAGTAATCTCCTGTTTATTTCATTCTTGTGTAGATTAGGAGTCAGAGGTATAATGAGGGTAAGCGAAAAATTTGCAGAGTAAAACGAATTGGTGGTTGTGGAGTCAAAAAATTAAAGCAATAAGGGGGAAATTAAAAGATGAAGATAGCATTTATGTCCATTGAATTATTGATAGCAGTTCTCCTTTTCCTTGTCGGAAGATATTTTAGTAAGACACAGGATACGGAAAGAAGTATATTGTTTTTATCGGGAGATTTTTCTGGATTAAATACACAGAAAATATGCAGAGTTGTTGGAAAAAGGATTAAAACATGGGCAGTAATATTTTTACTTGGCAGTATTATTGATTTTGTTAAACCGGGGGCAGGCATAACAATAGCCACCGTTGCATTTATTATTTTACTTGTGTTTCATTTAGCTGATATGACTATAAATCGAAATAAAAAGTACCGAGTATAAACAGAAATAGCGGACAAAATTGTCCTCTATTGAATTCCTGTCGGCCAGCACGACGAGTTATTTGAACGTTTTTACCGCCCGGATAGTTCACGCAATACCAAAACCGGCGGACACGGTATCGGACTTTCCGTAGTCCATGCCATTGCAACCGCACACAAAGGGAAAATTTCTGCCAAAAGTGAAGATGGAAATTCCCTGACTTTTTCCATTCTTCTCAATTAAATATCCCGTGTTTCCACAAAAAAGAGAAGGAGATTCTTACATAACATGCAGAATCTTCTTCTCTTTTTCATTGGATCTTTATAAGTTATTTCAAAAATCCGAAATTGCTGACTATAGCAGCTTCCTTTGCCTTTCCATTGCAGACGTTAACAAAACTGATGATACGGACAACCAGTAAAATGATAAAACATACGGCTGCTGCAATCGGAACCACAACGGTCCAGCAGAGCACTACGGTAATCAGTCCCAGCAGGACTTCAGACACAAGGATCCTGATTCCCTCACGCACATGAAATCCGACATAAGGAGAATCCTTCGCCACAAGAAGTGCCACGATGGTTCCCAAAATTCCCAGAAGATATGGAAGCATTGCAAACAGTTTGTGATCTGCAATATCCTTTCCGTCAAATTCTGCGGAATGATCCTTTGGATCTACATAAGGCTGCCCGTACGGCACACCATTGTTCATCTGTGGATTGCCATAATACGCTCCGTTGTTTCCCTGTGGATTTCCGTAGCCGTATGGCGTCCCCTGCGGATTTCCCTGCTGTGGTCCTCCCTGCGAATTCTGATTTTCCTGTGTTCCTGTATGTAAGCTGGCTCCACATCTGGTGCAGAACGCACTGTCATCCGGCATTTCACTGCCGCACTTCGGACATATCATATAAAATTCCTCCTCTTCATCTGAAATAATCTCTGCCAATTTCACCTTTTATTTTATATAAATTTATGTGGCAAGTCAATTTAGATTCCCTTAAGATTTCCTTTTCTTTCTTTATAAATTGTTTTCAGAACACGGAGACACAGCATCATCTTTGACTCCGCAGGGCGCGCATCTTTGCAGGCTGACCTGCTTTAATTGCCAAGTTCCAGCATGGTATCAATACAGCGTTTTGCTTTTATACGCACTTCTTCGTCCAGCTTGATTTCCTCTCCGCCGGTGCCCTTTACACACTGGTACACATCTCCGAGTGTGGTCAGTTTCATATTGTGGCAGACACAGTCTCTTGATAATGGATAAAACTGCTTGTCCGGACATGCAAACTGCAGATGCTGCACAATACTGTTCTCGGTTCCGATAATGAATTCCTTTGCATCACTTTTCTTTGCATAATCCATGATTCCGGTTGTACTTCCCCGATAATCCGCCAGTTCGGAAACCTCCGGCAGACATTCCGGATGTACCAGAAGAAGTGCGTCCGGATGTGCCTTTCGTGCTTTTTCCACATCCCGTTTCGACATGCGGACATGCGTTGGACATCCCCCCTGCAGCAGTTTGATATTTTTCTCCGGCACCTGATCAGCCACCCATTTTCCCAGATTGCAGTCCGGGATAAACAAAATATTTTTATTCTCTATATTCTTTACAATCTGAACTGCCGATGAGGAAGTTACACAGACATCACAAATCGTTTTTAACTCGGAAGTCGTATTAATATACGCTACCACGGTATAATCCGGATACATCTTTTTCACCCCGGAAATCAGTTCCACATCCATCTGCTCTGCCATCGGACATCCCGCATTGCTGTTGGATAACAATACCCTTTTCTGTGGGGACAGAATCTTGACCGTCTCTGCCATAAAACGGACTCCGCACATCAGCACAGTGCTCTGCGCTGCCTTGGCAGCCTGCACGCTCAGCCCATAGGAATCCCCTACATAATCAGCCACCTCCCAGATATCATGACTCTGATATGCATGTGCCAGAATACAGATATCCTTTTCTTTCTTCAGGCGGATGATCTCGTCCTGCAGTTCTCTTGTCGTTAACATAAAATACTCCTTTTCACGAAATACCCTTCTATACAGACATTTCTTGTTACATTCAACATATTACATAGAGTATACTCACATGCCCGTCAGGTGTCAAGACACAAAAGGATTAAAACCACGGAAGCCTGTGAAACGGGATGATAAGGATTTCCTTCGACTTCATGTCATCCGTTGTAATGTAGGTATGTTTCCAATATCGCGCATCCAGGGAAATTTCCCGGTTATCCCCCAACATGAAATAAGAGCCCTCCGGAACGGTAAAGGTTTTATCTTCTTCTCCACAATCCGTTTCGACAGTGTCATCCAGATAAGCCGATTCATCCAGCGGTTCCCCATTGATGTATACTTTTCCTCCGACAAAAGAAACCGTCTCCCCCGGAAGTCCGATCACACGTTTGACCATGGTTTCATTTTCATCTTTCTGATAAAACATGACAATATCGCCGCGTTGTGGTTTTTCTTCCTCATATGCATGACGGTCTCCAATGAGCCAGTCATGAACCATCAGTGTCGGTTCCATACTCTCAGATGGCACCCGCCCGATCATCAGAAAACAACGGAATGTGATAATAATGGCAAGAAGAACGGCTATGTAAATCACCCACCCCACGATATCTTTTCGTTTTTGTTTTGTCTGTTCGTCCATAGATTCCTCCCTGTATGTTTTTCATTTGGAATTAATCATATCATACCAAAGGCAAAGATGTATAAATTTTTTTAAGATTGTAAGTAACGTGAAAAATTTATGCAATTACTGTAAATCTCTGTGGATATTTTCGGTTGTGAGAGCCCCGGTGTTTATGTTAAGATGGGGGTGTCTGTTATAGAAAGGAGAAACAGATTTCGAAAAGTTAAAAACTTTAGCGCCATGTACCCTGTGATACAGCTTTTGCTGTACCACAAGGGTTAACGAGGATTCAGGTGATCGAAGATTCGGCGGATGCCTGAACGCAGGAATGGGGCTGCGCATACGAATCACAAACAGGATGGTAACATCCGAACAAAGGATTCGTACCCCGATGGAGCCAATTGCATGAGAATTTGCTTACGCGAAGCAATTGGCATAGGTGATAACACTTACGTGTTACCACATAATGCACAATGAAAAATATTCTGATGAACGAAAACAATATCGGGATCATAAAATTATATGAGAAAAAGGAGATTTCAATTATGTGTGGAATTATTGGATTTACAGGTAAATTAAAAGCCCAGGATGTCTTATTGACAGGACTTGCAAGCCTTGAGTACCGTGGATATGACAGTGCGGGAATTGCGTACTTTAAAGATACCGGAAAAATTTCACTTCGGAAAACTGTCGGAAAAGTAAAAGATCTTCGTGCAATCTGCGATGATGATAACAATTCTACGTGTGGAATCGGCCACACCCGCTGGGCAACCCATGGTGGCGTTACCAATGCCAATGCACACCCTCATAAGGTCGGACAGGTTGCATTGATCCACAATGGTATCATCGAGAACTATCATGATCTCGCCACCAAATACGATCTGACGGATGAACTGATTTCCGAGACGGATACCGAAGTTGCCGCCGCATTGATCAATAAACTCTACGAAGGAGATCCAAAAGAAGCTCTTCGCAAAGCAGTAGCCGAAATTGAAGGTTCCTTTGCCTTCTGCGTTCTGTTCAAGGATCATCCGGGTGAAATTTATGCGGTAAGAAATGTCAGCCCTATGGTTGCAACATACTGTGATGATGGTGCTTTTATTGCATCCGATCTGACTGCTTTTATCGCATACAACAAGCGTTATTTCATCGTGCCGGAATATCATATTTTAACTATGACTGCGGACGGCATTACGTTAGAAGATTTAGACGGTCATTCCGTAGAGCCGGAATATATGGAAGTAAACTGGGATGTTACCGCAGCCCAGAAAGATGGTTATCCGCATTTCATGATCAAAGAAATTCATGAACAGCCGGCTGCCATCACAAGAACCATTACCCCACGTATCAAAGATATGCTTCCGGATTTTTCGGAAGATGCCATTGCGGATTCCTTCTTTGAAAATGTAAGCGACATTACGATCGTTGCCTGTGGTACTGCAATGTACGCGGGAATGGTAGGAAAAACCATGATCCAGAACCGCCTGCATATTCCGGTTACCGTGGCAATCGCATCGGAGTTCCGTTATGAAGAACCGGTAATCAATGAAAAATCCATGGTGATCGTCGTATCCCAGTCCGGAGAAACCATTGATACTTTGGAAGCTCTTCGCCTTGCAAATAAATATACAAAGAAAACACTGTCTATTGTAAATGTAAAAGGCTCCAGCATTGCACGTGAAAGCAGCTATGTATTATATACACATGCCGGTCCGGAAATCGCTGTTGCAAGTACAAAAGCATACACCGTTCAGGTTGCTTCTTTTTACCTGCTTGCATGCAAACTTGCCATGACACAGCAAAAGATTTCTGTCGAAGAGGCACGTACATTTGTTGGAACACTGCAGGAAATTCCAAATTACATCGAGGAAGTTCTTGCACAGGCTCCTGATATTGAACAGCTGACCAAACGCATGATCAATGCCAACAACGCGTTCTTTATCGGTCGTGGACTCGATTATACCCTTTGTATGGAAGGTGCTTTGAAATTAAAGGAAATTTCTTATATCCATGCCGAAGCCTATGCTGCTGGTGAATTAAAACACGGAACCATTGCCCTGGTCAGTGAAGGGGTTCCTGTCATTGCCGCTGCTACCCAGAAACATGTATACAGCAAAGTTATTTCCAATATCCGGGAAGTAAAAGCCCGTGGTGCTTATGTCATTCTTTTGTCCAAAGACAAAGAAATCACAGATCCTTCTATCTGTGATGTACACATCAATCTTCCGGATGTATCCGACGAATTTACGATTTTTGAATCTGTTGTAATTTTCCAGCTGATTGCATATTACACATCCGTTGGAAAAGGCTTAAATCCGGATCAGCCACGTAACCTGGCAAAATCTGTAACGGTAGAATAAAAAAACTGTCGCGCGAAAATTCGTGCGACAGTTTTTTTGACATAGAGCCTTTCTAAAACTTTTGAAGGCAAAAAAAGAACCCCAGAAGCTCTCTAAAAGCCTCTGAGGTTGCCCCTGCCAAGGATTCTCTCACCCATGTACCGGAATCCTTGTATCGTCGGCGCGACAGGATTTGAACCTGCGACCTCTGCGTCCCGAACGCAGCGCTCTACCAAGC
>ERZ857775.4244-NODE-4244-length-10563-cov-5.436620_pt1 | contig 10563 bp, 6 predicted proteins | sample MGYA00519698_ERZ857775 | MGnify/ENA primary metagenome ERZ857775 (study PRJEB31778, sample SAMEA3449363) | human gut metagenome | biome: human gut; feature: human-associated habitat; material: faeces | place: United Kingdom | collected 2010/2012 ...
CCCGATATGAACGGCATCGAGGTCGTGCGGCAGATCCGCAAGGTGATCGGGAAAAACTGCCCCATCATCATCCTGACAGCCTACGACTGGGCAGATATCGAAGAGGAAGCCCGCGCTGCCGGCGTGACCGCTTTCTGCGAAAAGCCGCTGTTCCTTTCCGAGCTGCGCAGAGTGTTGGCAGAACCGTTCTGCGCAGAGCCTGCCCACAAGCCATCGCAGCCTAATGCCGCCAAGCTCAAGGGAAAGAAACTTTTGCTGGTGGAGGACAACGCGCTGAACCGTGAGCTTGCGCAGGAGATCCTGAAGGAAGCGGGTTTTGTGGTGGACACTGCCGAGGATGGTGAGATTGCCGTCCAGAAGATGAAGCAGGCGGCCCCCGGGCAGTACGACCTGATCTTAATGGACATCCAGATGCCCAGGATGGACGGCTACGAGGCAACGCGGCAGATCCGTGCCCTGCCGGATGCTGCAAAGGCAGGCATTCCCATCTTTGCAATGACGGCAAATGCCTTTGAAGAAGACCGTCAGAATGCATTGAAGGCCGGTATGGACGGCCACATTGCAAAGCCGCTGGATATTCCGCATCTGCTGCAGGTCCTTGCAGATGTACTGAAATCATAACGGCTGCCAGCCGACAAAAGCAAAAGCACCCGCAGCAGGCTTCGCAGAGGCTCTTGACCTCTGGAAGCGAATGCTGCGGGTGCTTTATTTATTTTTTGTCTGACAGGCGTTTGGCTTACAGGATCTTGTGCAGCTCCTGCACAAGGTCGCCGATCACGATGGGCTTGGACAAAAAGCCGTTCATGCCGCTTTCCAATGCGTTGCGGCGGTCCTCGTCGAAGGCGTTGGCGGTCATGGCAATGATCGGGAGCTTTGCCCGGGCAGGGTCATCCAGTGCGCGGATCTTCCGGGTGGCGGTGTAGCCATCCATCACCGGCATCTGCACATCCATCAGCACCAGATCATAGCTGCCCGGCGCTGCGGTGCTTACCTTTTCCACCGCCACTTCACCGTTTTCCGCCGTATCGACCTGGAAGCCGTACTCGCGCAGGATCTCCTGCGCGATCTCGCGGTTCAGCTCGTTGTCCTCTACCAGCAGGATATGTTTGTCTTTGAAGTCGGCGTTCTTTTCCGGCAGAAGCTCCTGCGGCGCATCTGTCAGTTTCTGGCCGAGGGCGCTCATCAGAGTCTCGCGCAGGTCAGACAAGAACATGGGCTTGGAGCAGAAGGCGGTCACACCGGCGGCCTTTGCCTCTACCTCAATGTCAGACCAGTCATAGGCCGTCAGGATGATGATGGGGGTATCGTCGTTCAGGCTGCGTATCTGGCGGGTGACCTCGATGCCGTTCATATCCGGCAGCCGCCAGTCGATGATATAGGCGTGGTAGACATCGCTCATCTCGATGGACTGCCGCGCGCGCAGCACCGCTTCCTTGCCGGAAAGGGTCCACTCGGCGCGCATACCCACCTTGACCAGCATCTTTGTCACGCTGTCGCAGGTGTTGAAATCGTCGTCCACCACCAGCGCCTTCAGGCCCTCCAGCTCGGTGATTTTTTCCACCGGGCGGTGTTCGTCCTGTGTGCGCATGGGCACACAGATGATAAACTCGCTGCCCTTGCCCTGCGCCGTCTGCACCTCGATGGTGCCGCCCATCATATCCACGATGTTCTTGGTGATCGCCATGCCGAGGCCGGTGCCTTGTATCCGGCTGACCGTGGAGGTGCGCTCCCGCTCGAAGGGCTCAAAAATCTTTTTGGCGAACTCCGGGCTCATGCCGATGCCGTTATCCTTGATGCGGAACTCGTACTGCCCGCAGCCGTGCACTTTACCGGCAAGCTGCCGCACCCGCACCGAGACTGTGCCGCCCGCCGGGGTAAACTTGATGGCGTTGGACAGCAGGTTCAGCAGGATCTGGTTCAGCCGGGTCTTGTCGCAGTAGACGTCCTCGTCGGTCACATCCGTGGCGTCCATATAAAGTTCCAGCTGCTTTGCGTAAATTTGCCCGCTGACGATGGTTTTCAGGTCGTGCAGCACATCCGAAAGGTTGACTTCCACCTCTTCCAGATGGATCTTTCCGCTTTCGATGCGGCTCATATCCAGCACATCGTTGATGAGGGAGAGCAGATGGTTGCTGGATGCAAGGGTCTTGGCAAGATAATCCTTCACCCGGTCTGTATCGTCAATATTGCTGAGCGCCAGCGTGGTAAAGCCGATGATGGCGTTCATGGGGGTGCGGATATCGTGGGACATATTGGAAAGGAAGGTGCTCTTGGCGCGGTTGGCGGTCTCGGCGGCAGCAACGGCATCGGAAAGAGCTTGGTTGATCTGTTTGTCGGCGGTGCGGTCAGACATGACAAGAATATACTTGGTTCTGCCTTCTACCTCGCTGCCCATGGCGATGATGTGGAACCAACGCAGCTCTCTGGTCTCCTGATGCAGATACGCCGCATCCCACTCGCGCTGTTCCCCGCGGGAAAGCCCCTCCAGAAAGTTCTTGTCGCGGTCCGGGTCGTTCTGGGGGCGCAGTTCCGCAAGAGCATGGACATCCTGCCGGACTGTTTTCCACGGGATGCCCAGCAGACGCCCAATGTTCGGGCTGACATAATCCGTCTTGGAAGTTTTTGCGTCCAGCATCAGAAAAACATCGTCCACATTCAGCGAGAGCTTTCGGAATAATTCATCCCGGTACAGGATCTCGGTGTTCTTCCGGCGCACAGTAGCACGGTTTCTGCGCACAATGAGCAGAATGACCAGCACCGCAAGGCCGGAGGCGATGCCTACCACGATCTGTATCGTATAGGACCACAGCTTATCCAGACTGGCATTGACGATGCTGACCGGGACAAGCCCCACCATCGTCCAGCTCTGGACCGCCGTGCCCTCGTAGACCAGATAATAGCTGGTATCGCCCAGCTTTACCTTCATGTTTCCGCTTCTGCCCTGCGCAAAGGCATTGGACAGATCAAGGATCTGCTCCTCGGTAAGATCGGAGTGGTCGCGCAGCATCGCAATGAAGTTGTAGATCGTTTTCTTGCGGTTTACGGAATTGTCGATCACCACCCGCCCATCTGAGTAGATCACATAGTTGCTGGCATTGCCCTGAAAAGCAGAGTTGTCCAGCAGCCGCAGCACAGCATCGTTATAATAGGAAATGGCAATGGCATCGTAGGCAAAGCCCCGGTAGCTGCCCTGCGTTTCGGGGCAGACAAACACAAGCAGCTGGGGTTTGCCGGGCAGCGCTGTGTTCATGACGATATCGTCGCCGTCGGCAAGCATTTCGTCCAGATTGGTCTGCAAGCCAAGGTAGCCGGTTTCCCCGGTCACGGTCGTATAGTTGCCGTCGTAGGAAAGGAAATAAAAGCTGGCAAATCCGGTGTCCTGCTGCGCTTTCTCGATATACGCCTGAATCTCTGCTTCATCGGAAGTGCTTTCCAGAAAGCGGTTGTACAGATGCAGATAGGTCAGGTTCTTGCGCACCATCTGGTTCAGCATGTTGTTGGATTTGTGCAGCACTTCTTCCAGATGCGAGGTGCTTTCCTGATAGATGATCTGCGACACAAACGAGAGGTACCGGACGCAGAAGCCAGCCGCCAGAAAGACCAGCAGAAGGATGGCACAAGCAGCAGAGAGCCATTTTTGCCGGAGATGGCGGTGCCGGAGATGCCGGTTTCGTTTGATTTCGTGGGTTTTGTCTGCCATTCCCGCTCACCTCAACGTGATGTAGTTTTCAGGTTCTGCAAGCGCTGCGCCGCCGCCGGAGACGTGATCGCGCCATCTGTCTTTTACCCATGTATCTTCGGCCAAAGGCGTGCCGCTTCCGCTCGCAAGCAGCGCTTCCATCTGTTTTTCCGTGGCCAGACAGGTCACGGTAACGGTGTCGTCGTCCTTCAGCGGCTGCCCGTTCCGGGTGATGCCGGTCAGGGTATAGCTGCCGTTTGCCTCTTTTACCTCCACGACAATGCCGCTGACCACCGGCAGAGAACCGCGGTTGAAGGGCACAAAGCCGCCCTCGCAGCCTTCCACAAAGGCGCGGACGACCGCTTTCAGCTCGGCACCGGTCATGGTGCGCTGGCGGGCCATCAGACTGTTGGGCATGATCATGGAAGCCGCCATCTTTTGGGGATAGTCCGCCTACAGCACACTGCCGGTAAAGCTGTTGGCGGTGGCGATGAGTACATCGGTGCCATAAACGCCCCGCAGCGTGTTGGCCATAACGGAGAAGGAGGCGCTGCCGCCGTTTGCGTGGAACACGTTGGAATAGCTTTGCCCGGAGGTCAGCACGATCTCCTCATCGGCAGACCCATCCTCGGCAAGGAGTTGGGAATTGAATGCCTGATACGCTTGCTGTGCCGTGTACTCGCCCGCGATCATTTTGGAGACCACATCCTTGGAGATGGCAAAGAAATCGTTGGAGGCGATGCGGATATACATGTGGTTTTCTTCCACAACGCTGCGCACATCCTTCAGATACTCGGTCAGGCGCAGGGGGACGTTCTGGCTGTAGCTCAGCATATCCTGCCCGTCGGAGATAATGCGGTTCTGCGCTTCCTCGGAGAGCATGACGTTCAGCACCTTCATGGCTTTTTCGCGGCGCGCGGCGTCCTGCTCCAGATCACGGTTCAGGGCAACTTGGAAATAGGGGGTGGTCATGATCCACTTTTCACCGTTCTGGCTGAAGAAGGGCAGAAAGATCGTATCGATGCCCTCGTCTCGAAACATCTTGACACCGGCAGAGGTGCCAAAGTACATGGCGACCTCTCCGTTCCGAAACATCCCGGTCACATCATCGTAATTCAACACAAGGTCGTCTGCCGTAAGGTGGGTATCCTGAATGAACTGCGCCATCCGTTCAAATGCCCCCGGCCACACGGTGTCGTCCAGACCCACCCGTGTGGTGCTGGCAGGGTCGCTGTAAGCAGTGCGCCACTTGCGCCCTTCCGTCGTGGTAAGCTCGGCAGCGGAAAGCCCCTGCAGAGTTTCCATGCAGGTGTAGTCGTAGGTATAATCGGCGGTAAAGCCCCGGATGCCCAGCGCTTCAAACGCCTGACAGGCGGAAACAAAGCTTGCGTAATCGGTGGGCAGGGGGATATCGTATTGCTCAAAAAGGCTGCGGTTGACCACAAAACCGTGGGCATCGGCGCAGACCGGCAGCCAGTTCACGCTGCCGTCCTCGTTTTTGAAGCTGTTGAGGTAGGCGTTGTACACAGCACCCGCCTCGTTGGTCATGGCAAGGTTCATCAAACTGTCCTTCAAAGGAGCTGCATCGTGCAGCGAGAAGCGGCAGCAGGTGATGATATCCGGCAGACCGCCGTTCTCCTGCAAAAACTTATAAAAATCCAGATCGTTGTTGCCTACGATGAACTCGATGTTCACATCCGGCAGTTGGGACTGAACATAGGGGGCATAGGTCTCGTACAGGCTGGTGCTCCACAGATACACCTGAATGGTCTGGGCATCTTCCTGCTCCTGTACCTGTTCTGCGTTTTTTGCGCCGCAGCCGGTCAGCAGGGAAAGCCCCATCGCCAGTGCTGCCAGCACAGAAATCAGGCGGCGCAATGTTCTTTTGTGCATCAAATCGTTCTCCTCACAACTCTTGGTCAGCCGCCGTTTTGCGGCAAAGCTGCTGTGGCTTATAGATCCTACATCGCTGCCCGCAGGAGTGTGCGCGGTAAAACCCGCCCACGGAAATGCGTGCGTCCCGTTTTGCGATCCCGAATACTACAAAAGGTACTTGAAAAGGCGTAGGCACAGCAGGACAGAGACATAAAAATATTCTACCACCACCATGAAGGCTTTTCAATATAATTTCATATATTCCTTCATAAAAACAACGTGTGTCCTGTTTCTTTGGGCAAGTTGATGCTGCTTTTTGCATCAACGCACAGGGTGGGCGAAAAACTGTGGGGCAGCCTGTGTTCCTGCACCGCGCTCTTGACACACCCATCCCTTCTGGTACAATGGTTGTACCTACAACATTGTATCTACATCATTCCAACAGATTCCGGAGGCATTTATGGACATTGCGGAGATCGAGGCGGCACTAAAAAAGCTGTACGTCGTCTCCAAGGCCGAGAGCCGGGCGGGCTTCCCGCACTTCCGGAACGCAGCAGAAGGGGAGACCACCGATGAAGCCTGAGAAGAAATTCTGCCCTGACCGGGTCCTTTCCTACTTTCGACTGGAGTGGCTGCCGCTGGCCTTCGTGACCCTTTCGGGCCTTGTGTATAACATCGGTCTGCTGGCGACGCCGTGGTTCGAGGGCCGTCTGGCCCAGTGCCTTGCCGACATCCTCGGCGGCAGCGAGACTGCGGCAAAGATGGCGATGCTGGTGCCGGCCTACATCCTCGTCACCTTGCTGGTGCAGGCGGCGCGGTTCGTCAAGCGGTTCTACGTCCGCCGGTTCGCCAACAACATCGACCGCCGGATGAAGGGCATCCTCTACGCCAATCTGGTGCGCCAGAGCCGCGCCGCCCTCGAAAAAGAGGGGGCCGGTGAGCTGATGACCAAAGCCATCTCCGATGTGGACGACTGCGTGGAGGGAATGCGGAAATTTACCACCGAGGTCTTCGACACCGGCGTGGCGCTGGTGGGCTATGCGGTCATGCTGCTGGTGTACGATTGGCGGCTGGCCCTGCTCAGTCTGCTCTTCACGCCGGTATCCTACGTCTGCGCCGCATGGATGAAAAAGCCGGTGCAGCGCGCCGGAGCGGCCTATAAAAAGGCGGCCGGTGCCCTGAGCGCCGCCACGCTGGATCGCGCCCAGAACGCGGTCACTTACCGCATCTACGGCTGCGAGGACGCCCGCGCGGAAAAATACGAGGACGCCCTGAACACCTACGAAAAGACCGCCGTCCGCAGCAACGTCTGGCAGTCGGCCCTGCCGCCCCTCTATCTGGCGGCGTCGGAGGCGGGCGTGCTCTTCATCCTCTGGTTCGGCGCCAAGAACGTCCTCGGCACCGGGTGGAGCGTGTGGGATATCGCGGCCTTTACCACCTTCCTGTCCTGCTTCACCAAACTGGTGGTCAAGTCCTCCAAGGCGGCCAAGCTCTTCAACGCGGTGCAGAAGGCCGAAGTCTCGTGGACACGGATTAAGCCCCTGATGAAGCAGCCGGAACAGCTGGCTCCTCTCCGCATCCCGGAACCGGCGGATGTGACACTGGAAAACCTCTCCTTTGCCTATGGCGGGGAGCCTGTCTTCACCGGCCTGAGCCTGACGGCCCGCCCCGGCGATATCATCGGCATCACCGGCCCGGTGGCCTGTGGCAAATCAACGCTGGGCCGTGTTTTCCTCTGTGAGGCTCCCTACGGCGGCTCGGCCCGGTTCGGCGGGACCGAGTTCTCCGCACTGACGCCCCGGCAGATCTCCGCCACCGTCGGCTATCTGGGCCATGACCCGGAGCTGAGCGCCGACACGGTGCAGAACAACGTCCTCTGCGGCAGCGAACAGGAGGCTGAACCCTATCTGGCTGAGGCTGCGCTGGACGACGAGGTGCGCCGGATGGAGCAGGGGCTGGAGACCGTCATCGGCCCCGGCGGCACCCGCCTTTCGGGCGGTCAGGCGCAGCGGCTGGCGCTGGCACGGACGCTGGCTCATCGGCGCCCGGTGCTGGTCCTCGACGACCCCTTCTCCGCGCTGGACCGCAATACCGAGGACATCGTCTTCCGAAATTTGCAGGAGTACGCCAAAGATAAGGTCGTGTTCCTGATCTCCCACCGGCTGTACCACTTCCCTCAGATGCAGCAGGTGATCTTCATGGACGGCGGCAAGACCACCGTCGGCACCCACGCCGAGCTGATGGCTGCAGAGCCGGTCTACCTCCAGCTCTACGAAAGCCAGACCAGCCAGAGAGGAGGCGGGGGAGCATGAAGACCAACCGCAAAAATGGCGTGTTCACGGCCATTCGGATGGCGGCTGCGTCCCATCCGCTCCTCACGGCGGGCACGCTGCTCTGCGTGGCAGCGTCGGTGGCGGCGTCGCTGCTGCCGCCGCTGCTGCTGGCCCGCGTCATCGACAAGCTCACCGCCGGCCTCCCGCTGACGTTCTGGGCCGTGCTGGCCTACTTCGGCAGCCTTGCACTGGAGGGCGGGCTCTCCTCGGCGCAGGAAAGTCTGCTGGTCCTCTTCGGCCAGAAAATGACCCACGCCCTCCGCTCGGAGATGTCCCGGAAGCTGACCCGGCTGCCCGCCAGCACGCTGGCGGCCCAGAACCCCGGCGAGGTGGCGGCACGCTTTTCCGGCGATGTGGACACGGTGGAAGCGCTGTTCACCTCCGGCATCATCAGCATGGTGGCCGATGCGTGCCGCATCCTCTCGATCCTCGCGGTCATCGCCGTGAAGAACTCCGGCCTTGCGGTGATCCTGCTGCTGGTGCTGCCGTTGTTCGCGGTGTTCACCCGCCATGTGCAGAAGCGGATGCTGGCCGCCCAGCTGGACAACCGCCGGGCCGTGGCCGCTGTTTCCGGTCAGGTGCCGGAGACGCTGCACAACATCCGCACCATCCGGGCGCTGGGGCTGGAAAGCTATAGGGAACGCCGCTATGACCGCTGCATCGGCGAGAGCTACGCCGCTATGGAGCGCACCAATTTTTACGATGCCATCTATTCGCCGGTGGTGCTGGCGCTGAACGCGGTGGTGGCAGGCATCGTGATGCTGCTTTCCGCTTCCGGCAATGCCATGGTGCTTACATTCTTTGGGATGTCGGTGGGTACCTCGGTGGCGATCATCAACTACATTTCCCGCATTTTTGCTCCCATTGAAAGCCTTGGCATGGAGATTCAAACCATCCAGTCCGCGTTGGCGGGCATCCACCGCATCAACGAGTTCTTCGCGCTGGAAGAAAATCCCGATACCGTACCGACACATGAGCCGAAGACCATCACCGCAAGAAGTGAAAGCGTGCCGTTTGTCGAGTTCCGCGATGTCACGTTCGGCTACGATAAGCGCGTGGTGCTGGATCACTTGAGCTTTAAAGTCATGGACGGCGACCAGGTCACGCTGACCGGCCGCACCGGCGCCGGCAAGAGTACCATCTTCAAGCTTCTGCTCGGTCTTTATAAGCCGCAGAGCGGCGAGGTGCTCATTCACGGCGTGCCGGCGGCCGATATCTGCGACGATGAACGCCGCCGTCTGTTCGGCTGCGTGGAGCAGACGTTCCACATGGTGCCGGGCACCGTGCGCGATCAGATCACGCTATATGACAGCACAATCAGCGATGAAGCCGTGCACACTGCGGCGGAGCTCACCGGGCTCAAGGATACGATTGAAAGCATGGAAAAAGGCTACGACACGCGTTGTACCGATGATCTGTTCTCGCAGGGTCAGTGGCAGCTTTTGTCCATCGCAAGAGCTGCAGCAGCCACACCGAGCATGCTGCTGTTCGATGAGATCACCGCAAACCTTGACGCCGAGACCGAACGCGCCGTGCTTTCCGCTTTGAAACGCGTAGCGGAAAACCGCACCGTCATTTCCATCTCGCACAGAACTTCTGCCGAACTTAGTCGCATCATCGCTCTGACAGATTAAACACAACACACAAAAGGCGAACCGCTCTTTACCAGAACGGCTCGCTTTTTAACTTACATAAATTTATTCAGTTTACATAATTCAATTCTGTGCTTGGCTGGATTACTGGGATCAATGCGCTGTTATGTATATACTTATTCAACGGAATACAATCCGCATACGTGAGCGTTTCGTTCCACGGGTCAAACTCAAAAAGCAGCAAGCTGTTCGCTTTATCCGTACTTGTGTATGCGACTGAAAAGTAAATTTTTGAGTTCACCACAATGACCTTATCAAATTGCAGCTGCGTAGTCGGACTCCACAGATAGTTCGTTGCGCCCACTGCTTCATTCACTGCTTTTTCTTTCTCAAGCTCCGCGGATAATTCTTCTTGATAGATCTCATACAGCTGCTTTGCGTATTCGTTATTCAGCTCGTCCAATCCGAAGCCCCAACGCCGGTCGGTTTTATAATTGCCGAGCGATAATGTCTCGCCGTTGTCGCGTACCTCTGCCCACACGTCGTTTTCGTAGAGGTGATATTCGTCCATGCGCACAGCCCGCACCTCGTCGATCATCATGTTATACTCGAACACATGGTCATAATCCGCCAGCGCAAGCTTTCGGTCGATCCAGAAAAAGCCGAGATAGTGGATATCCGGGATTTCCATGCAGGTGTTCGGGATTTGGTTCAACGAATCAGAAGCTCTATAATCATATTTTTTAAGGCCGGGTAAATTGATCAGCGAAGCAGAAAACAACAACTTGCGATCTTCTCTTTTGGGATAGGTTTCCGAAACCACGGAACAACGCCAAGTAGCTGTAGAACCCTTTGTTACACCCGTTTGATACCCCGAATTTACCGTTGTGGTCATGACAGTCGAGCTCGGCGCGACGTAATAGATTCGACCGTTGTATATCGCCGCGATCTCGGATTCCCATACAAGATCATTTTTGCCGCAGCTGAGCTGCTGCACTTCGCCTTTGCGTTTCAGATAGATGCCCTCGTCCACAACGGCAACCGGCGCGCTCACCTGCCGCTCCCAGTCTTTGAATTCGTCGTA
>ERZ857775.4256-NODE-4256-length-10531-cov-2.510977_pt1 | contig 10531 bp, 10 predicted proteins | sample MGYA00519698_ERZ857775 | MGnify/ENA primary metagenome ERZ857775 (study PRJEB31778, sample SAMEA3449363) | human gut metagenome | biome: human gut; feature: human-associated habitat; material: faeces | place: United Kingdom | collected 2010/2012 ...
CCCGTTATGACCTTTTGAAGATGGCACATGTGCGTAATATCAAAGAATATAACGAGAAATTTATCAACCGCCGCCTGAATCCGGAAAAGGGACATAAGTTTATGCCGTATATCGTAGTGGTGATTGACGAGTTCGGAGATTTGATTATGACCGCCGGTAAGGAAGTGGAACTTCCGATTGCCCGTATTGCACAGTTGGCGCGTGCTGTCGGTATCCACATGATTATCGCTACACAGCGTCCGACTACTAATATTATTACAGGTACGATCAAAGCCAACTTCCCGGCACGTATCGCATTCCGTGTATCTGCCATGATGGACTCCCGTACTATTCTCGACCGTCCGGGTGCTAACCGTTTGATTGGTAAGGGGGATATGCTCTTCTTGCAGGGAGCCGATCCGGTGCGTGTGCAGTGTGCCTTTATCGATACGCCGGAAGTGGAGGAAATTACGAAGTTTATTGCCCGTCAGCAAAGTTATCCTACTCCGTTCTTCCTGCCAGAGTTCGTGAGCGAAGATGGTGGTAGTGAAGTAGGAGATATTGATATGGGACGGCTTGATCCGTTGTTCGAAGATGCAGCCCGACTGGTAGTGATCCATCAGCAAGGTTCCACTTCGTTAATTCAGCGTAAATTCGCTATCGGTTACAACCGTGCCGGACGTATTATGGACCAACTCGAAAAAGCGGGAATCGTAGGCCCTACCCAGGGAAGCAAGGCACGCGATGTCTTGTGCATGGATGATAATGATCTTGAAATGCGATTGAACAATTTACAGTAACCGTTCGTTTATTAATCAAATGAGAAAATACATTTTTAGTGTTTTAATAGCTTTACTGTCTTTGCCTGTGATTGCCCAACAACAGCAGTCGCAGGCTAAAGTCATTCTTGATAAGACGGCAGAGGCGTTTCGTAAAGCAGGTGGTGTAAAGGCCGATTTTACTGTAAAGGCTGTGACGAACGGTCTGGTAGAAGGTGTTGAAAATGGAACGATTCAGTTGAAAGGAGAGAAATTCGTACTGAAAACGTCGGATATCATCACTTGGTTTGATGGAAAAACGCAGTGGAGTTATATGACAAAGAATGATGAAGTGAACGTCAGCAATCCGACACAGGAAGAGTTGCAGCAGATTAATCCGTATACATTTCTATATATGTATCAGAAAGGATTCTCTTATAAGTTGGGAGCAACTAAGATGTATCGTGGAAAAGCTGTTTGGGAAGTCGTTTTGACTGCCAGGGATAAGAAACAGGAGTTGGAACATATCACTCTTTTTGTGACGAAGGATACTTATGAACCTTTGTGTATTTTGCTTCAACAGCGTGGCCTTAAAACCGTTTTGGTAGATTTTGATCTTCAGTTTGGCGATGCGGCTTTTCTCTTGGGGGCAGAGAGAGCTTTAGGGCTTGATGAGTTTATTCGTCATCCAGAGCGAATTGCCCGAATGGATTCTCCCAATGGCCTTCCTGCGGTTATTGGCACGCCCGAGAAACTCGAGCAATCAGAAGCAGCTGTTAACCATGTTGGAGAGATGCTTGATTTGCTTAAGGTCCAGTTTGACGCTGTTGTTGTCAACACGGGTTCTTTCTGGTCTGATTGCCATATCCAGGTAATTGAGTCGTCTGAGCAGGTTCTCTTTATCCTGGATGAGCGTCCTTCCTCTGTTCGCTCATGCTCGCGGGCTCTTGACCTTTGCTCACGATGCGGAATCGCAATCCAGTCATTTCGGTTTTTGCTGAATCTTTGCTCTAAGCATGCGTTGCTTAGCGCCCTTGATGTTTCATGCGCCCTTCAAGGGATTCAGGTTGAGGAGCTAAAGGACGGAGGCAGGGAGGTAGGCGAACTGCTTGGCGCCGGCCTGCCGCTTGAGCTCACCTCTTCGAAGAACCCCTTCATTTTGAGCTTGAAAGAGCTTCTGCCCTCATTAATCCCCGCTCGGTTTCGTTTAGGCGAATCGCAGGAAGTTTCAATGCCGGCAGAGAAGAAGACGCTGTTTTCTGGGATCCGCAAAAGGAGGACGGCATGACGCTTATGGAACGAGCCATGATAAAGCCTTCAAGTGACCTTGATGAAGACGACGCGCTTCTTATTAAGTTGAGGGAAAGGGTTGCAAAGGTCATCGCCCCAGCAGTCATGGCTCGCCTTATTGCTGAAAATCCCTTTCGCGCTCGCAGCGAGATTGGCCTTGCTTGTGAAAGGATACTGCGCGAAGAGCCTTGGCTGCTTGCTGGTCGCTGCAGCATGGAGGAGGCGATTAACAAATATCTTGATGAGGTATTCGGCCTAGGGCCGCTTGAGACAATGCTCTCTGACGATGACATTACCGAAATAATGGTGAACGGCTCCCGTTCTTTGTATTTTGAAAAAAACGGATGTCTATATCGTTCTGAAAATGCCTACGAAGACGATGCTCAGGTCTATGCCTTGATCGATAAGATAGTTGCCCCATTGGGACGCAGGGTCGACGAAAGCTCTCCTATGGTGAATGCAAGGTTGGCCGAAGGGCATCGTGTTAATGCGGTGATTCCGCCCCTCGCTTTAGACGGGCCAGTTGTGACGATTCGTAAGTTTCGTGCTCATGCGTTTTCGCTCGAGGAGATGAGAGAACTGGGTTCATTCGACGAGCAGGTTGACGCGTTGTTGAGGTGGTTGGTTCTACGAAGATGCAACATTGCTGTTTCTGGAGGTACGGGAAGCGGCAAAACCACCCTGTTAAATGCGCTTTCTGCATCTATCCCGTTTGATGAGCGAATCGTTACCATCGAGGATTCGGCTGAGCTTAGGTTCAACGAACATCCTCATGTGGTGAGGCTGGAATCGCGTCAGCGTAATGCGGAAGGAACGGGCGAGGTTCCAATTAGAGAGCTCGTTATCAACTCTTTGCGTATGCGGCCAGACAGAATTGTTGTTGGCGAATGTCGTGGCGCCGAGGCTCTGGATATGCTTCAAGCGATGAGCACGGGGCACGACGGGTCCCTCACCACTCTTCATGCGAATTCGCCGGAAGAGGCGGTTTCTCGTTTGACCACCATGGTCCGCTATGGCGCGGAATTACCCCTTGAGGCAATTGAGGCTCAGATTGCAAATGCCATTGATCTTGTTGTTCAGACCACAAGATACCCCGATGGCAGAAGGGGCATTTGCGAGCTGGCGGGTTACAGCTGGGACAAAGATTCGTCGAGTTGCATTGTTCAGACTTACTTCAAAAAAGACATGGTTACCGGAAGAAAAGCATGGATTGCCTTTCCGAGCTGGCTTGATGATCTCCCTTATTTGGGCATCGCGAGCAAGGAGGAGGTGGCAGCGTGGCAGCGTCGGGCATCTTGCTAGCGGTCGCTGCATGCATGGCCCTTCTGTTCGGTTCGATTGGTGCTTCGTGGCTTTTCGAGAGGGCGTTGGAGAAGAGAAGATCGCAAAGGGCGGTTGGAAGGGCTGGAGGGGAAAGCTTTCTTGCTCGCCTTTTGGCAGATGGGATAAGGCCGTTGAAGGGCGTTTCTGCTGCCATGCTGAGCAATCTCACGGTTCAGCGCTTCATTGAAAAGCTTGCAAATGAGTTAGGCAATGCGGGCTGCCGAACCGACAATGTGTCGCTCACTTCGGTTCTTGGCTTTGGCTTGATGCTGCTGGGCGTTTTGGTTTACGCGCTTTCCAGTTCGTTGATTGGTAGCTTTGCCGCCATTGCCTGCGGACTGCTTGGCGTAAACGGGTGGTTGGTCCGCAAGCAAGAACAGCGCAGGTTGGAAATGAGGGAGGAGATTCCCGAGGCCCTCCAGTCCATGAAAGCCTGTTTTCAGGTGGGATATTCGCTTTCTCAAACGGTTCATGAGGTTGCCGCAAGCGCAAAGGGGCCGTTGGGAGCTCTTTTTTCGGAAGTGGAGGGGAACCTTGAAACCGGGAGCGATGTTCGTCGTGCTTTGTTGCCGATGCGCGCTGATGGATCGGAGCCTGAGTTGGTATTCCTGGCAACAGCATTGGAGATTCAGCACAAAACAGGTGGTAGCATGCAGCGAATTTTGGAGGCAGCACGCCAATCGGTAGTCGATGAGCTTGATTTAAAGAGAACGCTAAGGACCCAGACTGCTCAGGCAAAATTGTCTGCTCAGATCGTTACAGCTATGCCGTTCGCCTTGATCGGTGTTTTCTCGCTTGTTTCTCCTGGTTTCCTCGACCCATTTTTTGAAAGCGCAGCTGGTCTGATTCTTCTGGCTGTTGCAATCGGAATGCAGATTGCCGGTATCTCTCTTGTGCGTCGTCTTCTGAAAGTCGAGGTTGCATGATGGGTGCACTAATGTGCGTGATCTCGATCGGATTCGGTTTTGCTTTTGGCGTGTTCGCTGGATTCTTTTTCCACGAGAAGCACCTTGAAGCTCTGAGAAGAAAGCGATCGAGGGAAGTTTTGGGAAGCACGTCGTTTCTAGAGGCATCGTCGCTTTCCCCTGAGGCTACGGGTCTTTCGCTGTGGGCAATAGAGAAAGCAGTTTTGCTTTCTTTCGAGGAAACCGAATTGTCTCCGCTTTTGATGAGGGTTGGCTCGCATGGCTTTTCCTCATGTGAGGAGCTGATGCAGAAGGCGGGGTTGAGCCAGGCCCTTACAAAGAAAGGTTTTGCCTGCTCGCGCATTTACTTTTCATTTGGCGGATTGCTCGCTGGATCGTTGGTCGGTGCTGTTTTCTCTTCGTTGCTTGCGGCGATTGGGGGTATTGCAGGGTTTGCATGGGGTTGGAGACTCTTGCCCAGGGCGATGAAGGAAGAGGCTCGCTGTCGTGCTTTTTCGGCGGAACAGCAGTTCTCTCAGATGATCGAAGTATTGGTGCTTGGCTTGAAAAGCGGAATGTCGTTCGACAGGGCATAAGCCTATATTGCGACTCCTTCAAAGGATCGCTTTCTTCGATGATGAGCTCGGTGCAGGGGCAGTGGTCCCATAGTTTGATCGATCGCAATGAGGGACTGCGTCAGGTTGCTCGTTCGTACGATTCTGCTCTTTTCGACAGGTTCGCCGAAAACGTCATCAGGTCGATCAGGTTTGGCACATCGATGTCTGACAGCTTGAGCCTGCTGGCCGTAGAAGCACGTGCGATTAGGAAGGCGAAGCTCGAGGAAAGGGTCGCCAAGGCGCCAGTGAAGATGCTGCTGCCAGTAGGCACGCTTATTTTGCCTGCCATGCTCATTTTAGTGATGGGTCCAATCATGTTGGATTTAATGAAGGGTTTTTAGGAGGAGAAAGATTATGGATTGCTTGAATGCGAAAACGGAGCAGACGGCGGTAAAGCTTTGTTCCGGAGGCTTCTTTGAACATGCGAAGAGGCAGATAAAAGCTGATATTTCGCTGGTCAAAGGGATATGGGGACTAAGGCACAGGCCCGCATCGTTTTCAGGGCAGGGCACTACTGAATATGCGATTTTGGTGGGTGTTCTGGTTGTCATAGCTATTTTGGCCATTACGGTATTCCGCCCCAAGATCCAGGAATTATGGGATGCCATTTCTTCGGGGATCAACGGGCTTTGAAGCTGACGATATGAAAGCCTTGAAAAGCTTGGCGAAGGGGAAGCTTGAAGGGCAGTCGAGCGTTGAGTATGCGATTGTTTTCGCGGCTTTCCTTGCTGTCGTGATTGGATTGGGCGCAATGGCCGACTTGCTTGGATCGGGGCTGATCCTCGACCATGCGCTTCGGTCGGCTTCGCATCATCTGAAAGACGTTGCTAGTGCTGCATGGTCGGACATTTTCCTGTATTGAGAGAGGTGCAAGCGATGAACGATGCTGCCAGATTTTCGTTGCCTGAACAGCTATTGCGGCGTATCGCTGCCTCATCTTTTTCTTGGCTCTCTAAGCAGAAAAGGCGAATTGCCTTTAGCTGGCGCGGGCAGGCAACGGTGGAGGGTGCTTTTCTGATCCCGGTGATCCTCCTTATGCTGATGCTTTTGATTCAACCGGGAATTCTTCTTTATGACCGGGTTGTTATGCAGGCTGCGGCGGCGGAAGGATGTCGGCTGGTATCCACGAGGCCTCCTGGCGACTCGTCCGATGCGTATAAGGGCTATGTGTTGAGAAGGCTAGGTTCTGTTCCCCAGCAAAAGAATTTCCATGTGCATGAGGGGGAGTGCTCCTGGGAAGTGTCGCTTGAGGGCGACGAGGGGTGCGAATTGGTCTCGGTGAGGATAAAGAACCAAGTGACGCCTCTCCCGTTTTTCGACTTTGGCGCTCGGGCGATGGGGCTTGTGAACGAATCAGGCAATTACGTCCAAGAGGTAAGCGTTTCGATGCGTTCGAAAAGCCCTTGGGTTGCGGCGAACGCAGAGGGGATGAACCCAGACACGTGGGTTCAAGGAAATGGTTCAACGGCAGAAAGGGGGTAAGGGTGAAGATAAGGCGTTCTCGCTCGCTCTTTTGGGCTGAAGAGGGGTTTTCGACCGTTGGCATGGTCCTTGCTCTCTTGATATCGATGTCCCTTGTGTTCACAGCTGCGCGGGTCTATGAGATCAACGAATCGTCGTCGAGGGTTCAGGAGGTTGCCGATGCGGCTGTTCTCGCTGCGGAGAACGTCGTTGGAGAATTTTACCTTGTCGCCAGCATATGCGATGCTGTCTCCCTCTCTCTTTCCCTAACCATGGTCGGTTGCCTGGGGCTAAGCGTTGTATGCGCATGCGTTCCCCCAACGGCTGAGCTTTCTAAAACGTTTCTTGAAACGGCGAAAAAGGCCAAGCAATCGCGCGATTCCTTCTGCGAATCGGCAAACGATTCTCTTGAGAAGCTGGCAGAGGCGCTGCCATTTATTGCCGCAATTAAGGCGCAGGAAGTGTATTCAGCGAATAGCTCCCTTTCCGACGGGGCGAATTATCAGGGAATCGTTGTGCTTTCTCCCTGGGAGGTTGAGAAGGGGAAAGCAATCTCCTTCGATGATTCCGACAGCGCCTTGAATGAAGTTGAGGAATCGCGAGATAGCCTGGAGGATGCCGCATCCAGGGCCGAAGAGGCTGCAAAGCGCGCAAATGAATGGAAGCAGCGCGGATACGAGCATGATTCCGGCAGCCGCGACTCGTATTGCATGTATGAGCGTGCGGCTAAGCTTGCAGGGATGGGTGGATCGGAGAACCCTTTCTTTTCCTCGGTTGACACATGGAGTTTCGCGGCTTCGCTTGATCGGGCGAAAACGTACTATCGGTATCGTCTTCAGAATGAGGCGCCGAAGGGGCAATCGATCGACGAGCTGTCCAATTCGGCGCTCAGGAAACGCTTTTACGCATATGCCGTAGAGACGGTGGAGAAGGGCTATGTCCATGAGACAGATTCCTCGTTCGATGCCCTTTTCCCTCCTTTGCCGAAGAATACCGATGAAATGCGTTCTACTGCTCTGTATACCGAGGCGGTGTATCCCAAAACAATCGATGGGCAAGGTGCGATGGTTCTGCATGCTTGGAGCGGGTGTCCTGCTTTAGCCCAAGGCTCTACTGGCGTCGGCTCCATTCAGGAGATTGATTTGGCCGGCTCGTACACTCCCTGTTCGTATTGCAAGTTTGTTCCTAGCAGCATGGGGAAGGTTGCAGCGGCTTCTTCTTCGATAGGAAACGGCTTCGAGCATCATTACAACGAGGTTGCGAAGGCGGCTGAGGAGTATCAAAAGGCGCGTGATGAGCTTGGGCCGTTGAACCAGCAGGCAAAGGGGCTCGCGGGAAGCATGCTCGATGGTATCGGCAAAGCGTTCCGCGAAGCATGCTCGCAACGGATCGACATCACGCCCCCTGGTCACTGCGGAGCCATTGCGCTTGTTTCCGATACGGGAACGGCGCAGACGCACTTTCCCTCCTCGTTTGTCACTGGGGGAGTGGAAGGCCTCGGGGCGCGTGCAGCGCTTTCTTCGGCAACTCTTGTCAGGGAAGCTTCTGACGAGGGAAAGAACGTGGTTATCTCGTTCCATGATGGCCTTTCGGACGAAGGATCCGCTTCGGTTGGGGGAGCAAGGCTTGCCTTGCGAATGTGGTCGGGGTTTTTGACGGTATACGCTCAAGGGCACGATGCGCTGATGCGGACTGTCGAATCGGTTCTGGATTCCATTCCGCTGATGAGCGCAAGTGGCCTGGGATCGTGGGCATCAAGCGCCTTGGGCGGGGTGATTGAGGGACTTGGCTTCTCTCCTGTCGATCTATCGGCAAGAAAAGCGGTGCTGGTCAATTCATGGCATGTTGCAAAGGCCGATGAGTCTTCTTTCTCTGCAAGGGTTTTATCTGCCAAGGAAAGGGCCTTGGCCTCACAAGGTGAAGGGGGCATAGACGGCATCCTTTTCAGCATCGAATCGGCGGCATCTGATGCTGTTTCGGATTTGGGGTCCGAATTCACCATTGCCACGGTCGTCTTGTTCGATGGGACCTTCGAGGTCCCTGTGACAATCGCCCTGCCTCAGGCGATAACGGGAGGTCTCCAAAAAGCGGTTCAGAAGGGCATCGATTCGCTGAGGGGCATTGTGTCAAGCGTAACGGGGGTGCGGCAATGGCATTAACAAAAGAGGAGCTGCCGGGGCAGATGACGGTCGAGTTTGTTGTCGCTTTTCCCGCAATGCTCGCCATTGCTTTTGTTGCGGTGAATGCCATCTTGTTCTTTTCCGATTGCGCTGCGTTCGACCGGGTATTCCGCAACGCTGTTTGCACCTATGCAGCATCTCCTGCTTACGAACAGGGGACAGCGGAAAGCTGCGCTTTGATCGAGGCGCAGCTTTACGATTCGCTCTCTCGGGAGAATTTGAGCTATCAGGTTTCATCGTCAGGCGTCGAAGGGGGAACGGTGACGTTTTCCGCGCAGATGCGGTTCCTGCCAACCCTGTTCGGCAAGGGGGCTCTTTCCGGGGTGTTCGGAGTGAGTTTTCCTTCTCTCTGCCATGAGGAACGCATGGTTGTATCGGCTTACAAGCCAGGATTGGTGTTTTGAGATGAGAGGGCGCGGCGAATCCCACGGTGGAGGATTTCTTTATCCCAAGGCGTTTAGCGCTCTGAAGGTGCTTGCCGTTGGAGTGGGCTTGCTATTTCTCGGGAATACCCTGTTTCTGGGCTTAAACATAGTTGAAAGCAGCGCGGCTGAGCGATGTTCGCCTAGCTCAGAAGGCTCTCTTGCTGAGATTTTCTATAGTTCCGATGGCTCTGTGCGTATCGATTCGGAAAGGGTTATGTCTCGTTTCTCGGAGGATGCCCCATCTTCGTTTAAGGCGGAAGTCATGGACGAGCGAGCTGACTGGTGCTCTGCCGATGACCAGGGCGTGATAGCGGGGTTCGTTGTTGCTGGGGACAAGGAGGCTACGGCTAAGCAGGTTGGCTCCGCGTTGGAAGGAAGGGGCTGGAGAAGCGTGCCAAGCGGGCAGGCTTCGGTGGCAACCTTCGTGAAATCTTCGGGGGAGTTTCGCTGGGCGACGGTTTCCCTCTCGTTTTTTGGCGAGGAAACATCGGTGATGGTAAATGCAAGGAGGGGCGCATGAAGAAAGAAAAGGATGAGCTGAGCGTTTGCATGGCTGCTGGTTTTCTCGACAGGATGATCGGCCTGTTTTCCCGGCGTATCGACAGGGAGGTTTTGATCATTGTTCCCTGTAGGTCGGTTCATACGTTTGGAATGGGGTCGGCGATAGACATCGCTTTTGTTGAGAAGGGCGGCAGGGTTCTCGAATCATATGAGAACGTGCCTCCTTGGCGCATGAGGAGATGCAAGGGGGCTTATGCAGTGCTTGAGCGAAAAAGGTTGGCAGGGGATTCGTCTAGTTGTTTTAGCGGGAAAGACTTTCCCGCTTGGTTTAAAAAAGGAGACAAGGTGGAGTTATGCATCAAAAAATGAGTTTTGGAGAGTTGCCTCAGGAAAAGGGATCTTATCGAGAGGATCGTTTTCAGGTTGCCGAATCGGCTTCAGGGGCTAAGGATAAGGTTGCGGCGATGGGCGCTGCTGAAGCAAGAAAGCTGCGCCAGCCGGATCGGGAAATGAAGGTCTGCCCCGTTTGCGGTGCGCCTATCGCGCCCGTCAACGGTTCTGTGGACCTGTACTGCACGAACGACACCTGCCCTGCAAAGACCGTGAATCGTGTCATTCACTTTGCCTCAAAACCCTGCATGGACATCAAGGGACTTGGTCCTCAGATGATTCAGGACTTGGTTGACAGCCGGTTCATTGAGAACCCCGTTGACCTGTATAGGCTCTATGAGGAGGAAGGTGAACTGACCGACATGTATGGCGCGAAGATTGCCAAGAAGGTTCTTGCTGCCATCGAAAAGTCCAAGGAACAGAATGCCGACCGCGTCCTCAAGGGTCTTGGCTACCGTCTCATCGGCGGTCATGTTGCTCGTGCGCTGTTTACTCAGTGCAAAGCTACAAACGGCAACCTTCTGACACTGTCCATGCTCAATGTAGATACCATCAAGGAGTACAACATTCCCGGCTTTTCTGACGCTATCTATGCTGCACTCGATGCGATGCTTTCCAGCGCTGAGTTTAAGCAGGAAGTCAATACCTTGCATGATGCCGGTGTCAATCTTGACTATCATGCTCCGGCAGGTACCAATGATG
>ERZ857775.4258-NODE-4258-length-10528-cov-3.407715_pt1 | contig 10528 bp, 6 predicted proteins | sample MGYA00519698_ERZ857775 | MGnify/ENA primary metagenome ERZ857775 (study PRJEB31778, sample SAMEA3449363) | human gut metagenome | biome: human gut; feature: human-associated habitat; material: faeces | place: United Kingdom | collected 2010/2012 ...
ACTGCTCGTAGGCGTAGAGGTCGATCACGCCGTTGCCCGAGAGGTTGAACAGGATGGTTTTCGACACGCCTTCCTCCTTGGCTTTCAGCGCTTCGCGGATCGTCGCGGCGATGGCGTGCGTCGACTCCGGAGCCGGGATGATGCCCTCGGTCTGGGCGAACAGAACGCCTGCGGCGAGGGTCTCGACCTGCGGCATCGACTGCGCCTCGATCAGCCCGTCCTTCATCAGCTGGCTGACGATCGAGCCGGCTCCGTGGTAGCGCAATCCCCCGGCGTGAATGTCCGACGGCTGAAAATCGTGGCCCAGCGTGTACATCGGGATCAGGGGCGTGAATCCCGCCACGTCGCCGAAGTCGTACTGGAATTCGCCGCGGGTGAGTTTCGGGCATCCTTCAGGCTCCACGGCGATCACGCGTATCTTCTTCCCCTCGGCGAAATTCTTCCGCAGGAACGGGAAGCCGATGCCCGCGAAGTTGCTGCCGCCTCCGAAACATCCGATCACCATGTCCGGCTCGGCGTCGGCCATCTCCATCTGCGTCACGGCCTCCTGGCCGATGACCGTCTGGTGCAGAACCACATGGTTCAGCACGCTTCCCAGGCAGTAGCGCGTGTCTTCCGGACGGCGCAAAGCCATCTCCACGGCCTCGGAAATGGCCAGCCCGAGGCTTCCCGAACAGTGCGGATCGCGCTCCAGCGCCGCACGGCCCGATTCGGTCAGCGTCGAGGGTGACGCCACGCACTCCGCGCCCCACGTGTTCATCATCAGGCGGCGGTAGGGCTTCTGGTCGTAGCTGACCTTGACCATGAATACCTGGAGGTCGATGCCGAAGTGCTTGGCCGCGAAGGCGATCGACGCGCCCCACTGTCCGGCGCCGGTCTCGGTGGTCAGGTGCTTGATGCCCTGTTTGTAGTTGTAGTAGGCCTGCGGCACGGCGGTGTTGGGCTTGTGCGAACCCGCGGGCGACACGCTTTCGTTCTTGAAAAAGATCTTCGCGGGCGTTCCGAGGGCCTTTTCCAGCCCCGTTGCGCGCACGAGCGGCGTCGGGCGCCATATCCTGTAAATCTCCTGCACCTCCTCGGGAATGTCGATGTAACGCTCGGTCGACATCTCCTGGTCGATCAGTTCCTCGGCGAAGATCGCCGACATCTGCTCCTTCGTGACGGGCTTTTTCGTTCCGGGGTGCAGCGGCGGGAGCGGTTTGTTGGGCATGTCGGCTACGATGTTGTACCATTGCGTGGGCATCTGTTTTTCGGTGAGGCAGAATTTTTTCGTTTTCATAATGGGTATCGGTTTTTGAATTTGAAATGTGCAAAAGAAAAAGCCCGCTGCTTACTTTTCGTAAACAACGGGCTTGTGTATTTTTCGGGGTTCAACTATACACGCGCGGTTCCGCACTCATTGTTCACGAGAGTCAACGAGCGCCACCACCATGCCTGTATGTTGAAATTGCGGATCATCTTTCAGCTTTGTTTCTGCAAATATATGCGGTCGGTTCGTAAAATGCAAATTTTTTACGAATTATTTTCGACACCTATATATGTAAGGAATTTTTACCGTACTTTGCGGAAAAATTTATATTTTTGCATGATTATCCGCAAATTCAAAACTTAACGATATGAATATTTCGTATAACTGGCTCAAACGTTATATCGCGACCGATCTTCCGGCCGAAAAGATCGCTGAAATCCTGACGGACATCGGCCTCGAAGTCGAAGGCTTCGAGAAGATCGAAACCGTGAAAGGCGGCCTTCGGGGCGTTGTCGTCGGCGAGGTTGTGACCTGTGCCGATCACCCCGATTCGGACCACCTGCACGTCACCGCGGTGGACGTGGGAGCCGCCGAGCCGTTGCAGATCGTCTGCGGCGCCGCGAACTGCCGGGCCGGATTGAAAGTCCTCTGCGCCACGGTCGGCGCGGTGCTCTACCCCGACGGCGGCGACGAGGAGTTCAAGATCAAACGTTCGAAGATCCGCGGCGTGGAGTCGCTCGGAATGCTCTGCGCCGAGGAAGAGCTGGGCATCGGGTCTTCGCACGACGGCATCATGGAGCTTCCGGCCGACGCCCCCGTGGGCATGGAGGCCAGGGAATACCTGCATGTCGAGGACGACTACCTGATCGAGATCGGACTCACGCCCAACCGTGTGGACGCCGCTTCGCACATCGGCGTGGCGCGCGATCTGGCCGCTTACCTGAAGAGCCGCGGCGAAAATGCCGAAGTGAAACTGCCCGATGTTTCGGCCTTCGCTCCCGACAATCACGACCTGGAGGTGGCGGTCCGCGTCGAAAATCCCGAGGCCGCGCCCCGCTATGCCGGCGTTACGGTCACGGGCTGCAAGATCGGTCCGTCGCCCGAGTGGATGCAGAACTGCCTGCGCGCCGCGGGCATCAATCCCAAGAACAATCTGGTCGACATCACCAATTTCGTGTTGTTCGAGCTGGGCCAGCCCCTGCACGCCTTCGACGCCGCGAAGATCGAGGGCCGCGAAGTCGTGGTCCGCACCTGCGCCGAGGGCACGCCCTTCGTGACGCTGGACGGCGTGGAGCGCAAACTCACGGACAAGGACCTGATGATCTGCTCGGCCGAGCGTCCCATGTGCATCGCCGGCGTCTTCGGCGGACTGGACTCGGGCGTGAGCGACACCACGACCGACGTATTTATCGAGAGCGCCTATTTCAACCCCGTGTGGGTGCGCAAGACGGCCAAGCGTTTCGGCCTGAATACCGACTCTTCGTTCCGCTTCGAGCGCGGCATCGACCCCAACATGCAGGTCTACGCCGCCAAGCGCGCCGCCCTGCTGATGAAGGAGCTGGCCGGGGGTACGATCTCCAGCGGCATCACGGACATCTATCCGGAGCCGATCGGGGATTTCGTCTTCGACATCTCGTTGGCAAGGGTCAACGCGCTGATCGGCAAGGAGATTCCCGAAACGGTCGTCCGCACGATCATCGCGGCGCTGGAGGTGAAGATCCTCGCCGAGAAAGACGGCGTGCTGACGGTCGCCGTGCCGCCCTACCGTGTCGACGTGCAGCGCGAAGCCGACCTCGTGGAGGACATCCTGCGCATCTACGGCTACAACAACGTCGAAATCCCCACGCAGGTCCGTTCGACGCTTTCCTATGCGCCGAAACCCGACCGCAACCGTCTGATGAACCTCGCGGCCGATTTCCTCACGGCCAACGGGTTTACCGAGATCATGTCCAACTCGCTGACGAAAGCCGCCTATTACGAGGGCCTGACCTCCTGCCCCGCCGAGCGTTGCGTGCGTATTCTCAACCCGTTGAGCGCCGACCTGAACGTGATGCGCCAGACGCTGCTGTTCAACATGCTGGAGGCCGTCGGTCTGAACGCCAACCGCCGCAACGGCGATCTCTGCCTCTACGAGTTCGGCAACTGCTATTTCTACGACGAGTCGAAGCGCACGGACGAAAACCGCCTGGCGGCCTACTCCGAGGAGTACCGCCTCGCCATCGCCGTCACGGGCGTCTCGACGCCGCAGTCGTGGAATGCGAAGCCCGTGAAGGCGTCGTTCTTCACCCTGCGCGCAGTCGCCGAGAAACTGCTCCGCCGCTTCGGCGTCGACATCTACGCGCTGAAGGCCGAGACGCTCGAAAGCGATCTTTTCAGCGAGGGCCTCACGCTGTCGCTCAATGGCAAACAGTTGTTGCAGATCGGCTCCGTGGCCGCCGCAATCCGCCGCCGTACCGATGTCAAGCAGGATGTGTACTATCTGGAGATGAATTTCGAGGCCCTTGCGAAATCCACGAAGAAGCTGAAGATTGCCGCCGGGGAACTGTCGAAATTCCCCGAGGTCAGACGCGATCTGGCGCTGCTGGTGGACAAGTCCGTGACCTTCTCCTCGCTGCGCGACGCAGCCTTCGCCGCCGAGCGCAAGCTGCTGAAAAGCGTCTCGCTGTTCGATGTCTACGAGGGCGACAAGCTTCCCGAGGGCAAGAAATCCTACGCTTTGAGCTTCATTCTGGAGGACAAGACCCGTACGCTGGACGAGCGGACCATCGAGCGTGTGATGGCGAACCTCACCCGGCAGTTCGAGCAGAAATGCGGCGCGCAGGTCCGGGCCTGACGAAATTTCAGCAACCGAAAGACCGCCCGGCCCCATCGGAGCCGGGCGGTCTTCCTTAAAATACGCCGATGCGACGATTTTCCAGAATATTTGCGTGGACGACCCTGTTCTTCGTTGCGGGAGCCGTGCTGTTCTTTACCAAAGCCGCCGCGCTTCCCTATAAGGTCGCCTGGCCCGTCCTGCTGCTGTCCCTGGCGACCTTCCTGTCGCGGCGCCGGGAACTGCTCCCGTTCGGGTTCGCCTTCCTGTTTTCCGCCGCCGGGGATGCCGTGGGCGCCAGGGGGCTGTTCATTCCCCAGATGGCCTTCTTCGCGCTGGCGCACGCCGCCTATGTGTGCTGGTTCCTGCCCCGGGCGCGGCGCAGGCTCCGTGCGGCTTCGCTAGCCGTCACCGTCCCGCTGCTCGTCTTCCTTTTCGCCGCCATCGTCCCCGAGGCCCCGTTTCCGGCCGAACGCATCGGCGTCGCCGTCTACGGGCTGGTCATCGCCGCAATGCTTTATAGCGCGCTCCAGTACGACGGGGCATGCGCCGCCGGATTCAGGTGTGCGGCCCTGCTGTTCGTCTTTTCCGACGCGGTGATCGCCTGGAACCGCTTCATCGGACCGGTTCCGGCCCGGACCTGGATCGTTATGATCACCTACTACCTCGCGCAATACCTCTTTTTCCGCTTCGCCTTCAAAACCGCAGCCCGGAACTGACGCTTACAGCGCCGGTTTCACCTGCGGCGGCTGGATTGTGACGTAGGGCGTGCCGTTGTCGTCGCAGGTCGAGACGATCCGCACGGCCTTCACCGGACGCCCGGGGCGCAGCGTGATGCTTCCCATCTCCAACTCTCCCGCCCGCTCGAACGTCGCGCCGTCGTACGACACTTCGGCGTAACCCGTCGTCACGATCGTCTTCGGCAGCTGGCGGTTTCCCGTCTGCAAATACATTTCGCGGCACCTCACCGGCTCGCTGAACGTGTAGCGTATCCAATCCTGCTGCCGGCAGGCGCGGCGCGTACGCGAAAGGCCCTTGTAGCTCTCGGCGTTGGCATAGGGGAACTTCGCGCTCTCGCCCATCGAGGTCGTGATCGCCACGGCGGGCGTAATGGTCCGCCAGCGGGACTTGTCGGCCACGTAGGGGCTGCGGGCGATGCCGTAGCGCGAATAGAAGCGGTAGAGATGCGGTTTCCCGGTGCGGACCGGAGCCGTATAAGGGTGTTCTTCCGGAGAGCCGTCCATAAGGTAGTAAATCGCGGAGCCGTCGTCCGCCGAAGCGGTGAACGCGCCGTCGCCGTAGCCGACCTTCGGCGGGAAGAGCGGAACCGGATGCCCATGGCCGCCATCCGGTCGTAATGTTTTCCTTTCAACTCCTCGTAATAGGCGTCCCACCCTTCGGCGTTGCCGCTCCAGGCGATGCGTGCGAGGGCGCAGACGCGCGGAAAGAGCATATAGTCGAGGTAGTCGGGCTTTTCCGGCTCGTGCGAGACGTAGGCTTCGCTGAAAAACGCCCCCTGCAACCCCTCGACGTTGCGCATCTGTTCGGGGCTGAACTCCGTGAAGCCGAAGCCGTAGACCTTTTTGGCGTCGAAGATCGCCGCCCAGTCGTGCCCGTCCTCGCGGGGCGACTGGCGCATGTCGAAATAGAAGTACTGGCCCGGCATCACGACGGTGCGGTAACCCTTCGCCGTGGCGTCGAGACAGGCCTTGACGCTCTCCCAGCCGTGCACGCGGCACTCCCGGGCGAAGGCTCCCGTGCGCACGGCCTCGTTCCACACGGCGGGCCGTTTGCCGTGCGAACGGAGGATTGCGGCCATGCGCTCCATGAAGAGGTCCTCCAGCCGGTGCGGGTCGGTCATCCCCTCCCGTTTCATCAGCGCCCGGCAGTCGGGACACCGCTCCCACTGCGACATGTCGACCTCGTCGCCGCCCACGTGGATGTACTCCGAGGGGAACAGCTCGCACAGTTCGCCCAGAATGTCGCCCAGCAGCGCGTAATTCTCCTCCCGGGCCACGCACCATGCCGAACGGTAGTCGTAACCGTTGGTTGACACGGTGTCGGGCGGATAGTTGCAGCGTATTTCGGGATGCACCGACGCGATGTTGCGGCTGTGGCCCGGCAGGTCGATTTCGGGAATGATCTCGATATTCCGCAGGGCGGCGTAACGGATCAGCTCGCGCATCTCGCTTTGCTTGAAGTAACCTCCGTATTTCTCTGACCACTTGCCGTATACGGGCCTCACGGGCGAGTCGCCGCCGCGGAAGCCGCCGATCTCGGTCAGCTCGGGGTGCGAAAGGATCTCGATGCGCCACCCCTCGTCGTCCGAAAGATGAAGATGCAATTTGTTGATATTGTGGTAGGAAAACAGGTCTATATAACGTTTCACTTCATCCATTCCGATCCACGTCCGCGCCACGTCGAGCATCATCCCCCGATAGCCGAACCGCGGCTTGTCCTCGATCCTGACGCAGGCGATGCCGGTTCCCGGGGCGATCCCCCTGCGGGCGTAGACTTCGGGCGGCAGCAGCCGGAACAGTTGTTGCAGTCCGTTGAAAACCCCGCCGCAGGTGGAACTTCCGATCTGGATGTGGTCGGGCGCGATGTCGAGGGTGTAAGCCTCCGACGGCTCCCCGTCCGGGGCGTCGAGCGTCAGCACGACGGAGCCTTCCCCCGCCATGCCGTTGCGGACCCCGCACCCGAGGTATTCGGCGGCGTATTCGGCCAGGGGGGCCAGTTCGCGGTCGGCGGAGATTGTCGTTCCGGGACCGAACGTGAAGATCCCTTCGCGGGGCGTCGTCTTTTCCGGGGCGGGTTGCGCCGCGGCGGTGCACAGGCCGCAAAGGGCTGTCGTCAAGAGGATCAGAAGTCGTAATTTCATGCGACGTGAGGATTTTGTTTCCCGCAAAGTTACTTTTTTTCCGCCGAATGTGCTACCTTTGCCGGAGTAAAACCACGGTTTTAGCGGGCGGACGGCGGCGAATCACGGACAGATTCCGCTTCTGCGCCCGGTGTGAAAAAATAATTTGCGACATGGAAGATAAACGTCTGAAGGCCACGGCCCGTCTTTTGGAGGTGATGAACACCCTGCGCCGCGAGTGCCCCTGGGACCGCGAGCAGACATTCGACTCGCTGCGCAGCAACACCATCGAGGAGACTTACGAACTGGCCGATGCCATCACCGACCACAATATGGAGGGCATCAAGGAGGAGTTGGGCGACCTGCTGCTGCACGTGGTGTTCTATTCGAAACTGGGCGAGGAAGAGGGCGCGTTCGATTTCGGCGACGTGGCCGACGCGCTGTGCGACAAGCTGATCTACCGCCACCCTCACGTCTACGGCGACATTCACGCCAACACGCCCGACCAGGTCAAGGAGAACTGGGAGGCGCTGAAACTCCGCAAGAAGAACCGCCGGAGCGGCACGCTGGGCGGTGTTCCGCGCTCGCTCCCGGCGATGGTCAAGGCCTACCGCATGGGCGAAAAGGCCGCCGGGGCGGGTTTCGACTGGGAGCAGAAGGAGGATGTCTGGGACAAGGTCCGCGAGGAGCTGGGCGAAGTGGAAGCCGAGATGAAATCGGGCAGCAAGACCGACCTCGAAGGCGAATTCGGCGACCTGCTGTTCGCGCTCGTCAACGCCTGCCGCCTCTACGGCGTGGACCCCGAATCGGCGCTGGAACGCACGAACAAGAAGTTCATCCAACGCTTCAATTACATGGAGGAACGCGCTGCGGCAAAAGGACATACGCTTCACGAGATGTCGCTCGGCGCGATGGAGGAGCTGTGGCAGGAAGCCAAGAGAAATTAAGAATTAAAAATCAGAAATTCAGATATGGCGCTTATACGAAAAGTCCGCGGGCATGAGCCTGTGATCGGAGAGAACACCTTTCTGGCCGAAACGGCCGTCATTCTGGGCGACGTGACCATCGGCCGCGACTGCTCGATCTGGTACAACGCCGTGCTGCGGGGCGACGTGAACCGGATCGTCATCGGCGACCGCACGAACATCCAGGACGGCGTGGTGCTCCACACCATCTACGACAAGGCGAAGCACCCTTCGCAGACGATCATCGGCAACGACGTCTCGGTGGGCCACAACGCCATCATCCACGGCGCGGTGATCGGCGACAACTGCCTGATCGGCATGGGCGCCACCCTTCTGGACAACGCCCGCATCCCCTCGGGGTGCATCATCGCGGCCAACGCGCTGGTGCTCTCGAACGCGCAGCTGGAACCCAACTCGGTCTATGCGGGCGTCCCGGCCAAAAAGGTCAAGGAGGTGACTGCGGAGCAGCGCGAGGAGATCATCCGCCGCACGGCCCACGACTATATGCTGTACGCCTCCTGGTACGGCGAGCCGGAAGAGTGACCGGTTTCCGTGCGGCACGGCAGGACGCGGCCGGAAACCGCGTTCGCAGGCCCGTCTCGCTCCGGATCCTCCCCGGAAGAGACCCGAGCCGCCGTAGGCGGCGGCTACGACCGCCCGAAGCGAAATCCGGTAATTTTTAGTTAGAGCGATAACTACCCTATATGAAACTGCAATCGAAATACGCCGATCTGGTGCTCAATCTGTTGGTTGCCGTGGCGATCAGCCTGGTGGTCAATTTCTCCTACGTGCTGCTGATGCTCGTGGACCTGAACAGCGACAGCCAGCCCCGCCCTTCCGACCAGAGAGCCGTCGAACGGCCCGACGAGGGCGTGCTTTCGGTCCACCCCGACGGCTACGGGTACCTGGTTTACGAGAACGGCGACAGCGTCTACGTGCCCACGCGGCGCATGCGGTGGCTGGAGATCGCGCCCGGCGACCGGATCGTCGCGGACCTGATGCCGCCGCGCTCCGAGAAGGCGCATCCGATGCTGGCGGAAATCCGCACGCGCAACGGCGCGGAGTTCGATTACAGCAAACTTTACAACGGGCCTTCGAAGATGACGGAACTGCTCCTGCAACTGTTCTACTACCTCGTCGTGTCGTTCGTCATGCTCTCGATCCTCACCTCCGTCAGGCGCAACTACTCCATGTCGCGCTTCGTGCGCCGCTGCCTGTGGTGCTGCGTCGCGGCGGCCGCGCTCTACTGCGTGGCTCCCGTCACGGAGTGGCACACGGGGCGCATCGGGCTGAACTTTATGAGCGGGCGGATGTTCGACTACATGCTGCTGCTCAAATGCTCGTTCGCCGTGGTGGCGTCGATGCTCTACGGGCGCATCTACGTGCTGATTTCCCAGCGGCAGGCCGTCGTCGTCGAGAACGAGCGGCTCAAGAACGAAAACCTCACCACGCGTTACAACATGCTCGTCGGGCAGATCAACCCCCATTTCTTCTTCAACTCGCTCAACTCGCTGGCGGTGCTCGTGCGCGAAAAGCACGACGAGAAGGCCCTGACCTACATCGACCAGCTTTCGTACACGTTCCGCTACATCATCCAGAACGGCCAGAGCATGCTGATGACCCTCGACGAGGAGCTGAAATTCCTGGAGGCTTACAGCTACCTTTTCAAGATACGCTACGCCGACAAGCTCTTTTTCGACATCGACGTCGACGAGAAATACCTCGGGTGGAAACTCCCGGCCTTCTCGCTGCAACCGCTGATCGACAATGCCGTCAAGCACAATTCGATCACCCGCACCAAGCCGTTCCACATCTCGGTCCGCACCGAAGAGGGGCTGCTCGTGGTGTCGAACCCCAAGGTTCCCAAACTCGAACCCGAACCTTCGACCGGCATCGGACTGGAGAACCTGCGCAACCGCTGGCACCTGATAACCGGCCGCGACATCGAAATCATCGACACCGACAAGGAGTTCGTCGTGCGGATGCCGCTGCATACCCCCCTTGCAGGATGAAAGCACTGATCATAGAGGACGAAACCGCCGCCGCACTGAACCTGAAAGCCATTCTGAAACAGGCGGCTCCCGACATCCGTGTCGTCGATACGCTCGAAAGCGTCGAGGAGAGCGTCGATTGGCTGCGCGCCAACCCCCAGCCCGACCTGCTGTTCATGGACATCCATCTGGCCGACGGCGATTCGTTCCGCATATTCGACGCCGTGGAGGTCACGGCGCCGGTGATCTTCACGACGGCCTACGACCGCTATGCGCTGGAGGCCTTCAAGGTGAACAGCATCGACTACCTGCTCAAGCCGCTCAATGCGGCCGACGTGCAGCGGGCGCTCGGCAAGCTCATGCGGCTGTCCAAGGGCGAGCGCAGCGATTACGGTTCGCGCGTGCGCACGCTGGCCGCGGCGCGCCGCGAGCAGACCTTTCTGGTGCATGTCCGCGACAAGATTATTCCGCTCAAACGCGAGGATATCGCATTCTGCTATACCTGCAACGAGAAGGTGACGGCCTATACCTTCGCCGGGGCGTCCTATCCGCTCGACAAGACGCTCGAAGCGCTGCAGGCCGTCCTGCCCGAAGCCGATTTCTTCCGCGCCAACCGCCAGTTCATCGTGGCGCGCCGCGCCGTGAAGGAGA
>ERZ857775.4276-NODE-4276-length-10482-cov-16.538410_pt1 | contig 10482 bp, 4 predicted proteins | sample MGYA00519698_ERZ857775 | MGnify/ENA primary metagenome ERZ857775 (study PRJEB31778, sample SAMEA3449363) | human gut metagenome | biome: human gut; feature: human-associated habitat; material: faeces | place: United Kingdom | collected 2010/2012 ...
AAAAAATTGATGATGGTTGCACTGGTCAGTTCCACTCTGGCCCTTTCAGGGTGTGGTGCGATGAGCACAGCAATCAAGAAGCGTAACCTTGAGGTGAAGACTCAGATGAGTGAGACCATCTGGCTTGAACCCGCCAGCGAACGCACGGTATTTCTGCAGATCAAAAACACGTCTGATAAAGACATGAGTGGGCTGCAGGGCAAAATTGCTGATGCTGTGAAAGCAAAAGGATATCAGGTGGTGACTTCTCCGGATAAAGCCTACTACTGGATTCAGGCGAATGTGCTGAAGGCCGATAAGATGGATCTGCGGGAGTCTCAGGGATGGCTGAACCGTGGTTATGAAGGCGCAGCAGTTGGTGCAGCGTTAGGTGCCGGTATCACCGGATATAATTCCAGTTCTGCCGGTGCCACACTCGGTGTGGGCCTTGCTGCCGGTCTGGTGGGTATGGCTGCAGATGCGATGGTGGAAGATGTGAACTATACCATGATCACGGATGTACAGATTGCAGAGCGTACTAAGGCAACGGTGACAACGGATAATGTTGCCGCCCTGCGTCAGGGCACATCAGGTGCGAAAATTCAGACCAGTACTGAAACAGGTAACCAGCATAAATACCAGACCCGTGTGGTTTCAAATGCGAACAAGGTTAACCTGAAATTTGAAGAGGCGAAGCCTGTTCTCGAAGACCAACTGGCCAAATCAATCGCAAATATTCTCTGAACCTCGTCAGGAGGCTGATCTGACCGGCCTCCTTGCTGACGCCTCGCGTTGCTCGTTGTCCAACCCCGGGATGTAACAAAATAAATTTTGTCACCTCCCGGCGTTTCCGAAATAAATATGAAAACACTGAGCGGTTGTGCAAATTCTTTGTGCGACCGTGAAGTGTTGCCGGCGAAGCCGGGATCTTCCGGAGAAAGTCATTATGACATCAGACAATATCGCTGAATATGTTGGTGAGAATAATCAATTTACTGAGAAGCCTGTAACTGAATACCCCCCGGTGATACAGGATAATACAGTGACCACTAAAGACTATCTGTACAGCAATAATATTGATACTGACCTTTTAGTGGTTATCGGAGGGCTTATTGTTATATTGTTTCTCATGATGCTTATCATGTACTTTATTAATTCTCTCAGGCATAAGGAATTAACTGAAATACTGGAAAAAATATCTTTTCCTGAAAAATCCGGGAGCAATTTGCTTAAACCGGAGGCGGTCAGCTGTAATTTGTTGTCCCTGTGTGTGCTGGCACCGGTACTCTGTACACCCAGAAAGCTGGCAGAAGTCTCCAGGGAGATCATCGTGGCGAGTGCGCAGGAAATTGCATGGACGCCGGGGAGCAGTCGTATTGATGGTCATCAGGGCGAAAATATTACCTGGTCTCTGTCATCGCAGTCTCCTGCCGATAAGTATGATCTCATCAATAAAACCTCCCGTGTTTCTCCTGACAGTGGCCGTTTTTATGAACCGGACACAGTTCTGGATCACCGTGAACGGGTACGCCTTTTTATTCAGATCCAGTTTCCGCACGGGAGTGACTGGTCTGAAGTATTGCGACTGACTGACATTGTTACAGAGAAGGTCTCTTCCGGCAGGGCTGCAGGCGGGTATCACCACCGGCATACAGGGTACACCTGGTCTGTTTCTGTGAATTAACCCCACATCATCCTTTTCTGCCCTGTTCCAGATTTTCCCGGAGTTTCATCATGAGTTTTAACGCAAAGGATATGACCCAGGGCGGTCAGATTGCGTCCATGCGTATCCGCATGTTCAGCCAGATCGCCAATATCATGCTTTACTGCCTGTTTATTTTTTTCTGGATACTCGTTGGTCTGGTTTTATGGGTAAAAATAAGCTGGCAGACGTTTGTGAACGGCTGTATTTACTGGTGGTGTACCACGCTGGAAGGCATGCGGGATTTAATCAAGTCCCAGCCGGTATATGAGATCCAGTATTACGGCAAAACCTTCCGGATGAACGCTGCTCAGGTACTGCATGATAAATATATGATCTGGTGCGGAGAGCAGCTATGGTCCGCATTCGTTCTGGCTACAGTTGTGGCACTGGTTATTTGCCTGATTACCTTCTTTGTTGTCTCCTGGATTCTGGGGCGTCAGGGTAAACAACAGAGCGAAAATGAAGTCACAGGTGGTCGTCAGCTGACAGACAATCCGAAAGACGTTGCCCGGATGCTGAAAAAAGACGGCAAGGACTCCGATATCCGGATTGGCGACCTGCCGATTATCCGGGATTCCGAAATCCAGAACTTCTGTCTGCACGGCACGGTCGGGGCCGGTAAGTCGGAGGTTATCCGTCGTCTGGCCAACTACGCCCGTCAGCGCGGTGATATGGTGGTGATTTATGACCGTTCAGGGGAATTTGTTAAAAGTTACTATGATCCCTCCATCGATAAAATCCTGAATCCGCTGGATGCCCGCTGTGCCGCATGGGATTTGTGGAAGGAGTGCCTGACACAGCCGGATTTTGATAATACCGCGAACACGCTGATCCCTATGGGTACAAAAGAGGACCCGTTCTGGCAGGGTTCAGGACGCACCATTTTTGCGGAAGCGGCGTACCTGATGCGTAATGACCCCAACCGCAGCTACAGCAAACTGGTGGACACACTGCTTTCCATCAAAATTGAAAAACTGCGTACCTTCCTGCGTAATTCACCGGCAGCCAACCTGGTGGAAGAGAAAATTGAGAAAACGGCGATTTCCATCCGTGCTGTGCTGACCAACTACGTGAAAGCCATCCGTTACCTGCAGGGGATTGAGCATAACGGTGAGTCTTTTACCATCCGTGACTGGATGCGTGGTGTCCGGGAAGATCAGAAAAACGGCTGGCTGTTTATTTCGTCGAACGCCGACACCCATGCCTCCCTGAAGCCGGTGATCTCCATGTGGCTGTCCATTGCCATTCGTGGTCTGCTGGCAATGGGAGAAAACCGTAACCGTCGTGTGTGGTTTTTCTGTGACGAGTTACCCACGTTACACAAACTGCCGGACCTGGTGGAGATCCTGCCGGAAGCCCGTAAGTTCGGTGGCTGTTATGTGTTTGGTATCCAGTCCTATGCCCAGCTGGAAGATATCTACGGTGAGAAAGCGGCGGCCACGCTGTTTGACGTCATGAACACCCGTGCCTTTTTCCGTTCTCCCAGCCATAAGATTGCAGAGTTCGCTGCCGGTGAGATTGGTGAGAAAGAGCACCTGAAAGCCAGCGAGCAGTACTCCTACGGTGCTGATCCGGTACGTGACGGGGTATCGACCGGTAAGGATATGGAGCGCCAGACGCTGGTCAGTTATTCCGACATTCAGTCTCTGCCGGATTTGACCTGTTATGTCACCCTGCCCGGACCGTATCCGGCAGTAAAACTCTCACTGAAATATCAGGCACGTCCGAAGGTTGCCCCTGAGTTTATTCCGCGTGACATCAACCCGGAAATGGAGAACCGCCTGAGCGCCGTACTTGCCGCAAGGGAAGCAGAAGGTCGTCAGATGGCCAGCCTCTTCGAACCGGATGTGCCGGAGGTTGTTTCCGGAGAAGACGTGACTCAGGCTGAACAGCCGCAACAGCCGGTGTCTCCTGCCATCAACGATAAGAAGTCAGATTCAGGTGTGAATGTTCCGGCAGGGGGGATCGAGCAGGAGCTGAACATGAAACCGGAAGAAGAGATGGAACAGCAACTGCCACCCGGGATCAGTGAATCCGGTGAAGTGGTGGATATGGCCGCTTATGAGGCGTGGCAACAGGAAAATCATCCGGACATCCAGCAGCAGATGCAGCGTCGTGAAGAGGTGAACATTAATGTGCACCGGGAGCGCGGGGAGGATGTTGAGCCGGGAGATGATTTCTGATGATGAGTATCGCGCAGGTCAGATCGGCCGGAAGTGCCGGTAACTATTATACCGACAAGGATAATTACTATGTGCTGGGCAGCATGGGAGAACGCTGGGCCGGCAGGGGGGCTGAACAGCTGGGACTGCAGGGCAGTGTCGATAAGGATGTTTTTACCCGTCTTCTGGAGGGCAGGCTGCCGGACGGGGCGGATTTAAGCCGCATGCAGGATGGCAGTAATAAGCATCGTCCCGGCTACGACCTGACCTTCTCCGCCCCCAAAAGTGTCTCCATGATGGCCATGTTAGGTGGCGATAAGCGCCTGATTGATGCACATAACCAGGCCGTGGACTTTGCTGTTCGTCAGGTGGAGGCGCTGGCCTCCACACGGGTGATGACGGACGGACAGTCAGAAACGGTGCTGACCGGTAATCTGGTGATGGCACTGTTTAACCACGACACCAGTCGCGATCAGGAACCACAGTTACACACGCATGCGGTGGTGGCTAATGTCACGCAGCATAACGGCGAGTGGAAGACACTGAGCAGTGACAAAGTGGGGAAAACCGGATTTTCCGAGAACGTGCTCGCGAACCGGATTGCGTTCGGGAAAATATATCAGAGTGAGTTACGTCAGCGCGTTGAGGCGCTGGGCTATGAAACCGAAGTGGTCGGTAAGCACGGTATGTGGGAGATGCCGGGCGTACCGGTGGAGGCCTTTTCCAGTCGTTCACAGGCTATCAGGGAGGCCGTCGGTGAAGACGCCTCGCTGAAATCCCGGGATGTGGCGGCACTGGATACGCGAAAATCCAAACAGCACGTCGATCCTGAAGTCAGAATGGCTGAATGGATGCAGACGCTGAAGGAAACCGGGTTCGACATCCGGGCATATCGTGACGCGGCGGATCAGCGTGCGGAGACCCGCACGCAGGCGCCCGGGGCTGTTTCACAGGAGGGGCCGGATGTGCAGCAGGCGGTGACACAGGCCATTGCCGGATTAAGTGAACGAAAAGTGCAGTTTACGTACACGGACGTGCTGGCCAGAACGGTCGGCATACTGCCGCCGGAAAATGGTGTGATTGAACGGGCACGCGCCGGTATCGATGAGGCCATCAGCCGTGAGCAGCTTATCCCCCTCGATCGTGAGAAGGGGCTGTTCACGTCCGGGATTCATGTGCTCGATGAGCTGTCAGTCCGGGCACTCAGTCGTGACATCATGAAACAGAACCGGGTGACCGTACATCCGGAGAAAAGTGTCCCCCGGACGGCCGGTTACAGCGATGCGGTCAGTGTTCTGGCACAGGATCGCCCGTCGCTGGCCATTGTGTCCGGGCAGGGCGGTGCAGCCGGGCAGCGTGAGCGGGTGGCTGAACTGGTCATGATGGCCCGGGAGCAGGGGCGGGAGGTGCAGATTATCGCTGCTGACCGTCGCTCGCAGATGAACCTGAAGCAGGATGAACGGCTGTCCGGTGAACTGATAACCGGACGTCGTCAGCTGCAGGATGGCATGACCTTCACTCCGGGCAGTACCGTTATCGTTGACCAGGGCGAAAAACTCTCCCTGAAAGAGACGTTAACCCTGCTGGACGGTGCCGCACGTCATAACGTACAGGTCCTGATAACCGACAGCGGGCAGCGAACCGGTACAGGCAGTGCGCTGATGTCCATGAAGGATGCCGGGGTGAACACATATCGCTGGCAGGGCGGAGAACAGCGACCGGCCACCATCATCAGTGAACCGGACCGGAATGTCCGCTATGCCCGGTTGGCCGGAGATTTTGCGGCCAGCGTGAAAGCCGGAGAAGAGAGCGTGGCACAGGTCAGCGGGGTACGGGAACAGGCCATACTGACACAGGCCATTCGCAGTGAGCTGAAAACACAGGGCGTGCTCGGACACCCGGAGGTGACCATGACCGCCCTGTCACCGGTCTGGCTGGACAGCCGGAGCCGTTATCTGCGGGATATGTACCGACCGGGGATGGTGATGGAGCAGTGGAACCCGGAGACACGCAGTCATGACCGCTATGTTATCGACCGGGTGACGGCGCAGAGTCACAGCCTGACCCTGCGGGATGCGCAGGGCGAAACGCAGGTGGTGCGTATTTCCTCCCTGGACAGCAGCTGGTCGCTGTTCCGGCCGGAAAAAATGCCGGTGGCAGACGGCGAGCGACTGAGGGTGACAGGGAAAATTCCCGGACTCCGCGTCTCCGGCGGTGACCGCCTGCAGGTGGCATCCGTCAGTGAAGATGTGATGACGGTTGTTGTGCCGGGGCGGGCTGAACCGGCCACCCTGCCTGTGGCTGATTCACCGTTCACGGCACTGAAGCTGGAGAACGGCTGGGTGGAAACGCCCGGGCATTCCGTCAGTGACAGTGCGACGGTGTTTGCCTCCGTCACACAGATGGCAATGGACAACGCCACCCTGAACGGTCTGGCCCGCAGCGGTCGTGATGTCCGGCTGTATTCCTCACTGGATGAAACCCGTACTGCGGAAAAACTTGCCCGCCATCCCTCCTTTACGGTGGTTTCTGAGCAGATAAAGGCGCGGGCCGGTGAGACATCGCTGGAAACCGCTATCAGTCTGCAGAAAACCGGGCTGCACACGCCGGCACAGCAGGCCATTCATCTGGCCCTTCCTGTGCTGGAAAGTAAAAACCTGGCCTTCAGCATGGTGGACCTGCTGACAGAGGCGAAGTCGTTTGCTGCAGAAGGAACCGGTTTTACTGAACTGGGAGGGGAAATCAATGCGCAGATAAAACGCGGTGACTTACTGTATGTGGATGTGGCAAAAGGCTATGGCACAGGCCTGCTGGTTTCCCGTGCGTCGTATGAGGCAGAAAAAAGTATTCTTCGCCATATTCTCGAAGGTAAGGAGGCGGTCACGCCGCTGATGGAGAGAGTACCCGGCGAACTCATGGAGACGTTAACGTCGGGACAGCGTGCCGCCACCCGTATGATACTGGAAACGTCCGACCGTTTCACGGTGGTACAGGGTTATGCCGGTGTGGGTAAGACCACACAGTTCCGGGCGGTGATGTCAGCCGTGAACATGCTGCCGGCGAGTGAGCGTCCCCGAGTTGTGGGGCTGGGGCCCACGCACCGTGCGGTCGGTGAGATGCGCAGCGCCGGCGTGGATGCACAGACGCTGGCGTCCTTTCTGCATGACACGCAGCTGCAGCAGCGCAGCGGAGAAACGCCGGATTTCAGCAACACGCTGTTCCTGCTCGATGAGAGCTCAATGGTGGGCAATACCGACATGGCACGGGCATACGCCCTGATTGCGGCCGGTGGCGGTCGTGCCGTGGCCAGTGGTGACACGGACCAGCTGCAGGCCATCGCGCCCGGTCAGCCTTTCCGTCTCCAGCAGACGCGCAGTGCTGCCGATGTGGTCATCATGAAGGAGATTGTGCGTCAGACGCCGGAACTGCGGGAGGCGGTATACAGCCTGATTAACCGGGATGTGGAAAGGGCACTGTCCGGGCTTGAGAGTGTGAAACCGTCTCAGGTTCCCCGTCAGGAGGGCGCATGGGCACCGGAGCACTCCGTGACGGAGTTCAGTCACAGCCAGGAAGCGAAACTGGCAGAAGCGCAGCAGAAGGCGATGCTGAAAGGTGAGACTTTTCCGGATGTCCCCATGACACTGTATGAAGCCATTGTCCGCGACTATACCGGCAGGACACCGGAAGCACGGGAGCAGACGCTGATTGTCACGCACCTGAATGAGGACCGGCGCGTACTGAACAGCATGATTCATGATGCACGGGAAAAGGCCGGTGAGCTGGGGAAAGAGCAGGTCATGGTGCCTGTCCTGAACACAGCGAATATACGTGACGGGGAGCTGCGTCGTCTCTCCACCTGGGAGAATAACCCGGATGCCCTTGCCCTGGTGGATAGTGTGTATCACCGGATTGCCGGTATCAGCAAGGATGACGGGCTGATAACCCTGGAGGATGCGGAAGGTAACATGCGGCTGATTTCGCCCCGGGAGGCGGTGGCTGAAGGTGTCACACTGTACACCCCGGACAAAATCCGGGTGGGGACCGGCGACCGGATGCGCTTCACGAAGAGTGACCGGGAGCGCGGTTATGTGGCCAACAGCGTCTGGACGGTGACAGCGGTTTCCGGTGACAGTGTCACGCTGTCGGACGGACAGCAGACCCGGGTGATTCGCCCCGGCCAGGAGCGGGCAGAGCAACATATTGACCTGGCTTATGCCATCACCGCCCACGGTGCGCAGGGGGCGAGTGAAACCTTTGCCATCGCGCTTGAAGGCACGGAAGGTAACCGGAAACTGATGGCCGGCTTTGAGTCAGCCTACGTGGCCCTGTCGCGTATGAAGCAGCATGTGCAGGTGTACACCGATAACCGTCAGGGCTGGACGGATGCCATTAACAATGCCGTACAGAAAGGAACTGCCCACGATGTGCTGGAGCCGAAACCGGACCGGGAGGTCATGAATGCAGAGCGGCTGTTCAGTACGGCACGGGAACTGCGGGACGTGGCGGCAGGCCGTGCCGTTCTCCGTCAGGCAGGGCTGGCCGGGGGAGACAGCCCTGCACGGTTTATTGCACCGGGACGTAAATATCCGCAGCCGTATGTGGCACTGCCGGCGTTTGACCGTAACGGCAAGTCAGCTGGTATCTGGCTGAACCCACTGACCACGGATGACGGAAACGGGCTGCGGGGATTCAGTGGTGAAGGACGGGTGAAAGGCAGCGGGGATGCGCAGTTCGTGGCCCTGCAGGGCAGCCGTAACGGAGAGAGCCTGCTGGCTGATAATATGCAGGATGGCGTCCGGATTGCCCGTGATAATCCTGACAGCGGTGTGGTGGTGAGAATTGCCGGTGAAGGTCGTCCGTGGAATCCCGGTGCCATCACCGGTGGCCGCGTGTGGGGGGATATCCCGGATAACAGCGTCCAGCCGGGGGCCGGAAATGGCGAACCGGTCACGGCAGAGGTACTGGCACAGCGGCAGGCTGAAGAGGCCATCCGCCGTGAAACGGAACGCCGCGCAGATGAAATTGTCAGGAAAATGGCAGAGAACAAACCTGACCTGCCGGACGGCAAAACAGAGCTGGCTGTCAGGGATATTGCCGGACAGGAGCGTGACCGGTCTGCCATATCTGAACGGGAAACCGCACTGCCGGAGAGTGTGCTGCGTGAATCACAACGGGAGCGGGAAGCGGTCCGGGAGGTTGCCCGGGAAAATCTGCTGCAGGAGCGTCTGCAGCAGATGGAGCGGGATATGGTTCGTGACCTGCAGAAAGAGAAAACCCTGGGCGGAGACTGATACAGGAAGACAAACACTGATGACAACGGATAACACGAACACGACACGTAACGATTCACTGGCTGCACGGACCGATACCTGGTTGCAGTCGTTTCTGGTCTGGTCACCCGGACAGCGGGATATCATCAAAACGGTGGCGCTGGTGCTGATGGTACTGGACCACATCAATCTGATATTCCAGCTGAAGCAGGAATGGATGTTTCTGGCCGGGCGAGGAGCCTTTCCGCTGTTTGCCCTGGTGTGGGGGCTGAATCTGTCCCGTCATGCGCATATCCGGCAACCGGCCATTAACCGGCTGTGGGGATGGGGAATTATTGCCCAGTTCGCATATTATCTGGCCGGCTTTCCCTGGTATGAGGGGAATATCCTGTTTGCCTTTGCAGTGGCGGCACAGGTGCTGACGTGGTGTGAAACGCGCAGTGGGTGGCGTACAGCAGCGGCCATTCTTCTGATGGCCCTGTGGGGGCCTTTGTCCGGCACCAGTTACGGCATTGCCGGGCTGCTGATGCTGGCGGTCAGTTACCGACTGTACCGGGCGGAAGACAGAGCGGAACGTCTGGCGCTGCTTGCATGCCTGCTGGCCGTTATTCCGGCACTTAACCTTGCCTCCAGTGATGCAGCGGCGGTGGCCGGTCTTGTAATGACGGTGCTGACCGTTGGTCTGGTGTCGTGTGCAGGAAAATCATTACCCCGTTTCTGGCCCGGGGATTTTTTCCCGGTATTCTACGCCTGTCATCTGGCTGTGCTGGGCGTTCTGGCGTTGTGACTGGTATGATACTGACGCTGATTCTGATTATTAATAAACAACATAACACAGGATATTTATGAAAATTACGGATCACAAACTCTCTGAAGGTATTGCCCTGACATTTCGTGTTCCTGAAGGAAATATAAAACATCCTTTGATTATCTTATGCCATGGGTTTTGCGGTATCAGGAATGTTCTGCTCCCTTGCTTTGCGAATGCCTTCACAGAAGCAGGATTCGCAACGATTACTTTTGATTATCGAGGATTCGGTGAGAGTGATGGAGAACGAGGGCGTCTGGTTCCTGCAATGCAGACCGAAGATATTATTTCAGTTATCAATTGGGCAGAAAAGCAGGAATGTATTGATAATCAGCGTATTGGGTTATGGGGAACATCGCTGGGAGGGGGGCATGTCTTCAGTGCAGCTGCGCAGGACCAACGCGTAAAATGTATTGTCAGCCAGCTGGCTTTTGCTGACGGTGATGTTCTGGTTACCGGAGAGATGAATGAATCGGAGAGAGCGTCTTTTCTGTCCACGCTGAATAAAATGGCAGAGAAGAAGAAAAACACCGGGAAAGAGATGTTTGTGGGGGTTAC
>ERZ857775.4278-NODE-4278-length-10476-cov-11.136263_pt1 | contig 10476 bp, 7 predicted proteins | sample MGYA00519698_ERZ857775 | MGnify/ENA primary metagenome ERZ857775 (study PRJEB31778, sample SAMEA3449363) | human gut metagenome | biome: human gut; feature: human-associated habitat; material: faeces | place: United Kingdom | collected 2010/2012 ...
AGCTAATTCGCTACGCTTTGCCCAAATTTACTTTTTCGCTATGTGTTTATTTTATTTCTTGCTTTCTTTGCAGACAAGGGCGCAAAGATACTTTAAATAGGTTAACATCTTTGTGAAAAGACTAAATAATAAAATTTTAGTTCTATTTTTGTACCGTGAAAAGAAGGCTTAACATAGTAGTAATGACGCTGTTTACCATTGTTTGCTGTTCGCTGAAAACGCAGGCGCAGGAAAAGCAAAGCATCAATGGATACTTGGTTCCCATGTGTATCTACAATGGAGATACGATTCCATGTGTCCAGTTAAGAACTGTGTATATCTTCCGTCCGCTGAAATTCAAGAATGAAAAAGAACGCAGAGAGTATTATCGCCTCATACGCAACGTGAAAAAGGTATATCCTATCTCTAAAGAAATCAACCAGGCTATCATCGAAACTTACGAATATCTTCAAACTCTACCCAATGAAAAAGCACGCCAAAAACACATCAAACGGGTAGAAAAAGGGTTGAAAGAGCAATATACTGCCCGAATGAAAAAACTCTCTTTCGCACAAGGGAAATTGTTGATAAAGCTAGTAGACCGCCAAAGTAACCAAACCAGTTATGAATTGGTGAAAGCATTTATGGGACCTTTCAAAGCAGGATTCTATCAGGCATTTGCCGCACTGTTCGGTGCTAGCCTGAAAAAGGAATATGATCCGCAAGGAGAGGACAAGCTAACAGAACGTGTGGTGTTGATGGTGGAGAACGGACAAATCTGACACATTATCCACTAATTCACAGAAGCTATTAACAACTGACAAGCAACTTATTAATAACTGTTCTGGCAGCTATTCACATTAAAGTTACCGGATAGTTATTAACAAAATAAGAACCTTTAATAATCAGAGAATTAACTAAATAATAAACCGGTTATCAACCATTTATTAACCAATACGGAATTGTGTTCTTAACGTAGTTTCTTGAACAAATCCCAAATGACAATCCCGGTGGTTACCGAAACATTCAAGGAGTGCTTGGTTCCGTATTGGGGAATTTCTATACAGCCATCCGAGTGGTTGATAACTTCCTGCTGCACTCCTTTCACTTCATTTCCCATCACAATGGCGTATTTTTTGGTCTTATCCAATTCAAGCTTATCCAACATAATGCTTCCTTCCGCCTGTTCTACGGAATAGACAACATACCCCTCTTTCCGGAGGTTATCAACCGCATCAACAGCGTTATTAACATACTTCCAATCGACAGTGAACTCAGCACCCAAAGCCGTCTTATGCATTTCGGGGTGTGGAGGAGTGGCCGTTATGCCACAAAGGTAGATACATTCAATACGGAATGCATCCGATGTACGAAATACGGAACCTATATTATGCAGACTACGAATATCGTCCAGCACCACTACCAAAGGCAGTTTTTCGGCTTGTTTGAACTCTTCGGCACTAATACGGTTCAACTCTGTTATTTTCAGTTTACGCATACGTCTTTTCTTTATATGATGTTCTTGTTTCCTTTATATTGCGTTCTTGTCGCAAAGGTAACTCTTTTCTGTTAACAGAGATGTTGATAACGGTTTAAAACCTGTCAAAACTATCGGCAAAGATTTTGAAAAATAATTCTTGCATTATTCAAAAGAAGGTATAAGAGGACTTCATTATGAACATTCCAAAAAATTAAATCAAAACTTTCTATGCAGACATAAACATATTTTTCAGCACTTATCTACCTGTTTATATCCATAAAGTTTTTAACTTTGCACTTTATCAACAGGGAGTTAATATATAACTTCAATTTGGGGATATTTCCATTGATAATAAAGCAAGTAGGATAAGATATCTTCTTATTTATTCAGTTTATAATGGACTCATAAAGCAGAAGTATGAACTAATAACTTATCAGGCAAGGAAAATCGTATTTATTTGCTAACATTATTAACAGGCTATCATCACTAACAAAGGATTTTTTTTAAAAGAAGGAAAAAAGAATATAATAATGAATGAACTAATAAAAGCTATAAACGAGCTGAAGAAAGAGAAGAATGCAATCATTCTGGGGCACTACTACCAGAAGGGTGAGATACAAGATATCGCCGATTACGTTGGTGACAGTTTGGCATTGGCCCAATGGGCGGCGAAAACGAAAGCAGACATCATCGTGATGTGCGGTGTTCACTTTATGGGTGAAACGGCAAAGGTTCTTTGTCCGGAGAAAAAAGTATTGGTTCCCGATATGGCGGCAGGCTGTTCGTTGGCAGACAGTTGTCCGGCGGATAAGTTTGCGCAGTTTGTCAAAGAGCATCCCGGATACACCGTTATTTCGTACGTCAATACGACAGCTGCCGTGAAAGCGGTAACGGATGTAGTGGTAACTTCCACGAATGCGAAGCAGATCGTGGAAAGCTTCCCCAAAGATGAGAAAATAATTTTTGGTCCGGATAGGAATTTGGGAAATTATATCAACTCAGTTACGAACCGCAATATGTTACTTTGGGACGGAGCCTGCCATGTGCACGAACAGTTCTCTGTTGAAAAGATTGTGGAGCTGAAAGCACAACATCCCGAAGCATTGGTGCTGGCACATCCCGAATGTAAGAGTACGGTACTGAAACTGGCGGATGTGGTAGGTTCTACGGCTGCTCTGTTGAAGTACGCCGTGAATCATCCCGAAAATACATATATTGTGGCTACCGAATCAGGTATCTTGCATGAGATGCAGAAGAAGTGTCCGCAAACAACGTTTCTCCCCGCTCCTCCGAATGATAGTACGTGCGGATGTAATGAATGTAGCTTTATGCGGTTGAATACGTTAGAGAAGCTGTATGAGTGTCTGAAGAATGAGTCGCCGGAAATTACGGTGGATCCGGAGGTAGCGAAGAAAGCTGTGAAGCCGATTCAACGGATGTTGGAGATTTCGGCTAAGTTGGGATTATAAAATTATAGAATCTAATATACTATGAAACTAAAATCATTCTTATTTTTTTTGTTATTGGGTTCTGTTTCTATTTTACAGGCTTCCGATAGGCCTCTAATTAAGATAGAAACAGAACGGACCAGCTTGATCTATCAAGTGGGGGATAACGGACGTTTGTATCAGAAGTATCTTGGTAAAAGACTGAACCATGACTCTGATATACAATTTCTTCCACAGGGAACCGAAGCTTATCTGACTCATGGTATGGAGGATTACTTTGAACCGGCTATCCACATACGGCATAATGATAACAACTCTTCATTGCTGCTTAAGTATGTGGAGCATTCGAACGAACCGAAAGGTAACGGAGTCAACGAGACGGTGATTACACTCAAGGATGATAAATACCCCGTTACGGTGAAGCTTCATTATATAGCTTACGGCAAAGAGAATGTCATCCGTACTTTCAGTGAAATCAGCCATCAGGAGAAGAAACCTGTTACCCTTAGTAAATACGCTTCTTCCATGCTGCACCTGAATAGTAGCAGATATTTTCTGACTGAATTTTCCGGCGACTGGGCACATGAAGCCAATATAACTGAAAGGGAACTGGATTTTGGTAAGAAAGTGGTTGATACCAAATTGGGCACACGTGCCAATTTGTTTGTCTCTCCTTTCTTCCAACTGTCTTTAGGTAATCCTTCACAGGAGAATGCAGGTGAAGTGCTTGTAGGTACTTTGGGATGGACAGGCAATTTCCGTTTTACTTTCGAGGTGGACAATAAGAACGAGTTGCGCATCATCAGTGGTATTAACCCGTATGCTTCTGAATATAAACTTCCCGCCAACGAAGTTTTCCGTACTCCGGATTTCTATTTCACTTATAGTTGCCAGGGTAAGGGTGAGGCCAGCCGTAGTTTCCATGATTGGGCACGCAATCATCAGGTGAAGAAGGGTGGTGAAACACGCATGACTTTATTAAATAATTGGGAAGCGACTTATTTCGATTTCGATGAAAATAAACTGATCGGTCTGATAGATGAGGCTACCAAATTGGGAGTGGATATGTTTCTGTTGGATGACGGCTGGTTTGCTAATAAGTATCCTCGTAGCAGTGACCGTCAGGGATTGGGTGACTGGGAAGAAACGGCAGACAAACTTCCGAACGGAATCGGACGTCTTGTTGAAGAATCACGGAAGAAAGGCATTAAATTCGGTTTGTGGATAGAGCCGGAGATGGTGAATCCCAAGAGCGAGCTTTATGAAAACCATAAGGATTGGGTGATTCATCTGCCTAACCGCGATGAATATTATTTCCGCAACCAGATGGTGCTTGATCTTAGTAATCCGAAAGTGCAGGATCATGTGTTCGGCGTGGTAGATAAGTTGATGACCAAGTATCCGGGCATTGCTTTCTTCAAATGGGACTGCAATAGTCCTATTACAAACATTTATTCAATGTATCTGAAAGAAAACCAGTCTCATTTGTATATTGATTATGTGCGTGGACTCTATAAAGTGTTGGACAGAATCAAGGCGAAGTACCCTGATCTTCCTATGATGTTGTGTTCCGGTGGTGGCGGACGTTCTGATTATGAAGCCTTGAAATATTTTACGGAGTTCTGGCCGAGCGACAATACCGATCCTATCGAACGTCTTTTTATCCAATGGGGATTTTCGCAGGTATTTCCCAGTAAAACACTGTGTGCTCATGTTACCACTTGGAATCGTGGAACCGGCATTAAGTTCCGTACGGATGTTGCTATGATGTGTAAATTGGGATTTGATATTAAGTTGGATGATATGAGTCAGAGCGATCACTTGTATTGTGTTCAGGCAGTCAAGAACTATAATCGCTTGAAGCCTGTTATTCTTGATGGTGATTTGTATCGTCTTGTTTCTCCTTATGGCAGCAACCATACTTCTTCCATGTATGTGGGGAAAGATAAGAAAACAGCCGTGGTTTTTGCTTTTGATATTCATCCTCGTTATGGAGAAAAAACATTACCTGTCCGTTTACAAGGACTGAATTCGGATCAGATGTATCGTGTGAAGGAAATTAACATGATGTCCGGTAGTAGTTCTTCTTTGAAAGATAATGGTCAGCTTTTCTCCGGTGAATATCTGATGAATGTCGGTTTGAACGTTTTCACTACACGACAGTTGAATAGCCGTGTTATTGAAATTAAAGCAGAATAAAATATAGGAGAATATTTAAAGTAAAGATAAAATAGTCTTTGGAGGTTATTTTATCTTTACTGGCTGTACTACCAATTCCGCATTTATAAACTTCTTTTTTGTGATGTATGAAGTATATAATTAATGAGCAAGCAGAGTGAATTATTGTGCTTTATATATTGTTGGAATATGGATTATTAGCGTTGTAAGAACTCACAGAGCTTTTGTATGGCTAATGCACGGTGGCTTATTTTGTTTTTTATATCATTTCCTAGTTCGGCAAAAGTCTTGTCATAACCTTCCGGTTGAAAGACAGGGTCATAGCCAAAGCCTGATTCACCCCGTTTCTCTTTGATTATCTCGCCTTTTATTACCCCTTCGAAAAGATAATTTTTGCCGTCCACCATCAACGAAATAGCTGTACGGAACTGTGCTTTGCGATTTTCCTTTCCTTCTAACTCGTGGAGAAGTTTAAGCATATTGGCTTGCGCGTCATGTCCTTCTCCGCCTGCATAACGTGCGGAATAGACTCCGGGAGCTCCACCCAATGTTTCCACTTCCAGACCGGTGTCGTCCGCAAAACAGTTCAAGCCGTAGTTGTTGTAGATAAAGGAAGATTTCAGCAACGCGTTTCCTTCCAATGTATCGGCCGTTTCGGGAATGTCCGTGTGGCAATCGATATCATTCAGACTTAACAATTCTATTTGGTCTCCCAAAATGGCTGCTACCTCTTCCAGTTTATGGGCATTGTTAGTGGCAAATACAAGTTTGCGTTTCATCATGCTTTTTTATTTCAATAGAGTTATTCAATAACAATCAACTGATTATTTCAACTTGTCGAATCCTTCTCCATATACTCCGATAACGGAACTTTGTGAGATAAATGCATTCGGGTCGATACGTTTTACCATGCGGAAGATGTCTAATGACTGGCGTTTCTTGGCGAGTACCACCAATACTTTTACATTGCCTTTGCTATACCATCCAGTGCCGTCGAGTACCGTTACCCCACGATTGGTATCTTTTATGATATGGTCGGCTATTTCATCGTATTTCTTTGAGAAGATAAGAAATTGAACCGATTGACGGGCACTGTTGATAATCCAGTCTAATACGACACCAATAATGAACAGTGTGACAAAACCAAAGATAACACGGCGCCAGTCATGGAATATAAAGTAGCAGGAACTGATGATAACTACGTCACAGATCATGATCATTCTTCCGAGTGATACATCTTTGTATTTGTTGACGATGGCTGCAATGATATCCGTTCCACCGGTACTTCCGTTATAATTGAAAGTGATGCCCAAGCCTACACCGCACATGGCTGCTCCGATAATACAAGCCATGAAATCTTGTCCGGGTCCAAGCAATAACGGTTTGCCGTCCGGTGTCATATCCGGTGCCACTATATAATTGTTGACTATTAACTGAAAAAGCCAAAGCAGGAATGTCAGCATAAAGATGGCGTATGTAGTCTTTATACTGAACCGGGGACCTAGCATACGAATGGCAAATGTCATCAGAACTGCATTGATAATAAAATATGACCATTGGATCGGAAATCCGGTTGCATAATAAATAATAGCTCCGATACCGGTAGTTCCACCGGTCGTTATCTGGTAGGGTAGTAAGAATGCCGCCCATCCCAAAGAATAACTTATCAATCCGAGAGTAATGTAGATATAATCTTTCACTTCTCTCATTAATTCCGCCTTTTCCAGTTTATACATAAAAGTAGATTTATATGATAGTTTCATCACAGATTACCGCAGATTATCACAGATTTATTAATTCGTGATTTATCTGTGTAAATCCGTGTAATCTGTGGTGAGACAAATTAAAGTACGACGTTTACAATCTTCTTCGGGACAACGATAATCTTTTTCGGTGTCTTGCCTTCGATCCATTTTTGCGAACGTTCGTCAGCCAATACAGCCGCCTGAATGGCGTCCGATGTTTCATCTGCTGCAAATTCCATATTGAAACGTGCCTTTCCGTTGAAAGAGATGGTATAGTTGATTGTGTCTTCTTTCAGATATTCTTCGTTGTATGCAGGCCATTCGGCATCACATACGGAAGTTTTGTGTCCGAGTACATCCCACAACTCCTCGCAAACGTGGGGAGCAAAAGGAGCAAGAACGACAACAAGCTGTTCCAATATCTCTTTCTTGCTGCATTTCAGATTGAAAAGCTCATTTACACAAATCATGAATGCACTGATAGAAGTATTGTAAGAGAATTGTTCAATGTCTCCCGTTACTTTCTTAATCAGTTTGTGCAAACTCTTCAGTTCCTCTTTCGTCGCAGGTTCATCCTTCACCAGATATTCGTCTGTACGACTGTAGAACAATGACCAGAATTTACGGATAAAGCGATGTACCCCGTCTATTCCGTTGGTATCCCAAGGTTTGGATTGTTCCACCGGACCTAAGAACATTTCATACATACGAAGTGTATCCGCACCGTATTTGTCTACAATCATATCCGGATTCACTACGTTGAACATGGATTTGCTCATCTTTTCAACTGCCCATCCGCAAACGTATTTTCCGTCTTCCAGAATAAACTCTGCCGTTGCATATTCAGGACGCCATGCCTTGAATGCATCCAGATCGAGAATGTCGTTGGATACGATATTCACATCGACATGGATCGGAGTGACGTCATATTGATCTTTCAGATTCAGAGAAACGAATGTATTGGTATCTTTGATACGATATACAAAATTGCTGCGTCCTTGAATCATGCCTTGATTTACCAATTTCAGGAACGGTTCTTCTACAGCGGAAATGTTTATATCATGCAGGAATTTATTCCAGAAACGAGAGTAAATCAAGTGTCCGGTAGCATGTTCGGTACCACCTACGTAGAGATCTACGTTCTTCCAGTACTGGTCTATTTTCGGGTCAACCAATGCTTTGTGGTTACGTGGATCCATATAACGGAGATAGTAAGCGGAAGAACCGGCAAATCCGGGCATTGTATTCAATTCTAACGGGAAAATGGTAACATTGTCGATCTTCTCGTTTTCTGTGATACATTTGTTTACAGTATCCCACGCCCATTTGGTAGCGTGACCCAATGGAGGTTCACCTGTTTCGGTAGGCAGGAATTTAGCTACTTCCGGAAGTTCCAATGGCAGACAGCTTTCGTCAATCATATAGGGCATTCCGTCTTTATAATAGACAGGGAACGGTTCTCCCCAATAACGCTGGCGTGAGAAGATAGCGTCACGCAAACGATAGTTCACTTTCACACGTCCCAAGTTATGATCTTTCACATATTTCTTGGTTGTTGCAATGGCTTCCTTGATAGTCAATCCGTTCAAAGAAAGGTCACAGTAAGGGGTTACGTCCGGGCGCGGAGAGTTGCAAACGATACCTTCTTTTGCATCGAAACTTTCCTCGCTAACGTCACAACCTTCTACCAACGGACGGATTTCCAATCCGAAATGTTTGGCAAAAGCATAGTCGCGGCTATCGTGAGCGGGTACAGCCATGATGGCTCCTGTTCCATATCCTGCCAATACGTAATCACTGATCCAAATAGGTACTGCTTCACCGGTAAACGGATTGATGGCATACGCTCCACTGAATACACCGGTAACGCTACGGTCGGCGATACGTTCGCGCTCCGTACGTTTCTTGGTGCGGTCGAGGTAAGCATCTACTTCCGCTTTCTGTTCGGGAGTAGTGACTTGTGCTACCAGTTCGCTTTCCGGAGCCAATACCATAAAGGTAACGCCGAACATCGTATCTGCACGGGTAGTAAAGATAGTAAATTCAAGATCGCTGTCTTTTACTTTGAATTGTATTTCGGCACCTTCCGAACGGCCTATCCAGTTCTTTTGAGTTTCTTTCAGTGAATCAGTCCAGTCGATAGTGTCCAATCCGTCCAGCAGGCGTTGTGCGTATGCGGATACACGCAGACACCATTGGCGCATCTTTTTCTGAACGACAGGATAACCGCCACGTTCGCTGACCCCGTCCACTACTTCATCGTTTGCCAATACGGTTCCTAGCTCGGCACACCAGTTTACCATCGTTTCACCCAGATAAGCAATGCGATAGTTCATCAGGATTTCCAGCTGTTCCTTTTCACTCTTGGCATTCCATTCTTCAGCGGTAAAGCTAAGTTCTTCGCTGCAAGCAGCGTTCAATCCAGCAGTTCCTTGACTTGCAAAAGCTTTCTCCAGTTCTTCGATTGGACGTGCTTTTTGTTCATCGTTGCAATAGTAGCTATTAAACATTTTTTGGAAAGCCCATTGTGTCCAATGATAATATTCCGGATCGCAGGTACGGATTTCACGGCTCCAGTCGAAAGAGAAACCGATCTTGTCCAACTGTTCGCGGTAGCGATTGATATTGTTGACAGTAGTGATAGCGGGGTGTTGTCCGGTCTGGATGGCATATTGTTCTGCGGGCAGACCGTATGCGTCATATCCCATCGGGTTGAGTACATTGAAGCCTTGCAGTCGTTTGTAACGGGCATAAATATCCGAAGCAATGTATCCCAACGGATGTCCTACGTGTAGTCCGGCTCCTGACGGGTAAGGGAACATGTTTAGTACATAAAATTTTTGCTTTGAATCATCTTCCGTAACTTGGTAGGTTTTCTCTTCCACCCACCTTTTCTGCCACTTCTTTTCAATTTCTCTGAAATTGTACTCCATAGTGATAAAGTTTTTATTTATAGTGATTTATATTGTTATTTCAATTTGAGGGACAAATTTACGTGATTATTTTCAGATAACCACGCTTTCCCTATTGACTTTATCGTTTTTATTTCGTATATTTGTAGAAATTAAAAACGGAAAAGTAATGACGAAATATATAAATATTGTGACATAAGTTCAATAGGTAGGTGTGCAAATTGCATAGCTAGGATAACGAATGGGCAAGAAACTTCACAGTTTCTTGCCCATTTTTGTTGCGATAATTCATTCTGAATGCTGGAAGTACCTAAAAATAGTTTTTAATAAACCCGGATACCGTTTTTAATAAACTGTTCACTTATTTATTAAAAACCCGAAGTCGGTTTATACGATTTCGGGCGTAAAGTGTAAAGAAAAGAGAGTGTCTATCATCTAAAAAGGGAAGTGCTTGATAAACAAATCGTACATGAAAGAAGGCTGCAAAGGCTTGCGTATTATTTTACAATATACGGCGTATTAAACCTCTTCGCATATCGGCATATCCATTCCTTTGTATACAACTACGATTTTATGAAGCTGTGTAGTGCCGACTGCTCTCTTCACCGTATCGGTGTCAGCATAGCGATTGGCTTGAGCAATAGCTTCCAGTCGCAGTTCTTCCACGTGGCTTTCGGGGTCTTTATACTTGGCATACTTCAGTTCTACAATATAGCTGTGCTTCATGTCGGAAT
>ERZ857775.4283-NODE-4283-length-10461-cov-2.607534_pt1 | contig 10461 bp, 10 predicted proteins | sample MGYA00519698_ERZ857775 | MGnify/ENA primary metagenome ERZ857775 (study PRJEB31778, sample SAMEA3449363) | human gut metagenome | biome: human gut; feature: human-associated habitat; material: faeces | place: United Kingdom | collected 2010/2012 ...
GTCGTCGATTTTGACATTGCGCACATTCTGGGTCAGGTTTTCGCTTTGCACCGCGGCAAAGCTGTCCGGCAGCACCTTGACGTGACAGTGCAGGGTGGAGCACATCTCCAAAATCTCCTTGCGGCGGGTCGGGTTTGCTGAAGGGATGGCAAAGATGATTTCGGTGACCATCGTGTTGCGCAGCAGCAGCGGCATCATGTCGATCTTTCCCTTGACCTCGATGCCGTGGATGAATTTGCCCACCTTTTCCGGGTCGTCGTCAAAAAAGCAGACCGGCTGGTAATGGTTGCTCACATTGTTCTTCATCTCGTTGAGCAGCGCAACGCCGGCGTTGCCCGCACCGATGATGGCACAGCGCACCTTTTTGCCCTGGTTGCGGCTGGTGACCTTCATGCGGTATTTGCGGTAGATAAACCGTGCGGTCATCATCAAAAGCAGCGACATCGAATAGATGCACAGCGAAAGCACGCTGGGAATCTTTGGAATCGGCAATATTTTCTGAATCAGAAAATACACCACATACGCAAGTCCTCCCATGAAAATCAGCGAGATGTACTCGTCCGTTTCGGCATATCTCCACAGACTGTCATAGGATTTAGACGCCCACAAAAAACCGCACAGGCAGACAATCATCAGCGTCAGGTTCGGTATCCATGTGAATATCTCTGTGATCAATGTGCCGTTGCGAATCGGCACCCAGTAAATCATCACAAAATAGACAAAATTCACAATGAACAGGTCCATCAAAAACACAATCTGCTTTCGATACCTGCTCAAGCCCTTTTTTTCTTTCACAACACTGTTCTCCATTCTGCATTCAAGTAAGCTGTTTGCCTCAGCTCCATTTTTAAAAGACAACACAAAAGGGCGGTTTGTTTTTTATCTTACAAAAATAACAAACCGCAGTCGTAAAATAATATCCATATTATTTTATCATTTCCCACAACTATGCGCAATATTTTTTTGAGCCATTCGCCTTTTCCCACACGCGTTTTGTTCCTTTTTAGGGCATTTGCGGGGATGTTTTCAAAAATTCTTATACAAACTACCCATTTTTCCTGTTCTTTACCAAAAGCTGTCGGAAAATTTTACAAAGGAATCCGCTTACTTTTAGCATAAAATGACAAGGCAGCGCCCCTTTTTATACGGGTCGCTGCCTTGTCAGCAGATGTTGATTGTAAACAAAAGCAAATCCGGTTCAGAAAAATCATCTTCCCTTGCGGCTTTTTGCAAAGCGGAAAACCGGTGTCGGCAGCGAGAAGGTGAACACCACCGCCAACGCAATGGCAACGGCAATTTTGATGGTTTCCACCCCTTTTGCCACTGCCATCTGGTTGTTGCCGATGATAAAGTTATAGGCAGTGTAATAGATGCCTGCACCCGGAACCAGCGGGAAGATGCCGCAAATCAAAAAGACGGTCACCGGCGTCTTGCGCCGCACTGCAAAGATGCGGGACATCACCGTTAAAACCACCACCGCCGCAAAGGAAGCCACCGCCGGCGAAGGGTAGTTCTGCATTACCAGCAGATAGCACAGCCAGCCGGCTGCGCCGCACAGTCCCGAATAGACATACTGCTCCCGTGGGACCTGAAACAAGATTGCAAAGGACACGGTGGCAACAAAGGACACCGCTGTCTGCGCCAACAAGGATAACATCCGTCCTTCCCCCTTTACAGCAATGTGATGCCGGTGAGCATCTGAAAGGCGCTGAGCACAATACCGACTCCCAGCGCAATACAGCAGGCTACCAGCACTGCGTCAATCATGCGGATGGTGCCCGACAGGTAATCGCCGTTGAGGAAGTCGCGTATCGAATTGGTCAGCGGAACACCCGGCAGCAAGGGAACAATCGAACCGATGACAATCATATCCATATTGTCCCCGAACAGAACATGAAAGAACAGCACACCCATTGCCGTCACCAGTGCGCTGCTGAGGATGTTGACCATGATTTTGTTGGCTCCCTTGGCAGTTAAAAACAAAACAAAGACCCACAGCACCAGCCCGGAGATAAAGGAAGCCAGGCAATCCAGCGGGCTGCCGCCGAACAGATAGCAGAAGGCTCCTGCGCCCACACCGGACACCAGCACCTGCAAAGCATTGCTGGTAAACGGAATCTGGTCGATCTGCTCAATTTTTTCCTTTGCCTGCTCAACTGTATACTTATGTGCGGCAATCTCTCGGGAAAGGTTGTTGACCGCCGCTACCCTGCCCAGATGGACCGATGACAGCGGTACATGGCGAATCTGGCTGGCAACCACCGGCTCTGCCGGTTCTGTCCCGGCGCCCACCTGGCTGCACAGCTGCTTGCCGTCCTCCTCAATCGACACAAACAAGCCGTTTGCCAGCACATAGACGTGAAATCCGCTGACACCGTATGCCTTGGCAACAATCTGCATGGTCTGTTGTACACGAAAGATTTCTCCTCCGTTTTTCAGCAGCACCTCACCGATGCGGGTGGTCAGCTCCAAAACGCTTTTTCCCTGAGTCAAAACGTTTCCCCCTTGCTTTCAGTTTCCTAAAGTAAATCCAATCTGTTTTTCAGTGTAACACATCCGGGTCAAATTCTCAATCATCTTCCAATTAAATTCCTTCGATTGATTGCATTTATTTTCATTTTGCGGTACAATCAATAGTTGTTGTCAGGTCATTTTTATAAGGAATCCCGCCGCTGTCCGCCCTGTCTTTCATCTGCGGACTCCATCCCAATGACCCGAACAAAGAGGAGGAATTTTCATGATACAATTTTTGATTCGGCACTTTGTTCCCGACCACGAGCAGACCCAGCAGCCGCAGGTGCGCCAACGCTACGGTGTTCTGGCTGCGGTGGTGGGCATCCTTTCCAACATCTTTCTCTTTTTGATAAAGGCGCTGGTCGGACTGCTGTTCCACAGCATCTCCATCACTGCCGATGCGGTCAACAACCTTTCCGACGCCGGCTCCTCGGTGATTACCCTGCTGGGCTTTAAAATCGCCGGCAAGCCTGCCGACCCCGAGCATCCGTATGGACACGCCCGCATGGAGTACATCTCCGGCATGGTGGTTTCCTTTATCATCATCCTGTTAGGTCTTCAGCTGATGGGCAGCTCCTTTGACAAGATTCTGCACCCGCAGGCGGTGACCATCTCCGTTTTAACCTACGTTGTTCTGGTCATCTCCATCCTGGTCAAGCTCTGGCAGGGCATCTTCAACCGCACCGTCGGCAAGCTCATCGGCTCCGAGGCGCCCCAGGCAACTGCTGCCGACAGCCTCAACGACGTCTATGCCACCGGCGCAGTCCTCATCGGCGCGGTGGTCTACCACCTGACCTCCATCCCGGTGGACGGCTGGATGGGTATGGCGGTGGCAATCTTCATCACCGTCTCCGGCATCAAACTGGTCATCGAAACCGGCAACCCGCTGCTGGGAGAGGCGCCCGACCCACAGATGGTGCAGGAGCTGGCAGAGCGCATCACCTCCTACCAGGGTGTCATCGGCATCCACGACCTTCAGGTCCATAATTATGGTCCGGGACGTATCTTTGCCTCGGTACACGCCGAAGTTCCTGCCAACAGCGACATCATCGCCAGCCACGACATCATCGACAACATCGAGCGTGAGGTCGGCACACAAATGAACATCAATCTGGTGATTCACATGGACCCGGTGGTCATCGACGATGAACCCACCAACCGTCTGCGTGAACAGGTTCAGCAAATTGTCACCGACATCGACCCGCAGCTGAGTATGCACGATTTTCGTGCGGTATTCGGTCCCACCCATACCAATCTGGTGTTCGACATCGCTGTACCGCCCGCCTTCTCTTTAAGCGACAGCGAGCTTGAGCAGCTCATCGAGCGCCGTGCCAAGGAGATGGGCAGCTACTTCTGTGTCATCACCATCGACCACAATTACGCTTATCTTCCGCACAATTAAGCGTTCGATGGTCGCTGCCTTTCGTGCTTATTTTGTGTTATAATCAAAATGACGACATTTTTTGAGGAGGAATCCACTATGATTCGCATTGCCATCGACGGTCCGTCCAGCGCAGGAAAAAGCACAGTCGCAAAACAGATCGCCCGCGACCTTTCCATCATCTATGTTGATACCGGTGCGATGTACCGCGCCATCGGTCTGTATGTGCTGCGTCAAAACCTTGATACCAAAGATACCGCACAGGTTTGTGGCTGTCTGCCCAACATCCGCATCGCCACCTCCTACGACCCGCAGGCAGGTCAGCGCATCTTTTTAAACGACGAGGACGTTTCCGAACAGATTCGCTCCCCGCAGGCGTCGATGGCAGCCTCCGACGTTTCTGCCATCCCGCAGGTCCGCGCCTTTTTGCTCTCCCTGCAGCAGGATATGGCAAAAAAACAGAGCCTGATTATGGACGGCAGGGACATCGGCACGGTGGTCATCCCAGATGCCGAGTTAAAGATTTTTCTGACCGCCTCCAGCCAGTCCCGCGCCCGCCGCAGATATTTGGAGTATCTCCAGAAGGGACAGCAGGTGGAATATGAACAGGTATTGCAGGATGTGATCCAGCGCGACCATCAGGATTCCACCCGCAGCGCAGCGCCGCTGTGCCAGGCTGAGGACGCTGTCCTGATCGACTCCACCGAGCTGAGCTTTGTTCAGACGGTCGATGCCATCAAGCAGCTGATCGACCGGAAAATTGAACAGCTTTCGCTGACCGTCTAGCCGATTGGCTGAAGATTCGGCTGCTTTGTCCCATTTTGAAGGAGGTTTTTACTTGTTCTGTCTGAATCTCTCGGGAAGTGCCGCAGCGCCTTCCGCTTCGATTTAAAATTAGTTTGAAAGGAAGATTGATTTGTTCTACGAAATTGCGATCCGAGCCGTCAACCTCCTGTGGCACTTCTGGTTCCGACTGGAGATCAACGGACGGGAAAACGAACCGCAGTCCGGCGGGTACATCCTCGCCAGCAACCACTGCTCTGCCATCGACCCGATGATTGTCTGTCAGGGTATCCGAAAGCACCACATCCACTTTATGGCAAAGGCAGAACTGTTTGAGATTCCGGTTTTAAAGCACGTCATCCGCTGGCTCAAGGCATTTCCGGTATCCCGCGGCACCGGCGACACCACCGCGATTGAAACTGCCATGCAGGTCATCCGCGACGGCGAAGTGCTTGGGCTGTTCCCGGAAGGCACCCGCAGCAAGGACGGCAATCTGCTGCGCTTTAAATCGGGACTTGCGCTGATTGCCCAGCAGACCGGTGCGCCGGTGCTGCCGGTCACCATCACCTACTGTGACCCTGACAAGCGGTTTCGTTCCCGCGTTGTGGTCAATTACGGCACTCTGATTTCCTGTGAGGAATTGGGGATTCACACCACCGGCGCTGCTGCTGCCGGAGACCTGTCCCACGCAAGGGAATTAAAGGATGCCACCAGAAATCTAAAAGCTGCCATGGAGGAACTGAAAGCCCGGAACCTGTAAAAGGAAGGGATTTTCATGTCAAAGCAGCTTATCCTGCACAACCGTTTATTTTTCTTAAATCTGATGTCGTTTTTCGGCGGGTTTGTTTTTTATGCACCGGTCTCTCTGCTGGTCCGCACCCGCTGCGGCGTCACCGAAGCACAGTTTTTCCTGTTGGAAGCCATCCTGTCGGTCAGCATCTTTTTCTTTGAGGTCCCCTGCGGACTTTTGTCCGACCGGCTCGGCTACAAAAACACGCTGATTGTCGGCTCCTGCTTTCTGTTTGCCGCAAGGCTGCTGATGTTTTGCTCCGACCGCTTCTGGCTTTTCGCTGTCGAAGCAGTCGCAGAAGGCATCGCCTCTGCCCTGGCAGAGATCACCGGCAGTTTCCTCGGCGGCAGCTACGAACATTTTGGGACCGTCAAAGTGTTTGGCAAGCAGAGTCTCTGCGATTTCGGGACCAAAGTTTCCCAGGTAAACGCAAAGGGCATTGCAGCCAGCCTGCTTGATGTCCTCGAGCGCCTGTACCATCTGGATTTCACTTTCCACGATGCAGACCGGACATTCATAGATGTCCTCGCTGTTGTAGTGCTGGATATAGGACTGCACAACCGCTTTGCGTCGGTTGACCGAAAGAGATTCCGGGAAGCAGTCGCGGCTAACGGCTACGATGCCGATTTTTACTTTGGGCATATTATTGGTAAGCATGGATGATTCCTTCCTTTCTGGATGGTGCGCAGATTTGAAACCGCAGAATCCGGCGGTTTTATAGATATTATAGCAGTATTTGCTTTTGTTTTCCATTGATTTTTTGGATAAAATGAAAAGAACTCTGTTGACACAGAGATAAATCGGAGGATATACTAAAAAGAACAGGAGGGGAAAATCATGGAAGAAAACCAGCGCAGGAAAGCGTTTTATGAGCAGCTTGGTCTGCCTGCACCGGCGATAGAACAGCTGGAAAGGGTGAAAAAAACATTTGATACAAAACAGATGCAGGAATCAATCGAGCGCTTGACAGCTGCATCGACCGCGAGGGAAGCTTATTTGCAGCTGCGGGAAAAATTGCAAGAGGACGAGGACGGCTGGAAGATGCTGCTGTGTCAGCTGGAAGCGGCGGAACTTTGCCGGGAAAACTATCGGAAACAGGGAATCGGAGAGAAAATTTTTGTGGACACCATGCGCTGCTTTTCCCGATTCATTCGGGAATGTTACGAGATGAGCGGCAGGTTTGCCTTTGACAGAGGGTGGTGGACCTGGCGGCAGCTGTGCATGAGCCTGTTCCGGCTGGGAGATTTGGAGTGCGAGCTTTGCACTGGGGAAGGAGAGCGGGTCATCAGCCTGCACATCCCGTCGGATGCCGACCTTTTACCGGCGGCGGTGGACCGCTCGCTCGGGCAAATCGGCAGTTTTGTGCAGCGGTATTTTCCACAGTGGGCAGCTGCGCCGATGGTGTGTGACTCCTGGCTGCTGTCGCCTGCGTTGCGGCCGATGTTAAGCCAATCTTCCAACATTCGTGCGTTTGCCGCGCGGTTTACCATCAAGGAATACCGCAGTCAGGACAAGGAATTTTTCCGCTGGCTGTTTGCTGTCGATACCAATACGCCGCTTGAGCAGCTGCCTGAGCAAACCGGACTGCAAAGGGCGGCAAAGGCTTACCTGCAAGCAGGCGGCAGCATCGGAGCTGCATATGGAGTGATGCGCTCCGACCGCTAAAAACGGAGGTTGCCTGTCCAGGGAGAAAAGGAGGACGAGAGGATGAAGCTTTCCAAAAACAACGCAGTGGAACTGCTGGTCGAATCAGTCAACTGCATCATCCTCCACTATGCTCTTTCTAATATGCTTGGGCTGTTACGAGCGCATCCGATTTGGATTCTGCTGTTTGCCTCCCAAATCTGGGTGACCGTCCGCTATTGGAGCACAGCCCGCGTACGCACTCAAAGCAGCTGGCTAGCATCGGTGCTGGTGGTCGTTTGCATCGGTGCGAATTTGGCACTGCTGCATTTTGTCGGGCACGCAATCGCCTTTTCGGCTGGATAAAGTGAAAGGAAAGAATAAGATGAAACTTTTATACGGAACAACCAATCGGGCAAAGCTGGATGCCATGAAAAAGGCGCTTGCCGGACTTCCCATCGAACTGATTGGACTGGGCGATTTGAGCGGTCCGCTCCCCAAAATAGAGGAGGACGGAGCGACGCCGCTGGAAAATGCACAGCGCAAAGTCCGCGCCTACTATGAAGCCTTTGGTATCCCGGTTTTTTCCTGCGACAGCGGGCTGTATTTTGATGAGGTCCAGCCGCAGGAGCAGCCGGGGATTTATGTGCGCCGCGTCAACGGCAGGGAGCTTAACGATGAAGAGATGATTTGGCATTATGCGCAGCTGGCACAGCAACACGGCGGACAGCTGACGGCGCGCTATAAAAATGCCATCTGTCTGATTTTGGATGCAGACAACTGTTTTTCCAGTATCGCCCCTTCGCTTTGGACCGAGCCGTTTCTGATGGTTTCCAAGCCGCACCACAAGCGGGTGAAGGGCTTCCCGCTCGATTCGCTGTCCAAGGAGATTGCCAGCTCAAGGTATTACTATGATTTGGAAAAACTGGATTTGAGCACCACCGCGCTTGAGAAAGGATTTCGCACCTTTTTGCAGGAGCATCTTCCCATTGAGCAGCGCTGAATGATTTTGCAAAAAAGGACCGACAGAAATTTTCTGACGGTCCTTTTTTGATAGACTGCTTATCGTTTTTGGAATACCATGTTCAGACAGCGTCCTGCGTCCAGTGTCAGGCTGCCGTCGGGATAGACGGTGACCAGGAAGGCGGAGCTTCGTTCCTGCCAGTAGATAAAGTGGGTGTCGTCAATCTGCATCATCGGGTCGGAGCCGTAGCGGGGATGGTAGCACCACAGCAGACCATCCTGTGCGCGGATGTCAAGGGTCAGGGTCAGCTCCTCACTGGAATAGCTGCCCAGAAGCGCTTGGTTGCCCTCCTCTTTTGCCTGCTCCAGACGGTGCAGCGGGGTGGTTTTGGCTCCGGCATCCCACAACAGACCCTCAGCGGTGCAGCGCAGGCGGTCGGGGAGATAGCCGATCTGCCATCCGCCGTCGGGACCGTCGTGCAGCGGGGTCAATCCGTGGTTGCGGCACAGCGCCCAGCCTTCGCCGTCCTGTACCAGCTCCAGGGTCGCTTCACCCTCCTTGTCGGTGAAGAAGTACAAGCCTGCCTGCGGAGCAGCGGTATGGGTTTCATACGGGCGCGGCGGGTCGGCAGGCAGGTCCAGAACGATCTCTGCAATCTGCTGCGCTGCCACAGCGGTCGGGGTGTTGGAGGTGTTGCTGACGATGGCGATGTCCAGTTCATCCTGCGGGAAGGAGTAGACGTGTGCGCGGTAACCGGCATCGACACCGCCATGTTCAAAGCAGGGATGACCTTTGTATTCATGGACAAACAGACCGCCGCCGTAGCCGCTCGCGGCATGGTACAGATAGTTGACGCCTGTCTGGGTATCCACCCAGATCTGGCTGGTTCCGCTGTAGCCGCTGCGCGAGCCGTCTGCAAGGGTCGGACAGTTCATCATCTCGTCGATGGTCTTCTGCGAACAGATGCGCGGGTGGTGGTAGTGCTCAAGCAGAAGCATCAGGTCGGAAACGTTGGTATTCATCGAGGTGGCTCCCCACAGCGCAAAGTTGAGCGCACTGGGAACAAACCGTCCGCTGCCGTCGTCCGAGTAGGAGAGGGCAAGTTCGGGAATCATCTGCCAGTAGCCGCGGCGGATGCAGGTGTGGGTCATCCCCAAAGGCGTGAAGATGTGCTGCTGGGCAAAGTCCGGTAGATCCATCCCGCTGATTCGATGCACGATCTGGGCAATCATCGTGAAGTTGGAGTTACTGTACAGAAAACGGGAACCGGGCTGGAAATTGAGGGTCTGCTGCGGGCGCAGGGTCTGCTCAAAATCGCGCATGGTGATGGTGTCGGTGTAGTGGATGCCGCGCAGGCAGAACAGCTCCCACTGGTCGCGAATGCCGCTGGTGTTGTTCATCAGGTTGCGCACGGTGACCGTTTCCTTCCAATGCACCAGGTCCGGCAGATAGGTGCGGACATCTGCATCCAGATCCACCTTGCCCTGTTCGGCAAGCAGCAGCAGACTGAGGACGGTGATCTGTTTGGACACCGATGCCACATGAAAGCGGGTGGTCGGGGTGATTGGAATGTGATGCTCCAGATTGGCAAGACCGAAGCAGCGGTCATAGATGACCTTTCCGTGGTGCTTGACCAGCACCTGACCGCCGGGGGTATCGGGGTGATCCCAGCGGCAAAATACCGAGTCGATGCGTTTTGTCAGTTCCATGAGAAAAACCTTCCTTCCGTTCCAAAAAAAATTCTAAAGCAAAGCATATACTGATGGCTTGCTTTGTTTTTCTCCAACATATCATATTCCATTGTATAAATGCAAGAGGCTATTTGTATATTTTTTCGAAGGAAAGCTTGGTGGAAACCGCTAAATCTTTGGGAAAGGTAGAGAAAAACCCATTGGGACGGGAAATATTCCTGCTCCAATGGGTCAGCAAATACCATCAAAAATTTTATCTGCATTGTTTAATCCAAAGCGCCTTCTGCTAAAAAGGCAGGGTCGACGACCGAGGAAACCAGCTGGCGGATATAGTCGCGGGAGAGCGGCTGCCCGCGTTGGTCGCCAAGCTCCCCGGTGTAGTCGCAAAAGGGAAGCAGGTGCAGTTGCGCATACCCGCTCTGATAGCAGGTGACGACCGGCTGCAGCTGCGGTGGATGAATGGTGATTTTTTCGGTGGAAGGGTCCTTCTCCACCTCGATTTGGGCAATCGCGCCCACCAGATTGGCTCGATCCGCCTGCGCAGAGATAAAGTTGCCCAGCGAGTAAAGCACCGTCGCGCGGTTGCCGTTGGGCGAGGTGATCTCCTCCACCGGCTGCAAAACGTGCGGGTGGGTACCGATGATGAGGTCCGCTCCCCATTCGGTCAGCTGTTGGGCAAGCTCTCTTTGGTAGTCGGTGGGAGTGGTGCTGTTCT
>ERZ857775.4291-NODE-4291-length-10442-cov-2.867142_pt1 | contig 10442 bp, 7 predicted proteins | sample MGYA00519698_ERZ857775 | MGnify/ENA primary metagenome ERZ857775 (study PRJEB31778, sample SAMEA3449363) | human gut metagenome | biome: human gut; feature: human-associated habitat; material: faeces | place: United Kingdom | collected 2010/2012 ...
TCCTAATATTGTGATTGTATTGGCCGACGATTTGGGTTGGGGTGATGTAGGATTTCATGGTAGTGAAATCAAGACTCCCTGTCTGGATGCTTTGGTGGGCGAAGGAGTGGAACTCGAACGCTTTTACACTTCTCCCATCAGTACGCCCACCCGTGCGGGACTGATGACGGGACGTTACCCGAACCGGTTTGGTGTCCGTTCGGCTGTTATTCCGCCTTGGCGTGAGGACGGATTGGATGAGAATGAAGAAACGATGGCCGATATGCTGGCACGTAACGGGTATAAGAACAGAGCCATTATTGGTAAGTGGCATCTGGGACATACCAAGAAAGTGCATTATCCGATGAATAGGGGATTTTCGCATTTCTATGGTCATCTGAACGGTGCGATAGATTATTTCGACCTGACGCGTGAAGGTGAACTGGACTGGCACAACGACTGGGAAACCTGCCACGACAAAGGATATTCTACCGAATTGATAACCAAAGAAGCCATCCGCTGTATCGATGCATACGAGAAAGAAGGTCCGTTTATGTTGTATGTGGCCTATAACGCACCTCATACACCTTTGCAGGCACAGGAAAAAGATATAAAACTCTATACTGACAATTTCGACAGCCTAACACCGAAAGAACAGAAGAAAGTGACTTATAGTGCAATGGTTTCTTGTATGGACAGGGGAATCGGTGCTATTGTAGATGCCTTGAAGAAGAAAGGAATTATGGACAACACTTTCTTTATCTTCTTTAGTGATAACGGCACTGCCGGTGTTCCGGGATCTTCATCAGGACCTTTGCGTGGACATAAATTCGACGAGTGGGATGGAGGCGTACATGCACCTGCTGTTCTTTACTGGAAGAAAGCAGAGAAACAATATAAGAACTTGAGCTCACAAGTGACGGGTTTTGTTGACCTTGTTCCCACATTGAAAGATTTGGTAGGAGATCACAGCCGTCCGAAACGTGAATATGACGGCATCAGCATCCTCCCTGTATTAAACGGTAAAAAGACCTGTATCGACCGCGATTTTTATTTGGGACACGGAGCAGTAGTCAATAAAGACTATAAACTGATAAGAAAAGGTATGAAACCGGGACTGGATTTGAAACAGGACTTCCTGGTTGATTATAAAACAGATCCTTACGAAAAGAAAAATGCCAGCGCAGGAAACGAGAAAATTGTGAAAGCTTTGTATGAGGTTGCCCTGAAATATGACACGATCACTCCTTGTATACCGGAAGTACCTTACGGTAAAGGTCGTGACGGATTCAAAGCTCCTAAAGAATGGAAAGTAGTACGTTGAATCTGTTAACCCTATGAATTGAAAATAATACAAGATGGAAAAATCAATGATTAGTTTATGCCTCCTAGGCGGATTGGCGATAGGAAACGGGTTTGCCCAAACTCCTTCAAAGCCTAATATATTATTAATCATAGCCGATGACTGCTCCTATTACGATATAGGCTGTTTCGGAGCGGTCAACAACAAGACTCCCCATATAGATGCATTGGCTCGACAGGGGATAAAGTTCAACAGTGCGTATAATTCTGTTTCGATGAGTACGCCTACCCGGCATTGTGTTTATACAGGTATGTATCCGATGCATCATGGCGGTTACGCCAACCATAGCTCGGTCAATGCCGATGTAAAATCTCTTCCCACTTATCTGGGAAATCTGGGTTATCGGGTTGGATTGGCCGGGAAGTGGCATATCAAACCTTTGGCTAACTTCCCGTTCGAAGATGTACCGGGATTCCCCAAAGGATGTACAAGCCCAAACACTGACTATCATACCAAAGGTATCGAGAAGTTTATGGAGCGTGATGCTTCCCAACCTTTCTGCCTTGTCTTGGCTTCTATTAATTCGCATGCTCCCTGGACAGGTGGTGACGCTTCCGTTTTCGACCGGAAGAAACTTCAGTTGCCGCCACAGTTTATCGACACGGAAGTGACGCGTGAATACTATGCCAGATATTTGGCAGAAGTCGGCTTGCTCGATCAACAGGTGGGTGACGCTATGCAGATTCTGAATCTAGAGTGTTCTGCTGCAGAACACTCTTGTCATTTTCATATCCGAGCAGGGTACGCAATTTGCCGGAGCCAAATGGACCAATTGGAGTGCCGGTGTCAAGTCGGCGATGGTGGCTTCCTGGCCGGGTGTCATTAAACCCGGTACGGAGACTTCTGCTATTGTGCAATATGAAGACCTTCTTCCTACATTTATCGATGTTGCAGGCGGAAAGGTGCCTGACGTAATAGATGGAAAGAGTCTGGTAGATGTATTTCAAGGGAAAACAAAGACACACCATAAGTATGCTTATCATGTTCACAACAATGTTCCGGAAGGTCCGGCATATCCAATCCGTTCTATTTCAGACGGACGCTATCGTCTAATCTGGAACTTGACTCCGGAGGAAACATACGTAGAAAAGCATATTGAAAAGGCAGAATGGTATCTCTCGTGGAAAGCACAGGACACGGATCAGGCACATAAAATCATGAATCGCTATAAGAATCGTCCCGAGTTCGAACTATATGATATCAAGAAAGATCCGTTTGAAATGAATAATCTGGCGGATATGAAGAAATATAGTAAGAAGAAGGCAGAACTGACGATGGAACTGCAAAAATGGATGAAACAGCAAAATGATACCGGAGCTGATAAAGACCGGCCGCGTGCTCCTAAGAATAAGCAGAAGAAAGCAGCCAATGTATAATATTCGTAATGCTACCGCTTGTTGCTCTCTGCAAGAGATTTATCTTTTTTATTTCTCATTTCTCATAGAATCTAGGCAATAGGTTTATAATCAATTGTATATAGTATGAGAAATGCTTTCTATGCAGGCATTTCTCATACTTTTTACAGATATTTTAACGAAAAAACAGCTATTTCTCATTCGTTTTTCAATGATTTCTCATACATCTGCCCTGCATTTCTCATACGTTTCTCATGATGATTGCATAGACGATGGTTGCTGATCTTATTTACATTGAAAACAGATGAAAGGTACTTATCATTCAAACAACCCTATGCCAGCATGTTTTTCATTCGTTATCGTCCAGTTATTGATAGAGCATCTCCATCGTTCCACTAGAGTGACGAGGGCTGTTCACTAGGGTGCATAGATTCGTTCACTGGAGTGAAAGGACTTGGCTACTGGAGTGGAACGATTGAGATGTCAGTCAGATAATCCGGGCATGTCGGTTGGAAAACATGAAGAGATGGGTTATATCATACACAAACTATAGCTTTAATACATTCAATATATGAATAAACTAATCACAATCTCCTCTGTACTTCTTACAGCTGCTGCTGTAAAAGCGCAAACACCTAATATCGTATTTATATTGGCGGATGATTTGGGTTATGGAGACATCTCGGCCTTTAATCCCGAATCTAAAATCCATACTCCTAACATTGACAAACTGGCCGAGCACGGGATTGCCTTTACGGATGCCCATGCTTCTTCCGCTTTATCCACTCCTTCCAGATATTCTCTTCTGACCGGAAGGTATCCGTGGCGAACCAAGTTGAAACGAGGTGGTCTTGATGGCGATTCGCCTGCAATGATTGATCCTGAACGTCGTACCATCGCGCAAATGTTTTCTGCAAATGGCTATAATACCGCTTGTATCGGTAAATGGCGAAACGGGCTATGAGGCAATATGTAGAGAATGTCCGTTCTACTCCTGATGAAAAAGTATCGAATGATACGAAGAATAGTTGGAATCAGGTAAAGAACTTCATGCAGGAAGAATAAGCATTTCTGAAAAAATAAAAAAACAGCACCCTGAATAGACGTCAGAGGTGCTGTTTTAGTTTCAACAAGGAAAAGAGTATTATTCTATTTATTATTTATTCAGAGAGTTACAGATCTGTTGGTTGATTTCTCTGACTTTAGCTTCATTCATCTTGATAACTTTACGGTCATAAGTCATTAGACCGTTGATCTCACCTTCTACGTCTGTTGTCTGGGTATATACGGCAGCAGAGAATCCTTTCCGGATCAATTCCAACAGATGTTTGCCATATTTAATGTATTCGTTCGTTACTTCGTCCGATGTATTGAACTTCACATAACCCCAGTTTTTCTTGTCATTCACCCAAGTGTTTCCTTCTACTACCAAGCCGATACCTCCATATTCACCCAATACGGTAGCACGTCTCGGATCGTAAAGGAACATGTTCGGGCCCGGATAGTGGTGAAGGTCGAGAATATCGCCACAAGTATAGTGATTACCACCGCTGGCAGGATTCACCAGGCGGCTAGGATCGTATTCTTTGGTCCATGCTACGATTTCCGGAGTCTTGAATTGTCCCCATGCTTCATTGAAAGGAACCCATACGGCGATACTCGGATAAGAATACAGACAGTCGATGATTTCTTTCCACTCTTTGCGGTAGTTAGCTTCCGAAGCAGCGGAACGAATCACTTCTCTGCCGTTAAAGTAGTTGCGTGCCTGCCACTGTGGGCTAGGACCACCGTTCGGCATATCTTGCCATACGATCAATCCTAATTGGTCGCAATGAGTGTACCAGCGTGCAGGTTCTACTTTGACGTGCTTACGTACCATGTTGTAGCCGAAGTCTTTCGTCTTCTTCAAGTCATAAACCAATGCTTCGTCTGTCGGTGCAGTATACAAACCGTCAGGCCACCATCCCTGATCGAGCGGACCGAATTGGAAATAGTCTTTGTTGTTCAATTGCAGGCGAGTGATACCATTCTGACCTTTGCGGATAGAATATTTACGCATAGCCGTATAACTCTTTACCTGGTCTATTGCTTTTCCGTCCTTATACAGAGTCACTTCCATGTTGTAGAGGAAAGGAGAGTCCGGAGACCACAGTTTAGCATTAGCAGGCATTGCCAGTTCAACAGGTACTCCGTTCAACGCTGCGCCTTTGGCTACAAGGTTTTTGCCATCGAATACTTTTACTTCCACTTTGTCTGCGGAGGTCGTATTGGCAGCAACTTCTACCTTAACAGAATTGTTGTCAATATCGGGAGTCGTTTTCAGATTAGTGATGTATTGTGTTGCTACCGGTTCCAACCACACTGTTTGCCAGATACCTGTAACCGGAGTGTACCAAATGCCATGAGGGTTTGCTATTTGTTTTCCTCTGGGTTGTTCGCCACGATCTGAAGGGTCCCATACTTTTACTACCAAGTCATTATTTCCTTTATTAAGTACAGAAGTAATATCGAAATAGAAAGGAGTAAATCCGCCTGTGTGTTCGCCTACTTTTACATCATTCACCCAAACTTCTGCTTTCCAGTCTACTGCTCCGAAATGCAACAGGATTTGTTTACCACGCCAGGCAGAAGGAACGTCGAAAGTACGTTGGTACCACAGTTCTTCTTTCTCGTTTATCATTTTGCCTACGCCTGATAAAGACGATTCTACGGCAAAAGGAACAAGAATATCACCTTGGTAAGCGGCAGGTGCAGGAGTACCTTTGGGAGTGATTGCATATTTCCAAAGCCCGTTCAGGTTTTTCCAGTCGTTGCGCTCCATGATAGGACGCGGATATTCCGGCAATACGTTTTTAGGGTCAAGCTGTTCTCCCCACGATGTTTTGATTTTGTCACCGGCAGGTTTCCATTGAGCAAAAGTCGAACTGCATAAAGCCAATGCAAGCAGCATTGTTAGAAAATTCTTTTTCATGTTCATGGTATAAAAATATAGTTAGTTATTAGATATAAATTCTATTAAAAGGATATTGCAAAGAAAGGGGAATTAAAAGAGAATAAAGGAAATTTGCCGTTCAAAAAACAATAAATTCTCTTCATTTTTGGTCGAATAATGAGTTTTTTCGCTAATAAAACGGACTATTGACTAATTTTTATTCTTTATTGGACCGTTAGTTTCATACGATATTGGAAATTATGTACATCTTTGTAATGCCAATATTGGGTAACGAAAATATAATAACTTCAAAAGTTTTCTTTACGTGAAATTTTATATATTTTTGCAATAACGATTGTGGTAGCTTATCTATATTTATCTGATATTTATGCAGGAACATAAACAAAAATATATCTTATCTGATATGCAGGAACGTGGACAAAAATATATTTGGGGCTTTTGGATAATATCCTTTGTTATTACTTCTATATTTTACATGGGTTGTTCAGGTGAAAAACCATTTGGAAATAAGGAGGAAATAGCCGGGCAAATGTCGCTTGCTCTACAACAGAAGGATATGTATTGCCAAAAGAAACTGGATCGTATCGATTCTATTCGAAACTTCTTGAATGTGAATGAAAAAAGGAGGACGGACGAAGAAAAGTTTCAGATCAATGCAAACTTGTATAATGAATTTAAACTTTATTCTTTCGATTCTGCCTTTCATTATGCCACACAGTTGTGCAAGATAGCCAGTAGCATAGATAGTGCTGCATATATGGTAAATGCTAAAACCAAGCTGGGATATATTTTAGCACGCGGAGGTTTCTTTAAAGAGGCTATAGATTCACTTTCTTCCATCCGGATTGAGAAAGAGACATTACCTGCTCAAGTGTTGGCAGACTATTATATTAGCTTTGGGCGTGTTTATCATGATTTGGCGGATTATGCAAAAGACGATGTGTTTTCATCCAAGTATAACCAAATAGGAAATGAACTCTTGACGGAAAGTCTGTCTTATCTTTCTGATTCGTCAACAATCTATTATGTGAGAGGAAAAATAGCCCTTAAAGAAGATAAGTTAGCTGAGTCCAAACAACTTTATAGGCAGGCCTTAGAAATATGCGATACTACTGATACGGAAACACTTTCAGTACTCTTGTCGACTTTGGCGTTTATCGACCGTAAGTTGGAACTGAACGATGAGGCTATTTATTACTATGTGAAGGCGGCTGTGAATGATATCCGCAGTGCCACCAAAGAGTCAGTCTCTATGAGAGGATTGGCAACGATGCTGTATTATCATAAAAATGATGTAAACCGTGCATCTGAATATATAAATGAGGCATTTGAAGATGCAACTTTTTATGGAACCCGTCACAGGATTAATGTCATCGGAACTTTATTACCTGTATTTGTCGGGGAGAAACTCGATATAGAGCAGGTTAAGCGGCAGACTTTTCAGGATAGTTTTATCTTGACTTCTATTTTTGCGATTATATTAATAGTGGCCATCATTTATATTCTAGTACAGATGAAGCACTTGCGCCGTTCCCGTCAATTGTTGGAAAAACTGAACTTGAAATTGTCGGAAGCAAACCGTATTAAGAATTCGTATATAGGACACTATCTGGATGCTACTTTTAAATTAGTTAATCAGCTTGATAATTTTGTATTGGTAGGGCAGCAAAAGTTGGAGAATAAGCAGTATGATTCTCTTTCTTCGATGATTCATAATTTAAATTCGGATTTTAACAGGAAAAGTGCTTTTGCTGATTTTGATAGGACATTCTTATCCTTATTTCCAACATTTGTCGAAAATTTCAATTCATTGCTTCAACCGAATGATAAATTTGCATTGGAGAATAAAGATGCGTTAAATTCTACCTTACGTATTTTTGCCTTGATCCGGTTGGGAATTACAGAGTCTGAACAAATATCAGAAATCCTGGGATATTCCGTGAACACCGTTTATAATTATAGAGTTCGCACTCGAAATAAAGCTGTGGATCCTGCTAATTTTGAAAAAAATATCAGAAAAATAGGTCTGTAGTTGTTATATAAGTACGTATAAATCCCTATATTTTCACCTGTTTTTAATTTTGTAATCATTTGATTATTAGTTGATTAGATTTCTAATTCCCCTATATTTTTGTTATATGGCGGATATATCCCCTCTTTTTCCGGTTGGTAATTCTTAATTTTGCCTATGCTTCGATTAACAAAGAGTATAAACGACTTAAATCAAAAAGAACCGTGAAAAGTATGAAGAACTACAACCGATTATTTTTATTGAATCTAATTGCTTTATTTTTTCTTTCCACTTCGTCTCTGGCAATAAATTCCATTTCTTCTTTAAAATTGGAGAAAGGTAATTTTCGGATTTTGTTATCCGGGCATGAAGTAGAACCTGTAAAGCTGGCGGCAGAAACCTTATCTAAAGACTTTGAGAAGGTAATGCATTACAAACCTGTAATCTCACAAACGATTGATGAGGCAAATAGTATTGATATTGTTATCATTAACGAAGAGACGGGCGGTTCTTTGCTTCAGCCTCGATTCATTCGTCCTTTGGATGGTTTCGAATCTCATAGGGTATATTGTAGTCCCGATGAGAAGCGTATTTATCTTCATGGAAAAGATATGCGTGGTGCTATATATGCTATTTATACTTTTAGTGAATTATTTCTTGAAGTGCCCCCGTTGTGGTATTTTTCTTCTTGGGAACCGCAGTATAAGAAACAGGTGGAGATACAATCGGACTTTGACTATTTTCAGAAGTCACCACAAGTCAGGTATCGTGCTTGGTTCCCTAATGATACCGATTTGTTCAGTCCTTGGAGACGCTTGTCGAAAGAGAACAACGAATTGTGGCTGGAGACTATGTTGCGGTTGAAGCTTAATACTGTCGAATTGGAAGCTACGGTTACATATCCGGATTATAAACTGAATGGTCAGGCTGCTTTATTACGTAAATACGGACTGGTACTTACTTCTCATCATCACGTAGCCTGCAACAATAATCTGAAAAACTGGGAAGGATACTGGCGACGAGTGCGCGGCATGAAAGCACCGGAGTTACTTTTATCGAATGAAAAAGCTCTTGTTGAGTTTTGGCAATATAGCATAGAAACGGTGTGTCGTGATAAACAGGAAAATCTGTGGCAGATTGCTTTTCGTGGTGTAAACGACCAGCCTTTTTGGGCTGCTTTTGCCGATGCTCCGGCGGGTGATAAGGAACGTGCAGAGGTGATTAACCGTATGATCCGCATACAATTGGCTATGATAAAAAAAGCAACAGGAGAGAATGATCCTTTTGTACGAATGACTTTCTACGATGAACTTTCTGACTTGTTGGCTAAAGGCTATTTACAACCTCCGACAGGTAAGAATATGCTTTGGACTTTTGTTGCCGGACGGAGAGATCACTATCCTTACGATGATTTGGTTACATTCGATACGACAAAGCAAGTGAAACTGGGGTATTATATGAATCTCCAATTTACTTCGACCGGTGCTCATCTGGCTCCTGCAGAAGGACCATGGAAAATGGAAGCGAACTATCGTTATGTGAATACACGTGGTCCGCTGACTTTCTCGGTGGTTAATGCTGGCAACTTAAGAGAATTTGTCATGGAAATGTCAGCCAACGCTCGTATGATGTGGGATATGAAGGCGTATAATACAAATTCTTTCCTGATTGATTTCTGTACCCAACATTTTGGAAAGGAGCATGCTACTGAAGCTGCCAAGCTTTATCATGATTATTACTATGCCTATTGGCAACAGAAACCGTCAGAGTTTCCGGGATTGGAACGTCAGTTTATCTTTCAGGATTTACGCTACTCTCGTGTTTTTGAACAGATCGGAAAACGCTTTGATGACTTTTCTCCGAATCCTTTGTATGAGATCGGATTTGAACGGGTGCCCGGTCGTTCGTTCCGCATTGACGGAAATAATCAGGTTGATTCATTGATTGCGGGAATGAAAAAGACAGCTGTGCGTTTCGAGGAGGTTTCACGACATTGTGAAGATTTTCTCAAATCTTTGCCAAAACAAAATCAACGGTTCTTCAGAGATAACTTGGCTGCTCCTTGCCATTATATGGCAGCATTGAGTCATTCATTATATCATTTTGTATCTGCTTATAAAGAAAAGGATCGCGGTAAACGGACTGAACATCTGGAAGTCGCTATCCAAGAATTGGAAGAGGCACGCGATGCCCTGTATGAAACGCAGGAAGGAGTATTCTCCACTTGGTATATAGGTGATTCCATGAATGGTAAATTTAATATTCCACAACAACTCAAATTGTTAAATAAACTGCACAAAGAATTTTAGTAACAATTTATATTAATTACCTAATTGAATCTAATTTATGAGAAATTTAGACTTTAGCACGAAGGTATTTCGTCTGCTGATGCTGGTTCTCCTACTCTTTTCGGTACAGATAAGCCGTGCTGATGAAGGGTGGCCGAGAACTCTCAAAGGGCGAATTGTTGACGCGAAAAGTGGAGAAACCCTTATTGGAGTAAATATCCAGATCTTGGGAACTACCACAGGTACAATTTCAGATTTTGACGGAGGATTTCAATTGGTGGTCAAAGCCAATTCCGTTATCCAGTTTTCGTATGTGGGATATAAACCCATTGAAATCAAAGCTGAAGAAGCGGTAAAGAAAACTGTTTTCCAAATGGAAGAGGATGCTGGTGTACTTGAAGAAGTGGTGGTAGTGGGGTATGGTACCCAAAAAAAGGTGACTAGCGTAGGCTCTATCACACAAGCTGATGGAAATAAGTTATTAAGAGGAGGT
>ERZ857775.4292-NODE-4292-length-10441-cov-2.739842_pt1 | contig 10441 bp, 5 predicted proteins | sample MGYA00519698_ERZ857775 | MGnify/ENA primary metagenome ERZ857775 (study PRJEB31778, sample SAMEA3449363) | human gut metagenome | biome: human gut; feature: human-associated habitat; material: faeces | place: United Kingdom | collected 2010/2012 ...
AGGTCGGGCATATTTGTTATAGCCGGGGAGTATACGAAAAATACCGCTGTACACTTCAGCAAAAATATTTTATCCATCTGATAGAAGATCGTCGGATAGAAGGGAGGATTGCCCGGGTATATCCGGGATATTATTATTATCTGAACGCTGCCCGCCGGATGCAGTTTACACTGGCCTTACTGAGGGCTGAACAGGAATTGAAGTTTACCGATTTGGACGATGTGCGCTATAACTATCTGGCTACCCGGGTCCTTTTTCCTGAATTGCTGGAATATGAAGTGTTTAAAACCCGTTTGCTTCCTCACCGGAGCCGGTTGGGATGGATCGACGGCCTATTGGATACGATTACGGATTATGCTTCCCTGGAACCACGACAAGTGGTGGAGCTGGCACAACAAATCAGTGCCCGTTTTATAACTAAGGACGAGGAGTTACCGCCGATGTTCAATTATTATTCCAGGGTAATGATGAATCTGCCTCTGGAAGTGGAAGGAGCTCCGGTGGATATCGATGTCAAGATCCTCGACGATCTGTTTTTGGATTTGAGTAAATCGCTGGATTTGGTGCCTTGGGCCGATATCGAAGAGGATACGAAAGGGGCTTTGAAACGGGCCGGAAGTCCTGTTGCAGAACGCTATCGGGAACTGGATGCCTCTTGTGGGGTAGTAGATCCGGTCTTGATGCGGAGAGCAAGGGAATTAGCCGCTAAAATCCGGCTGAACTTTCTGACCTTTCAGGCAAAGATGAATAAAGCTTGTGTTTTTTATGAGCAGGAGAGCGGAGATTTGGATGAAGACGAATTGTATCGGGTGCATTTGAATCCTCATATTTTTATCGAGGAGTTGCCTGCCCCTTCGGCTTTGCTGGAAGTGGTGATTATGCTCGATTTATCGGGATCGATGACCGATGAAAATAAACTGGAATTGCAGTTGGTGTTATCGGTCGCTCTGGCGCTTGCTTTCGAAGCCAATCCGGATATCCGATTTTCTATTTATGGTCACCGGGTAAAGCAGGAAAGGGTTGAAATCGTCCGGTTTCATGAACCCGGGAAACGTCTGGAGATCAAAAAGCTTTTTTCTCAAGAGGGAATGTATGTCAATGCCGATGGATTCGCTATCCATTATGCTACGCAGAAATTCCGGACTACCACACAGAATAAATTATTGTTTATGATTTCCGACGGCACACCGACAGCAGCTGCCGGTAAGACCGATCCGCGGGTGCATGTCCGGGAAATGGTCCGGGAGGCCCAACGGAATGGAGTCACTGTACTTTCTATCGGGATTTCGAATTTTAACCAGTCGGATATGTACGACGAATTTATTCCCTACTCCGGACCGGAAGTCACCACCCGGCTCGTCCAATGGTTAAGGCGGAAATTTGCCCATATTGCCGATGGGGCGACCTTTTAACCCGTCGTTTGTCGTTATTCGGTGACCGAATCCTTATAAAAACAGTAAAATTTGAAACTTAGAAAGGGTTTTTCCGATCTTTTTACTTTTAATCTTTTACTTTTTACATTAAATCGTTATTTTTGGAATCGTTTGAGAAAAGGAAGCATCGTTGCGCTAATTCAATTAATCATCATAATACAAACTTATGGAACAAGAAGAACAAAAGCTAAATTCGTTGCCCGATAACGCCTATCGGGAGTTGAAGCCTGGCGAAGTGTATAAACCGATTATGCCGGCTAATTCGAAACCCCGGGAAGTAACGACTTACTCGGTGGTTTTCGGTATTATTATGGCTATCGTCTTTTCGGCAGCTGCAGCTTATCTGGGACTGAAGGTGGGACAGGTGTTCGAGGCTGCTATCCCGATCGCTATTATCGCGGTTGGATGCGGAAATCTGATGAAAAAGAATAATATGCTCGGACAGAATGTGATCATTCAATCTATCGGGGCTAGCTCGGGAGTGATCGTTGCCGGAGCGATCTTTACATTACCTGCTTTGTATATTCTTGGTCTGGATGCTAAATTTTATCAGATTTTTTTATCCTCTTTACTCGGAGGATTGTTGGGTATTCTGATGCTGATCCCTTTCCGTAAATATTTTGTAAGCGATATGCACGGTAAATATCCCTTTCCGGAGGCTACGGCAACAACACAGGTGCTTATATCCGGAGAGAAAGGCGGCAGTCAGGCAAAGCCATTGCTTATGGCCGGCATTATCGGTGGTTTGTATGACTTTGTCGTTGCCACTTTCGGTTGGTGGAACGAGAACTTTACCACCCGTGTATGCAGTGCCGGCGAGATGCTGGCAGAAAAAGCCAAATTGGTATTTAAAGTAAATACAGGGGCTGCTGTACTGGGTTTGGGGTATATTGTCGGATTGAAATATGCTTCCATCATTTGTGCCGGTTCGTTGGCGGTATGGTGGATTATCGTTCCGGGGATGTCTATGTTTTGGGGAGACAGCGTGCTGAATGCATGGAATCCCGAAATCACGAGTACTGTGGGGATGATGAGTCCTGAAGAGATCTTCAAATATTATGCGAAAAGTATCGGTATCGGTGGTATCGCGATGGCCGGTGTGATCGGGATTATCAAGTCATGGAGCATCATCAAGAGTGCCGTAGGCTTGGCTGCCAAAGAGATGGGCGGCAAAGGAAACGTAGAGAAAAATATGCTCCGTACGCAGCGTGACTTATCCATGAAAATTATCGCTATCGGTTCCATCATCACGCTGGTTCTGATATTCTTATTCTTCTATTTTGATGTAATGCAGGGCAACCTGATACATACATTGGTAGCTATTGTTCTGGTGGCGGGCATTTCGTTCCTCTTTACTACAGTGGCTGCCAATGCCATTGCTATTGTCGGCACCAATCCGGTATCGGGCATGACGCTGATGACGTTGATTTTAGCTTCCGTCGTGATGGTAGCTGTCGGGCTGAAAGGTCCTTCGGGCATGGTAGCGGCTTTGGTTATGGGTGGCGTGGTCTGTACGGCATTATCCATGGCCGGCGGTTTTATCACCGACTTGAAAATTGGTTACTGGTTAGGTAGTACTCCTGCCAAACAGGAAACATGGAAATTCCTCGGAACAATCGTTTCTGCCGCTACCGTAGGCGGAGTAATGATTATCCTCAACAAAACATATGGCTTCACCAGTGGAGCACTGGCTGCACCGCAGGCAAATGCAATGGCAGCCGTTATCGAACCGTTGATGAGCGGTGTAGGTGCGCCGTGGCTGCTTTATGGTATCGGCGCTATACTGGCCATTATACTTACTTGTTTCAAAGTTCCTGCGCTCGCCTTTGCATTGGGTATGTTCATTCCGCTTGAATTGAATGTTCCTTTGGTAGTGGGTGGAGCTGTCAATTGGTATGTGACAAGCCGCAGCAAAGATGCTTCATTAAATACCGAACGCGGAGAAAAGGGGACTTTGCTTGCTTCCGGTTTCATTGCCGGCGGCGCTTTGATGGGTGTGATCAGTGCAGCCATGCGTTTCGGAGGAGTCAATCTCGTAAACGATGCCTGGCTAAACAACACTTGGTCGCAGGTATTGGCCCTCGGTGCCTATGCTTTGCTGATTCTTTACTTTATCAAGGCTTCGATGAAAGTAAAATGATAAATAATGCGGCAATGTGCCAATATGCCAATGTGCCGATTGGCTGCGTTATCCTGCCGGATGGCAATCATGTATTGGTGTATTGACACGTTGGAATGTGGATGCATTTACGTATCGATATTGACATATCAACCATTGTTCTAACTTAATAAAACCCGTCTTCATGAAAAACCTATTAACGGTTGCATGTCTTGTAATACTCCCTCTGACTTCTATCGCTCAGGGGGAGCGTTATAAACAGATAACCGATCCCCAACTGACAAGTATACGCAAAGAAGCCCCCCGCAGTAGCTTTACATCGTATACAAACGAGAAAGATGCTGCCGTAAACAACCGGAAAGACGGAACTTTCCGCCTCTCGTTAAACGGCAAATGGAAATTCAACTATGTAGACAGTTTCTCAACCCGCCCGACGGACTTCATGCTTCCGGAAAAGAATGTAAGTGACTGGGCAGATATCCAGGTACCCGGAAACTGGGAGCGGCAAGGCTTCGGAATTCCTATCTATGTGAACACGTCTTATGAATTCTGCTCATCGGGATATGCCCCGTATTGGGATCGGCCCAATCCTCCGTATGTACCCGAGGAATGGAATCCGACAGGAACCTACCGGCGTGATTTTACGCTTCCTGCCGATTGGAATGGAAAAGAGATTTTTCTCAGTGCCGACGGAACTAAAGGAGCTGCATTTTTTTATCTGAACGGACAGTTCGCAGGAATGAGTAAAGATGCCAAGACTCCTGCCCGCTTCAATATCACCCAATTTGTGAAACCGGGTAAAAACGTGATTGCCGTGCAAGTTCATCGTTTCTCGGATGCCAATTATCTGGAATGCCAGGACTTCTGGCGTTTGAGCGGATTCGAAAGGGATGTTTATCTTTATGCACAACCCAAGCTCCGGATGGCAGATTTCAAAGTAGAGAGCCCACTGGATGCCGATTATAAAGACGGTATACTGAAACTCAAGGTGAAGGTGGCCGATAGCGGCAAGCCGGTATCGACTTCTTACGTCCTTTCTTATAAGCTTCTCGACAAAGACGGAAAGCAGGTAGCGACTTCGGATTATGCAGTGGAAGCAATGCCGGTTTCCGTTCCTTCTCAAAGTACAAATGAATTTATTTTTGATGATAATATCATCAGGAACCCGAAACAATGGACTGCCGAAACTCCTTATCTGTATACTCTCATTATCAGTTTAAGAGAACCGGAAAACGGAGAAGTACTCGAAGCCACCAGTGTAAAAGTAGGATTCCGTACTGTAGAAATGAAGAATCATCAGCTATGCGTCAACGGCAAGCCTATTTTGGTGAAAGGTGTCAACGTACATGAGCACAATGAGTACACCGGACATTATGTTACGGAAGAACTGATGCTGAAAGATTTCGAACTTTGGAAAAAATACAATGTAAATACTGTGCGTACTTGCCATTACCCTCAACAGGAACGCTTCTATGAGCTATGTGATGAATACGGTATGTATGTGATCGATGAAGCCAATATCGAATCTCACGGAATGGGATATAACCGTGAAGTAGGCGGTACACTTGCCAACAATCCGTTATTCATGGATGCACACGTGGCGCGCACTGTCAACATGTACGAGCGCGATAAGAACCATCCCTCCGTCATCGTATGGTCATTAGGGAATGAGGCCGGAAACGGAGTGAACTTCTACAAGACTTACAGCTTGCTGAAAGAGCTGGACAGCCGTCCCGTACAGTACGAACAAGCCCACTTGGAATGGAATACGGATATTTGTTGCCCGATGTACTCCCGCCCTGCCGATATCGAAAAGTACGCAAAGAATCCCAAACATACTCGTCCGCTTATTCTGTGCGAATATGCACACGCAATGGGTAACAGTTTAGGCAATTTCCAGGAATACTGGGATATTATCGAGAAATACCCTCTTCTGCAAGGTGGTTGCATCTGGGATTGGGTGGATCAGGGATTTGCCGAGAAAACGGCAGATGGCCGCAAGTATTGGACGTATGGCGGCGATTACGGTACAACCGGTACTCCATCCGACGGTGATTTCTGCATCAACGGCGTTGTCTATCCCGACCGTTCGGTAAAACCGCAAACCACGGAAATGGGCAAGGTATATCAGAATATCAAGTTCGTCAATTTCAAGAAAGAAGCCGGAACGGTAGATGTGCGCAATGATTTTAGTTTTACCAATCTGGATAAATACGATTACCACTACATCATCCGCGATCATGGAAAAGAAATCTATACCGACAAGTTCCGTGCAAGCGGTGCTCCGGGCGAAACCGTCACGGTGCAACTGAAAGGTATTCCGCAAGAACAGATGAATACCGGAGATGTACGCATTGAGTTCTACGCTACTGTGCGTACGCCCGAACCCTTCCTTCCGGCAGGCACTGTGATAGCCCGCGAACAGAACTACATCTACACTTTCCATAAGGACAATGCTGCTTTGCAAGCAACTGCCCCCGTCAAGGAAACAGAGACGCAGGCCATCTATTCCGGCAAAAACTTCAAAGCGGTATTCGACAAGAAGAGCGGCATGCTGGTTTCTTACAAATATAACGGAATGGAGTATATACTCAACGGACAAGGATTGCATCCTAACTTCTGGCGTGCACCGATCGACAATGATTATGGTGCCGGATTACCACATAAATTAGGAGTGTGGAAAGAAGTCAGCTATGGAGAAGTGACGGCTGCTGTCTTCAATGCCCGAAACGGTGAAGTAACCTGTTCTTACAAATTCCCGAAAGCGGATGCAAGTTGGGACATCACCTACAAGATATATGCCGACGGAGTGATCAAAGTAAACAACCGGTTTGTGGCAGCGAATGAAAAGACTCCGATGATACCGCGTATCGGTTTACGTATGCAAATGCCGGAAACATTCACAACATTGACTTACTACGGACGCGGTCCGGAAGAAAACTATCGCGACCGTCGCACTTCTCAGTTCTTCGGAGAATATTCGTTACCGATCAAAGACATGTATGAACCTTACATCCGTCCGCAGGAAAACAATCACCGTACAGACATCTATTGGTGCGCTTTCACCAACAAATCCGGTGCCGGTCTGTTACTCGTTGCCGACCGTACGTTCGAATTGAACGCTTCGAACCATCCGCTCGAAACTCTTGACAGTGGAGATGACCTGCACAACGCAGCACCGCGCACAGCCGAAACAGACCATCGCCACCTCACCGATCCGAAACCGGAAAAGGTGGTAGATGTATTTGTGGACTACCGGATGATGGGTATTGGCGGAGACAATAGCTGGGGTGCCCTGCCACACGAACCTTATCTGATACGTACCGGTAGCGGGAATGCCATAGAATATGGTTTCACGCTGGTTCCATTTGGGCGCAAGGTTGATTTTAGAAACTTAATTTATCAATATTAATAATGAAAACGATCCCAACCTTTTTGCTGGCTGCCTGTTTTATAGGCAGCCAGGCAAAAGCACAACAGGAAACAAATCCGATGTTGGTTAATGCCCAAACTTTTATAGATGTTCCTTATGTAGCTCATACTCTTGAAACGGATGGTGAAGAAGATTTAGTCATCAATTGTGATGAAGTGGATTGTACTACTTTCGTAGAATATGTCCTTGCCCTGTCTCTTCCTTCGGCATCGGGAAACAAGATGAGCGAAAGTGATTTTGCGGCTAATCTGCAACGTATCCGCTATCGTGAAGGAAAAATAGACGGGTATACTTCCCGTCTGCACTACACTTCCGATTGGATCAACAACGGGGTACGCGGCGGATTCATGGAAGATGTTACGGCAGCCAATAGTCCGTATACCCAGAAATTATCGCTTTCGTACATGTCTTCCCATCCGAAATTATACAAACATCTGAGCAATTCTCCGGAAAATGTGACGAGAATGGCAGAGTATGAGAAAGCATTGTCGGGACAGGAAATACATTGGCTGCCCAAAGATAAACTGCCCGCAAACGGACTCCCCTGGATAAAGAGTGGAGACATCATCGTTCTGACTACAAACATACCGGGATTGGATACAGCGCATATGGGGATTGCCATCTATGTGAAAGACACTTTGTGCCTGCTTCATGCCTCTTCTTCAAGAGGGAAAGTATTAGTAGATAAACTTGCATTAAGCCGCTTGCTCGACCGTAATAAAAAATGGACGGGAATACGGGTAATAAGAATGAAAAGATGAAAGAAAGAATGAATTAAAGAGTGAATGGAAAAATGAAAACGACAAAAAAAATGGAAGCAACAAAAACAATGGAAACGACAAAAGTGATGAGGACTATTTATCTTTTATTTATCAGCCTGTTCTTACTGGCCGGCAATCTGCCTGCGCAGGATTGGGCCAATTTAAAACAATTTCAAAATGACAACGCAGCATTGGGCGCTCCTGCCAAAGGAGAAAAGCGCGTAGTATTTATGGGTAATTCCATCACCATCGGGTGGTTGAACAATTGTCCGGAATTCTTCAAGGATCGTCCCTATATCAACCGGGGCATCAGCGGGCAGACAACTCCACAGATGTTGCTGCGTTTCCGTCAGGATGTGATCGATCTGCAACCCAAAGCAGTAGTGATTCTTGCCGGTACCAATGATATCGCCGGAAATACAGGCCCCTCTACGCTCGAAATGATAGAAGACAATCTGGCATCTATGGCCCAGTTGGCAAAGGCAAACGGTATCAAAGTAATCCTCTGTTCTGTGTTGCCTGCCTTCGATTATCCATGGCGGCCGGGTATGGAACCCAACGTCAAGATTCCGGAACTGAACAAATGGATCAAGGCCTATGCCGAAAAGAACAAGTTCATTTATGTGGATTATTTCTCCGCAATGGCTGACGACAGGAACGGACTTCCCTCCGATCTGTCAAAAGACGGGGTGCATCCCAATAAAAAAGGGTACGAAATCATGCAACCGATGGTTGAGAAAGCGATTGCAAAAGCACTGAAATAGTCAGCTTATTTTCGCGTAAGCAACCTGCTTAATTCAAGTTCAAGGCGTTGCTTCACTTCGGACATCGGGAGTTCTCCTCCCAGTTCCTGGCGCAGTGAAGTGACGCCTTTGTCTATAAATCCACAGGGATGGATGTAACAGAAATAACGTAAGTCGGTATTCACATTCAAGGCAAGGCCATGCATCGTGACATAATGGCTGCTCCTTACTCCGATCGCACAAATCTTGCGTGCCCGGGCAGTATCTCCTTCCAACCACACACCGGTGGCTTTTGCCAGCCTTCCCGCCTTGATTCCATAAGAGGCACACACGCGGATAACCGCCTCTTCCAGCAGATGCACGTACTCTTTCAGGCCGAGACCGAACTCTTCAAGATTAAGAATGGGATAACAGACCAATTGTCCCGGACCGTGATAGGTAATATCTCCTCCCCGATCGATATGATAAAGCGTCGCCCCTATTTTTTCCAATTGCGCTTCGCTCAATAACATATTATTCTCCTTTCCGCTACGTCCTAACGTATACACATGCGGATGTTCACAAAAGACAATATGGTTTTCATATACGTCGTTATTCTGCTTGGCTTGAATCAGAGAATCAAACCATTCAGTCTGTCGTTGCCAGGCTTCGGCATACGGAATAAGTCCCCAATCGGAAAAGAACATTTGAATGATGATTTATGAATTATAATTTATGCCCTGCAATTTACAAATTATACTGCAAAAAAACAGCATGCCGGGAAAATAATTCATAAATCATCATTCATAAGTCATTTCCTTCTTCCTAAGCTAAGTGAATTCAGAACGACACTCACACTTGAAAATGCCATAGCCGCACTTGCCAGCATTGGATTCAAGAGTAGCCCGTTCAGAGGAAAAAGTATGCCTGCTGCAATGGGAATTCCTATGAGATTATAGATAAACGCCCAAAACAGGTTCTGATGAATGAGCTTTACGGTCTGTTTGGACAGATCGAATGCTTTCGGTAACAATAGAAGATCGGAAGTCATCAGTGTAACCATAGCTACATCCATGGCAATATCGGTACCTTTCCCCATAGCGATGCTGACATCGGCCAGTGCCAATGCCTGCGAATCATTGATGCCATCCCCCACCATTGCCACAGTCTTTCCCTGCAACTGCAATTCGCGGATAAAGTCTTCTTTGTCATCCGGCAACGCATCGGCTACAAAACGGTCGATACCCAATTTTCCTGCCACAGCCAAGGCTGTACGTTGCCCGTCGCCGGTCAGCATGCAAATGTCGATTCCTTGCCGTCTCAGCTCTTTCACAGCTTCGGCAGAGGTGGACTTGACAGGATCGGTGACAGCAATGATAGCTAATAGTTGATTCCGGCGGCCAAAATAAATGATGCCGTTTCCTTCGGATTCATATTGCACCAACATATCGGCCATAACATCCGTTACGACAGCATCGAAATCCTTCAACAGCTTATGACTGCCTACCCAGAACAGATCGCCTTCATAGACAACCTTAATTCCTTTTCCGGTGATGCTTTCAAAGCTTTCGAGCGGTGCCGGCACTACCTTCTCTTCGTCTTTCAAAGATGCAACGATTGCTCCGGCAAGAGGATGTTCCGACTTCAGCTCGGCAGCGAGAAGTACAATCTTGAAACACTCTTCCTGAGTCTGCGCCCATAGCCAACCACTGACAGTAGGATGGCCTTCGGTCAATGTTCCGGTTTTATCGAGTACCACGACATTTACTTTCCGCATCTGTTCCAGAGCGACGGCATCTTTTATCAAGATATGCTGGCTGGCCGCTTTGCCGATACCTACCATCAGGGCAGTAGGCGTGGCCAGTCCCAAAGCGCACGGACAAGCAATCACCAATACGGAAACGGCAGATAGCATGGCATATGAGAAATATTCCGTTCCGCCTATTACCATCCAAAGTACGAAAGTCAGTACG
>ERZ857775.4295-NODE-4295-length-10432-cov-2.548232_pt1 | contig 10432 bp, 13 predicted proteins | sample MGYA00519698_ERZ857775 | MGnify/ENA primary metagenome ERZ857775 (study PRJEB31778, sample SAMEA3449363) | human gut metagenome | biome: human gut; feature: human-associated habitat; material: faeces | place: United Kingdom | collected 2010/2012 ...
CCAGATTTATGTGAATTGACGAAAAATCATGTGCTCGGAGCGTATTCCACCGAAGAGAAAGCTATTAAGGCTATTGAGATGTTGAGAGAGCAGTATACATGGTGCGAAACGAGAAAAAACGGAATGAATGCGCTTATTATGGCTATGCGATTTCAAAAGCCAGATGAAATAGAAAAACTTTTAAAATCGTTTACGGAGAAAAATGTGTTCCAATTTCCGAAAGATGAAGAGGTGGAATAAATGTACTGGGTAGAAAAAGTGCTGGCAAGATCGTATCTGAAAGAGATATGAGCAAACCGCTACAGGCATATTATGCATATATAAAAGGTTGTGGAGATGGAGTTGTTACTGAAATTTACATAATAGGTGATAATCCATACCATCAGATAGATTTTGCACATGCTGTTAATGAACAATATGTAAACCTAAAAAGAGATTATCATTTAAAAAAATACGGTGTTGACAGAAACAATGTAACATTGCATGCAATAATGGTTCCACCTAAAGAATATGACGAAAAGATAAAAGAGTTAAGTGAGAAAGGAGAGTAGAAAGATGCAGAATAACGAAAGATTAAAGCCATGCCCCAGTATTATGACGGATACGGAGATGGACTGGATAAGGCCATTGAGATTGTAAAACGAGGTGGAAAAGATGAAGAATAAAGAGAAGTATGCAGAGTGTGTATTAACTTTTGCATGTGATGAGAGTGGTTTTGGCGTATACGAAAAAACTGGTGAAATGGAAAGATGTATGGAGATGCATTGCACGGAATGCCTGTTTTACGGGAAGAAAGAAACTTGCCACACAAGCAGACGTAAATGGCTTGAATCCGAGTGCATTGAAAAGCCAGTGATTTCTAAAAGAGATAAAGCATTTTTGGAGTATATTGGCACAGGAATAAATTATATAACTAGGGATATGGATGGTGGTTTATTCATTTATATCAGCAAACCACATAAACTTATTGACTGTTGGGAAAGTAGTGGGTGTGAATCAGACAAAAGCTTAAAATCCTTTAAGTTGGATTTCCCAATAATCAAATGGTCAGATTTTGAACCGTGGCTTATCGAGGATCTGAAAAAGTTGGAGGTAGTTGACGAATATGAATAAAGAAAAGGCATTAGAGGATACGCTTAATGGTGAATGTGTTGGAAGAAAAAACAAAGGAGAAGACAGTAAAAAGGAAGAAAAACAACTACTTGATTAAGACCGATGTATTGGGATATGCAAGAAAGAAGGGATTGATTAATGGCCGGAGTAAGAGATAAATATCTGAGAGGATCGCATAAAGATGTATACTACGTAAGCGAAGAAGACGAGAAGAAAACGTTAAAATGGTTCAATGTGGCGAGAGATTACGACCAAAAGCTTATACTCGAAGCTTGCCAAGCATCGAATAAGGATCTGGCGAATGTGCTGTTTGCGTCCCTGACATTAGATATAGGATATGATTATCTGAGCAAAAGATACTGGATCCCGATTGCAAGAAAAGACTTCCAGGGATATAGGAGAAAAGCCATATTTATATATTACGACCTATTAAGAATACATGGAAAAGAAGATTTGATTGGGAAAATATTGGATAAAAAGACATAAACACGGGAATACTGCCGAAAAGGAGTGATGCGGATGGTAAGAATTTTCGTAAATGGCAAACAGGTGACTAAAGAAGAGCTTTCGAACTATGAAATCCATAATAAAGCTGTAAAAAGGATTCTTTCAGAAAAGTTGACAAAAAATAAGTGACGAATTAGAATTGACCTTGATAGAATCTTGGTCAATTCTTTTTTTGCATTGAAAGGAGAATTGACATGGAAAAATTAAATGTAGGTTATATGAGAGTGTCTACAGAAGCACAGACTGAGAAGTATGGACTGGATGTCCAAGAGGAAAAGATAAAGGATCTCGCCAAGAAAAAAGGTGTAAAGATAGACCGATGGTATGTAGACGGCGGATACTCTGGGAGCAATATCCATAGACCAGACATGCAAAAACTTTTGGAGGATGCAGAAGCCGGGGAGATAAATGCCGTATACATCTACAAGCTCGACCGAATGAGCCGTGATGTGATCGACACACTTACGCTCATGATGCGACTCTTGCCGAAATATAATGTTAATGTCGTGTCTGCTACCGAAGAGCTGAAAAGCGAAACCCCGATGGACAGGGCAATGCTTGGAGTTAATGCCGTAATGGGGCAGTACGAACGTGAGGTTATATACATGCGCACCAGAGCCGGTATGTTAGAGCGTGTTAAGCGTGGGTTGTGGATGGGCGGTGGAACGATACCTTATGGATATCGGTACGATAGGAATGATGGCATACTGCATATTATCCCGGAAGAAGCGGAAAAGGTGCGGAGTGCATTCCAACTGTACAGAAAAGGATACTCTTGTGTAAGGATCCATGAAATCTTAGGACTAACTAATGAAAAACTGGTATCTGGTATGATTAGACGCATAGCCTACATAGGAAAGATAGCGTACAAGGGAAAGGTATACAGGGGATTACATGAGCCGATCATAGACGAAAAGTTGTACTACGAAGTACAGGCGGAGATATCCAAGAGATCCACTAACTCTTATGTGAGCAACAAGTATATGCTTACCGGGTTGTGCTACTGCGGAAAATGCGGTACTAAGATGCGGATGCAGAAGTGGGGAAAGTATACCAAGATAATATGCTATTCGCAGTACAAGGATAAGAAGTATATACCGCAAGGACCAGAGCCGTGCAAAAATAAAAAGGTACGGGCGGACGTTGTGGAGAAAGAAGTAGAGGATTGCTTTAAACGATTCGTCGTTAATGTGGAAGAAAAAGAAAATGAGTCGGAGAGCACCAGAAAGATGATAGAGCGAGAGATATCACTAAGCGAAACGAAACTGAAACGCCTGTATACATTGTATGCAAGCGGTAGCTCTGGGACGGATACGCTTCTGGATGTGATTCAGTCGGAAGAAAAAACGTTGAAAAACCTACGGGAAGAATTGAAAGCCGAAGACATCCGGGAGAAAGCCGGACGGGAAGAGAAAATAGAGAAAATAAAAGAGATGTCCAACGTGTGGGATACACTGACGGATTCCGAGAAAAACAAAGTGCTAAAAGAGTGTGTTGAAAAAGTAGTCATTACAGGCGATGACATAGACATACATTTTAGCATATATTAATAGGTAGTTTCTCGTGTTCATACTATCATCCCTATGATTATCGGAGAAATCAGAAGGTACATGAGAGATAATAATTCCATAAGAGTCAGCCGGTCACTCAGAGACACTGCATACAAGGCAATTTATGCTAAGGAAAACTATATGAAGAAGAATCAGAAAGAGCCTACAGTACAGGAAATCGCTGAGGAGATCGGAATATCCAAAGAAGATATTGTATTTGCACTGGATGCAATCCAGGTACCTATGAGCCTTCAGGAACCGGTGTACAATGATGGAGGAGATGCACTCTATGTAATGGATCAGTTAAGTGATCAGACGAATAAAGAAGAAAAGTGGATAGAAGATTTATCATTGGAAGAAGCAATGAAACATCTGGGAGAGAGGGAACGGTATATTATAAAGCTTCGGTTTTTTCAGGGAAAAACACAGATGGAGGTTGCAGATGAAATACAGATATCACAGGCTCAGGTGAGCAGACTTGAAAAGAATGCGTTGAAAACAATGCGCCAGTACCTTATCTAAGGGCTGGCGTATCGCTTTGTGTGTCATGTATATGACAAAAAAGTCTGATAGATTTTTTTAGTATTGCATTTTTGACAGTCTCATACTATGATATTTGCAGGAGGGATTTGTATAATGAAAGCTTGTATATTTGACCTGGATGGAACATTAACAAATACATTGGAATCTATGACATATTCTGTGAATCTGACACTGAAGGAGATGGGGCTCTCCCAGATCACAAAGGATCAGTGCAGAATGTTTGTCGGAAACGGAGCAAGAGTTCTGATCGAAGAATCTCTGAAAGTGTCGGGGGATCCTAAGGCTTCAAGAATTGAAGAAGGAATGAAAATTTACGGACGTATATTTGATCAGAATTGTACATATCATGTAACACTTTACGAGGGGATTCCAGAGATGTTAAAAGCATTGAAAGACAGAGGAATCCATCTGGCAGTCCTTTCGAATAAGCCGGACCGTCAGACGGTAAAGGTTGTAAAAGAAATCTTTGGAGATAACATTTTTGACTATGCACAGGGACAAAAAGACGGCATCCGCAGAAAACCAGAACCGGACGGAGTCTGGTATCTGATGGAGCAGATGCAGGTATCGAAAGAAGAATGTCTGTATATCGGAGATTCGGAAGTCGATGCGGCAACCGGAAAGAATGCAGGCCTTAAGACAATAGGTGTGCTGTGGGGATTCCGGGACAGGAAAACGTTAGAAACTGCGGGAGCAGATCATCTGATTGAAAGACCGGAAGAACTGTTGCAGTTTGTGTAATATTACGATAAGGGAGGTTGAGATGTATGTACGAATATGATGAAGAATGTCTGAAGACCTTTATCCTGAACCAGGGACAGCTGTTTGACGAACCAGTTGCTGAGACTTTAGAAGAGGCTGAGGCTTTTCTGGAGGATTGTATGGCTTCTATCGTAGACAGCATTGAAGAAGTTAAAGAATTCCTGGATCAGGAGGGAATGGATATCAGCGGAATGTCTGATGAAGAGATCGAAGAGGCATCGGAAGTATTTGCACTTCCAGATGGACGTTATCTTATCGTTGAGGGTTAAGATCAGAACAAGAACAAAAGAGAGCAAAAGAAAAAGCCGCGACTACTTTGTAGTTTCGGCTTTTTTTAGTGCGCTTTCAATGGCCTGAACAATCAACTGGGAAGTATAAGGAGTATCGGAAGAATACTGTATATTCTCAAGAGACTGTTTTTTATAGACCTGTTCGGCAATATCTTCAATCGCCGGTTCGATAAAAGGGTACATGGTTGTGATGGAATCATTCAGATTCGTAAAACGGATTGAATTGATATGCGTTTCATCCACTGTGACCTCAACTTCTAAAGCAGTATTATTCAACGTAATATCGGAAGTGTAGATTCCGGGAGTGTAGATCTTCTTATCATTGGATCCGGAATGGTGTCCGGGACGGAACATGAATATCAAAAGCAGGATCAGAACAATGGCTAATACTGCAAAAATAACGGTATAGATGATTTCCTTCATGTGAAGTACAACAATTTTGGTTTTGGAACTCATAGCGAGACCTCCTGGTATTTTATTTCAAAGATTGTTTTATTTTCTATAATGTATGAAAAAAGTGGAAGGATTATTCATTTAATTTTTCCGTGACAAATGGAAAAGGTTCTTGTAGAATGATAAAAGAAATGGAAGGTGAAAAATTATGTTTATTATTGCAGGACTTGGGAATCCTACACTTCAGTATGAAGGAACCAGACACAATGTAGGATTTGATGTCATAGATATGCTGGCGGACAGATATAATATTTCTGTAGATGGAAGAAAAGGAAGAGCGCTGGTCGGAAAGGGAATCATTGAGGGTCAGAAAGTGCTTCTGGTAAAACCGCAGACTTACATGAATCTCAGCGGGGAAAGCTTAAGAGAACTGGTCAATTATTATAAGATCGATGAAGAACATGAACTTCTGGTGATCTATGATGATATCAGTCTGGATGTGGGACAGCTAAGGATCCGTAAAAAAGGAAGTGCCGGAGGGCATAACGGAATCAAGAATATCATTGCCAATCTGGGAACGGATGTATTTCCGAGAATCAAGATCGGGGTAGGTGAGAAGCCGAAGAAATATGACCTGGCGGATTATGTGCTGGGACATTTTTCAAAAGAAGACCGTGAATTGATGGAAGAGGGATATGACCGCGCAGACCATGCGGTGGGAATGATCTTAAATGGAGAGATCGAGGCTGCCATGAATCAGTATAACAGGAAAGTAAAGCCTAAGGAGGCATAAAAGATGCAGGGCTTAATCGGGCCGTTAAAAGAACTGGCAGAGTTTGAAGAACTCTGCAAGAATAAGAAAAAAGATGTGGGAATGATCCGTGTGTGCGGATGTGTGAATTCCCAGAAATCTCATATGATGTATGCACTTGGCGATGGCTGTAAATATAAAGTCATCGCCTGTTCCAGTGAAACAAAAGCAAAACAAATCTATGAAGAATACCGTTTCCTGGACAGTAATACGTATCTGTATCCGGCGAAAGATTTTCTCTTCTATCAGGCAGATATCCGAAGTAAAGAACTGGTAAAGCAGAGAATGGAAGGAATCCAGGCAGTGCTTTCGGGTGAACCGGTAACGGTTGTGACAAGCCTGGACGGCTTCATGGATCATCTGGCACCGAAGGAAAGTATTGCGGAAAAAGTACTTAAGATACAAAATGACAGCGTTCTCAAATTGGATGAGATGGCAGAGAAGCTTTCGGTTATAGGTTATGACCGGGAAGTGCAGGTGGAAGGACCTGGACAGTTTGCGGTACGTGGAGGAATCCTGGATATCTATCCGCTGACGGAAGAACTTCCGGTGCGTATCGAACTCTGGGGAGATGAGGTGGATTCCATCCGTACGTTTGATGTGGAGAGCCAGCGGTCGATCGAAAATCTGATGGATATTGTAATCTATCCGGCGGTAGAATTCCCACAGAATGGTGAGAAGGGTGTCTCGTTTCTGGATTATTTTCCACCGGAGGATACGATTCTTTTTCTGGATGAACCGGTACGTCTTGTGGAGCGTGGACAGAATATTGAAGATGAATTCATGGAAGCACAGAAGAAACGTCTGGAAAGCGGATATGATTTGGAAGAGGAAGAAGCAAAAATCTTTCCGGTCACTGAGATCCTGAAAAAGATCAATTGTTACAGTAGTATCGGATTCTATGCACTGGGGATGAAATGCAAAGGACTGGAAGTGAGAGAGTCTTATGAGATCCAGGCGAAAAGTGTGAATCCGTATAATAACAGTTTTGAAATGCTGACACAGGATCTGAAACGGTTAAAAAGAAATGGATACAGGGTAATTCTGTTGTCAGGTTCCAGGACCCGTGCGAAGCGTCTGGCGGAAGATTTAAGAGATTATAATCTGAGCAGTTATTACAGTGAAGATCTGGACCGGGAAGTGAAGCCGGGAGAGATCATGACGGCATACGGATATATCGCAGAAGGTTATGAATATCCGATGCTCAAATTCACTGTGATCGCAGAGTCGGACATTTTCGGCAAACGGAAAAAGAAGAAAAAGAGAAAGACATATGAAGGCCGTAAAATCCAGAGCTTTTCGGAACTGAAACCGGGAGACTATGTGGTCCATGAGAATCATGGTGTCGGGGTCTATCAGGGGATCGAGAAGATCGTCGTAGACAAGATTTCGAAGGATTATATGAAGATTTCGTATGCACAGGGCGGAAATCTTTATATCCCGGCAACGCAGCTGGATCTGATCCAGAAATATGCAAGTGCCGATGCCAAGAAACCGAAACTGAACAAGTTGGGAACGCAGGAATGGAACCGGACCAAAACAAAGGTGCGCGGTGCGGTAAAAGAGATTGCAAGGGATCTGGTGAAGCTGTATGCGGCGAGACAGGAACAGGATGGTTATGTCTATGGAGAAGATACTGTCTGGCAGCGGGAATTTGAAGAGATGTTCCCGTTTGAAGAGACAGAAGACCAGATGATGGCGATCGAGGCTGTGAAAAAAGATATGGAAAGCCACAAGATCATGGACCGTCTGGTCTGTGGCGATGTCGGATTCGGAAAAACAGAAGTTGCGATCCGTGCGGCATTCAAAGCAGTACAGGAGAGTAAACAGGTGGTCTATCTGGTTCCGACAACAATCCTTGCACAGCAGCATTACCGGACGTTCGTGCAGCGTATGAAAGACTTTCCGGTGCGGATCGATCTGATGTGCAGATTCCGCACGCCGGCGCAGCAGAAGAAGACAGTCGAGGATGCGAAAAAGGGGCTGGTAGATATTATCATCGGAACACACCGAGTGTTAAGTGAAGATATGAAATTCAAGGATCTCGGGCTTCTGATCATTGATGAAGAGCAGAGATTCGGAGTACAGCACAAAGAGAAGATCAAGAAATTAAAGGAAAATGTAGATGTACTGACGCTTACGGCAACTCCGATCCCGAGAACCCTTCATATGAGCCTGATCGGAATCCGTGACATGAGTGTGCTGGAAGAAGCGCCGAACGACCGTATGCCGATCCAGACGTATGTCATGGAATATAACGATGAGATGGTACGTGAGGCAATTGAACGGGAATGCGCAAGACAGGGACAGGTATATTATGTCTACAACCGCGTGGAAGATATTGATGAAGTGGCAGGACATGTGCAGAAACTGGTGCCGGATCTGACGGTTGCCTATGCACACGGACAGATGCGGGAACACGAACTGGAACGGATTATGTATGATTTCATTAATGGTGAGATTGATGTACTGGTATCTACAACGATCATAGAGACCGGACTGGATATTTCCAATGCGAATACGATGATCATCCACGATGCGGATCGTCTCGGCCTTTCACAGCTTTATCAGCTGCGTGGGCGTGTCGGACGCTCTAACCGTATGGCATATGCATTCCTTCTATACCGGAGAGACAAGATGTTAAAAGAAGTGGCTGAAAAGACAGATAATATTTGGTCAATGTATGCATTGGGAAATATTTACTCATCAGAAATGTATAATTGTAAGGATATAGAATTGGCTATTAAATGGTACAAACTGGCAGAGAAAGATGGAAGTGAATATGTAAGTTACAAGTTAGGAAAAATTTATTTGGATGAACAGTCACAATATTATAGTGTTGTCAAGGGAATTGAACATATGAAAAAAGCATACGAAAAAGGCAATATGATGGCTGCGTACCAATTAGGAAAAGTCTATGCGGATAAAAGTAAAGAGTGTTATGATTTGGAAAAAGCAATGGAATATTATAAAGTGGCTGCAGAAAATGAAAATGCCTTGGCTGCGTATCAGCTTGGTAAAATATATTTGGACGAGAATAATGGAAATCAGAACCTCCAAGGGGCAATCTATTATTTGAAACTGGCAGCGAAAAAAGACTCCCAATTTGCAACTTATCAACTTGGAAAAATATATTATGACGAAAAATATGGATTGAAAGATGACACAAAAGCATATTATTGGTTTGAAAAGTCAGCAAAGGAGGGAAATATTCGAGCTGCATATCAAATGGCAAAAATTGATTATGGTAAGCAAAATTATATAAATGCTGCTAAGTTATTTCAAAAAGTTGATGATGTGTATTCGCATTATTACTTAGGTAAAATATATTTGGACGAATCAAAAGGAAATCCATTATATAATCCTCAAAAAGGATTAAAGTACCTGAGACAAGCATCTAGTGAAGGTAATACTTTTGCATCAATGGAGAGGAAAGGGTGTGACAAGGGATGTAAAGGCTGCTAAAGATTGGTTAAATCAGGCAAGAGAGCAAGGTAATGAGTATGCGTCTGAAATATTAAAAAAAATAAATTCCGGTCATTCAGCAAGACCGCAAATAAAAATAGGGGGTTCAATGACAATAGCACTTAGTAATTTAAAAAAGGGATTGAAGTCGGAGTGGGAGAAAACACAGCTTGAACGAGAACACGATCAGATAGTTGAAAATGCAATCGAGTAATATATAAAAAGAACTTGACAATATATAGAAAAAGCTATATACTATATATAGCAAATGAAATACAGTATTATTTATAAGCTAAGGGGTCACACATGACCCGTTGGAGAGAGGAGAGAATATGAAGACGATTGTATTTTTGAACAACAAGGGAGGCGTAGGAAAAACAGCCAGTGTAACAACGATAGCACATATGATGGCTGAAAAGTTTGGTAAGAAAGTGTTGTTAATTGATTTGGATCCGCAGATGAACACAACGACAATGTTTAGTGAGGTGGATTTTGTAAATCTGTTTTATAACATTTACAAAGGTACTTGCGAGAAAACAAGAAAAAGTGTGGAAGACCTACTGCTTAACAGAGAGGAGAATATTCACGAATGTATTCAGCATACAAAATATGAGAATTTAGACATTATTCCAAGTTACTTAACTTTGTCAGAAGCGGAAGAACTGATGAAAGCAGATGTTAAAACTCCACAGCAATTTCGCCTACAACGCCATTTGCAGGCTATACAAAATGAGTATGATTATTGTATAATAGACAGCAGCCCATCTATTTCAATAATAAATGTAAATGGATTAGTGGCTGCGGATGAAGGCTATGTACCGTTAAGATGTGATGGGGGAAGTTTGCTGGGCGTGGCAATCATCATGAATCTTTTCGAAGCAGTGTCAGAGTACAATTCAAGATTGAAGATGGGAGGCATGTTTTTTACTCAATGGAACGGACGAAAAAATGTTTCCAAAACAGTCTATGAATTATTAAGTGACATGTTTGGAGATTAT
>ERZ857775.4298-NODE-4298-length-10421-cov-3.851823_pt1 | contig 10421 bp, 7 predicted proteins | sample MGYA00519698_ERZ857775 | MGnify/ENA primary metagenome ERZ857775 (study PRJEB31778, sample SAMEA3449363) | human gut metagenome | biome: human gut; feature: human-associated habitat; material: faeces | place: United Kingdom | collected 2010/2012 ...
TAGTATTTGGACTCAAAACTATACTCTGGCTGAAATCACTGGAATCTTATATAAAAGCAGCCAGCCGGAATCCGGAAACGGGAACGGAGGGATGTATGTAATTTTAAAAGATACGAGCCGGTATTTATGATACAAAAAATCAGATTTCCAATAATCTATGGAATAGTAAAACATATTTTATGTATCAGGAACAGGACTCAATATACAGGGAATCAATCAGAAGCGTTTCAGGGTCAAAGTGTATCCTGATGCGCTTTTTTTGCAGATCATAAAGGTATATTTCCTTTTTATGGTGCTGCTTGACTCTGATTTTTCCCGCAGGAAAGGACTATATAAGATGACAATAGAAATGTTAAAAGGAAAAATCCACAGAGCAACTGTTATCCAGGCTGAACTGGATTATGTGGGAAGCATTACTGTGGATGAAGAACTGCTGGAAGCTGCCGGAATACTGGAATATGAGAAAGTTCAGATTGTAGATGTGAACAATGGCAGTCGATTCGAGACATACACAATCTGCGGAAAACGCGGAAGCGGTATGATCTGTCTGAACGGAGCAGCAGCAAGATGTGTAAGCACAGGTGACAAGATTATCATCATGGCTTACGCAGGATATGAGCCTGAAGAGGCACGCACTCATAAGCCTGCAGTTGTATTTGTAGATGAAGAGAATAAGATCAGCAGAGTGACCAATTATGAGAAACATGGTCTGCTGAAAGACATGGCCTGAAAACGTTGATATCAGATTAGAGGCTATCATAAGATGAAAGTGAATTCAGAAAAGAGGCTATCTCAAAATCTATGATACCGGTCCATTGACCGAGAAAGAGGAGATAACAATGCAGGTAACAAAAACAGTAGAAGAAACAAGAAAACAGATCAAAGCATGGAAAAAAGAAGGTAAAACTATAGGTCTTGTTCCAACAATGGGATTTCTTCATGAGGGACATGCAAGTCTGATCAAAAAATGCAGAGAACAGAACGACATTGTAGTTGTGTCTGACTTTGTCAATCCAACACAGTTTGGTCCGACAGAGGATCTTGAGGCATATCCAAGAGATTTCGAACGCGACAGCAAACTCTGTGAAAGTCTTGGCACAGACCTGATCTTCTGCCCTGAACCTTCTGAAATGTATCATGATCCCCATGCATTTGTAAGTATCGATACATTATCTGAGACACTTTGTGGAAAAACACGTCCTATCCATTTCAAAGGTGTGTGCACAGTTGTAACCAAGCTGTTCCATATTGTAGCCCCGGACAGAGCATATTTCGGACAGAAGGATGCTCAGCAGCTGGCCATCATCCGCAAAATGGTCCAGGATCTGAATTTTGATATAGAAATCGTAGGCTGCCCGATTGTCCGTGAAGAGGACGGACTGGCAAAATCCTCCAGAAATACATATTTAAGCGATGAAGAGAGAAAGGCTGCTCTCTGTCTGTCCAGATCCGTAAAACTCGGACAGGAAATCATTCACGCAGGCATTTCCGCAGAAGAACTTCTCGGCAAAATGCGTGCAGTGATCGAGGCAGAGCCTCTGGCAAAAATCGATTACGTTTCCATGGTAGATGCACTTACCATGCAGCCTGTGGAAAAAGCTGATCATAATGTTCTCGTAGCAATGGCTGTCTATATTGGCAAAACAAGACTGATCGATAACTTCAGCTACGAGGTATAATATATGGAAAATATTTTAAAGAAAATCGGGAAAATCAGCAGTTTTGCATCCAGATATATTGGAATCATCATCATTGCCTTTTCATGCCTTGCCTTTTTCTGGAGGGATGGATTTGCATGGATGACAAATTATACATCTGTTTTTCTGGGCGTGATCATGTTTGGTATGGGACTGACAATACGTCTGGAAGACTTCCGTGCAATTTTTTCCAGACCAAAGGAAGTGATCATTGGCGCAGTTGCACAGTATACGATCATGCCAGTCGTAGCCTGGGTATTGTGTAAAGTTATGAATCTTCCCGCAGATCTGGCTCTGGGTGTGATTCTTGTGGGATGCTGTCCTGGTGGAACAGCCAGCAATGTGATCACCTATATTGCAGGCGGTGATGTTGCACTTTCAGTAGGAATGACCATCGTTTCCACTCTGGCTGCTCCTGTTATGACTCCATTTCTTGTGTACATTCTGGCAGGTGCCTGGGTGGAAGTATCCTTCTGGGCAATGGTACTTTCTGTTGTAAAAGTAATTCTGGTTCCTGTACTTCTTGGAATCCTTCTCCGTACACTTGCAGGAGATCATGTAGATAAAGTTTCAGATGTTATGCCATTGATCTCTGTTGTAGCCATTGTTATGATCATTGGCGGAATCGTGGCAATTAATGCAGAGAAAATCTTAAGCTGCGGAGTTCTGGTCCTTGGCGTTGTTGCGATCCACAATTTCTGTGGTATGATGCTTGGGCTCCTTGCAGCAAAAATTTTCCATGTAGAATATACACGGGCAACAGCTATAGCTATTGAAGTGGGCATGCAAAACAGCGGACTGGCAGTTTCTCTGGCAGCAGCTAACTTTGCAGCCAATCCACTGGCAACTCTTCCTGGTGCTATTTTCAGTGTATGGCATAATATCGCAGGCTCCATCTTTGCAGGAATCCGCCGTTCCGGCGTAGAAAACCGGACACGCACAGGTGAAAATGGTGTGTCTGCAGCATAAATAACAAGGGAACGTAGAAAACAAAATCAGGAAGTTCACGTTTACACTACGCCATGTTTTGAGACATTTACGGTTTGTAATATATAAACTGAAGGAAGCCTATACCGGGCTTCCTTTTTAAATATCAGGGGAGATCGAGGTCTCTTATCTTCAAATATTCCACAAGCTTAAAAGACATTCTCAACAGAAACTCTGTCATGGGATCGTTTAAATCGGCTTTACCTATTTCAATGATTTTTTCCATTCGATAAGCCAGCGAATTCCTGTGAATACACAAAATGTTAGCTGTTTCCTTATTGTTATGGAAACACTGTAGATATACCTCAAGTGTATGGTAAAGTTCATTTCCCGTTCTCTGGTCATATTTATTCAGTCTGTAAAGGGCAGGGTGGATATAATCTGCAAGTTTTTCTGGTTCTTTGATCTTGTTCATCATTTCGTAGAACTCAATTTCAGAATACCGATGAATTTGATGCTCCATCGGATACCTTTGATCCCATGATATTTCCTTCTTAAGGTTATCAGGGATTCTGTGATTCCATTCAAGAACTGTCCGCGCCTGCTGATAAGCTCTGTAAAATTCATCCATTTTTGAAAAAACCAGGGAGATTCCTACATCCAGATGATACTCTGCCATCGTTTTAAGCATTATTTTTTGAGTATCTACAAATATAACAGAACTCTGATCTGGTACAAGAAGGACTAGTGCATTGTCGTGGACAGTCATATATGCTTCCGGAAAGATATGTCGGATCACAGGATAAAGCTGCTGCTTTAATTTATTTTCCTTCAAAAATGTCTTCGGTTGGATACAAAGTGCATACATTGCATCAGATACTCGAAGATGAGAAATGGAATCTGCCAATATATCAGCCGGAGTTCCAATCAGCAGGGCTTCAAGAAGCTGCTGGTCCGCACTGGTGTACTGAAACAGTTCAGGATGATAATGTCCAACTACAGAGCTGATTGCCCGGCTTACATCACTCATAGCTGCTAAGTGTTCTGCGGTAAAAGGGATATTGTTTTCTATCATCAGAACAAAACCAACCTGAACACCGTTTAAAAACACTTTCGAACTACATTTACGATATGGTGATTCCGGGCAAGATACTTCAACAGCCTCAATGCTGGCTGAAGCCCCCTGGACAGCTTCCAATGACATTACATTTTTAATGAAATCGTATGTACAATATCCACGTTCAATATTCTTTTTCCATAATTTATCCGTAACCGGAATTGATGTAGAATATGACAGGATACGGAATTTCTTGTCACAAAATACCAAGGAATATCCTAATTTGATGGATGCAGAGTTAATCACTTCATCCAGGCTATGGGAAGAGTGGCCTTTTTGAACCAGTTCTTCATATAAACTAACCTGTTCATGTGTCTGAAGAAACTGTTTTGCTGCATTAAAAACTGCAAAAAGCTCTTTTGCCTGTACTGTTGCACGATCCGTACAGGAATAAGGAAAAAGATAGTTTTCTCCACGAACAAGGACACATTGAGAAGGCTGCATATCAGGAGACAAAACATTGGGATAACCAAAATAGACAATATCTGTGGCGTATCTTGTTTGAGTGCCATCCAGCAGCTCTACATCTCGTATTTCATGAAGATCAGTAGAACAATTTAGTATTATGTTAAAATTTTTTTCATTTTTTAAATAATCAATAAGATCGGAAAACAGCATTTTCATACTCCTCTTTACAATTCTTTGTGCATAATGTACAGTGTTTTGCTGATTATTATTAATTATAGTGCATTGTGCATAAATATACAATGTCTTTTTTATATTTATGCCGTTGTTTTTTTAACAAAGAAAATGTTATTTTTAAGCCATAATAATCAAGAGACGCAAGTAAAGGAGGGTGTACATGTATCAGGAAATTTTTAAACAGGGAAAAATTGGAAATATTACACTTAAAAACCGACTTGTAATGTCACCGATGGGTACAAGCCTGGCGGAGATGGATGGGTCTCCATCGGAAGACATGATTGCATTCTATAAGGCACGTGCAATTGGTGGCGCAGCGCTTATTATTCCGGAGATTGCAAGGGTAAACGATCTGCATGGTGCAGGGATGATGCGTCAGCTGTCTGTTTCAAAAGACAGACATATCGAAGGTCTTGCAAAGCTTGCAGAAACAGTACATAAATATGGGACAAAGATATTCATCCAGCTGCATCACCCTGGACGTGAAACAGTAACTGCTCTTACAGGCGGCCCGGTAGTATCTGCTTCAGCAATACCGTGCAAATATCTTCAGCAGGAAACAAGGGCTCTTTCAACAGAAGAAGTAAAAGCTTTGATCCAACAGTTTATCTCAGGTGCTGTACGAGTAAAAAAAGCGGGTTGCGATGGAGTAGAGCTTCATGCGGCTCATGGGTATCTATTACAACAGTTTCTTTCCCCTTACACAAATAAACGCGAAGATGAGTATGGTGGTTCCTTTGAAAACAGGCTTCGTATGATCACTGAGATCATAAATGGAATCCGCGTACAGTGTGGACCGGACTTTCCAATCGGTGTCCGTTTAAGCGTGGAAGAATTTCTGGATAAGACAGGAGTAACAGAGGATTATATCCATATCCAGGATGGAGTTAAGATTGCAATGGCGCTTGAGAAATGCGGGATTGATTTTATTGATGTGTCTGTTGGTTTATACGAAACAGGAAGTGTATGTGTAGAGCCGATCTCCTTCCCCCAGGGTTGGAGAAAAGATCTGATCAAGGCCGTAAAAGATCACGTTTCTATTCCAGTGATAGGAGTTTCCTGCATACGTGAACCACAGGTAGCTGAGAGTTTTCTGGAAGGAGGTATTGTTGATTTTGTCTCCATGGGAAGAAGCTGGCTCGCAGACGAACAGTGGGGACTCAAGGTACTTGAAGGAAGAGAGAATGAAATTTGTAAATGTATCAATTGTCTGCGCTGCTTTGAGAGCCTGAATGCATGGATGGGCGCGGGTATTCCGGCGGAATGTGCAGTTAATCCACGTGCATGCCGCGAACGTCTTTATGGAAATGCAGAATATGACACTCAGGAACATAAGGTAGTAGTTGTTGGTGGCGGTCCATGTGGTATGATCGCTGCTAAAACACTTGCTGAACGCGGCATGAAGGTAACACTGGTTGACCGCCAGAGTGAGCTTGGAGGTACGATAAACCTTGCAAAGAAGCCTCCTTTCAAAGAACGTATGGGCTGGATTGCCGATTATTATAATGTTGAATTTGAGAAACTTGGAGTTGAATTAAAACTTGATATGGAAGCGACTGCGGATAAAATTGCAGAAATGAATCCGGACGCGGTGCTTGTAGCAACAGGTTCTAAATCTGTCATTCCAGGATCTATTCCCGGAATAACCGGAGAAAATGTATATACAATCGAAGATATTCTTTCCGGAAAAGCCGGACTGAAGAATAAAAAAGTAATGATCATCGGAGCAGGTGTTACGGGACTTGAAACAGCAGAATATCTCTGTCACGAAGGAAATACTGTTGTACTTGCGGATATGCTTGACAAAGTTGCTCCTAATGCAAATCATACAAATGTTGCAGATGTATGTGGAAGATTGAAAGAATACAATGCCCAGTTCATGATGGCACATGCCCTTAAAGAGATCAAAAAAGATGGAGTTGTTCTTGAAAGATTGAACGATAAGATAAATGTGGAAGTCGCTGCAGATGCTGTTGTTCTTTCACTTGGTTTCCGTCCGGACAACCATCTTGTTGAAGAATTAAAAGAAAAAGGAATCCATGCTCAGGCTATCGGAAATGCTGTGAAAGACGGTACGATTGCTCCTGCATCCAGAAGTGGTTTTGAAGCAGCAAGAAAATTGTTTAAGACATCTGTCAAAACTCCAAGCTTTATCACCGCTCCGGAGGAAATGCCTAATTTCGGTAAGATCTCTCTTATGAAAAATCAGGAGGGAATATATCTTGCATACCTCACCGATCCTGCGGCGGTTGCAAAGGTTCTGCCTGCACCGTTAAAACCATTTTCCGTGCCTGTAGTTACGGTATCTGTGTGCCATGTTAAGGAGCCTACCTTTGCTGATGATTATTATGAAGCAATCCTTGGTGTTTACTGTACATATGGAACACAGCTTGGATTATATCCAATAGGGCTTGTACTTGGGGGAACTGGTGCAGAAATGGCAGTTCAGTGTGGACGTGACAATGGATCAATTCCAAAGAAACTGGGATCTGAATTTGTAATCCGTCGAAACAATGATCATGTGACCGCTCAAGTCTGCCGTCGTGGTACTGAACTTGTAAATATTGATCTCAAGATTGGTGAATATAATAACGCAATGACCGGAATGCTGTATCAGTTCCCAGAAGCCGGTAAAAAGACATATGGCGGTGGTTTCTACTTCCACCTTGACCGCGAACCGGATAAAGAAGGAAAATCACATTTCCAGAATGGTGCTCTGCTTCAGAATCTCTGTGAATACAATTACCATTCATGGGAGCCTGGTTTTGCAGCGATTAAATTACAATCGTCCATTGATGATCCATGGGGAGAACTTCCAATCAGAACAGTCATTGGAGGTGCGTATTCCTCAAATGATCTGATGGTTCATAAACTGAATTTATGTGAAGAGATTGACGCAGATGTTCTGGCACCGTATCTGCTTACCGCACGGTATGACAGAACAGCATTCATGGAAACAGGAAGAAGATAAGGAGGGCATTGCCATGAAGTTTGAAAACAAAGTAGCAATCATTACTGGTTCAACAAGAGGAATCGGAAGAGCAACCGCAGAACTCTTTGCAAAAGAAGGAGCAAAAGTCATAGTTGTTGGAACAAAGGAAGAACTGGGAGAAAGCTGTGTGAATGAAATCAAGGCAGCCGGAGGAGAAGCAATTTTCTGTAAAACAGACGTGACATCTGATGAAAGTCTTGATAACCTGGTTAAAACAGCTCTGGACACCTACGGAAAAATTGACATTCTCGTAAATAATGCAGGAGTAGGCGGAACAACTGCCACTATGGATCAGATTACAATGGATGAATGGAACACCGTTCTTGCAACAAATCTCACAGCACCATTTGTTCTTTGCAAGAAAATAATCCCTATTATGGAAAAACAAGGGGCTGGAACCATCGTCAATGTAGCTTCCATGGCAGCAACCGCAGCAGGCCGCGGAGGGCTTGCTTACACTTCTGCCAAACATGGCCTTCTTGGACTCACCCGTCAGATGTCATTGGATCATGGACGTACAGGAGTGCGTATAAATGCTGTTCTTCCAGGACCGATTGCAACAGATATGATTGCACGTGTGCTTGCAATTCCACAGCATCCGGTAACAATGAAGATTGGAATGAGTCCGGCAAAACGTCCTGGAGAACCTATCGAAGTAGCACAGGCTATTGCATTCCTTGCATCAGACGAAGCTAGTTTCATCCATGGAGCAGCTTTGGCTGTAGATGGCGGATATACGATATTTTAAAAATAATTGATATGCATTAGAAAAAGGAGTCATTTGGACTCCTTTTTTCAGTACGTAGGATCCTTAACTTCCAAAAATGAGTAGCCCTAACGAAAATAAAATTAAAAAAAGCCCGTATTTCTGCGGAAATTATTGCAAAAATACGGGTTTTGCTGTATAATAAATTTAGGGCTATATGAGCCTAAATAAAGGAGGCGAATATGTACCTGAAATCAAGAGTAAAAATACCAGATGTACATGGAAAATTGATCCGATTAAGAAGAGGGGATATCACATATATTAAGTATGAGTATGATCGCTATTATAATCCGGAGAAAAAATATACCTATCCACAGAGAGCAACTATAGGCAAGGTGTGTGCGGATGATGACACTATGATGATTCCTAACGAAGCCTTTCTGAAATACTTTCCAGATGCAGTTTTATCAGGTATGGAAGACCGAACAGAGCGTAGCAGCTGTCTGCGGGTTGGTACATATGCTGTAATGCGTAAGATAGTATCGGATTATTCGTTAGACAAGCTGCTTGGACAGTTCTTCTCTGAGCGGGATATGGCATTACTGCTCGACCTTGCCTCTTACTCTATTGTAGAAGAAAGCGATGTAGCACAGCATTATCCGGATTACGCATACAATCATCCACTGTATAGTTCTGGTATGAAGATCTATAGTGATGCGTCAGCAAGTGATTTCTTTAAGAGCATCACTAAGGATAAGAGCACAGGCTTTCTGAATGAATGGAATGCAAAGAGGAATCGAAGGGAGCGTATTTATATTTCCTATGATTCTACGAATAAGAACTGCCAGGCCGGAGAGATTGAACTGGCTGAATTCGGTCATGCCAAGGCAGATATCGGTTCAGCTATCATCAACTATTCGGTTGGATATGATCTTAAAAATAAAGAACCGCTCTTTTACGAAGCTTATCCTGGAAGTATTAACGACGTATCACAGCTTAGGGCCATGCTTGGCAGGATCACTGGGTATGGCTATAAAAAAATCGGTTTCATTTTGGACAGGGGATATTTCAGCCGTGGAAATATACGCTATTTAGACGAATGTGGTTATAGTTTTGTGATCATGGCTAAAGGCATGTCTTCTTTCATAAGTGATTTGATCTTAGAGAACAAAGGAACGTTCGAAAATAAGCGCTCCTGTGATATGAACGCTTATGGTGTGTATGGAAAAACAGTACAAAAGACTTTATTTGAAGGTGATGAAAAAAAGAGATACATTCATATTTATCACAGTATTTCAAAAGATGCTGATGAACGGGAGAGTTTTGAAAACGCACTGAGAGAGCGGATAACTTTGCTGATGTCGCATCAGAATGAAACAGTAGAGTTCGGTTCAGCTTACGAAAAATACTTTTATCTTCACTACGATAAAGATGGCGTGTTTTTATATTCGGAAGAAAAAACAACCGTGACAGAACGGGAAATATCATTATGCGGATACTTTGTTATTATCACATCCGAAAGGATGACAGCAAAGGAAGCACTGCATCTTTATAAGGGCCGTGATGTATCTGAGAAACTTTTTGCCTCTGATAAATCATTCTTTGGAAACAAGAGCATGCGTTCGCATACAAACGAAGGCGTTGAAGGACGGATTTTCACACAATTTATCGCACTGATAATCCGAAACAAAATTTATACTGCATTACAGGAAGAGAACGAAAAGCTTGAGAAGAAACAGAATTATATGACAGTTCCGGCAGCAATCAGGGAACTTGAGAAGATTGAAATGACACGCCAGACGGATAATATATACCGGCTGGATCATGCTGTAACAGCAAAGCAGAAAAAATCTTAAAGGCTTTTGGGATGAATGAAGGAAACATTACTTATCGAGCCGGAGAGATCAGTAATACACTTAAGAAATCAAACATTCAGAAAGAAAGGCGGTAAATATGGCACGTGAAATAAACGCAGAACTGCTGGATGGCTTATCAATGAGTCAGGTCTTTACAGCCTTATCTTATCCAGCAAACTTCCTGCAGCAAAGAGATTCAAGAGATGGGTCACATCAGAAGTTCTTCCAGCTATCAGAAGACATGGATTGTATGCAGTCGATGACATGCTGAATAATCCGGATGCACTTATCGAAGCACTTCAGGCTTACAAGGCTGAGCGTATGCAGAGATTAGCTTTGGAACAGAGACTGCGGAGTCTGGAAGAGCAGGCGAACCAGTCTGCGACTGCTTTACAGAAGATCGGGGCGACCGGTGAGAAGCTGCAGACAGTTGGAAACAAGATTTCTTCTGTGGGACAGAAGCTGCTTCCGGTGACGGGAGTGG
>ERZ857775.4305-NODE-4305-length-10411-cov-15.732039_pt1 | contig 10411 bp, 9 predicted proteins | sample MGYA00519698_ERZ857775 | MGnify/ENA primary metagenome ERZ857775 (study PRJEB31778, sample SAMEA3449363) | human gut metagenome | biome: human gut; feature: human-associated habitat; material: faeces | place: United Kingdom | collected 2010/2012 ...
AGATGGATTTACGGATATAGAAGAGGAAGAAAAAGGTACTGATCCAAAAGATCCAGACTCAGTTCCGCAGGTTGATCCGATTGTTGCGCCGACTATAGGAGAAATAGAAGATCAGACTGTTGTAGAAGGAAATGCGATCACGCCGGTAACTCCGGAGGTGACAGAAGGATCGAATGTAACAGTGGAAGGTCTGCCGGAAGGAGTGATGTTTGAGAACGGAACGATTCAGGGAACGCCGAAAGTGACATGGAACGGATCGGAAGAAAGCAGAGCAATTACAGTGACAGTAAAGGCGGAGAAAGACGGAGCAACTGGCAGAGAGACTTTCGTGATCACAGTTCAAAGAGATACGGACGGAGACGGAGAGCCGGATATCACGGATACAGACGATGACGGAGATGGATTTACGGATATAGAAGAGGAAGAAAAAGGTACTGATCCAAAAGATCCAAACTCAGTTCCGCAGGTTGATCCGAAGCCGGTCAAACCGGATCAAAAGCAAGATCCTGAAATTTCTCAAAATAAAGTAGTGAACAATGTGGTTAATAATTCTTATAAAAAGCCGATTTCCAATGCACCAAAAACAGGGGATTTTGGCAATGGAACAGGATATACAGGTTTAGCTGCATTGGCTGCGGGATTGATGCTTCTTCTTGGAATAAAGAAAAAAAGAAAAGAGGAAGACGGTGAAGAATAAGATCTGATATGATCACATTAAAACGGTGTAGCAATTTGCTATGCCGTTTTATTGTGACAGCTATGAACCAAATCTCAGGTTAGCCAGATACATTGGTGATCGAAATTAAGCCATTATGGCTGCCAATCGAAATCAAGAATTATGATTGACAAAATTGCATAAATAGAGTAAAGTTTAGTTAGTTAAAACTAACTAAAAGGCGAAGAAGATTATTATTTTGAGGAAACGATTTGCTTTTTGGAAAATGTTTAAGGAGAAATCAAAGAGACTATGTCAGAAGAAATGCTTGTAAGTTATTGCTCGCCCACTTTATCGGGGCTTAAAACAGGAAGTCTTTTTTCGTGTCCATGTGATTCTAAAAAAAAGATGTCCGGAGAAATAAGTAATTTTAATCAGAAGTTGTCAAAAAAAGGAATCCGAATTCTTCCGGTACGCATATCAGGCAGGAGAGCTTTGATTTATGTTTATCGTCCGGAAAAATTAAAGCAGGATTTTTTTGATGAGAAAGTGCAGACGATTTTAGCACATAAAGGGTATGACTGCACAAACCAAAATCGTTGTGTCTGCAGATTGGTTGAAAAACTGCGGAAGGATTCAGAATTTCCACATGAGATTGGTTTATTTTTAGGATATCCGGCGGAAGATGTCAAAGGATTTATAGAAAATAAGGCGGCTAGCAGCAAGTGCTCGGGATGTTGGAAAGTATATGGGGATGAACAAACAGCAATGAATCTCTTTGAAGAATACAGGAAGTGTACAGAAATCTGCTATAGAAAATGGAAAAACGGCGCAGATGTTGAACAGCTTACGGTTTCTATATAATCATGAATTCAGAAGAGCCGATAGAGAATGAAAAAATCCGCTTTAATAAGTTGAAAAAATTCATATGGATTTCATATGGAAAATATGTAATAATTTGCTTATTAATTGAAAAAACAAAAAAGAAAGGGGAAAAGTATGATTATTACGACAACACCTTCTATTGAGGGAAGAAGAATTGTAGATTACAGAGGAATTGTTTTTGGCGAGGTTGTCTCAGGTGTGGATTTTGTCAGAGATCTGGCGGCGTCTTTCACGAATTTTTTTGGCGGAAGATCAGGCGGATACGAGGAAGAACTTGTGACGGCAAGACAGAATGCGCTTAACGAGATGGCTCAGCGGGCGGCATCGGCAGGAGCGAATGCTGTTGTGGGAGTTGACGTTGATTATGAAGTTCTCGGGGCTGACGGAAATATGCTGATGGTGACAGTGAGCGGAACGGCAGTGGTTGTAGAGTAAATCAATTTTTACAAGGCAGCAGGGTCAGAAAAAGATCAGGAATAGGATTTGGGAAAAGGATCATGGAGAAGCGTCTGCATGGTCTTTTTTGCTTTCCGCTAAGAAATATAAAATCCCGGATATACAGAAGAGAGAATATGATGTAATATAGTATGGATATAGACTAAAGAAAAAGATAAAGGTGATTTTGTGAGAATCGGTAAAAAAAGTTCAAAAAGAGAGAAAAAGGCAATGTCTGTTTCGCTGTATGCGAACTTGATGTTTGTCGTAGTGGAGCTTGTAATGGCGATAGTGACAGGTTCACAGGCTGTTTTGCTGGATGGTGTATATGACGGAATCGAATTCGTTATGCTTCTTCCGTCTATCTTTTTAATACCGCTTTTATATAAGCCGAGTAACGAGAAATATCCGTTTGGGCATATGCAGATGGAGACTGTGTTTATCGTTGTAAAAGGAATAACAATGATCACTGTTACAGTCGGTTTGATCACGAACAGTATCAATATATTATTTCACGGCGGGCGGACAGTTGATTTTGGAGTTGTAGCGTGGTTTGAGCTGCTTGCTTGTGTTCTTGGCATAATAGTGACATTTTATCTGAAGAGGAAAAACAAAGCGATGAATTCCCCTCTTATTACAGTAGAGATGCAGGGGTGGAAGATGGATAGTATGCTTTCCCTCGGAATGACAGCCGTATTTTTCCTTCCGGTTTTCCTTCCGTTTAAAGGAGTAGGTCAATTAACTCCGTATTTGGACCCGTTTATCACGATCGTGCTGTCTATGATCATGCTTCCGATCCCGGTTAAAACGGTGTTTACCGGAATCAGGGATCTGTTGTTGATCTCTCCCGAGGAGGAAACAGTATCAGAGATCAAGCAGACGGTGGAACCGATCATACAGGAAAGTAATTGTGTGGATATTTATTATGACATTGTCAGAACGGGAAGAAAATTATGGATCAGCGCGTATATTAAATTGAACAAGGATGAGCTTTCCGTAAGGAAGTTTAAGATGCTGCAGACGAGATGCATTGCCGCCTTAAGTGAAAAATATACGGATTTTTATTTTGAGCTTCTTCCTGAAATCGAGCTTGATATGGAAGAACTGGAAGAACTGCAGGAAAAGCAGGAAAAACAACAAATGGAAAATAAAAACGGGCGGGAGGATAAATAATTGAAGAAAAAGAGAGGAATTCTATTCGGAGTCGTTTTTATTTGCGTATTGTTTTTTGTAATCGTATTTTTTGTGAGGAACAAAGAATCTGCCGAACCCGTCAGCAAAAGTGATTTTAAATTGAATACTGTTGTGACTGTTACAATTTATGATTTAGAAGAAAAAGAGAAAAAGCCGGATGACAAAGATAAAAGAAATGAAAAGGGAATACATAGAGAAGAAAAGGATGCGGAAGAGATTATAGATAAAGCGTTAAAGCTTTGTGACAAATATGAAAAGATATTCAGCCGTACGCTTCCTGAAAGTGAGATTTATGCGTTGAATCACGGAACGCTTCCGATGGAAGACGGATATTATCTTTTATCCGAAGAGTGCGCGGCGTTGATCGAAAAGGGGTTGTATTATAGTGAACTTTCCGGTGGAGCGTTTGATATTACGATCGAACCTGTTTCTTCTTTATGGGATTTTACTTCAGGGGAAAAGATCGTGCCGGATGCAGAGACAATCGCGGAAAAGCAGGCATGTGTAGGCTATGAAGATGTGGAGCTTAAAGGAAATAAACTACGTTTTAAAAAAGAGGGAATGGGAATTGAGCTTGGAGCTGTCGCAAAAGGATATATTGCAGATAAAGTGAAAGAATATCTTGTATCGGAAGGTGTGAAAAGCGCAGTTATCGATCTTGGAGGAAATGTGTTATGTGTCGGAGAAAAACCGGATGGGAAGCCGTTTAAAATCGGAATCCAGAAGCCGTTTGCCGATCGGAGCGAAACAGTGTCAGCCGTAGAAATTGCAGGTACGTCTGTTGTTTCCTCAGGCATATATGAAAGATATTTTGAAAAAGACGGGAAACTGTATCACCATATATTAGATCCGGCAACCGGATATCCGTATGAAAACGGACTCGTGTCCGTAACTGTTTTATCTGAAGAGTCGGCGGACGGTGACGGATTAAGTACGGCATGTTTTGCGCTAGGATTAGAAAAAGGATTAGAACTGATCGAACAGACACCGGATACAGAAGCGATGTTTATAACAGAGGATGGAGAAATGCATTTTAGCAAAGGTTTTGTTTATTGTGGCTAACGCTACTGTTTCACTTATAACCGGGCGCTCATCTCATACAGATGTCCGCCTGCATAAAAGAAAAAGAGATATGAAGGAGAGAAAAAAATGAGTATATGTGATTTAAAGTCTTATGAAATTGTACAAAGCAGAGATTTATCTGATCTGAGTTCAAAAGGAACGCTTCTGCGTCATAAGAAGAGCGGAGCAAGAGTTCTTCTTATGGAAAATGATGATGAAAATAAAGTGTTTGCCATCGGTTTTCGTACACCGCCGTCAGACAGTACAGGAGTACCTCATATTATGGAGCATTCTGTATTGTGCGGATCAAGAGAGTTTCCGGTAAAAGATCCTTTTGTAGAGCTTGTAAAAGGATCGCTTAATACATTTTTAAATGCGATGACTTATCCTGACAAGACAGTTTATCCTGTAGCAAGCTGCAATGATAAAGACTTTCAGAATCTTATGCATGTCTACATGGACGCGGTATTTTATCCGAATATTTACGAGCAGGATAAAACGTTTCGTCAGGAAGGATGGAGTTATAAACTGGATGCACCGGATGAGGAATTGAAGTTGTCGGGAGTTGTATACAATGAGATGAAAGGTGCGTTTTCTTCACCTGAAGGGGTGCTTGACCGGGTGATTTTGAATTCTCTGTTTCCGGATACATCGTATGCAAATGAATCCGGCGGCGATCCGGAAGTGATCCCTGATCTGACGTATGAACAGTTTCTTGATTTCCACAGGAAATATTATCATCCGTCAAACAGCTATATTTATCTGTATGGCGATATGGATATGGAAGAAAAACTGAACTGGCTTGATGAAAAGTATTTGTCTGATTTTGATGAGATTGAGGTTGATTCGGAGATTAAGTATCAGAAGCCGTTTTCACAAATGCAGGAGATTGTTCAGGAATATTCTATAGCAAGCGATGAAAGCGAAGCGGATAACACTTATCTTTCTTATAATAAAGTGATCGGAACTTCCTTAGATGAAAAGCTCTATCTTGCATTTCAGATTTTAGATTATGCGCTTTTGTCTGCTCCGGGAGCGCCGCTGAAAAAAGCGCTTCTTGATGCGGGAATCGGAAAAGATATTATGGGATCATATGATAATGGAGTTTATCAGCCGATTTTTTCTGTTATTTCTAAAAATGCAAATATGGAGCAGAAGGAAGCGTTTGTGGAAGTGATTGAAAATACGCTGCGAAATATTGCAGAAGGCGGAATTGATAAAAAAGCATTGCAGGCTGGACTGAATTATTATGAGTTCCGTTTCAGAGAGGCGGACTTCGGAAGTTATCCGAGAGGATTGATGTACGGACTTCAGTTGTTCGATAGCTGGCTTTATGATGAAGAAAAACCGTTTATCCATATGGAGGCGATTCCGACATTTGAGTTTTTGAAAAGTCAGATCGAAACAGGTTATTTTGAGCAGTTGATCCGAGATTATCTTTTGGAGAATCCGCACGGGGCGATCGTAATCATCCGACCGGAGAAGGGAAGGACTGCGAGAATGGATCGGGAGCTTGCAGAGAAACTGCAGGCGTATAAAGAAAGTCTGTCCGAAGAAGAGATTGAGAAACTTGTGCAGGATACAAAAGATCTGGAAGCGTATCAGGAAGAAGAATCTGCGCCGGAAGATCTGACGAAGATTCCGGTGCTTAGAAGAGAAGATATTTCCCCGGAAATCGCGCCTGTCTATAATACAGAGATGGAGATCGACTCAGTGAAAACGATCTATCATAATGTTGAGACAAACGGAATCGGGTATGTAACGCTTCTGTTCGATCTTTCTGCGGTCAAGGAAGAAGATCTTCCGTATGTCGGCATTTTGCAAAGTGTCCTCGGCATTATCGATACAGAGAATTACGAGTATGGAGAGTTGTTTAATGAGATCAATATCCATACAGGCGGAATCGGAACGTCGCTTGAATTATATGCAGATGCGCAGAAAGTAAAGGAAAAGGAATTCAAAGCGACATTTGAAATGAAAGGAAAATCACTGTATCCGAAGATGGACGTTCTTTTCTCTATGATGCGGGAAATACTGACTTGTTCTAAGCTTGACGATGAGAAACGCTTAAAAGAGATTCTTGCGATGCTCAAATCACGCCTTAGTATGTCGTTCTTGTCATCGGGACATACAACTGCCGCTTTGCGTGCGTTGTCATATACATCGCCTCTTGCAAAATTTAAAGACGATACAGACGGAATCGAATTTTACGAAGTAGTAAAAGAAATCGAAGAAAACTTTGACGACCATAAAGAAGAATTGATCTGTCGGTTAAAAGCAATTTCAAAACAGATCTTTTGCGCAGATAATATGATGGTCAGCTATACTTCGGCAAAAGAAGGACTTGCCTATATGGAAAATGCATTTGCGGCTGTATCAAAACAGCTAAACGACGCAGATGTGGTACAAACAGAAGCGAAAGAAAACAGATGCATCATTCATTGTAAAAAAAGAAACGAAGGATTTAAAACATCTTCAAAAGTACAGTACGTTGCAAGAGTCGGCAATTTCATTGACGGCGGAGAAGAATATACAGGAGCGCTTCAGATCTTGAAAGTGATTTTAAGCTACGATTATTTGTGGCAGAATGTCCGTGTGAAAGGCGGAGCTTATGGATGTATGAGTAATTTTAACCGGATCGGAGAAGGTTATCTGATCTCGTACCGCGATCCGAATCTTGAGAAAACGATGGAGATTTACGAAGGCGTTGTAGATTATCTTGAAAACTTTAATGTAGACGACAGAGATATGAATAAATTTATTATCGGAACGATCAGTAATATCGACCGCCCGATGAATCCTGCCGCAAAAGGAAGCCGTTCTATGAATTTGTATATGAGCCGCGTGACAGAGGGAATGATCCGCCGGGAAAGAGAGCAGATTCTTTCGGCTGATCAAAAAGATATCCGCGCGCTTGCAAAAATATTAAAAGCGGTGCTTGACGCAGATCAAATCTGCGTGATCGGAAGCGAGGAAAAGATCGAAGAACAAAAAGAGATGTTCATGGAGATCAGAACATTAAGCTAAGAAGTATGACAGAACAGCGAAAAAGAGAATGATGAAGCGGTCGGATGACCGGATAAAGGAAATACAAGGAAAACGAAGAAGATAAGATTAAAAACAATAAGGAAGATAAAGAGAAGCGCAGAAGGCTTGCAGTGAGAATAAAAAGACAGGATGAGAAAGAGTAAGCGCGGGAAAGGATATTGATATGAGAGAAGATTTTAAATCAGGGTTTGTAACTTTGATCGGAAGACCGAACGTAGGAAAGTCAACATTAATGAATCATTTGATCGGACAAAAGATCGCGATTACATCGAATAAACCGCAGACGACGAGAAATCGTATCCAGACGGTTTTAACGACAGAGGAAGGCCAGATTGTTTTTGTGGATACTCCGGGTATCCACAAAGCAAAAAATAAGCTTGGAGAATATATGGTAAATATTGCAGAGCGTTCTTTGAACGAAGTTGACGTTGTGCTTTGGCTTGTCGAGCCGTCTGCTTTTATCGGGGCGGGAGACCGTCATATTATCGAACAGCTTAAGAAAGTGAAAACTCCGGTTGTTCTCGTTATTAATAAGATCGATATGGTGAAAAAAGAAGAGATACTGACATTTATCGACGCATACAGAAAAGAATATGATTTTGCAGAGATCGTGCCTGTATCGGCAAGATCCGGAGATAATACAGATGAGCTTATAAAAGTGATTTTAAAATATCTTCCGTACGGACCGCAGTTTTACGATGAAGATACTGTCACAGATCAGCCGGAGCGTCAGATCGTGGCAGAACTGATCAGGGAAAAAGCGCTTCACTGTCTGAATGAAGAAATTCCTCACGGAATAGCGGTGGCGATCGATCGGATGAAGGCAGAACGAAGAGTAATGCATATCGACGCGACGATCATATGTGAAAGAGATTCCCACAAAGGAATTATTATCGGAAAACAGGGAAGTATGCTGAAAAAGATTGGAAGTACCGCGCGTTATGAGATCGAGAGACTGCTCGGATGTAAAGTGAATTTGAAACTGTGGGTAAAAGTACAGAAAAACTGGCGCGACAGCGATTATCTTATGAAAAATTTCGGATACAGAGAGGACGAGTAATATCAACGCAGCGGTGATCGCATCGAAAAATTTTCTATAATAAAAATGGTATTTTTTATACAGTATGACCTTCTTTTCTGTCGGGGAAACTATTCTTAAAGATCACGGAAGAAGAGGTGGAACAGATGAAAGAAGAATACTGGGAATTATTTATGACATCAGGAAAGATCGATGATTATTTGAATTATAAAAACAGCCGGAAAGCAGATGGAAGCTCCGGCAGAAAGGAACGGCGTGAATCAGATTATACTGACAGGGATAGTACTCTCTACGATGCCGGTCGGCGAGTATGACCGGCGTGTTGTAATACTTACAAAAGAACAGGGAAAGATCTCGGCGTTTGCACGGGGGGCAAGACGCCCGAACAGTCCGCTTGTCGGTGCGCTCAACCCGTTTTCTTTCGGAACGTTTACGATGTATGAGGGGAGGACGTCTTACACGATACAGTCGGCAAGTATTTCTAATTATTTTGCCGAGCTGAGAGGCGACATTATCGGAGCATATTACGGTTTTTATTTTCTGGAATTTACAGATTACTATACGAAAGAATTCAATGATGAGCGGGAAATGTTAAAACTTCTTTATCAGACGCTTCGGGCGCTGACAAATCCGCATATTCCAAACATGCTTATCCGTTACATATTTGAATTGAAAGCGTTGACGATCAACGGACAGGCGCCGCAGGTATTTCAGTGTATGACTTGCGGAAATAAAGAAAGACATGCCGTGTTCAGCGCGGTGAAAGGCGGACTTGTGTGCAGCGAATGTATGAAAGACGTGCGGGACGGGATGAGTCTGGATCCTTCGACTTTGTATAGTATGCAATATATAGAAACAAGTACGATTGAGAAATTATATACGTTTAATGTGACAGAAAAAGTATTGACAGAACTTGGAAATGTGATGAGCAGGATGACGGATATATATGTCGGAAAGCATTTTAAATCACTGGAAATATTAGAGACTCTTATTTGATGTGGTGTATTTCAGGACAGGGATTGTGCTTAGATTTCAGAAGTCTGAGACAAAAACGTGAAAGAAAATAATAAAGGAAGAGAAGAAAGCGTAAGGTCAAATGAGAATAGCGATATGTGAAGATGAAGAATTTATACAAAATTCGATTGAAAAAAAATGTAGAGAAGTGTTTAGAAATAACAGGGATGGCAGGAAAATGTGAATGCTTCGTGTCTGCCGAAGAATTGCTTGAGAAAGGAAATATGCCATATGCACTGTATATTCTTGACGTTGAGATGAAGAAGCTGAGCGGACTGGAATTGGCAGAACATATCCGAACAGAGGATAGAAATGCAGTGATCATTTTTATGACAAATCATAGTGAGATGATGCAGAAAGCATTCGACGTGCAGGCGTTTCAGTATCTGGTGAAACCGATCGATTCTGATACTGCGCACAATGTGATTATGCGCGCTCTGCGGATCATCCGGGAAAAAAGAAATTATATCCGCTTTACAAACAAATTGAAAGATATGATTTTTTATTATGATGAGGTTGAGTGCATCGAAAGCCGCAGAAGAAAAATCATCGTACATACAGAAAAAAGAGATTATGAGTTTTACGGAAGTTTGAGTCAGATTGAAGAAGATATAAAAGGATCTATGTTTGTGAGAGTACATAATTCATATCTTGTTAATTTGGAAAAATTAAGGGAAGTGGAGCGTGAATCAGTTACCCTTCGTTCGGGATTGAAAGTGCCGATTACAAGGACTTATAAGCAGGAGTTCAACAAAGCATATCAAAAATTTATTCTGATGAGCAAAGGGGGAAGAGAATAGATGATGGAATATGTATGGAGTACAATCGATTTTTTAGTAATGTATTTGTTTGCTTTGTGCTTTTTCAAACCGAGGAGACGGATAGGAAAGCGAATTGATTTCATAATATTAATTGTAGTGGCGGTAATGGCATCTTTTATCAATGATTATTTTGCCAATTCGGATATTAATTTAGTGGTGACAATTATTTTTATCGTAGTTGTACTTGGATTTTTTGAAGGAAATGAGAATGTGAAACTTTTTCTGTAAATAATGTTTTAGAAGGTCTTCTATGGTAAA
>ERZ857775.4313-NODE-4313-length-10390-cov-6.903532_pt1 | contig 10390 bp, 9 predicted proteins | sample MGYA00519698_ERZ857775 | MGnify/ENA primary metagenome ERZ857775 (study PRJEB31778, sample SAMEA3449363) | human gut metagenome | biome: human gut; feature: human-associated habitat; material: faeces | place: United Kingdom | collected 2010/2012 ...
CTGCCTTCGTGTAGGTGGAACCTACGTCGCATCCGCCAAAGTATTTCATAGTATTTAAATCCTTTCCTTCAATTCAAAAAAGTTTACATGCACACGTCGTCCGCGAAGTCAAGCAGAGTCTCGTCGACCGGGGTGGCGTGCATGACGGTGTCCATGTAGCTGGAGACCGTGTCGCGCATGGTGCGGCGCGAAACGGTGCGCGGATCCATCAGGTCGTGCGGGATCCAGATCAGGTGCAGACCCAGCTCGCGGCCCTGCTCGTCGAGCAGGCCCTGGACGGTGGCCATGTTCTTGCACGCGACGTGCTGCCACATGATGACGATGTTTGTGTTCCACGCCTCGCACTGACGCCAGAGCTCGGTGACGACGTTGTGGTAACCGCCGTTGGTGTGGCGGCGCATGACCATGCGCTCGTACAGGCGGGCCATGTCACGCAGGGCCTCGGTCTCGTCGGTGGTGTTGAGGTGCTTGGTGTAGTTGAGCGATTCCATCTCAACGACGACGTTGATGCCCCAGCTGTTGGCCAGCCAGTTGGAGAAGTTGGCGTAGTAGTGCGGCGGGCAGCTCCAGGTGATAGCACGATAGCGCATCTTGTTGCGCCAGGCCTGCTCCTTGTTCTTGTAGCCCTTGAGGAGGATCTTGTTGACCTTCTCGCAGGACTTGATGGTACGCGGATCGAGGCCGCCGTCCATCTCATAGCACCACTTGCGGAACAACTCGTAGGTCGGGCCGATCAGCTGCGGATAAGCGGTCTTGTTGATCTCCCACTTCTGCAGCTCGTAGTCGGTCTCGGTGTTGAAGCGCTTCATAGCGGTGAAGTAAGCATCCCAGTTCCACTTCTCGCCGGTCTGCTTCTCAATGAAGCGGATGCACGCCTTGACGTCTTCCACAGCGGCGTCGAGCGTCAGCTCGTCCTCGTAGCGGACGGGGAAGCACAGGTGATGCACCGGGATTTCGGGGAAGCGGCGGGCGAAGTAGCTGGATGCCATGACGGAACCGTCACACGGCATGGAGCTGGAGATGTAGCAGCTGCCCAGATGCGGCAGGGCGTCGATGACGAGCGCGCCGCACTCGGACGTCGGAACCGGGCAGGTATCGGCCGGGAGACCGAAGGACTCGACGGCGTCGATGTACGGGATGCAGGTGAGCTGGTCGATCTCGGAGACCAGGAACACCGGCAGCAGCTGATGCGGGATGCCGTACAGGGTCGGGAAGCCGGCCATGATCTGCGCCATGGTCATCTCGTCGATCAGAACGAGCTTGCTGTTGAGCTCCTCGCTGTTGCCGTTGCGTCTGTCGCCCTTGGCAAGAATGACAAGGTTCTCGGCGACGTAGCGGTAGATGCAGTAGGTAAGCTCGTGGCTCATGCGCAGGTTGGAGCCGCGCAGGCCGAGGATGTTCTTATCCATGAAGCTGTGGCAGCAGAAGTAAGACACCATCCAGCGATAGTACAGCGTCTGGTTCATAGCCGGGATCAGGTCCTTGGAGAAGGACATGAGCAGCATGCCCCACAGACGAGCCCATTCATAGAAGTCATAGACCGTGTCCTTGATGCCGCGCCACTCACGACGCACGGTGCACATGGCGCCGTCGCGATACAGGCGGCCGAGGTGACGCTCACCGTTGAGGATGAGGTCGATCTTATCCTTCATAGAGGCAGCCGCGAAGGCCTTGTACTCTTCTTTGATACGGTCACGGTCGGAAATGAGAATGTTCTTCCAGCCCTCACCGAACTTTTTCCAGTCGGTCTCCTTGAACATGTCCCAGAAGATGCCGCCGACCAGTTTCAGGTTCTCTGCCTGAGCAGCCCAGTCCATTCTGTCTTTCGCTTTGAAGAATTTCGGATTGGGATATTTCACCTTGCCCATTACTTGGCACCCCTTTCTCTCTGGATCTTCTTGATCTCCAGGCTCTCCACGAACGCCTGAACGCGCGTGCGGAGCTGACCCGAGTAGCCGTTGTTATACACACGGTCGATACTCAGGACCGGCCAGCCGTACTCGGTGTTCATGATGTAGCTCGCCAGAGCACGCTCGAAGCCCCAGTAGTCGCAGTACTTCATCTGCTCATAGATGATGCCGTCCGCCTTGTACTCGCGCGCCAGACGGTCGGCCGTCTCGCGGCGCTGGTGCACCTTCTCATCGGAGATGTAACGAGCGCACTCGCTGGTCTCCATGTAGTGGCGGCAGATCTGACGCAGGACGTCTTCCTCGTCGTTGAGCTCGATGACCTCGCGGCCCGGCGTGCTGCCGAAGCAGAAACGGTCGGACACGATCAGCGCGCCGCAGCCCTCGATGAGCTTTGTCAGGCTCGGATCGTCGATCTCGCTGCCGACGATGGCCACGCGGGCGCGGTACGGATTCTTGGCGTCCGGCTTGCGCTTTTTGAGCTCGGCGAGCGTCTCGCGCAGGTAGGGCAGGATGAGCGCCTTGGGGCAGGTATAGCTCACAAGGTTGAGGATGTGGAACTCGTAGCCCGTGATGATTGGGTTGTCGAGCTTGCGCATCTCAGCAATTTCGCTGATGATCTTGCAGACCTCGTTGTGCTCGGCGACGGCTTTGCGCAGCGCCTCGTCGGACGTATCAACGCCGAAGGTCTCGGTCAGACGGTTGAGCACGTGCTCGCGCATCTGCGTGGTGTAGGAATCAATGTAGTAATCGGTCACCTTGAGCGGCATGTCGGTATGCGTGACAAAGAATTTCTCCTTGCTGTTGACCTTCAGGACCTCGAAGTGCTCCATGGAGCGGTTCATGGCCGAGCAGGCGTCCACGCCGATCATCGCATCCAGGAACTGGTAGCCACCCTCGATTGCACGCTCGACGAGCGCACGTGCGTAGTCACAGGTATAGTTGGACATGTAGTACGTCGAGATATCCAGCGAACCGGTCTTGGGTGCTCTGAGTCGCACAGAGATGCAGTTGTCTACGTTGAGGAGGACCTCCGGAATGTGATAGCAGGTGTAGCCGAGGACGATGCTGCCGTTCTCCTGCGCCTGCCGTACCAACTCGTTGTTGGCGTCTTCCAGAAGGTTTTCAAAGTAGATCAGATGCTTCAGATCTTTCAAATGTTTCCCCTTCCTTCCTGATGGTTGTTGTTTCTTGCTCTGGTATTACCAGAATTCAGCATTATCATATAGCAGTATTCCTGAAAAAGCAATGCTATGTGTCTCGATTTTAACATTTTCGGAACTATGCCGACATTTTCGCTTGACAGTCCGTCAATATGATGATAAATTCAAAACGAAAAGCACTTGGTAATACCAAATACATTTCGGGAGTGGATACGATGGGATTCGACAAGATTGAGGCGGTCTCGCTCACGGATCAGTTCGTGCAGAAGATCGAGAGCATGATTATTTCCGGGGAATTGATGCCCGGCGACCAGCTGCCGCCGGCGCGGGAGCTGAGCGCGCGTATGGGCGTGAGCCGGCCGGTGATCTCGGCCGGCCTGATCGAGCTGGAGAAGATGGGCTTCGTGGAGATCGTGACGCGCCAGGGCGTGTACGTCAGCGATTACCGCAAGACCGGCTCGCTCGATACGCTCACGGCGCTGCTGAATTATAACGGCGGCGTCATGCGCGACGATGAGGTGCGCTCGCTCATAGAGGTGCGCAGCGCGAACGAGTGCCTGTGCGTGAAGCTGGTGGTCGAGCGCGCCACGCAGGCCGAGCTTGACGAGCTCGCGCCCATGCTGGACGCGATCAAGGACGCAAAAACCGACCAGGAGGGCGCCGAGGCGACGTTTCAGTTCCACCACGCGCTGAGCGTTTTGTCGCGCAATACGTTTTTGCCGCTGCTGTATAACTCCATCCACAGCTACGGGCTGCACTTCTGGAGCCTGTACCGCCAGCGCTACGGCGCCAACCGCCTGTATCAGAATAAGCTCGAGCTCTACCGCGCGCTGCTCGACCGCGACGCCGAGCGTGCACAGGCGTTCACCTCCGATATGCTCGACAGCGTTGCCAACGGCGCGTTCTCGCTCTATAGTCATCCCGATCAGACGTCACACAGCGTATGAAAAAACCGCAGGGCCCGGTCGGGCTCTGCGGTTTTTGACAGCCGGTTGGGAAGAAGAGGCGCTATCGGGCGGCTCATGACCGACGGTCTATCCGGGACGTGAAGGGTGGCCGCGCACCGGGCGCCAGGGAACGTACACGGCAGGTGAGCTCCCTCTGTGGTATTACCACGTGACGCAGCATCATCGTAACCCGAATCTCCACGGATGGCAAGCGGAAAATGCAAAATTGATAAATAATCAGCAATGTGTTCCTGCGCGATGGTCGGAAACTATGAAAAACATAGAATTCACACGCCGGCTTTTCTGGTAATACCAAATATCCAGCCGTGGGCGAGCGGCACGTTCGCCGTTTGCGGTGCGCTTGCCGGGCCTGCATGGGAAGTGCGCGGCCGCGTCAGATGACGTAGTCGTTCGCGGCGCGTGCCGTCTGCTGCTCGAGCAGGTCCTGCAGCGTGATGCCGTCGAGGTAGTTGCAGATGACGCGCTCCAGCCCTTCCCACATGGGCAGGGTGGCGCACTCTCCGCAGCGCGGACATGGATTCGGATGCTGGTCGAGGCAGGCCACGGGCGCGAGCCCGCCCTCGGTCAGGCGCAGGATCTCACCGACGGTGTAATCCTGCGGGGCACGGGCCAGCCGGTAGCCGCCCTGATAGCCGCGCGTGGTGCGCAGAATGTTGGATTTGCCCAGCATGGGCACGATCTGCTCCAGATATTTTTTCGAGATCTCCTGCCGCTGCGCGATGTCCTTGAGCGCGACATAGCCGTCGCCCTGATGCGTGGCCAGATCGAGCATCATGCGCAGGGCATACCGGCCTTTTGTAGATATTTTCATGGGCAGTCCCCCTTTAAATTACATACTATAATAATAACATATGCTTACTAGGCTTTCAAGCGGTTTCTGGCGCACCTGCACAGGCGGTCGTCCTGCTTGACAGCGGCTTGGCAAGCCACTATAATAAGGACAGATTTCCGGCCGGGACGCGCCGTGTGCGTGCATACGGCCGGAAGTCTGTGCGTTTAGCGGCAAATTATGCGCTCGGAGGGGCTCATGGACAGCAGAAAGAAAAAGCTCACGCAGTATGTCGTGCCGACGATTCTCGGCAACTGCGCTTATTTTCTCTTTACGATCATCGACGGCATTTTTGTCGGGCAGGGCGTCGGCACGGATGCGCTCGGCGCGGTCAATCTGGTCTGGCCGTTTGTGATGGTGCTCAACGCCATCATCATGCTCACGGTCGTCGGCGGCGTGACGGTCTCGGCCGTGCGCATCGGCCGCGGGGACATTGCCGGCGCAAATCAGGCGTTCATGCACTCGCTTGCCGGCACGCTGACGGCCGCGATCATTATGACGCTCATCGGCACGTGTCTCACGTCTCAGATCGCAACGCTGCTCGGCGCAAACGAGACCTATCATCGGCTCGTGTGCGACTACCTGTTCTGGTATTCGCTTTTCGCGGTGCCGTCGGGGCTGATGACGTTCATGAACAACTACTGCCGCAACGACGGTTCGCCCGTGCTCGTAAGCGTGGGCTCCACGATCGCGACGGTCATCAACATCTTCCTCGACTGGCTGTTTGTGTTCCCGCTGCAAAAAGGACTCATGGGCGCGGCCATTGCGACCGGCATCTCGCAGACGTGCGGTATGCTGATCGTATCGACGCACTTCATCCTGCGCCGCGGCCAACTGCGGGTGGGCCGGTTTCGTTTTTCGGGCAAGCTCGCGCGCAAGCTGCTTTTGCGCGGTACGCCGGAGGCCATCGCGCAGTTTGCCGTCCCGGTGGCGACGCTGTGTACGAACTACGTCCTGCTTGGCCGCCTTGGCGACATGGCCGTGAACGCCTATTCGATCATCTGCTACGTGGCGTCGTTTTCCGCGGCCATCTTCATCGGCGTCTCGAGCGGCCTGCAGCCGCTGCTCGGCCAGAGCTATGGTGCGAAGGACGCGCAGGAGCTCCGGTGGTATTTTCGCGCGGGCGTGCTCATTGACCTGATCGGCAGCACGCTCATCAATGTGGTGCTGCTGTTCGTCGGCGGGCCGATCTGCAAAATGTTCGGTGCCGATGCGTTGACGCTCGCCTGCACGGTGCAGTACATGCCGCGCTATGCCTGGGGCTTTATCATCATGAGCGTGAACACGCTCATATCGGCCTATCTCTATTCGACCAAGCGCACAAAGCAGGCGGTCATTTTGAACCTGTGCCGCAGCTTCCTGCTTGACAGCGCGGTCATTTTTGCCGTGCCGGCCATTTTTGGCGGCAACGCTGTCTGGCTGACGATGGGCATCTATGAGGGGCTGGCGCTGCTGCTCGGCGTTGTGCTCCTGCGCACGTCGGAGCGCAACGGCATCGTGTTTCGCTGAAACTGCATACGAAACGGCCGCCGGTTTCTGACCGGCGGCCGTTTGCTGCCCAAATTTATTTGCCCACGCAAAAGCGCGCGAAGATGCGGTTCGTGATGTCCTCGCGGATGGAGGCGCCCGTCAGTTCGCCGATGGCGGCCATGGCCTCCTCGGCCTCCGTGAGCACGGCGTCGGGCGTCACGCCCAGCAGCATCGCCTCGCGCGCGGCGCGCAGCGACTCCAGCGCGCGGCCGATGGCCTCGGCATGGCGAGCGTTCGTGAGGATCTCGCCGGCCGGCGCGTCCGGGGCGGGGAAGCGCTCCGCGACTGCCTGCTCGAGTGCCTCCAGACCCGTGCGCTCTTTTGCCGAGAGCACGCACACGGCGTCAAACTGCGCCGCCAGCGTATCCGGCTGCACGGCGGCGGGCAGATCGGCCTTGTTGAGCACCGCGATGCGCACCGGCGCTGCCTGCGCGGCCGCGATGACCTGCCGGTCATCATCGTCGAGCGGCCGCGCCGCGTCAAACACCGCGATGGCGAGCGCCGCGTCCGCCGCTGCGTCCAGTGCCCGGTGCACGCCGATGGCCTCCACGGGGTCGGCCGTGTCGCGCAGCCCGGCGGTATCGGTCAGGTGCAGGAGCACGCCGCCGAGCGTGACGCGCGCGTCGATCGTGTCGCGGGTCGTGCCGGGTACGTCCGTCACGATGGCGCGCTCGTAGCCGAGCAGGGCGTTAAGCAGGGAGGACTTGCCCGCGTTTGGCCGGCCGAGGATCACGGCCGGAACGCCGCCGTGGAGCACATTTGCGCGGGAAAACGTGTCCAGCAGTCGCTGGAGCTGGTCGATGCAGTTGGTCAGCGTGGCCTCGTAGGCGCTGAGCTGAAAGTCCGGGATGTCCTCGTCCGGGTAGTCGATCACGGCGTGGTAGTGGCTGGCGATGTCCTGCAGCGCATCATATACGGTCTGCGCGCGCCGCAGCACCGCGCCGCCGAGCTGCCCGGCGGCATTTTTCGCATCCAGCGTGGTTTCGGCGTGGATGAGGTCGATGACGGCTTCTGCCTGCGTGAGATCCATGCGGCCGTTGAGGAAGGCGCGCTTCGTGAATTCACCCGCCAGCGCCTGCCGCGCCCCGGCGGCGAACAGCGCCTGCAGTCCCGCGCGCAGCACTGCCGGCGAGCCGTGGCACTGCAGCTCGGCCGTGTCCTCGCCGGTGTAGCTGTGCGGGGCGCGGCTGACGGTGCACAGGCAGAGGTCGAGCGTTTGGCCGTCGGTGTCGCAAAAAGCGCCGTAGACGAGCTTGCGATCCGGTGCTTCGGACATGGGGCGGCCGTTCGCCGGGCGAAACACGCGGTCGATAACGGTGAGCACCCCGTCACCGGACAGACGCAGGATGCCGATCGCGGACAGGACGTTGCCGGTCGCAATGGCGGCGATCGTATCAGACATGAGAAAACTCCTTTGTGCAGATCGGCGGAGCCGCTGGCTCCGCCGATCCGATCGTTTTATGATTGTGTTTGCGAGCGCAGGCTCGCTTCCCGCAGCCGCATGAAAACCGTGGCGGCCTGTGCGCGCGTGGCAAGTCCGCGTGGGTTGAAGTAACCCCGCTCATCACCGGCGATGATCCCGGTCGTGCGCATGAGCTCCACACCGTCGCGCGCCCAGTCGGAGACCGCGTTCATATCCCGCAGCGTGACAGGGTCGGTGATCGTGGGAAGTGCTTTTCCGGTGCTCTGCACATAGCGCGCGATGATGGTCGCCATCTGTTCGCGCGTGATCGGCGTGTTCGGTTCAAAGCGCCCGCTGTCCATACCGTTGACGATGTTTTGCTGCGCGGCCCATTCGACATACGGCGCGTACCAGCTCCCGGGCGTGACATCGGTGAAGGAAACGCTCGTGTAGTCCGCTTCGTTGATCTGCACAAGCCGGCCCAGCACCGTCACGAACATGGCGCGCGTGAGCGCGTCATTCGGCGCGAAACATCGGCCGCCGACGCCGTCCATGAGACCGTTGGCAGCAACGTATTCCACGGCATCAGCGTACCATGCACCGGCGGGCACATCCACGAAGCGCGTGACGGAAGCGCTCGCTGACACAAGCAGCGAGACGGTCTGCTCGCAGGTAATGGTCGCCCGCAGATTTTCACAGGCGATGTAGCGGTGCGCCGTGTGCAGCGCGCCGGAGGCGGCCTTTTTGCCGTCGGTCGTGTCGACGAGCACACCGGCGGAAATGGTCACGCCGGCGCTCCCGCTCAGAACGGTGAAGCAGTCGCCGGTCTTGAGCGCGACTGTGCTGCCGGCGTTGAGCGTGCAGATGCGGCTCTTGGCGGCGGTGCTGTGCAGCGCCGCGTCATGCGTCTGCAGGGCTTTGTCCAGTGCGGCCTGCGCGGCGGAATGCGCCGTGGCCTCGGCGTGGCTCAGCACCGCAGATGACCAGCTGTCCACAAAGCTGTGCGACAGCAGCGGATCCTGCCGACTGCCGGCGTCGGCAGCCAGAGCGGGCGCCGTGCCGGCAAGCAGCATCAGCGTCAGCAGCAACGAGATCAGTCGCTTGATTTTCAAGGGGCAGACCTCCTTTGCGGGCTGTCAGGCCTTCTTGTTCTTCGCAGCGCGGGCCTCGGCCTCGTCCTGGCTTTCGGCAATGTAGTAGCCGAGCGCCAGCAGGCTGTCGGAGAAGTGGATGTTTTCGATGATCGGGTCGGCATCTTTGATCTGCAGTTCCGTGTTCGTGAAGTTCCAGATGGCTTTCACGCCGACGGAGCAGATCTCATTGGCGACGTCGTTGGCCATGGCCCTCGGCACACAGAGAACGGCGACGTCCGGCTGGAGCTCGGCAAGAATGTTGTCGAGCGTGGAGAAGTCATGCACCACGATGCCGTGCATTTCCTTGCCGATGAGGTCGGGGTTGATGTCGAACGCGGCCTTGAGGGTGAAGCCGTACTGCTCGAAGCAGAAGTTCTCCACCAGCGCGCGGCCGATGTTGCCGACGCCGACCAGAACGGCCGAGTAGTTGCGATCCATGCCAAGGATCTTGGCGACCTCGCCGCGCAGCGCCACAACGTTGTAGCCATAGCCCTGCTGGCCGAACTCGCCAAAGCAGCTGAAATCCTGACGGATCTGCGAGGGGGTCAGGCCCATCTGGCGGCCCAGCTCGCCGGAAGAGATGCGCTCGATCCCGGCAGCATTCAGATCGTCAAGCTTCCGGAGATAGCGGGGCATTCTTCTGATGACATTGTTTGATACTTTGATACGTTTCACGAGTCATTATCCTCCTGATGGCAAAAGACACCATATTGTTAAGAAATACATCTGTTTGTTACGAAAATAGCAAGGTACAAGCAGACAAGATAAATTATAACACACGTTTTCGCGTGTTTCAAGTAAATGGTTGCCAAGGATGTTCAAAAAATTGTGGTTTTTTGTCGTCGTTTTGCAGCACATGATTGAAAAATGGCGATTGGGGGAGCGGGAGCGCGTGCAAGTGAAAACCCGGCAGGCGTTTGCCTGCCGGGTCAAAGGAGCCGATCGTGGTGTTCAGTTTTCCGGAAGGCCTGTCAGCCGGCAAAACTCTGCGGCGGCGTCGGGCACGCGGTAATACTGTGTATCCGTGCTGCTGACGAAGACCACGTCCTTGCCGTCGCACCAGACGGTCACACGTGTGGTCACGCCGTCGGCGCTGGTCTCTTCCAGCACGCACAGCGGTGTCCGGTCGGCATCGAGCGGCTGTACCGGCTGCGTCCGCACCAGAAGCGCAGACAGCGCCTCGATGGTCTTGCGGTCGGAGATGTGCAGTGTCGTGCTGTCCGCGCTGCTTTCCGCCGGGACGGAGAAGAGCAGACTGCTGACGCTGTCGTCGAGCACCGGCGCGCTTTCCGGAGCGGGGAGACTGTCCTGCTTCCGGCCATCCGCATCCTCTTCCTTGACGGAGGGAGACAGGGTCACGGTTGGCGCCTGCGCATTGTCGAGCGCGGTGTCGGCACCGCTCGGCTGGCTTCTGTGTGGCACGAACCAGAGCGTTGCACCGAGGATCAGCGCGAGACA
>ERZ857775.4316-NODE-4316-length-10387-cov-2.405246_pt1 | contig 10387 bp, 10 predicted proteins | sample MGYA00519698_ERZ857775 | MGnify/ENA primary metagenome ERZ857775 (study PRJEB31778, sample SAMEA3449363) | human gut metagenome | biome: human gut; feature: human-associated habitat; material: faeces | place: United Kingdom | collected 2010/2012 ...
GATTTAACATTTCTTCTATTATTATTAAACAGTTTTATAATCTCAGATTCGGTTCTAAGTGAATATACACAAGACCATTTTATTTTTGCAATGTCCGCATCTCTATCTTTATCAAAATTCTCACCTAATAGTAAAACCAATGGTTCTATTGTCTGAAGCATTAATAATTCATTTCTAATGTCCATATATGTATCCTCCACACATTATTAACATTTTGTTGCCATGCGCACATTCTCAATGTTCTGTCAAAGCCAATCATCTTATTATTATTTTAACATATTCCTCCACAGATTTCATGTATTTTGCCAATCCTATAAACAATTTCATATACCCTCGAAAATGCCTAATTATCCCCATTTCTTTTATACAATCATTTTTCACATTGTCTGCACCGGTGCATGTCTGTCCGATGTAGTGCAACTATTGTCTCAACATGTTTCGTAAATGGAAACATGTCGCAAGGCTGGCACTCGACAGCCTGATACCCATGTCTTGTGAGATATTTTAAATCTCTCGCAAGTGTCTCCGGGTTGCATGACACGTAGACCACTTTTTTCGGTGCAAGTTTTACTACTGAGGATAAAAATGCCTCATCGCTTCCCGCTCTCGGTGGATCCATGAATACGACATCCACTTTTTTGTTCTGCTCCGAAAGCTCTACCATAAATTTTCCGGCATCTGCATTGTAGAACTGTTCATTTTTGATATTGTTCCGTTTTGCATTGATGACCGCATCCTTCACAGCATCACGGTTTAACTCCACGCCGATCACTTCTTTTGCCTGGGACGCAGCAATCAGTCCGATCGTTCCGGTTCCACAATATGCATCGATCACTTTCTCTTTTCCGGTCAGTCCCGCATATGTGATTGCTTTGTTATAAAGGATCTCTGTCTGTACCGGATTCACCTGATAAAATGATTTTGGCGAAATACGGAAGGTACAGCCACAGAGCGTATCCTCAATATAACCTTTTCCATAAATAACAGTTTCCTTTTCTCCAAGAACCATGCTGGTCTGTTTATCATTTATGTTAACCACAACTGTAGTTATTTCAGGATGAAGTTTCCGCAGTGCTTTTACAAAATTGTTTTTGGATGGAAGAATCGGGGAACCGAGCACCAACACTACCATCACCTCGCCACTGTGAAAACCGCGGCGCACGAGAACGTGCCGAAGCAGACCGTATCCGGTGTCCTCATCATATGTTTTTATTTTAAATGAATGAAGAAGTCCTCTGATATCGCGGATGATCGCACTCGATAACTCATCCTCGATCTCACAGGAATCAATATTGATGACTTCATGGGTTCCGGCCTTGTATACACCGGAGATCACGCCGCCCGGTGCCGCTTTTGCATGTCCGTTTCCTGCGGTACGTCTGCCTCCGTTTGCATGTTTTCCCCTGCGCTCCACATCAAACACTGCGTGTACTTTATTTCTGTAATGATACGGATTTTCCATTCCGATGATCGGCAGGACTTTACAGTAATCCCCAATGTTTTTGCGCACATAGGTCTGTTTTTCCTGCAGCTGTTGTTCGTAGGACATTCCCTGATAATCACAGCCGCCACATTTTTTTGCATACGGACAGGCTGCTGCCTGTTTCTTTGTATCCTGCGGCGCTTTCTTTGTATCCTGCATTTTCTCTGATTTCCATGCGTATTTTTTCTGCAATGCTCCCGCATTATCTATGATTTTTTTCTTTCCTTTTGTCTGCATGACTGCTCCTTTTATTTTGGCTTGTTACTTTTCATCTCTATGTGTTTATGCTATCATAGGAACCCATAAGAATCAAAATATTTTTAGTGAGGTTATGAATATGAATTTTATTAAAAAAAACTGGAAAGGTGTGCTGTTATGCCTGATGATTGCGATTCCAAGCTGGATTTTAGGAAAAATTTTCCCAATTGTAGGTGGTCCTGTCTTTGCGATCCTCCTAGGAATGGTCATTACATTATTGGTCAGCGATAAATCTGCTCTACAGAGCGGCATCACATTTGTGTCCAAAAAGATCCTGCAATATGCTGTTATTTTACTTGGTTTTGGAATGAATCTCTCTGTCATCCTGCAGACAGGAAAACAATCGCTTCCAATCATTCTTGCAACGATCACAACATCCCTTGTTGTTGCCTGGGTATTACATAAAATCCTTCATGTTCCCGGAAAAATCTCCACACTCATCGGTGTAGGTTCCTCGATCTGCGGAGGCTCCGCAATTGCAGCTACTGCTCCTGTCATTGACGCTGATGATGAGGAAGTTGCACAATCAATTTCTGTCATTTTCTTTTTCAATATGCTTGCCGCTTTATTTTTTCCTATGCTTGGCACCGTTCTCGGTTTTTCCCAGACAAGCGGAGAAGCTTTCGGCATTTTTGCCGGAACTGCTGTGAATGACACCTCTTCCGTTACCGCTGCTGCCTCCACCTGGGATTCCATGTACAACCTTGGTTCGGCGACTTTGGATAAAGCTGTCACCGTAAAACTTACAAGAACACTGGCAATTATTCCAATCACGCTTGTCCTTGCTTTTCTTCGAACCAGAAAGGAACAAACGGATCATAATAAAGTGGATTTTAAAAAGATTTTTCCAATGTTCATTCTCTATTTTATCATTGCATCCATTATTACAACAATAGCAGTGAACTTCGGTGTTCCAGCAGCTGTTTTCAATCCGCTAAAAACTTTGAGCAAGTTTTTCATCGTTCTTGCCATGAGTGCAATTGGTCTGAATACCAATATTGTGAAATTAGTGAAAACAGGAGCCAAACCTTTGCTTCTTGGATTCAGCTGCTGGATCGGTATTACCTGTATGAGTTTACTGATGCAACACGTATTAGGTCTGTGGTAAAATTACGGATCATTTTGATAGGAGGAAGCGGTTTTCGCTCCTTCTATTTTTGTATTCTGGCAAATAGAAGCGCTATCGCCATCAGAAAGCATCCCACAAACACAAAGCACCACTGGATTCCGATTTTCGTCAAAAATGCTGAGGCTGACAGCGTCAGAATCTCCACCAGATTCACGCCCATATTAAGTACAGACAGCATTGCCGCACGCTGGCTGCCACACTCCGCTTCGTCCACAAACTGATTTTCCAGATCCATCAGCAGATATTCCGGAAGATTTAAAAGCAACGGCAATATCAGCATTAGAAGCAGTACGGCTGCCCTGAATTTTACCACTCCAAAAAGAAGAAATGCCACCCCTGCTATGGAAGCTGTAACTGTGGGCAGTTTTTCCCTGCCGGACTTTCCGTTTTTTCCGTCAGACAATTTTCCTAAAATGGGTTCTGCCAGCATCTGTACGGCTGAATAGCTCAAAATGATCAATGACATCCATTCTACCGGCAAACCGCAGTTTTCAAGTTTTTCCACATAAAAGAAGTTGATCAGAAGCCATGCGATACTGAAAATCGCCAGCGAAATCACAAACAGGAATGCTTTTTTATTTTTAAATATCGCTAAAATCTGTACTTCCTTCCTGTCTGCAATTACCGCTTTACTGCTTTCACTTCTCAGGAAGAACGAGCATACAACCGCTATAATATCCATGACTACGGTTGTAATCAACAAACCTTCCATACCGCTTATTTTATAAATCCCGGCATACGCAACTGTACTGATGATAAAACCTGCTGTTCCAAAGTTTTCTGCATGTGCTGTTTTTACAAGATATCCGTTTTCCCCATATAGATCGTACAGGTACGCGCTTCCCGTTCCGGAAGTAAAGCACGTCGCAGTCCCCTCCACAACTGCCTCCACGACAAACAGTGCAAGTGACCGGCTCACAAAGGCTGCGAGCAATAAACTTCTTGCACCAAGCAATAACACCTGCGCCAGGATCAGTGATTTCCGGTATCCAATTTTATCGGCTATAAATCCTGTTGGAATTTCCCCCAGAAAAATCACGCCAGACAATAATGCCTGCAGGAGGAAAAATATGTGTTCCGACACACCAGCCTGCGTTCTTACCAGCAACGCAACCGGCGCAAAAAAGACAAGTCCATTCAAAAAACAGACTCCATCATAACTATCAAATTTTAATTTTTTCATGAGATATCTCCTTTTTTTCTAATTCGTAATCAGTTGACCGATCTTCTTTTTTGTAACCCAAAAAAAGATTACATCTGTCTGTAACCTGATTTAAAAACTGTGCCATCTTTGATCTCTGCCAGTTTTTCCATCATTGAATTAGAAAAATATCAATGTCTCATGTATCTGATAACCTCCGGAGTCTTACTTTTAAAATATACTGTTATTTAAAAACTGTATCAGTGAGAAATGTTCACTGACGTAATTTATACTAACATAACGTATTTCAAATTACAAGTTTCAGTGCCCCTCTCACTTATATACCACCTTTGGAGCTATTATAACAACTCTGCCATAACCAGACACATCAGGAAACAATTGTTTCTTTTCCAGATCCATTCCAAATAAAGGCTTTCGACCGTGCTCTTCTCGCACTGCTTTAATATTTTTTCATCACTTTGCAGTGTTTTCAAATTCTCCTTCCAACCGGAAAAATCGGACCATTTTCCCGGAATCAAGTCTGTAAACCAGCTTAGATTTCGTTTGTATTCGTAATGAAGGATCTGACCGTCTAATCCATATCTGCTGATAAATTCTGCCGCAGTCCTGTTAATCGCTTTCGACTTGTCTGTATAGAGCAGACTGATTTTGTCATAGCAGATTTCCTGTTGATTATTTTCTGATGAGCCTGTCTGCTGGTTTCCGTTGCTTCCAGTTTGTGTTCCGGAAGCTGTCTCATCGTTTGCAGCGCTCTGACATAGCATTATATTTTGTGGTTCTTTTACGATACCGCGCACAGTAAGCTCTCTTCCGTTGTATAGGATCTGCTGTCCTTCCACCTCTGTTCCACCAAACAACTGCTCCGCTAAGGATGCACCTAGGATGCAGCCCTCTGTGTCGCTTTCCGGCAGATTTTTTCCCCACGGAAGGACGGAGTGGGAATCTCCACAGAGTAACAAAATATCCGCGTTGCTGCTCCGTTCGTTTATCGTAGCACGAACTGTCTGATTTTTCTGCTCTGTCCACGCTGTGAATGTCTCTGCGGATGCCGTATCCTGCCGGATTGACGATATTTCGCTCTGGGTAAACTTGTCTTCCCCAGACTGGATTGTGATGATATTGGAAAAATCCTCTGTTTTATTATGATAAACGCATGCAAATACCAAAAATACAGCTCCAAATAATCCAAAAGCCAGACTTGCGATCCTTTTTCTGTAACTTATTTTTTTCATTGTTCTGTCCTTACTCCGTCATCCGCACAACATCCCCGTTTCCAACCGTCCGATCAGAATCTGTGATGATCTGGCAGTCCGCACTCAGTGAGTTTCCGCTTACCGCTGCATAACTGCTGTTTTTATCTAAAATCTGCACTTCCGCCTTCCTCGCGATATACTGCTCTCCGAGCACTGTATTTTCCGTCTCTAAGAGTAACACATACGCTTTGCTATTTTCCTGCCAAACGGCTGTAACCGGCACAAGGTAATCATAGCTTTCCGATTTTCTTGTGGCAGTCATCTGTGCGCTCTCACCCGGCAAGAAATCATCCCCCTGCATAGCAATTAACACTTTTATGCTGCTTCCGTCTTTCGATGTTTCCAGGGAAACAATGCTGCAATCAGACGTTTCCTTACCGACACCGGTAATCGTTGCATTATCTCCCACTGAGAGATATTCCCTGTTTTTGCTGTCCGTTGTCGTAGTAAAAAAAAGTCCACTCTGCTCATCGCTCATGACAACTGCCGCCGTGTCTGTTGTTTTCTGCCCGGTTTCCACACATACTTTTGTAATAATCCCGGAGGATGGTGCAGTTATCTCTCCGTTCTGCTGCTTTAGGGTTTTCAGCTTTTCTAACTGTTTCTGGAACTGCTCTAAAGAAATGGCGTTGATTTCCTGCGTGTGATCGATGTCTGCAGACAGACCTGCATCTTCTACCGCGCGCTCTGCGGCTTTCTTTGCATCCTCTGCAGTACTTGTATTGGATTCCAGCTGTTCCTGCTTCTCCTCTAATGCGACGCTGGCAGAGTCAAGTGCCGCCTGCTTTTCAGTAACTTTTGCCTGAATTGTGTCGTATGTGTTCTGCTTTTCCTGCACAGCTTCTTCTAACTGCTGGCGCTTCTGTGTTATGGTTGAATTTGTATCTTTCTTTTCTGCTTCGCCTGTCTGATCTGCGGTATTTTTACTTTGCTCTGCCGCAGCTGCATCCTTCACATTTTGCAGTTCCTCTTTGACTGCATTCAGCTCCTTCTCCGCCTGTGCGAGTGCATCCTTCGCACTGTTTAATTCCTTCTCTGCCTGACTTTTCGCATCCGCCGCTTTCTGCAATGCCTCATTTGCCTTCCCATCGGAAACTGTATTCTTCGCTATCGTTTCCTCATAATCTTCCTGCGCACGCTTTAACTCCAGCTGCTGCTTTGCGTCTGCCTGCGCTTTATTTTTCTTCAGGGAATCATTTTCAAGCTGAAGCTTTTTAATCTGGTTCTGCAGCTCATAAATCTGATCTTCCAGACTGTCCATATCAAGTGCAAAAAGAGTTTCTCCTTCCCCGATGCTTTCTCCCGTATGCACATTGACCTGTGCAACCAGAATTCCTTCCTCTGTGACAATCGCTTTCTCGCCGCCTGCCTCCACGGTTCCCGATGCCATAACCGTGTGCTCGATCTTTCCGGGTGACGGAGCTGATGCCGTTACCTGTGGGACAGTGATAGATGCCACCACCCGCGATGCAATCGTGAAAACCAGCATGACCGCAAGTAAACCAGCCAGCCCTTTTAACCAGAAAATTCCCGATTTTCCGGTTACTGCTATTTCATTTTCCGAATTTTTGTTTTTTCTTATATTTTTCATATTCTCAATTACACTCTGTCTGTCATATCATTTTCTACTGCAATTTTTCATTATCGTAATTCTTTATAGCATATATTATGTAAACCAAATTTTCATTCTAATTTACATTCTGCTCCTGCACTATTCCTTCGCTCCCGCCATCGCAATTCCCTGCTCCAGATAGTCCTGTCCTGCCAGAAAAACAAACATCGCGGGCAGGATCGTCACCAGTGATGCACAGAGTGAAAATCCTGCGTTCTGGCTCGTGATCTCCGGCAGAAAAAGTGACAACGGCCAGAGACTTTTTGTTTTCAAAAACGTCATCGGCTGCTCTAACATGCTAAAACAGTCCAAAAACGAAAATACCAGTGCCGACAGGATGCCCGGACTTCCAAGCGGTATGCCGATCCGCAAAAAAATCTGGAATTCTCCCGCCCCGTCCATACGTGCCGCCTCCATGACATTTTCCGGTATTCCACGGAAAAAGCGGTACATAATAAAGACGGAAAACGTTGCAAAAATTCCGGGCAAAACGACTGCCTGCGGTCTGTCCAGCATTCCCAGACGGTTTAACACCAGATACTGCGACAACATCGTGACCTGAAACGGCATCATCATCACGAGAATGAACAGCCGGTAAACTGTTTTTCTTCCGCGGAAAGAATACCGCGCCAGCCCCCACGCTGCCGGCATGCCAAAAAGCATCTGCCCTGCCAGAATTGCCCCCGTGTAAAAAATCGAGTTCCAGAACATCTGAAAATATTCTGGTGAATCGAAAAGAAACTCCACAACATTCTGCAACGTCGGGTATTGTGGCAGAAGATGCCAGATAGCAAGCCCATCTCCCTTTCCAAGTGCAGGTGCGATGCACGTATAGATTTCATGGTTTCCCATAAAAGTGCCGACAAGCAGAAAGAGAACCGGAGCAAGACACAAGCCTGCCGCCAGAATCAGTATTCCTGTTATTATTATTCTCTTCATGAGATTCTTCTTTCTGTATTTATATTGTACATCTTCCTTTTTATCTGCTGTCTCCTGTTCATTATCCTTCCCGCTCCCAGCTTCGCTCAAGTAACAGCACAAACACCGCAATTACAAACGCGAGCATCACAGATGCCGCCGCCATCTTATCCACCGAGAGCGTCTGGAACCAGTTGTTGAACACATGCTGCAACAGATAAATATTTTCCTGTGGATAGCTGCCCGCTGCCATGTAAACCTCCCGGAACGCCTTAAATGAATTTAAAACCGACAAAATGACAACGGTAAATGCCACCGGGCGGAGATTCGGAAGTGTGATATAGAAAAACTTTTTCCATTTTCCGGCTCCGTCCACCTCTGCCGCCTCATAAATCCCCTGCGGGATTGCAGAAAGCCCATCCAGAGCACAATATCGTATCCTAAATATTTCCAGACATAGCTGAATACGAGGATTCCAAATGCGGCATCGGTGTTCATCCAGTCTACCTCCTGCACCAACAAAACGTTTAAAATCTGCCCGATTCCGCTCATTCCTGACAGCGCATGGATCGCACTGTTCACAAATCCGTGGCTGTCAAAAAGAATCTTCCACAGTACGACCACACTTGCCGCCGGGATTGCCATCGGAAGCAGATACATACTTTTAAGTGCCGCTGCACTGCCCCGGTAAAACTGTTCCATCGTCACATCCCGGTGTTTTTTCTTTTTCTCTGCCAAAATCAAAACCTGCTGCAACAGCATTGCCAGGATCAGCGATAATAGCAACAGGCATGGTATACAGGTGACCACAAAACGCAGTGTATTTTTCGCTGCAAGATTAAACGCATCATTTTTTATCACCTGCACGTAGTTACTGATCCCGACGAAACTGCCATCCACGGTCTGGAAAAAAGAGCGCCGCACCACATCTGCAAATGGGATCAGTCCAAACACCGATACTCCCAGAAATTCGGGCAACAGAAAATACCAGCCGGGATTTCGCTTTTTTCTGATTTTATGTCTTTTCATCCTCATGCCTTTCTCATAGCCTGCTGCAATCTCCCATCCTCTTCCTTTTTTACTGCTGCTCTGCAAGATACAGATTCACTTTCTTCGTGATCTCATTTACCGTTTCTTCGAGGTTCTGCTCTCCTTTTACATAGCTTGTTCCCTGTTCGATCACAAGATTCTGGATCGTACGGTCTGTGAGCGCTGACTGCTCCACTGCTTCCAGCTGCGCTAAAATCGCATCTGCTTCCTCCTGTGTCATGGAGCGGTATTCAATCGTATACATTTTGTCGCTTCCATCCCTGTTAAATGCCATGCTTGTTTCCGTCCGTCCCATCAATGCATTGATCTGATCCTTTAAAGCTGCCTCATTCACCGGGATACCGTTGCTGGAAGCCCCTGCCTCTTTTCCGAGCAGTGTTTTCACAAACGCTTTTCCTGCATCCTCATTGCCTCCTGATACCACACCTGCCTGTAAAAATGGGACATAAGAAGAAGTTCCACCATTCGACAACACCCCATAAACCGCTCCGTCCGTCGACCCCGCACTCAACATCAACTGGAAATCCTCGACATCTGCAATGGTTCCAAATTCCACTTTACATGTCTCTGTAAATAAATCCATGCTGTCTAATGTTCCATAACGGTATCCATCGCACATTCCGCTCTCAAAAAAATTGCCATAGGATTCAATATCGCTGTGATCATCCACATCATAAATACGTTTCACCTGTGTCAGATAATCGGAAACTTTCGTTTCATCCAGACTTCCGTCCTCTTTTACCCAGTTTTTGGAATCTACATTGTAAAAATCAAGCAGTAACTCTTCCGCTATCTTCTGCTGTACCACATAAGTCGTACTTTTGTCCTTTGCCAGGGTTTCGATGCGGTCTGCAAGTGCCTGCATGGACTTTCCTGCATCTACCGTCTGCTGATCTGACGTGATAAATGATACTAAGAAACGTGTCGGAATCGCATATATCTTTCCATCCTTTGTGCTGTCTTTCACAATGGAATCCACAAGTCCATCCGAAGCCTTTACCTCATCCACAACATCACTGATATCTGTTAAAATTCCTTTTTCCACATAGCTGTCCACCGGCATTCCATCTAAGATAAGCACATCCGGTCCATTTCCTGCCAGGATATCCGTGCTCAACGTCTTCAATGCGTCCTCTAACGTCACTCCATTATCATCCGTCATGCCAATTTCAAGGTTTACATAAATATCTGCATACTCCTGACGGAAAATATTGACTGCCTGACGCAGCGTATCGGAATCCTGCAATGCATAAATATTGAGTTCCTGATTCAGGTTGGCAGACGCGTCTGCATCGTAGGTGTAGCTGTAGAGTGCACCCTCCATTCCGTTATTTCCTGCCACAAAAAGATGCGTCTCATCCTGCATATACACTCCGTAAAAAATCGCACCGCTGTTGCTCAATGCAGTCTGCTCGCCCTGTACCAGCTCCTCCACAACTGCTCCACCTGTTGTATAGTGGAAAATCCCTTTATAATCTGCAAAAATAATACTGTTATCATTCTCCGCTTTTGCAGATTATAA
>ERZ857775.4319-NODE-4319-length-10381-cov-2.561011_pt1 | contig 10381 bp, 8 predicted proteins | sample MGYA00519698_ERZ857775 | MGnify/ENA primary metagenome ERZ857775 (study PRJEB31778, sample SAMEA3449363) | human gut metagenome | biome: human gut; feature: human-associated habitat; material: faeces | place: United Kingdom | collected 2010/2012 ...
AGACCAGATCAAAAAGTAAATCAAGCAGCAAAACAGCAGCCCCGTAGAGGGACTGCTGTTTTGCGTTTGTCCAGAAATGGGCCCGGCCCCGATGCTCTGGAGCGCAGGGGGCCGTTGGAAGAGAACAGGAAAATCCCCCGGACTTTGCGTCCGGGGGATTCAGATCTTATGCCAGGGTCAGGTCTCCCTGCTTGACCCAACCGGCCCGGCAGCACAGCTGGTTGATGAGGGGGCAGAGAATGGCCGGCAGGACGAAACTGATGAGCAGCAGTCCCGCCCAGTCAAAGGCGCCGTTGGCCAAAGCGTCGGCGCTGGGAGAGATCCAGCCGGTCCAAACGCCCAGCTGGCCGCACAATCCGCAGGTGCCCATGCCGGAGTTGATGGCGGCGCCGTTCATCTCCAGGTGGAAAACGCAGGTGGCGATGGGGCCGGTGATGGCGGAGGTGAGGGTAGGGGCGATCCAGATCCGGGGATTTTTCACGATGTTGGGCATCTGGAGCATGGAGGTGCCCAGGCCCTGACTGACCAAGCCGCCCCAGCCGTTTTCCCGGAAGCTCATCACCGCAAAGCCCACCATCTGCGCACAGCAGCCGGCAACAGCCGCGCCGCCTGCCAAACCCGTAAGGCTCAACGCTGCGCAGATTGCAGCAGACGAGATGGGCAGCGTAAGGGCAATGCCCACCAATGCCGACACCAAGATGCCCATGAAGAACGGCTGCAGGTCGGTTGCCCACATGATAAGGGAGCCCACCGCCGTTGCGCCCGCGCCGATGGAAGGCGCGCATGCCATGGAGAGCAGGCAGCCGACCAAGATGGTTACCGAGGGCGTTACCAGAATGTCGATCTTCGTTTCGTTGGCAACCAGCTTGCCGCATTCAGAGGCGACGATGGCAACCACCAGCACCGCCAAGGGGCCGCCGGCACCACCCAGGCTATTGGCCGCGTATCCCACCGCTACCAGGGAAAACAGCACCAACGACGGAGCCTTCAGCGCAAAGCCGATGGAAACCGCCATTGCCGGGCCTGCGGCGCTCTTCGCGAAGTCACCCACCTGCACCAGCACATCGATTCCCGCCTGCTGACCGATGGTCGAAAGAATCGTGCCCATCAAAAGCGAGGCGAACAGGCCTTGCGCCATAGCCCCCAGCGCGTCTATCAGGTAGCGCTGAACGGAAATCTCGATATTCTTGCGTTTGCAGAATGCTGCGAACGAGCTCATTGGCTTCTTTGTTCCTTTCAGTAAAGAAGCCGCGCAGTGGCGGCTCCTTGCGACAACAGGATTGTTGCAATCCGTTAGTTTTCGCCCTCAGCGGGCTCCGTATCGTCCTTGCCTTGGGCAGCTTCGCCCGTGGGTGCCTGCTTGGCATCTAGCACGTCGAACGCCAAAGCGTAGCCACCGGCACCGTAGTTCAGCGCCTTCGATACGCGGGCAATGGTGGTGGCGGAGGCTCCCGTAACCTTTTCGATAACGGCATACGAGCTTCCTTCGCGAAGCATGCGCGCCACATCCAGACGCTGGGAAGTGTCCTTGATCTCGCGAACCGTGAACAAGTCTTCCAGCAGGGCAAACACATCATCGGGATGGGTTAAGCCCGCAAACACCTCAAGCAGGTCTTCAACCTCTTTTGTCCTGAGCTCCGGCATGGCCGCTCCCCTTTCCGCTCTTTCGCCCCCAACGCCGCTTTGCCGCGGCCCCTTCGAAGGCGCTGATGTCCCCTTGAAAAATCAAGCCGCACCCCGCGCACTTGAATGCGGGGAATGCGGCTTGGAATAAGCGCAGATAAAGCGCGTGTTTACTTGATGCGGGTAATCCACTCTTCGTACTCGGGAACCTTGCCGTAAGCAACGTCGAAGTAGCGCTTCTGCAGCTGCTCGGTGATGGGGCCCATGGGACCGATCTCGCGATCGTCTACGCTGCGGACAGGCGTAAGCTCGGCAGCGGAACCGCACATGAACATCTCGTCGGCAATGTAGAGGTCGGAACGGGTAAGGGATTCCTCGAGCGCGGGGATGTCCATATCGCATGCAAGATGCAGGATGGTGTCGCGCGTGATGCCCTCGAGCAGGCCATCGGACAGGGGCGGCGTGGACAGCACGCCGTCGCGCACGATGAACAGGTTCTCGCCGGTGCCCTCGCACACGAGGCCCGCCTCGTTCAGCATGATAGCCTCGGCATAGCCGTGCTCCTTGGCCTCGAGCTTCGCCAGGATGGAGTTCATGTAGGAAGCGGAGGACTTCACGGCAGGAGGAATTGCGTTGAAGGAACGCTGACGCCAAGAGGAAACGCCCACCGGAATGCCGTTCTTCAGAGCGTCTTCGCCCATGTATGCGCCCCAAGGCCATACCGCGATGATAACGTCTACCGGAGCGCCCGTGGGGTCTACGCCCATCTGGCCGTAGCCGTAGTATGCCAGCGGACGGATATAGCAGGACTTCAGGCCGTTCTTCTTGATAAGCTCAACGGTGGCTTCGCACAGCTCGTCTACGCTGAAGGGAAGATCCATCATGGCAATCTTGGCACTGCGATGCAGACGCTCCATATGGTCACGAAGACGGAAGATAACGGCTTCGTCGGTTTCCTCGTTGTGATAGCAACGGATGCCTTCGAATACGCCAGAGCCATAGTGAAGGGCATGGGTCAGGACGTGCGTCGTTGCCTGCTCCCACGGTACCATTTCGCCATTCTTCCAGATGTAATCCACGGGATGCACGTCTGCCATTGATGTTCCTTTCACGTTTCTGCTTCGCCCAGGATTCAGGGAAGGCTTGCGCCCGCCCCGCCGGGAACTTTTTCGGTTCCCTATTCTACTCCAACTAAGTGGAGTGATGCAGCTCAGCACAAAAAGGGAGCAACTGGGGCGTTATGCTCCGTGGATGGCAGCTGGGCCTTTAGACGGGATCAAAGCTGCGCACGACCCCCATCTTGACGGAACCCCCTATCTTGGCGGCAGTTTGCCGAACAACCCATTCGCGCCGTGGCAAGAAGTGCGCCAGATGTGCGTTTTCGAAGGCCTCGGCAGCGGAAACAGGCCTATGTGGCGAGAACTGGGCGAAATGCGCGCCCTTGAGCGCTTTTGTCGGAGCAGAAGCGCGCATCTCGAACGATTCTCGCCATCAGCACCCAGAAAAGCGCACATTTGGCGCACTTCTTGCCACATAGCGCCCCTTTTCGCTGCAAAAGGCGACTTCTGCGCGCATTGTGCGCAGAAGTCGCCATGCGGACAATAGCGCAGGCAATAGCACTCGAGCAATAACCGGTTAGGCGCTTGGCCGCTCCGCTTCCTCGCGCACGGCGGCAGCATCGGAAATGGCGCGCTGAACAGCTGCTTCGGTAACCGTTTTCGTGCTTATGCTCTGCGGGGCGGCTTCACCCTCATCGCGATGCGCGCCGGCAACGCCCGCCACGGCTTTTTCCTGCTCTTCGATTTGGGCACGGCGCTTGCTGGCCGCCTCTTCCACGTCGGAGGTCTGCACCGCGTGCATCAAGATCTGCATACGGCGCTCGACATCCTGGATGATGTCGGAGCAGTCTTTCAGCTCATCGAACATGTCGATGCCCTCGACCTTGGCATCCTGCTTGTACTTCAGCGTGTGCTCGAGCGATGCCCAGAAGTCCATTGCGATAGTGCGCAGCTGAATCTCCACCGGAACGTACTGCTTGCGATCGAGGAAGTACACCGGCACCTTCACGATGATGTGCAGGCTGCGGTACCCGTTGGGCTTCGGGTGCGTGATGTAGTCCTTCACCTTCACGATTTGCAAATCGTCCTGCAGGGAAAGCACCTTCAGAAGAGCGCTCACGTCGTCGATATAGGAAACGATCACGCGCATACCGGCGATGTCCAAGATGTTTTCCTCCATGGACTTCAGCGTTACCGGCACGCCGTAACGGTACAGCTTGTCGTATACGCTTTTCGGCGCCTTGATGCGCGATTCGATGTGATGAATCGGGTTGCGGCTTAGGCGATATTCCAGGTCGGCATCAAGGATTTCGAAACGCGTGCGCATTTCGCGGATTGCCGCCTCGTATTTTTTGAACAACGGCCTGCTAGCCGTTTCGAACAGCTGATATTGCTCCGTCGATTTGGCCAACTGCTTGCCAGGCGTTTTTTCGCTTGCCATGCTTTTCAGACCCCTCAAAGTTGGGAACATGATTCGCCACCATCTTAGCCACCAAAAGCGCCTATACGCGGCTCTTCATGAAAGATACGCCCCACATGCTGATTATTGGGAAAGATCATTGCAGATTGGCAACATTCGAGAGAGCAGGGAGGGGCCGTGGGCATCGGGGCTCGCTTCCACTTGTTTCGCTTTTCAAGGAATTGCTTGGGAAGTTTGTGGAAGAAATCGCGGAGATGGTTCGACGCATGGTTCAGGGTATCCCTGGAGCTTTCGGTCGAATACCTGGGGCGATTTCTTTTCGGCAATTACTTGGAAAGCGTGCTTCAGAGAGGCGCGTGAGGGAGCCCCTGACCACAGCCCCTTCGCGAGAGCCTACTTCGCCGAGGTTACCTCCAATAGGATACGGCGGAAGGCATCCACCACTTGCCAACGCTCAGAGCGCATGGGAATGCCCAGCTCAATGGTGTAGCGCGCCTGCGAGGAAAGCGGGATGCGCAGCAGGTCGCCTGAAACCATGGGGGAAGCGTCGAGCATGTCGGTCGGGCAGAACACTGCCCCCAACCCTTCGGCGCACAGCGTAAGGAGCGTGGGCATGTTGCCGCTGGTTGCCACCACATGGGGCTTGATGCCGGCGTTGCGCAGCTCGGAATAGGCAACGCGGCCCGAGATGTCGTCAACCGAGCCCAAAATGAACGGGCACTTCTTCAAAGCGCCAATGCCCTCTTCGGAAAGCGTTTTCGCTGCTGCCTCCGGCTCGGTGCCCATGGCCTTCGAAAGCACATCGGCGCGCACTGCGAGCACGATCTCCTCTTCGTAGATCGATTCAACCTCCACGCCAGGGCAGGCGCCCTCGAAGCGGGCAACGGCAACATCGACCTCGCCGCGCTCGGCGCTGCGCAAAAGGTTGCGGTTGGTGTCCTCGATAAGCTTCACGCTCACTGCGGGCAATTCCTCGGAAAGGCGATGGATCACCTTGGGCATCAGGTAGCTTCCACGCGTGTGGGATATGCCCACCTTCAATATGCCCGCGCCGCCGCCGGCAACCTCGCCGATCTGACGGATCATGTCCTGCTGCGCCTGGCGCTGCTCGCGCGCATACAGCAAGAACACCTTGCCAGCCGAGGTAAGGGAAAGCGGCGTGCCGCGCACCACCAGTTTGGCGCCCAGGTTGCGCTCAAGCGAGACCAAGCGAGCGCTCAGCGTTTGCTGCGAGATCTGAAGCTCGTCTGCGGCCTTCGTGAAGTTCTCGTTTTCCGCAAGCTTTATAAACCAGTCCCAGCCTTCGAGTGCCATAGCTGCCTTTCTTACTTTATTAATAGACGCCCAATAGGGGCTGCCCCCTTGAGCGCCTTTGAATGCCGTTCGTCCTTTAAAGGATACCGCTATCCAACGATTTTTGTTGCATAACAAAATTAATCATACTTTTACAAAAAATAAACGTTCGCTTCACGTAAAATTGTCAAACAACGAATCGCTGAACGCTCCTGACGTTCACCTTTCACCGTTAGCAAAGAGCAGAAGAAAGAGAGAAGGACATGAAGAAAAAGCTTCTGGCTATTTTCGTCGCAGCTTGCGCCGCGTGCATGGCACTCGCACTGGTTGGCTGCGGAAGCAACAGCTCATCGAGCGACAACAAGAGCGGCAGCAATGAACTCCGCTTCGTAACCGGCGGCGAATCCGGCACGTACTACGCTTACGGCAGCGTTCTTGCCCAGTACGCAACCAACAACGCCGGCGTTAAGGTAAACGCTCTCTCCAGCGAGGGCTCCAAGGCAAACATCCAGTCTCTGGAAAGCAACGAAGCCGAGCTCGCATTCTGCCAGACCGACGTTGCAACCTATGCCTACAACGGCACCAACCTCTTCGACGGTGCAGCTTACAAGGACTTCTCCGTGGTAGCAGCCCTGTATCCTGAGCAGGTTCAGATCGTTACCTGCAACGCCGACATCAAGTCTGTCGCCGACCTCAAGGGCAAGACCGTTTCCGTTGGCGCAGCTAACTCCGGCGTTTACTTCAACGCCGTAGACATCCTGGGTGCTTACGGCATCGACGTCGACAAGGACATCTCTGCTGTATACCAGAACTTCGCCGACTCCGCCGACTCCCTGAAGAACGGCAAGGTTGACGCAGCGTTCATCGTTGCTGGCGCTCCCACCACCGCTATCACCGACCTTTCCACCTCCAAGCAGGCATACCTGGTATCCATGGACGCTGAGCACATCGCCAAGCTCCAGGAAACCTCCCCTTACTATGCAGCTGCAACCATCCCCGCTGGCACCTACAGCGGCATGGAGGCTGACACCACCACCGTTTCCGTTCTCTCTGTTGTTCTTGCCAACAACTCCGTAAGCGAAGACGATGTGTACAACTTCCCCAAGTCTCTCTTCGACGGTGCTCAGAACAACGCTGACGCACACGCTAAGTACAAGGAACTCAACCTTGAAACCGCTTCCTCCATCACCTCCGTTCCTTATCACGCAGGTGCTGCCAAGTACTTCAAGGAGCAGGGCGTAGAGGTTCCCACCGCTTAATCGCCTAACGCAGTAGGCCGCCTTCCTAGCGGTACTTGCCAAACAGCCAGGGCTGCAGCGAATTTCGTTGCAGCCCTGCTTTGGTACTTCAAGCTTTGCGCGCAGGCTGCGCTTTTGCCCTTTTTCGAAAACGCAGCCTGCACCCAAAGCATGTGCAAAACGTCCCCATAAGGAGAGCTATGAGCATATTTGGAACAAACAAGTTGGATATCAAGAAGAAAAGCGAGGTCAAAAAAGACGAAACCGTGGTTTCATCCAACGGCGACGTCGACGTTGACGAGGTTATGCGCAAGTACGACCGTGAGTCGAACACGCGCATCTGGCAGGGCGTGCCGAAGGCCATCATCACGGCGGTTATGGTGCTGTTCTCGGTGTACTGCCTGTGCATGACGCTGTTCAGCGTCGAGCAGGCCGAAACCCGCCTGGCTCGCTTCTTGGCATTCGTCATCATCATCGGTTACCTGATGTACCCCGTTAAGAAAACGGGTCATACGCCCAACCACATCCCCTGGTACGACATCGTGCTCATGGTGGTGGGCGCCGGCTCGTTTGTCTACTTCTCCGTCAATGCGGTCGACATCATGATGATGGGCACCCGCATCGGCACCCTTGAAGTGGTGCTGGGCATCTGCGGCATCGCCGTGCTCATCGAGCTGTGCCGCCGTTGCGTGGGCATCCCGATCATCGTGGTGGTGGGCTGTCTGCTCATCTACGCCTTCTACTGGCAGTTCAGCCACGGTGCCGACGCCTACCGCGCCTTGAGCAACATCGTGCAAAAGCTCTTCTACACCACCAGCGGCGTTATCGGCACGCCTACCAACGTGTGCTACACCTACATCGTGCTGTTCATCATCTTCGGCGCCTTCCTTGAGCGCACCGGCATCGCGAACTTCTTCATCAGCTTCGCAAACCGCATCGCCGGCTGGAGCTCCGGCGGTCCGGCCAAGGTTGCCGTCATCTCCTCTGCCCTGTGCGGCATGGTTTCCGGCTCTTCGGTTGGCAACACGGTTACCACCGGCTCGGTAACCATCCCCATGATGAAGAAAACCGGCTACCGTCCCGAGTTCGCAGGCGCTGTTGAGGCCGCATCCTCTACCGGCGGCCAGATCATGCCGCCTATCATGGGCGCCGCCGCGTTCCTTATGGCCGAGTACATGGGCATCCCCTACATCCAGGTTGCCACCATCGCGCTGATTCCCGCCATCCTCTACTTCGGCGGCATCTTCTGCACCGTTCATCTGGAGGCAAAGGCCCGCGGCCTGAAGGGCATCCCCTTCAACGAGCTTCCCACCTGGATCTACCTGCTTAAGAACTGCTACCTCATCATCCCTCTGGTAGTGCTGGTTTGGATTGTTTCGGCCGGCATCTACACCATGGCGGTTTCGGCAGCCATCTCCATCTTCGTGGCATTCGTTATCGGCTTCATCCACTTCCTGCTCACCAACTGGGAAGAGCGCACCGAGGAAGACACCTTCGGCAGCGTTTTGCTTGAAACCTGCAAGACGGCGCTCTGGACCGCAGCCGATGCCTTCGCCGCCGGCGCCCGCAACTCCATCGCCGTTGCCGTTGCCTGCGCGCTGGCCGGCATGATCGCTGGCTGCATCACCGTTACGGGCCTTGCCTCCATGCTCATCAACGCAATCGTTCTTGCCGCAGGTGACTTCCTCATCATCGGCCTGGTTCTTACGATGCTCTGCTGCATCGTCCTGGGCATGGGCGTTCCCACCACGGCAAACTACTGCATCATGGCCGCGACCTGCGCACCCATCCTTATCCAGCTCGGCGTGCCGCTGGTATGCGCCCACTTCTTCGTGTTCTACTTCGGCATCCTGGCAGACATCACGCCGCCGGTTGCCTTGGCGGCCTACGCAGGCTCGGCAATCGCGAAGTCGAAGCCGATGAAGACGGCCGTCACCGCATCGCGCCTAGGCATCGCAGCCTACATCGTCCCGTTCGTCTTCGCCTTCTGCCCCGCCCTTATCATGCAGGCGCCCGTTGAGCCCTACATGGTGGTGCTGAACACGGCAATGGCGCTGTTCGGTCTGTTCGGCGTCGCCGCCGGCCTGCAGGGCTACCTCTTCGGCAAGATCAACCCCGTGCTGCGCATCCTTGCCGTCATTGCGGGTGTTGCCATCATGCTGCCCATGTCCGAAGCAGACGGCATCGCCTCGCTGGGCATCAACGCCATCGGCTTCATCTTCGTGCTCGGCGTGTTCGTTTACCAGAAGCTCAAGCACGGGAAGAAAGAGGAAGAAAAGGCAGCAGCCTAAGCTTCGCGGTTGCTCCCCACTTGCACGCTTTTTGGCGCTAAAATCACAGGGCTGGCGCTTATGCGCCGGCCCGCATTCTACGCACACCGTTTTTTCGATAGGAACGATATGGACTACAAAGAAACTATTTGGGTCACCGGCTGCAACGGCCACCTTGGTCGCGAAATCGTAAAGCGTTTGAAGGCAACGTACAATTGCACCGTCGTTGGCACCGACAAAGAGCTGATGGTTACCGACCCCGAGCGAATCGAGGCTTTCGCCCAGGACCTGCGCCCCGACGTGGTTATCAACTGCGCGGGCATCTCCCGCTCGGTTACGGGCCTTTCCAACCGCATCCATGCCTACGAGGTAAACGCCTTAGGTGCGCGCAACGTCGCCCTTGCCGCGAACAACGTTGGCGCCCTGATGGTGCAGATCTCAACCGACGACGTGTTCCCCGTTCGCATGGCTGAGCCCGCCAACGAGTTCGATACGCCCCACCCCGAGACGCCCTACGGCAAGTCGAAGCGCGCCGGCGAGGTTATGGTGCGCGACACCACGCCCAACCACCTCATCATCCGCTCTTCCTGGGTGTACAGCATCGACGGCGGCCAGGTGAAGGATGCCCTTGATGCGGCAGCGGCAGGAAAAACCATCTCCGCCCGCACCGACCAGATCGCATCGCCTACCTCGATTTCCACCTACGTCGACTTCCTTATCAAGGCAATCAACCGCAAGGCAACCGGCGTGTTGCACGTTACGAGCCGCGGCATGGCAAGCCGCTACGAGTTCCTCTCTTACGTGCTGAACACCTGCGGCTACGATGCCAACGCCATCCTGGTTCCCGAATCCGACCTGGTTACGGCTGAGCAGGTTGAGCTGGAAAGCCTGATACTGGAAATGTTCGGCGCCGAGCTTCCCACCTGGCAAGACGACGTCAAGTCGTACTTCACCGAAGTCGGCCTGGCAAAATAGCCCATCTCATAGCACCTTAGAAGCCCTCGGAGCAATCCGGGGGCTTTTTTCATGCACAGGCAAAGCCTCCCCGGAAAGGAATCTGGCGAAAAGCACCTCTGATGCGTTCCCTTCTCCCAAAAACCCGATTAAGCACCCCTTCGTGGCAGGATTCGCACGAAATGCATGCTCTACGGTCGTTTTCATGGCAAGCTTTCCATCCCATGCATGATTCACAGCGCATAAACGGCAATTCGCCATGCATTTGGCGAAGACTTTGCCGCAAAGGGACCTTCTGCACTGCGTTTTGCCATGCGAGCATACATTTTGAACGGATCTTGCCACCCTGCTTACCGCTTTTCCCCGCCAGCAAGAATTACTGCAGCTCATAAACCAATTTCGAAAGGCAATAAGCACCATGAACATGTTCTGAGTGCTAAGATTTTGAACGTTTTCATCAATTGAGTAACAGGATTATTACGTATGGCAAACAAAGCATTTGAAACTGCGGCCAGCGCCGCAACC
>ERZ857775.4322-NODE-4322-length-10370-cov-3.215802_pt1 | contig 10370 bp, 9 predicted proteins | sample MGYA00519698_ERZ857775 | MGnify/ENA primary metagenome ERZ857775 (study PRJEB31778, sample SAMEA3449363) | human gut metagenome | biome: human gut; feature: human-associated habitat; material: faeces | place: United Kingdom | collected 2010/2012 ...
GGTCAAATGATCCCGATGATCCCGCATCGGTGAAAAAACTTCGATTCGACTGACAACGAAGCGGGTTCGCACTCCCCGACCGACCGGCAGAGCCTTCCGGCGGCGGTTCCGGACACGGGAAGCGGAAAACAACGCCCGAAACGTTTAATACGAACTTTCATACAGCAATGATTACAAAACTCTCGCAAATCGTCGAGGAGGCCCAGAAAAAGGGCCGCAAACGGCTGGCCGTCGCCTACGGCCAGGATTCCCACACGCTCAGCGCCGTCTACGACGCATATAATGAGGGATTGGTCGAACCGACCCTCTACGGCGACAAACAGGTCATCGAAGAGGTCTGCGGGGCCGAGGGGATCGACTGTTCGATCTTCAAGATCGTGGATGAAAAGAGCGACGTCAACTGCGTGCGGCTGGCCGTCGCGGCCGTCGTGGCGGGCGACGCCGACGTCCTGATGAAGGGACTCGTCTCGACCGACAAATACATGCGCGGCATCCTGAACAAGGATGCGGGTCTCTTCCCGCCCAAGGGCGTGCTGAGCCACGTGGCCATTCTCGAAATGCCGTCGCTTCCCAAACTGCTCTGCATCTCGGACGTCGCGGTGATCCCCGCGCCCGACTTCAAACAGAAACAGAAGCTGATCGGATACCTCATCCAGACTGCCAGGCTGCTGGGCATCGACACGCCGAAAATCGCCTGCATCGCACCCTCGGAACAAGTGCTGCCGAGCGTTCCGTCGTCGACCGAAGGGGCCATCCTGGCCAAAATGGGCGACCGCGGACAATTGGGCAATGCGATCGTCGACGGACCGCTGTCGCTGGACGTAGCGCTCTACAAGGAGGTCGCCGAGCACAAGAAAGTCAAGGGTTCGGCCGTCGCGGGCGATCCCGACTGCCTGCTCTTCCCCAACCTCGAATCGGCCAACGTCTTCTTCAAGTCGGTGACGCACCTCTGCGGCGGCGAACTGGCCGCCATGGTCATGGGAACGAAAGTCCCCTGCGTGCTGACCTCGCGCGGCGACACCAGCAAGACCAAGCTCTACTCGATCGCGCTGGCCTGTCTGGCCGTGAAGCAGTAAGACAGCCTGAACCAACCCACCAACCTAACCCACCAACCTAATTAACCGGAACCGATTTATGGGCTTCAAAATTCTAGCGATAAATCCCGGCTCTACTTCAACGAAGGTCGCCCTCTACGACGAGGAGCGGCCTTTGTTGGAATTGAACCTCCGTCACTCCACCGAGGAAATCTCCCGCTTCGCCGGCGTGAACGACCAGCTGGACTGGCGCCGCGGACTGATCCTTTCGGCGCTCCGCGAAGAGGCGTTCGACATCAGAAACCTCTCGGCGGTGATCGGCCGCGGCGGACTGATACGCCCCATTCCCGCAGGAGTCTACGAAGTCAATTCGCGCATGCGCTACGATCTGCGGAACGCGCAGATGAAACACGCCTGCAACCTCGGGGGACTGCTGGCCGCACAGATCGCCCACATGGCGGGTGTCAAGGCCTACATCGCCGACCCGCCGGTGGTCGACGAGATGGACGACGCGGCACGCATCTCGGGCATGCCGATGTGCCCGCGCAAACCGGTCTTCCACGCCCTGAACCAGAAGGCCACGGCGCGTCTCCACTGCGAACGGATGGGCTGGGTGTACGAAGAGTCGAATCTGATCGTGGCCCACATGGGCGGCGGCATTTCGGTCGCCGCACACAAGCAGGGACGTATCGTCGATGTCAACAACGCGCTCGATGGCGACGGTCCTTTCGCCCCGGACCGCGCGGGGAGCATCCCCTCGAGCGAACTGATCAAGGTCTGCTTCTCGGGACAATATACGAAAGAGGAGCTGCTGAAATTCATTTCGAGCAAAGGCGGGCTGGTGGCCTACCTGGGAACCAACTCCGTGATTCAGGTCATGGAACGCATCGCGCAGGGCGACCAGCGGGCCAAAAAGGTTCTCGACGCCATGTGCTACAACATCGTGAAACAGATCGGAGCCATGGCCGCGGCCCTCTCGGGCAGCGTTCAGACCATCGTCCTCACGGGCGGCATCGCCTACAACGAGCCTGTCGTGGAGTACATCCGCGAACGCTGCTCGTTCATCGCTCCGATCGCGGTCTATCCGGGCGAGAACGAACTCGAAGCGCTGGTCACCAATGCGCTGGTGGTGCTCCGGGGCGTCATCACCCCCAAAGTCTACAAATAACCCGCATTCTTCCGGGAAACGAACGGGCCGCATCCTTCCGGGGTGCGGCCCGTTCGTTCAGATGCGGGAGCAACGGGAGCGGCAAAAATAACGAAACACCCCTGCGTCACTCGAAAGCGATGCTCTTCCAGGTAAGCGGATCTCCGTAGTAGTTCGTGGCCCATTGGTCGGCGGACGCAGCTTTCGGTGCCGCCGTGCCGGTGCTGTAATGCTTGTCGGCGTTCAGCGTAAGATCGCATACTTTGGCGAAGTTCTGGCTGAAAGGAGTTGCGCCGTCCTTCATCTCCAGGGTAATATTGCCGGCAGCGGTCAGCCGCAACTCGGTCAGAGCATCGCAGTGCTGAAATGCGCTGTATCCGAGTCGGGTCGTTTCGGGCAGCGAAAGGGAGGTCAGGCCGGAAGCCATGAAAGCTGCGTTATAAATCCGAACCGCCTCGGGCAGTTGCACGCTCTCCAGCGAAGGGCAGCCCGACAAAGCCTGCACTCCGACCTCCTCCACGCCGTCGCAGGAGACGAAGCTCAACGCCTGGCAGGCGAAAAATGCCAAACAGCCGAGCGCTTTCACTCCGGCGGGCAGTCTCACTTCGCGCAGGGCGGGATAGGCATAATGGAACGCTCCGTTATCATATTTTTGTCCGTCGAACGCCCTTGCCGGCAGGCCGCGGACATCGCCCGGGGGAAAGTTGAAATCGTCGTCCACCCGTCCGTTCACATTCACTTCCGGCCAGTCGGTCACGCCGGTCAGGTCGATCTTTTCCACGCCGGAGTCGTAGAAAGGGTTGCCGACCGGAGGGGTGCCGGAAAAGGAGACCCGAGCGGGAATCCCGATCTTGGCAAACTCGCCCGTCAGTTTGAATTCGGTGATGCCCGCGTCGAGTGCGGCTCCGATCGCGGTCTTTACCTCATCGGCGGTCATCCGGGTCATATCGACCGTGCCGGATACCGGTGACGCCTTGTTCCCGCCGCCGTCCGAGCACCCCGCCAGCGCCAGCACCGCGGCCGACACGGCCAATGCGGCCAATGCGGCCGTAAAAAATCCTTTCATCATCATATTGCATTCGTTTTAATCCGATGATAAAAGTAGCGCAAAACGGCTGCGGAGGAGTCCGGGAACTTAAAAAACAACGCCGGGTTTCTGGACTCGGCGTTGTTTTCACTCTTGCAAAGGGGCGATCGGGTCTCCGCCGGCATAGCGGCGGCGGTATTCGCCGGGCGACATGCCCGTCACTTCGGAGAACTGCGCGAAAAAAGTACTGCGCCCGTGGATGCCGACCATCTCGCCCACCTCGAGGGCCGAAGCCCCGGGATGCTCCAGCAACAGCCGCTGCGATTCGGCAATGCGCAGGGCGCGTATCCACGATTTGAAGTTAAGCCCCAACTCGGAGTTGACATACCGCGACAGGTAACTGCGGTTGCACCCGACCTCGCGGGCCAGCGACTCCAGCGAAAGCCCCGGGCGGACATACCCTTTCGCGGCGATCCATTCGTCGAGCGCCGTACGGATATTCTCCCCGGCGGCCAAAGGCTCCGGCACATCGTCGGCGATCACGGGAGCGATCCGCCCGAACTCCGCGGGATAGTTGATATACTTCATTCCGAAGAAGGTGTAGAACACCATGTAGACCCCCGTAAAAGCAAACAGGTAAGGCATCCCTAACCCCGACACCAGCCATGCCGCGGCCGTCAGTCCGATCAAGGCCGTCATCAGAAACGACATGGCCACCCATCGCAGACGGCGCATCTCTCCGTCCGAAAAAAAGTTGTCCAGCTTGCGGCGACAGACCCGGTATTCGCGTACGAAAGTCCGCGCAAAGAGGGCTATCTGCACACAATAAGCGGCTGCCGTCAGCCGGAAAAGCACCGGAAAGGCCTGCGGAAAGAACAACATGCAGCCGAACAGCGACGCCGTTCCGGCAGCCACGGCAAGCAGATGACGGCGAACTCCCCGCGCAAGCGGAAAACGGGAGTTGACCAACGTCACCAGCGCCCCGGAGAACATCGTGGCCTGCACCGCAGCGACGGCCAGCACCAGAATCCGCGTGAAATCCAGCTCATACTCCTCCCGCAAGAAGAGCAGCCACAGCACATCGGTGAAAGCGAGCGAAAAGTAGGCCCAGCCGACAAAACGGCGCGAAAGGCGGTAATTGCGCAGGCGTTCATCGCCCGGCATACGCAGCCAAAAAAGAGATCCGCCGACCACCGCGAGAATGATCGCCGAACAAAGCAACACTCCGGCATAGAGTGAATCGGGTTGTCGGAACATATCAGAGGCCCTTGGGTTTCAAACCTTATTTTTTCAGCTGCCTGCGCACGATGGTCGTCACCTCCCGGAAGGCTTCCAGCCGGAACAGCGCCGACAGCGCGAGGTAGCTGACCACGCCCGTCGCCAGTTCGGCCAGCAGCCGCACGAGATCGGTGCCGGGAATCGCCGCGGCCGTGAGCCGCACGAGGAGGTACATCGTCCCCGACACCAGCGCCACGGGCAGCAGCGTACGGACGAAACGCCGGAACGTCAGGGAGGTGAAGCGCGTCGTCGCCAGGAAATTGACCGCCATTTCGCAGAATGCGATGGCCACCAGCCCCCAGACCACGGCCATCACGCTGTGCGGAATCGTCACGGCGAAAATCGCCGTCATAATGATCTTCTTCACCACTTCGAGACGCACGATCAACGGACCCTTACACCTTGCTTTCAACACATTGTAAGCCGTCAAAGCGATCGGCGAGAACAGTCCTGCCAGACATACCGCCTCGAAATAGGGAACCGTCGGCATCCACTCCTCGCCCAGCAGCACGGCGAACATGTCGCGGGCCACGGCCGACATGCCCAGCATGATCGGAAACATCACGTAAGAGACGACCATCACCACCTGCCGGTAACCCTCGGCGAACTTCGGGGCATCGTCGCGGATCTTCGCCAAGGCCGGGAACGTGACGTTCTGCACGGCCTGAATGCCCGTCGCGGCGGGCATGTCCTTGAGTTTTACCGCCTGGTCGAACGATCCGAGCACCGCGGGCGAATAGAGTTTTCCGAGAAAAAACTGGGGTATCTTGTTATAGAAATTCGAAATCAGGTCCGTCACCATCAGACTGCACCCGAACGGCGCCATCTCGCGCAGGGGCTTCAGCCCGCACTTGCCGCAGGGGCGCCAGTCGCTCAACCACCACAGCAGCGCGGTCCGCATCCCGACCGCGATCACACGCTCCGCCACGAGGCTCCAGATGCCCCACCCGGCCATCGCCAGCGCAATGGCCGTAAGCCCGCCCGCCAGCGACGAAAGGAAGGTCACCTTCGAGAGCAGCGCGAAACGGAACTGCCGGATGAAAATCGTATTCTGAACGGCGCACAGGGCGTTGAGCGGCAGCAGCAGGAAGAAAACCGGGGCGATCCGCGCGATTTCGGGCATGCCGTACCAGCGCGCCGCAAGGGGCGCCAGGGCCACCAGCACCCCGTAGAGCACCGCCGAAACAGCGATGTTGAAGAGGAAAACCGACTTGTAATCGCTCTGCGAAGGCCCTTTGTGGCGGACCAGACTCTGCGAGAACCCGCTGTCGACGATCACCAGCAGCACCGTCACGACGGCCGACGGAATGGACATGAAGCCCAGTATGTCGCGCGTCAGCAGGCGCAGGATGACCAGCCGCACGGCCATTGCGAGGAGCATCGAGCCGATCTTCTCGGCCATGCTCCACGCCACGCCCTGCGCGACTTTCTCTTTGAGTTCGCCGCCCAACAGCCTAACAGTTGTGCTGCGCGACGATCTCCTCGTTACGCTTGCGGATATTCTGCACGTTGGCGATCTCGACGTACGACGCACCGCCGTCGGGACCGAAACTGCCGCCCACGATGGCCATCAGGTCCCCGTCGTCGAGTTTGCGGTACTGGTCGAGGAACTCCAGCGCATCGACCAGGAAATGGTATCTGTCGGAGAGTTCCTGATTCCGGAGAATCGGCACGACACCGTACGACAGGGCCAGAATCCGCTGCGCATGCAGCTGGTAGCAGACGGCCATCACGGTCTTGCGGCCGCGGAACGCCGCCAGATAACGGCCCGTGCGGCCCGTCTTGGTGTCGAGCACCACGTATTTGATCGGCAGGTTGGTCGAGGCGCGCACGGCCGAACGGGCCAGCTGCGCGGTGATCTCGTGGTTCACCGAAACCATGTCCATGTCGATCATCGGCTTGAAATGCGTTTCGTCGCGCTCGATCTCGCGGGCCACGCGGGCCATCGTCTCGACCGACTCCACGGGATAGTCGCCCATGGCGGTCTCGTCGCTCAGCATCACGGCGTCCACGCGCTCGTAAATGGCGCTCGCCACGTCGCTCACCTCGGCGCGCGTCGGACGCGGACTCTTGACCATCGAATAGAGCATCTGCGTGGCGATGATCACGGGACGCTTGGCGCAGATACACTTCTCGACGATACGCCGCTGCGTGTTGGGAATCACCTCGGCGGGAAGCTCCACGCCCAGGTCGCCGCGGGCGACCATGATGCCGTACGAAGCCTCGATGATCTCGTCGATGTTGTCCAGTCCCTCCTGGTTCTCGATCTTCGAGATGATCTTGATGTTGCTGCCGTGGGCGTCGAGAATATCCTGCACGGCCCGGATGTCGCGCGCCGAGCGCACGAACGAATGCGCGATGAAATCGACGTCGTTCTTCACGGCCCATTCGATGAAGCGGCGGTCCTTTTCGGTCACCGACGGCAGGTCGATCGACACGCCCGGCACGTTGACGCTCTTGCGCGAACGCATGGCGCCTCCCACGACGAACTCGCAGTCCAGCTCCGTATCGTTCTTGCCCACGACGCGGATTTCCAGCTCGCCGTCGGCGATCAGCATGCGCGCCCCGACCGGAATGTCGCGCACGATGGTCGGCACGTTCATATAAACCACCTTGCGGGTGGTCATGTCGCTGCCGTCCGAACCCCGTACGGCGACCCGGTCGCCCACCCGGAAATTGATGCTGTTGCCGTATTCGTCAGCGATCGTCGTCACGCGGATTTCAGGCCCTTTGGTATCTATCATGATCGGAATGGCCGGATTCACCCGGTGTACGGTCTCGACGATATGCGTGGCTCCGTCCTCCGTCACGTGTGCCGAATTGACGCGCACGACGTCCATACCGGCGTCGTAAAGGTTCTTCACGAACTCCTCGGTGCAGCGGAAGTCCGACATCGTCGCAACGATCTTGGTTTTTTTCATTCTGTACATAAACGTATGATGCTTATAATTTGAACATTATTGTGTGATCGACATATTTACGCGGCAGCCGCTTTAAGCCGCCTCTACAATTCCAGCCCCCCCCCTTCTCCGAGGGAACCCGCTGCCGCCTGCGCGGCAGAAACGCCGGCCGTTCCCGCTCTGACAGGAAACACTCCCGAATCCACGAAAGCGGCAGCCCGCACCTGCTCCTATGCAAACGGCATGCTGCCGAAAGCGGCTTTCTACTTTTCGTTGCCAAGCAGCAGCGCTTCGACTCCCAACCGGTAGGAATCCAGCCCGAATCCCATGATCGAGCCTTTGGCCACGGGGGCCAGCAGCGAGACGTGGCGGAACTCCTCGCGCGCGAGGATCGACGAGATATGCACCTCGACGACGGGAACCGACACCGCCGACACCGCGTCGCGCAGCGCCACCGAGGTATGGGTATATCCCCCGGCGTTGAGCACCACACCGTCGTAAACGCCGTCGGCCTGCTGTACGGCGTCGATCAACTCGCCTTCGATATTGGACTGGAAGTAGCCGAATCCGACGGCGGGATAGAGCGACCGGAGCCGTTCGAAGAAGGTTTCGAAGGTCTGCGTACCGTAAACTCCGGTGTCGCGCCGCCCCTGCAGATTGAGGTTCGGGCCGTTGAGAATCAATATTTTCATAGTTCCGACTGTTAGCCGCACACGGACTCCGCCCGCCGCGATTCGCAGACAAAGATAGTGATTTTAAAGAATTTTTTAATATCTTTGTTTAATATCACCCAATATAAAGCGACCGTAACGGCGCAATATACGTCAAACCGCCCGGAAAACCATGACCGAATTCGGATTCATCGACCGCATAAAAGACCTTTTCGCAACGCTCCCCGACAACGGGTTCGAAGGTATCGGCGACGACTGCGCCGTGCTGCCCGTCGGCGGCGGCGAATCGCTCGTCTTCACTACGGACATGCTCGCCGAAGGGGTGCATTTCCTGCGCACCGCCACCTCCGCACGGGAGCTGGGGCGCAAATCCCTCGCCGTAAACCTGAGCGACGTGGCCTCGATGGGCGCCCGTCCCATCGCCACCCTGCTGTCACTCTCGCTGCCCGACGATGCGACCGGAGCGTGGGCCGAAGAGTTCATGCAGGGTTACCGGGAGCTGTCCCAAGAATTCGGCGTAACGCTCGCCGGGGGCGACACCACCCGTTCGGCGGCAGGCATCACGATCAACGTCACCGCCATCGGCCGCGCCGCCGACACGCATATCAAACGCCGCAGCGGAGCGCGTCCCGGCGACGTGATTTTCACGGCGGGAGCGCTCGGAGCCTCCGGGGCGGGCCTGCGCGACATTCTCGCGGGCCGTTACGACACCCCCGCCGCTGCCATACACCGCAATCCCCGGCCGCAGGTCGCCGAAGGCCTCTGGCTCGGCCGGCGGCACGAAGTACATGCCATGATGGATATTTCGGACGGGCTGGCGTCGGACATCCGCCACATCATGGAGCGTTCAGGCGTCGGCGCCGCCATCGACCCCGAGCGGATTCCGGCCGCCGCAGATGCGGACATCCGGACCGCCGCCTGCGCCGGCGAGGACTACGTCCTTCTGCTTACGGCCGAGTGCGCAGACGCGGAACGTCTCGCCGCCGACTTCCTCGCCCGGTTCGGCGCCCCGCTCCACCCCGTCGGCCGGATCACGGACGGCAGAGAGCTGGAGTGGTTCGAAAACGGAACGCTCCGCCCCCTCGACTGGCACGGCTTCACGCATTACTGACATTTCCGCAACCGCCGACGGGAAAATCGCCCCGGAAAACCAGCAAACCCAAAAACCGGCCAACCGCCCCGACAAAAAATACTCCCCGAACGAATCGGCAACCGTACGAACCGGCCACCAAAAGCCGGCGGCGGAGAATCGGCGACCGAACAAACCGGCAACCAAACCGACCGGGAATCGCACCGACCGCCCGGCCAAACAAACCGCCCGGCATATCACCTCTCAGCCAACGTTTCGCCCTTCGACAACATTTCGTCCCTCAGCAGGCCGCAACAAAAAAAACGGCACCCGAACAAACCCCTCCCCATCGCACCGCCCGGCATATCACCTCTCGGCAGGCATATCGTCCCTCGGCAGCCATATCGCCCCTCGGCAGCCATAACAAAAAACAGCGGCCCGAAGGCCGCCGCATTTCACTGACTCCGGGAGCCGCCTCCCGGCATAAGACTTATTCCTTGATAATATAGACGTGTTCGCCCCTCCGCTGCATGTGGTAATTTTCGCGGGCGTACTCCTCCAGATAATCGTCATACTGCAACCGCTCCAGCAGCGTGCTGTCCTGCTCGATCTTCGTCCGGTAATACTCCTTCTCGCGGGTCATCGCATTGATCTGACGCTTGATTTTCACGGCATGCAGCGAATTGCGCCCCACCACGAACAGCGTGACGACGACAATGACCGCCGTGGCGGCGATCCAGAACTTCCGGCCCACCTCGAAACTCATCAGGGTATGTGCATGTATTTATGCGTCTGTATGGAGATATTCCACTTCGGATGCGCCTTGGCGTACTCGACCATCGCGGGCATCACCCGTTCGGCGACGCTCCATTCGGGCTGCAGGTAGAGCATGCACTCCGGCCGCACCCGTGCGGCGTTCCGCTCGGCCCATTCGAAGTCGCTTTCGCTTTCGACGATCACCTTCAGCTCGTGCGCCCGCTCCAGCGCTTCGTCCAGCGGGGGCTGCTGCCGTTTGGGCGACAGACATACCCAGTCGAAGTAACCGCTGAAAGGGTGCGTTCCGGAGGTCTCCAGAAAAATCTGCAACCCCTTCTCGTGCAGGGTTTCGGTCAATACGCCCAACGGATAGAGCAGCGGCTCGCCGCCCGTAATGACGATCGCCTGCGCCGGACATGCCAGCGCGCGGTCGATGACCGTCCGCACGTCGGTCGGCGGATAGAGTTTCGGATTCCACGTATACTTGG
>ERZ857775.4327-NODE-4327-length-10357-cov-3.240148_pt1 | contig 10357 bp, 8 predicted proteins | sample MGYA00519698_ERZ857775 | MGnify/ENA primary metagenome ERZ857775 (study PRJEB31778, sample SAMEA3449363) | human gut metagenome | biome: human gut; feature: human-associated habitat; material: faeces | place: United Kingdom | collected 2010/2012 ...
ATATGATTTTCGCCCGTATGTGACGGCGATTCCGGTCCCGGAAGGCGTGGAAGTAAGTGTGCGCCGGAATCAGGATACAGATTATGTATTTGTACAAAACTTCAACCGTCAGCCGGTAGAAGTCAAGTTGCCTACAGAACAGTATCCGGTATGGCTTGGAAAATATGATGGCACTATAGATCGGTTCGGCACCGTGGTATTAAAAGGAAAGGCAGGAGAAAAGGAATGATTCAAGAGAGCATTGTAAAACTGGTACAGTATGGACTGGCAACCGGTCTGGTAGAAAAGGAAGACAAGCGTTATACTACGAATAAAATTCTGGAATTACTGCAGATGGATGCAATCGATGAAGAATATGTAAAACAGATTCTGGAGTCTGACGGAGCAGATCAGAGTGTGGCAGGTGAACTGGAAAGCATTCTGGGAGATATCTGTGACTATGCATATGAACATGGTCTGATGGAAGAAAACAGTGTAGGTTATCGCGACCTGTTTGACACAAAAGTTATGAGTCTTCTGGTAGACCGTCCAAGCAATGTGATCCGTCGCTTCTGGGAATTGTATAAAGAGGATCCGGTAAAGGCTACCGATGCACATTACAAATTCAGTCAGGATACCGATTATATCCGTCGTTACCGTATCGCAAAAGACATGAAATGGGTAGCACCGACAGAATACGGTGATCTGGATATTACCATCAACCTGTCCAAACCGGAAAAAGATCCGAAAGCCATCGCAGCAGCAAAGCTGGCAAAACAGACATCCTATCCAAAATGTCTGCTTTGCATGGAAAACGAAGGCTACGCAGGACGACTGAACCATCCGGCAAGACAGAACCACAGAATCATACCGGTAACCATCAACAACAGTGAGTGGGGATTCCAGTATTCTCCTTATGTATATTATAACGAGCATTGTATCGTATTCAATTCTCAGCATGTACCGATGAAGATCGAACGTGCGACATTTGCGAAATTGTTTGATTTTGTAAAACAATTCCCTCATTATTTTGTGGGTTCCAATGCAGACCTGCCGATCGTAGGAGGATCGATCCTGAGTCACGATCATTTCCAGGGTGGACATTATGAATTTGCCATGGCGAAAGCACCAGTGGAAAAAGAAGTAGTGATCCCGGGATTCGAAGATGTCAAAGCAGGCATCGTAAAATGGCCGATGTCCGTCATCCGTATAAGCGGTCCGGACACGGAGCGTCTGATCGAACTGGCAGACAAGATCCTGTTAAAGTGGAGAGGATACACTGACGAGGCAGCATTTATCTTCGCGGAAACCGACGGAGAACCACACAATACCATCACCCCGATCGCAAGAAAACGTGGTGATATGTATGAGATGGATCTGGTCTTGAGGAATAATATTACGACCGAAGAACATCCGCTGGGTGTTTATCATCCGCATGCGGAACTGCACCATATCAAAAAGGAAAACATCGGTCTGATCGAAGTTATGGGTCTGGCAGTGCTTCCGGCACGTCTGAAAGGTGAACTTGAAGGTCTGTGCAAAGCCATTGTGGCAGGCGAAGATCTGAGAAAAGATGAAGTTCTGGAAAAACATGCCGACTGGGTAGAGGAACTGAAAGAAAAATATACTTTCACAGCAGAAAATGTGGAAGAGATTCTGAAAAAAGAGATCGGCATTGTATTCAAGAAGGTGCTGGAGCATGCAGGAGTGTACAAATGCACAGAAGAAGGCAGAACTGCATTCATGAGATTTATTGACAGTCTGTAAAAGAAAATAACGATTTTTATATAATACTTTGGTAAAGTGTTATAAAAATAAAGAGCCGGGTTGACAACAGCAATCCGGCTCCTTATAATAAAAGCATTAATGAAACTACATATCGAGCCAATAGAAGGTTGCAGGAAAGCAGGCGAAAGCCCGCCGAAGGAATAATACTCTCAGGTGTCCGTGAAAAACGGACGGGACTGTAACCGGATGGCCCTCTGGAGAATCCCAAAGATGGGTGCCGAAGGTGAAAGCAGATCTGTGATCTGCGAATCTCTCAGGCAAAAGGACAGTGTGAAAGATACAAAAAAGAAAAGCGGCATGTCGCAGTTGTTTTTTGTGTTTCGAGTGGATAATGAATAACAATTCTGAACAGAACCTGCAAAGGCGCAGGATAGTTATGGAAGTATCAGGTCCCGGGGATTTCCCCGGGACCTTTTTTGTCGGAAACGCTGTACTGGTTTCAGGTGAATAAAAAACGCTCTGCAAGGATGTGCCCCGGCGCATTCTTTGGTATTGGCTTGAAACGTAAGAAAAAGTGAGGGAGAAGAAAAAACATGGAATTTGTTACAAAAGTAGTTGAGTGTGTCAATACGTTTCTGTGGGATTATGCACTGCTGATCCTGCTTCTGGGAGCCGGTATCATTTACTCGTTCAGCCTGAAATTTATTCAGATACGAAAGTTTGGTGCCGGAATGAAAGCATTGTTTGGTAATTTTTCGCTGCATGGCGGGAAAGGAGAAAATGGTCTCAGTTCTTTTCAGGCTCTGACAACAGCGATTGCCGCCCAGGTAGGAACCGGTAATATCGCCGGAGCAGCAACAGCGATTGCATCCGGAGGGCCGGGTTCCATCTTCTGGATGTGGGTCAGTGCATTCTTCGGAATGGCTACCATCTATGCGGAAGCTGTTATGGCACAGCATACAAGAAAACTGGAAAACGGACACTATGTAGGAGGCCCGGTATATTATATAAAATACGTATTCAAGGGCAGATTTGGAAAATTCCTGGCAGGTTTCTTTTCTGTAGCTATCATTCTGGCCCTGGGATTTATGGGAAATATGGTACAGTCCAACTCTATCGGTGCAGCATTTAACAATGCATTCCATGTACCGAAACTGGCAGTGGGAATCTGTGTGGCAGTGATTGCCGGCATCATCTTTATTGGCGGTATCAAGAGAATCGCAAGCTTTACAGAAAAAATCGTTCCGATCATGGCACTGTTATACATCATCGGTTGCCTTGTGATCCTGGTGATGCATCTTCCGGGAGTTGGAACTGCATTCAAAGACATTTTTGTGGGTGCTTTTGCACCACAGGCAATCGCAGGCGGTGCACTTGGTGTAACGGTTCAGAAAGCGATGCGTTTCGGTGTTGCGAGAGGACTTTTCTCCAACGAAGCAGGTATGGGTTCCACACCACATGCACATGCAACAGCGGAGGTTAAGGATCCGTGTGATCAGGGAATCATCGCAATGATGGGTGTATTTATCGATACATTTATTATTCTGACACTGACAGCTCTGGTTATCCTGTCCACCGGAGTACTTGGTAACGGACAGACAGGTTCTGAACTGGCACAGAGTGCATTCAACGTAGGATTCGGTAACTTTGGAAATATCTTTATTGCATTGTGTATGCTGTTCTTTGCCTTTACTACAATTGTCGGATGGTATTATTTCGGTGAAGTGAATGTTCGGCATTTGTTCGGAAATGGTGCAGTAAAAGTTTATGCAGTGATCGTTGTAATCTGCGTAATCATCGGATCCACATTGAAAGTAGATCTGGTATGGGATATGGCAGATATGTTCAATGGTTTAATGGTGCTTCCAAACCTGATTGCACTTCTTGGATGCCTGGCGATTGTTCGCAAATTGACGAAAAAGAGCGAAAAAAGCAAAGAAAAATAATGGAATATAGACAAAAACAGAAAAATCCGCTTTGGGGAAAGAAACCAAAGCGGATTTTTTTGGAATTGGTTAAATTGTACTTGATTTTTATAAAACAATGGTATAATATATAAACATGACGAAACAACATTTAAACAATACGTCAAAATCACCAGAAACAACAAGGAAAAGTGAATGGTATTGTATGAAATGTTCACGATAGTGGGGTGACAAACTATATAATGTCGTGAGCGAAACAAAAGATTCCGTAGTTATTATGACGAAACACAATATTAAGAAAAATTGTGAAGGAATGTAGATTTTCGTTCGTGTTCATACGGTAGGCGCCAGCAGAGTTTTTCTGAAAAAAGTAGTATGGGCAGAAGGAAAATTTATATAGAGACAACGGAAGATTGACGAATATGATGTTGTCTGAGTTATTTTCAAGACCTAAAGGGAGGGAAAGAGATGAAAAGAAAAATAGTTGCAGTTTTAACAGCAGCTACGCTTGCAGTTGGTATGTTAGCCGGCTGTGGCGGTGGCGGAAGTGATTCCAGTTCCGGCGGATCTAAGGATTCCAGTGGAACAACTTCTACAGATGACAGTTCAGGCGGAAGCGGAACAGCAGCATCTGAAGGTATTACTACAGAAGTAGGAACTCCCCGTTCCGAGACACTGATCGTTGAGTGTCAGTCCCCAACAGATGTACCTGGTCAGTTTAATAGCTACATGACAGGTACCCAGATGGGATTCGGTATTCATCAGCTGATGAGTGCTCATCTGTGGGAAATGGATACCGCAAAAGGTGAACAGTGGGGCGAGATTGCTGATGGCATGCCTGAGTCCAATGATGATTTTACCGAGTGGACAGTAAAAGTTCGTCAGGGTATCAAATGGTCCGATGGTGAAGACGTAACAGCGGATGACGTTGTCTTCACTTTCAATATGATTAAAGAAAATGACGGAATCAATGCCAGTGCAGCAACAAACATGTACATTGATTCCGTAGAAAAAGTAGATGATTACACAGTTCTGTTTAAGATGAAAGAATCATTCCCACGTTTCGTACAGAGATATGGTATCACTGTATGGGGAACTGATTACCGTATCGTTCCGGAACATATTTATTCAAAACAGTCCGATGTTACTACATTCAAGGATGAAGATCCTGTAGTGGCAGGTCCTTACACTGTAAAAGATTACGATAAGTTAGGTGACTGGGTGCTGTATGAACTGCGTGATGACTGGAAGGACAGCACACTTGGTGTTGCAGGATCCACTCAGTATGAGTACGCTGAAAATGCTACACCACCGAAATACGTATGGTTCCGTACATTCGCAGACTCTACCACAAAACAGATGGCTATGATCAACAACGAAGTTGACCTGCTGTGTGAAGTAACACTGGAAGAGTTTGAAACCATGAAAGCTTCTAACGACAATATTAACTGCTGGTACAAGGATTTCCCATATGCAAACCCAGACGATCCGGGTGCAAAAGGAATTGTATTCTCACATGGTCAGGGCGCACCGTATGACAATGCAGACTTCCGTTGGGGTATCTGCTTAGCACTTAATATTGATGAGATCTCCATGAACACGTTCTCCGGAGCAGGACGTGCGGCTCCGATCCCGTTAATGAACAATACACAGTTCCTGCAGGAAACCTACACAATCCCAATGCAGGATTGGCTGGAAAACTTTGAACTGGATCTTGGCGATGGAACAACCTTCAAACCTTATGATACCGGTTATGCAAAACGTATGGCTGATTCTCTGGGCATCGAAGGAACAGATGAAGAACTGATTACCATGTTTGGTGCAGGCTGGTGGAAACATGATGAAGAAGCAGCTACAAAACTGCTTGAAAAAGCCGGTCTTGAAAAAGTAAATGGTGTATGGAATTATGAAGGCAAACCTTTCACCTTTGAAATGAGCTATCTGGCAGATACTGAGTTCCAGGAAGCACGTGGTGTACAGGCAGCTTACAACCAGCTGACAAAATTCGGTTTCCAGTGTACAATCACTTCCAAATCTTCTGCAACATGGGATGTAGACGGTGGAAAGGGTAACTTTGATATCGCTGGTTACTGGATATCCGCTGGTACCCTGAAAGATTTCTATACCGGAATCAGTGGTTTTGATGCAAATCTGATCAAACCTGTTGGCGAGACTGGTTCCGGACAGGGTCTCCGATGGAAAAACGAAAAAGCTACAGAGATTATTCATGAGCTTGCTAATACTTCTCCTGACGATGAAAAATCTTATGAATTACATCAGGAATTCCTGAAGGAATGTGTAACAGATATGCCTAATATCAACTTCCTCGCTGGTACAAAATTCGTTCCGACCAACTCAACTTACTGGGAAGGTTATCCGGATGCGGACAACCCGTACAATGGTCCATGGTGGTGGTGGAGCTGCTTCAAATACATGCTTCCAAATATCACTGCTACACAGGCTTAATCCTTTAAGTCTTTAGGAACAGTAACAAAATGATGAAAACAGCAAAAACTGACAGAGTTATTTGCTGAAATATCAGAAGGGACGGAGTTGTAAGAAAAGCTTACGATCCGTCCCTTTTGTGTAGAAATAGTAGTAAAGGAGTGCTGTGTATGAAATTTAAAAAATTCTTTCTGCAGCGAGTGCTTGCATGGGCGCTGACTATCCTGATCGGTGTTACCTTTATCTTCTTCATTCCACGTATGTTTCCGTCAGATCCTGTTGAAAACATGATCGCACAGATTCAGTCACGTTCCGGTAACATGGATCCAGCCGAGATGGAAGCCCTTCGTAGCAGCCTGCGTGTGCAGTTTGGACTTGATGGCTCGTTGCTGCAACAGTATGGTTATTTCCTGTGGCACGGTCTGCTGCATTTTGACTTTGGTCCGTCACTGCTGAGTTATCCGGAGCCGGTTGGAAAAATTATCGGAAGATATCTTCCGTATACTCTGATCTTATGTCTGACCTCCACATTTATTGCGTGGATCGTAGGTAACCTGATCGGTCTTCTGGCAGGATTTCGGAAAAATAAAACTTCATCCAAGATTCTGGAAGCAATTGCAATTTTTATTTACCCGATTCCTTACTTCCTGGTAGCGTTGATCTTACAGATTGTATTTGCATTTATATTAAAATGGTTCCCGTTGCAGGCAGTTATCAATACTAAAGGTGGATTTGGTCCTTGGATCGCTTCTGTGGTCAAGGCTTCTATCCTTCCGGGAATCTCACTGCTGTTACTTGGTACCGGATGGTGGATCATCTCCATGAAATCTCTGGCGAGCACCACAGCAGAAGAAGATTATGTACGTTATGCCCGTTTCCGTGGACTTTCCGAGTTCGCTATCGGCAAAAACTATGTAATGCGTAACTCCATTCTGACCCAGATCACAGCACTGGCAATGAGCCTTGGTGGTGTCTTCGGTGGTTCCATCATGACCGAGATTATTTTCGGATACCCTGGAGTCGGTTCTCTGATTCAGGCCGCGATCCTGCAGTCGGATTATAATATGATCCTTGGCTGTATTACGATTTCCATCGTAGCGATTGCTTCAGCAACTTTAATTGTGGACCTGATCTACCCGTTCATCGATCCGCGAATCCGGTACGGCTGATAAGAGGGAGGGACAGACATGAAGAAATTTTGGAAAACAGCCAATTTTCGTTTAAAAGCAGGCTTGATTTCTACTTGCTTTTTCCTGATCATTGGGTTCGTAGTATATTTTATCCCACATACAAATCCGTTTACCTATAATACATACCCGAATAATCTGGGAGTTTCTGCTGAACATTGGCTTGGAACTACCAGTATGGGACAGGATATTGTATGGCTGCTGATCGAAGCCATTCACAATTCTTTGATGATTGGTCTGATCGTAGCTACTATTGGTACTGTTGTGGGTGTTCTGGTTGGTCTGCTTGCAGGTTTTGCAGGCGGCGCATTGGACAGAGTGCTGATGATTATCACGGATACTTTCGTAGTAATCCCGTCTCTGCCGATTCTGATCATGATGACTTCCCTGATGAAAGGAAGCTCTACTGTAATTATTATGGCACTTGTTCTTGCACTATTCGCCTGGGCATGGCCAAGCCGTCAGATCCGTTCCATGGCTCTGACAATCAAAGAGCGTGACTTTATTCACACAGCACGTTTCTCCGGTGAAAGTACCTTACAGATCGTTATAACGGAGATTCTCCCGTTCGCACTGTCCTGGTCACTTTCCAACTTTATGAATGCAACACTGAGTGCAATTGGTTCAGAATCCAGTTTGGCCGTTCTGGGTCTGTCACCGGGAAACCTGGTTTCTCTTGGTAACATGATTCAGTGGGCAAGAGGATACAATGCAGTCCTTGCTAAGAGATGGCTCTGGATCGGTTCTCCGATTGTTGCAACCGTTATCTTATTTGTTGGCCTGTTCATGTTGATTACAGGTTACAACGATTATCAGGCTAAGAAGAGAGGCAGGTGATAAGTATGCTGAAAATCGAGAATTTGTCAACGTCTTATAAGACAATAGACGGTGATGTACACGTACTCAAGGACATTAACTTTGAGATTAAAGACAATGAGATCTTCGGCATCGCAGGCGAGTCCGGATGTGGTAAAACCACCCTGCTGAACACTCTTTATGATATTGTTGACTATCCGTTGGTGATCGATCAGGGGCGTGTTGTTCTGGAAGGTGAAAAAGACGGAAAGAAATATTCATTCGAATCTGGAAAGATTCGTGACACCTGGTGGAACAATATCGCATATGTGCCACAGGCTGCACAGAGTGTTCTGAACCCGATCGTTCGTCTGAAAACACAGTTTCTGGATTCTATTCCAAAGGACCAGAAAAAGAATGAAAAACCGGAGGAAACTCTGGCAAGAGTTGCTGATTATCTGAAAGAACTGAATCTTTCCCCGGATGTTCTGGAGTCATTTCCATTCCAGCTGTCCGGTGGTATGAGACAGCGTGCGATCATTGCACTGGCAACCTTTATGTCTCCGGGTGTTGTTCTGGCCGATGAGCCGACAACCGCTCTGGACGTAGTTGTACAGAAGGGTATTCTTATGATGCTGATGCGTCTGCAGAAACAGTTAAAGAATACAATGATCATTGTAAGTCATGATATGGGTGTTCATTATCAGATCACAGACCGTATGGCGATCATGTATTCCGGTAGTATTGCAGAGCTCGGTAAGACAGAAGATATCTTCAATGATCCGATTCATCCATATACAAAGATGTTGGTAGATGCTCTTCCGCGTGTAGGTGAGGATGTACAGCGAGTTGGTATCGCAGGACGTCCGCCGGCACTGAAGAATCCGCCGCCAGGATGTCGTTTTGCACCTCGTTGTCCGCATGCTACGGATCGGTGCCGCAGTGAAGTCCCGAAATTCCGGGAAATAAGACCGGGTCGTTTCGCTGCGTGTCACTTATTAGAAGAGGAGGTGAAGACGAATGGCTGATAAATTATTGGAAGTAAAAGGCGTCAGCAAGATTTTCCGTGTAGGTGGTATGCTGCGTGGTAAAAAGCTGGTGGCTGTAGATAATGTTTCCTTATCTATCGATGATGATAAACCGGTAATCCTGTCTATCGTAGGAGAGTCCGGTTGCGGTAAATCTACTTTATGTAAGATGATTCTTCGTCTTCATAACCCGGATATGGGTGACATCGTTCTGGATGGAAAATCTTATGCAGATAAAAAAAGCTATGATCCAAAACAGTTCAAACTGGATGTACAGCCGATCTTTCAGAATCCATACGAATCTTTCTCCGCAAGAAAGACCGTAGATACTTACCTGTATAACACTGCTCTTCGTCTTGGCATCGCAAAGAACAGAGCAGAAGCAGATAAAGTTGTTGATGAAGCATTAAAGAGTGTTGGTATGTCTCTGGCAGTCGTAAAAGGAAAATATGCGACTCAGTTCTCAGGTGGAGAGCTGCAGCGTGTATCTATCGCGAGAGCCCTGATTACCCGTCCGAAACTGATCATCGCAGATGAGCCTGTTGCGGCAATCGATGCATCTATGAAGATGAACATCGTAAACCTCTTTAAAGAGCTGCGTGACAAATATAAAATCTCATTTATTTATATTACGCATGACCTGTCGACTGCATACTATGTATCCGATTACATCGCAACCCTGTATCGTGGCTGCCTGATCGAATACGGACCGGCAAAACAGATCATGGACAATCCGGCACATCCTTACACCGAACTTCTGATGAGTTCCGTACCCCGTGTCGGAGACAAATGGGAGAAAGAAATTGCCATGCCGGATATGGAAGGAAAAGAATATGCAGTGGAATACTGTAAGTTCGCTCCTCGTTGTCCGTACGCAACCGATGAATGTCGTCAGAAACGCCCGGATGCAAAAGATATGGGCAATGGCCGTATGGTTCTTTGCTGTCACCCTCTGTGTCAGCAGAAATAGAGCGTGAAATATCTCATAATAGAATAAGTGGTAAGTTACAGCCAGCTTCGTAATAAGGAATACGAAGCTGGCTGTTTTTTGCGCATATTTATAGCCAAAAAACATATATAATACATCGCAACAGTTCTGAATTATACAAATAAAGCCCTTCCAAAGAGCAAAATGCACAAGCGGGATCCGGGAAAAACATATATGATGTAGATAGTGAGTCACTGGGAGGAGTCTGCTCGAAAACAGAGGAATTCCATGACAAAAGACAATCGTAACTGTTCAGTACCTTCACAGTTACGAGCCAAAATG